>Ga0207733_100654_pt1 | contig 16322 bp, 27 predicted proteins | sample A23P3SouthBayCA_FD_187735 | JGI IMG/M metagenome (GOLD analysis project Ga0207733, IMG submission 187735) | Aerobic enrichment media microbial communities from Eden Landing Ponds, California, USA - A23 P3 (SPAdes) | ecosystem: Environmental > Aquatic > Marine > Unclassified | place: Emeryville... | reverse complement strand
CCTGGAGGTAGTCATCGACGTCAACCTTGTCCAGGCCGGGTCGCGGGAGTTCGGCGACGTAGGCCTCGATGTCGTGGTCGTTGAGGTACGCGCCGGTGTCAACGGCGCCGCGGAGTCCTTCGCCGTACTGCTCGATGGTGAGCGCGTCCCAGCCCTCGCTCTCTTCGGTGAGGTCAGTACTCGGGGGCTCGGCGTCCTGCACGATGTAGACGCGCGGGATCTCGTACTCGCTGAGCGCTTCGACCAGCGCCTCGCGGTCGTCGTGCTTGAACCGGGTGGTGACCGGCGAGACGGTCGGGTAGCCGGCGGCCTGGGCAGTGATCGCGTCGGCGATCCCCTCGGTGATCACGACGGGTCGCCCGGGCTCGATGGAGTCCAGCCCGAAGATGGGCTCATCGACGAAAGAGTAGTCCTTCGTCTTCACCGCCTTCGTGTACTTCTGGCCGTCCTTCGGGTCGCTCGGGTGGCCCAGCGACCGGGAGATCGCGTAGACGGGGCGGTCGTCCTTGCAGTAGGGGAAGACGATGCGCCCGTAGAAGTGAGGCTCGAGACTCTCGTAGAAGAAACCGGTCCCGAGCATAGCTTCGCGGTCGTAGTCCTGGCGCATCAGGTACTCCAGGAGGGCGGTGTCCGAGGCGGGTGCGTAGCCCAGCTGGTACTCGTCGATAGTCTCGTCGTCCCAGCCACGGTTGTGGAGATACTCGCGGGGAGTGGCAGCCTCGATCTCGCAGGACTCCGGGAGAGGATCATCGAGACGGGAGTGGAAGAACTCGACCGCGTCCTCGAGGGCGTCATGTGCCTGGTCGCGGAGGAGGTCCTGCTCGGGCGCTGGTTCGAGAGGTTCGTCAGTCACCTGCTCAGGCGGGTCGCGGCCAGCGACGGTGAGCACCGGGAACATCCCCGGGCCGTCCTCGGTCTTCTCGAGAGCACCGTCTTCGAGAGCTTGCTCGACGACGTCGCCGGCGTCGTCTTCGGAGAGCGACACCATGTCGGCGTCGGCAAGGAACTGAATCACTCGGTTGACCGTGGGCGCACCGTCTACAGCCTCCAGGATAGCCGCCCAGTCGCCACCGCCGGCCGGGCCGGCCGGACCAGTGTCGGAGGAAGTGGGTTCGGACGTCTCGACCCCGGGGGTCGCGTCTGAAAGACCGGAGTTCTCGATGGCGTAACCGTCGTTTTCCTCGGTATCGAGGCGGTAAACGGCGAACGAGCCATCTATGTCCTCATCCTCAACGAGGGGGCCATCGGTGATCGCGTCTTCGACGAGAGCCGATGGGTCGCTGGGAACGAAGTCTCGGTTCTCGAGCGTGGCGACCAGCTCCCCGAAGGTCGCTGGTGAGGCCTCGTCCAGGACGGTCGCCCACTGCTCGCGGGTCAGCGAAGCGTCACTCATCGGTGTCACCCCGGTGGCCGAGACACTCGTCGGCCGCCGCTGGCCTCAGTGCTTCACGGTTTGCGGGCTGTCCATGCGTCGTCGCGGTTCTATCGGTATCGTTACACATGCGTTCATCTGCTTCGGCACGTGCCCGACGCCGACGATGGACGCCGGCCCAGCTCTGGACGCCCTCAGTCAGTGGCAGGTGAGAGATAGTGTCGCCACTCTCTATAGGGCAATCTTTAAGCCGGAGCCGAGGAAACAGGATAGGTGACCAAACCCGGAGGGATCCTGCCCCCTCCTTTTCCTGCGTCCTCAGGCACTTATTGTGTAGCCTTGCTTGTCGTCTGCATGGCTCTTGTAACGATATCCTTATAAACGTAAGTGTATCTACTCGGCTCCGCGTCTGACGCACGTCATTCGATCCGGGCGAGATCGGGGTGATCGCGACGGTCGAGGCAGAGGTGGTACTACGTTGAGAGTATCGTGAAACCGTGTGAAATGGGGTCATCAGCGTATTCGTGAGGAAGTTCGGCCTCCTCGAGGCCCTTGACGGGTGGCTTGCTCCCTCTCGGCGTTACGCTGATAGGGGTTGGTGGCGAACACACGACCACGGGAGCCCCCCGTGTCCGCGTCGCCGACCGTCGGGTCCCCCGGCGTGATGGTGGCGCGCCGGGGTGCCGCCCGTGTTCGTGGACGCCGTCGGCCCCAGGCCTGACAACCGGATGGCCGACGGCGTTTCCGTCGATACGACTGTCGAGACGCATCACGACTCCGCGTCCTCGTGGGCGGCGACCAGGCGGCGAATGACGTCGTCGTAGGTCTCCGAGCCGGTCTTCTGCCGCCGAAGCATATCGCGTGCCTCCATCGAGCAGGGGACTCGTGTTTCGCTTGATGATGACATGGTGATCACTCCTGAGGGATTTCGGGCTCCAGGTCGGCCTCGTCGAGGAGGCGCTGGAGAACGGAGTCGTAGCTCTCCTGGCCCCGCTTGAGGGCGCGGATCCGGTCGCGCGTCTCGGGATGTGCCGTGATGGTGGTCCGTTCACTCGACACTGTAGCCATACCTCTGTAGCCATCCCACATAATGCTTATGTGCCACCGCAAACGAAGACCTGTTATGGTTGACTCCCCAGAGGAGTTCATCGACCGGCCGCGGGGCATTCTCACTCGTCAACAGCGCGAACACTTGCTGGGCCTGTTGGACGAAGATCTCGACGAGGACGCTGACGCCATCCGACAACGAAACTACCGGATCCGTCGGCACATCAGACACAGTCTCATCGACTTCGTCGTCCTGTCACAGGTCACAGACCCCGCGATCACACAGGTGTTCGACGACTTCGACCGCGACACCGGGTCGGAGTCTCCTCACGACCAAGACAGTGAGTTAGCCGAAGGAATCGATGCACTCTTCGAGTTCCTATATTACCACCTTGGAACGGCTGATGCGTCCGAATCGGCGTTCCACTGGTTCCTCGACCAAGGTGTTCGCGATGCCCTCGGGCGGCTGAATGCCGAAGAAGGGGCTTCGGTATATCCGAAATACGTCTACACAGTCACCGGGTTAGAACACAAAGTCCCCCTCGAGAAGGTGAAAGAAGACTACGAGGCCGGCGAATTCGTCTTCCACGAGGAGATCGACCAGCTGTACTTAGCAGATGTCCTCTCCTATTCTGAGATGAAGGACGCTCACGAAGAGCTCCGAGATCGAGTTGCCAAGATGGACGACGACGAATTCATACAGGCACAGCGCGACCGCATCGATCAGCGCTCCGAGGCTTCTGTCGATCTTGATGCATCGGTCGAAAGCCGGTTCGCAGCGTCCCCCGAGTCTCTTCGCCCCTCGGTCAACTTTGATTTCGACGCCGAGCAGTGAGGATTCGCCCCCGTCTCACGTGTCGGCCTGATCATCGAGATCGTCCATCGCCTGGGCGGTGGCGGCCCGGTCGATCCGCCCGGCCAGCTCCTCGACGTCCTCGTCAGTGAGTTCACTGTCCTCGACGAGCTCCTCCATCACCTCGAAGTTCTGGATCTTCTCGCGGAACGCCTGGCAGGCGACCTCGCTCCAGTTGATCTCCGGGTGGTCGTCCATTCGCTCTTTCAGACTCTCGTCGATAGAGACGGTGATGTTCGGCATTACACCAAAACCGGTGCGAGCACAGAAATAAGTGCGTTTCCGTGAGAAGGAGACGGTCAGTTAGTCGTCTTCTGCGTCCCCTTCCTCCTGGGGCTTGAACTCGTAATCGAATTCGACCAGGTTGAAGAGGTACTCATTCATCCCAGTACTGCTCCCCCGGTTGATTTCAGCCAGTCGTTCGGCGCGGTCGTAGAGTTCGGCGGGCACTTCGACCTCGACCGTGGGTTCGAGATGCCCGTATCGCATCCGCATGATCCGGTCGTGTGCTGTCCAGCACCAGTCTCGAATGACCTCCTCGACGGTCGCGTCTTGGCGTTCGGCCTCGAGTTCGAGGATGCGGATGAACTGGGTGTGGAACTCGACGGAGACGTCTGCGTGGTGGATTCCCTTCTCCAGGAGGTCCTCGGCTCCTTCGGCCTCGTCGGTCATAGTTCACCTCGCGGGTGGGCCTCGAAGGAAGCTGCTCTGGGCTGCGAGTGGTGGTTGAAGGCTGTTCTCCGGTCGTAGGCGGAACCGTGAAGTTCCGCCGGGATGTTGGTTTGCATGGGCTTCTTGCCAACGAGACAGCCCCGTCGGAGTGTCTCCAGCACTCCGGGCGTTCTACGTCTGGTAACGCCCAACGGCGACCGGTCTGTCTCTGTCCATGCCTTGGAAGGCTTGGCTCATAAATCCTTGCCTTGTTGGGCACGGATTAAGACCCTGGGCCACGAAAGCCGCGTATGGACGACACCAGCGATCAGAACGAGAAGCAGCGAAACGAGAAAGGGCAGTACACTGCGGAGCACAGCGTGACTGTGGAAGACGTATTCGAGGAGATGGAGCCTCTTGAGCCGTACACGACGCGCGAAATCGCAGATGACTTGAGCATCCCACGGCGCACTGCCTACGAATTTCTTGAAGAACTCGCCGAACGTGACAGAATTCGGAAAAAGAAACCAGAGCTTCGGCGTGTGATTTGGATCCGCGAGCGGTCGTAATGCCTACTCGCCCGGCAGGTCCGCTCCCTGGGCCTGGTGTCGGGGAACTACTTGGACGACTCGACCGGTGCTTTGTACTGTGAGCAGACGCGGTCGCCTTCTCGCCACTGGTAGTACTGGTACCGGTTCCCGTTGATTTCCTTCACCACGACGCTGGCCTTCGTGGGGACGTCGTCCGGGAGGTCGTCGAGGTCCTCGCTGTCCTCGCGAACGATCTCCTCCTCGTCGTCCTCGAACTCGGCTTCGGCCTCGGCCTCCTTCGCCGCGGCGAGGTCCTCGGCGTAGCGGGAGATCTCCCCGAGCGTCTGGGCGTCCTGGCGGTCGAGGCCGTCGAGGATGTACTGCGGGATGCTCGCCGGCGGTTCGGGCGTCGGGGTGGAGCAGGTCGCCATCTTAACCAACATTCGGCCTCCAGTATTGTGAAAGTGTTGGTTAAGACTGCGTGACAGCGGCCGGGTCAGTTGTACAAATTTCACATATTTCACGAAGACGACAAGTCTGCTTCATGCCGAGAAATGGGTATGGGCGAGCCCACTTCTGCTCTGGTTTCTCTCGACGCCTCACCGAGCACCAAATACGTCGTCTACGTTCTCGCGGACGCTGGCCCGCTCACTCGTGAGGAACTCTGCCAGCGAACCGGCCTTCCCGAAAGCACGGTCGGGAAAGCACTGCGGAGACTCGAAGAGGCCGGGATTCTCGACAAACGGGCCGACCCCGAGGACCTCCGCCAGCGCGTCTACGACGTCCACCCACCGGGCGAAATCTCAGCTCACACTGACGGGGAGAGCGATGTTCAGCTGGACACCGAGTCCGGAATCCCCCTCTTGTGGAAGCGGTGATGGCCGTGCCGGATGGTCAGCTCACCGCCCCTGATGACGCCCTCGAGATCCCCGACGACCCGACCCGTGTGTTCGGCGCAGTCGTCGAACGCAACGACCGAGTCTGTCGTAACTGCTACCGCCGTCTTCGACGGAAAGAGTCGTTCCCGCAGCGCGTCGGCCTGGAGAACAGCGACATCCTGAGTTTCGTCGAGGAGGTCCTCCCCGATGGCTCCGAGTGGAACTACCTCGACCGCGAGTACTACGAGAGCGTCCAGCTGGAGGGCCGTCTGGACCAAGCGTTCGACGACAACGGCCGGACGTCGTTTTGTACGAACTGTGGGACGTTGGACCCGCATCGGACGCCGCCGACGCGGTCGAAACAGGATGCCCGACGGGCAGCGATCAACCTCTCGACGACACTCCACGAGCTCGGGATCGACCACGACTGGCTGTTCCTGGTCCACCGTGTCGTCGAGTTGAAGGGCCAGCCCGACACCGCTGGAGACGACTTCGAGTGCTTCCGCCAGGCGACAGCCGAGGCCATTCAGCGCGCCGAACACTTCTCTTCCGGCGTGTAGCCGGCTCCCAGGACGTCCTCTCGGGGCGCTGTTCCGCCTGCCCTATGTTGGTGTCCCACGCCAACGGAAAGGTTTATCTTATGTTGGCACGTTACACCAACATAGGGAGCACAGATGGGATCGACGGTCATCTACGAAGACGAAGACACGTTCGACGACGGCTCCAGGTACGAGATGATCGCGACCGCCATCCCGAAAAGCGACGACTACCCCGAGGGCGTCAAGTACCGGTTCCAGTACATGGCCGAAGACGGTCGAACTCTGCTCCGGTTCGACAACTTCCCGGACCACCCGGGCGTTGACCGCCATCACTACCATACGCCCTCTGGCGTCTACGACGACATCGAGTACACCGGTCTCAAAGCCCACGCCCAGAAGTTCTACGACGAAATGGACGACCGCCGCGAGAGGTGACCCACCATGCCTGACAAATCCAACACGCCCGACGACACCGACGACGTCAACAGCACCGACTCCGAGAACGAGGAGATCGTGATGGACGACGTCGAAGCCGAGGCGGGCTTCCTCGAGGACCGCGCCCCCGAGGATTACCCCTCGGTGCTGCGGATCACATCCGACTCCGACGAGGCCCACCGCCAGGACGCGCTCGACCGCCTCGACCGCTGGGAAGCCGGCGAAGAGGTCCCCCACGTCATCAACTTCCAGAACCCCAGCGATCTCCGGGCGCTGCTCACCGACCGCCGCGTTGAGCTCCTCCGGAGCATCATGACCGACCGCCCGGACAGCATCCGCCAGCTGGCCGAGCGCCTCGGTCGCGACGTCAAGAGCGTCCACGACGACCTCCAGGTCCTCGCTGACTACGACATCGTCCACTTCGAGCAGGCCGGACGGGCGAAGCGCCCGTTCGTCCCCTACGACTCCATCGAGGTCAGTCTCGAAATCTCGACCCCGCCCTCGGCCGACGACGCCGCCCCCGCCTGACTGACGTCCGGCCCTCCCAGCGCGTCGTCTGACTGACAGTCCATGGGGGTGTTTCGTTCACGGCTGCCTGACGGCCTACAAGTCGTAGTTGGGCGCGTCAGTGACGTGGAGGATGATCTCCGGAGCGCTCACCGTGTCCTTCTGCCAGCCATCGTGAACGACCTCATGGACACGGTACGGTCCACTTTCGAGGTAGACGACCTCGCCTTCGCGGGGGAGCGGTGCGCCCTCGAGTTCGACGGTCGTTATCTTCTCGTCGCCCTTGTACAGGTTCACGACTGCGGTGACGTCCATAATGGAACTCACTGTGCGGGCTCTATAAAGGCCGCACTCACGCCCGGTTGAATCACGCCATCCGCATCCCGGAGTCGAGGAGACGGTACTCTGGTATCGAAGCGACGTCGTCTCGACGGCACGACGACGTCGAGGTGGCGGCTATCGGTCCTCGTCGAGGAGGTCGTCAGCCGCGTTGGTGAGCATAAAGTTGATCGCGGCGTTCCGGCTCGGGAGCCGGTACTTCTCTTGGACTTGTTCGACGTCCTCGAGGAGATCGTCGGGGACGCGCTGGGTCAGCCGGGTTCGACTCTCCTCTTGGTCGTCCTCAGCGTCGGTCGGTGCGGACTCCGTACTCTCGGGCTCTTCTTTCTTCTCTGCGGCTTCGTCGATGATGCTGTCTCGTGACATGGGTTCGGTGGTAGAGTGACGTCAGACTGTTGTCGATGTGGCGTTACTCCGACGCCTCCGGGGCGTCGGCGCGGGGGTCTGCGTAGTCGATCTTCTCGGCCATTTCAGCGGACACTTCGGGGTCGTCGATCTGGGCGTAGCGGTAGGCCGCCAGCCCGATCAGGTTGGAGAAGGCCGCCACCATCACAGCGGGCACGCCCTCGCTGCGCTCGTAGACGACGTCGAACGCGTCGTCGGTGAGCGGGTCGAGGGGGATCTCTGCGTACTCCTCGTGGTCGCGGCCGGTCGCGGTGGCCACGCGGCGCTGGTAGAGCTCCCGCGCCTGCTCCTCGTTGAGTGGGGAGAGCTTCAGCTCGTAACTGACTCGGCGCTGGAACGCGCGGCCGTCGCTCCCGATCTCCCCGATGGCGTTCCACTGTGAGGACATCCCGGTCATCAGGACTCGAATCTGCTCCAGGTCGTTCAAGAACTGGATGACGTGCAGAGTGTCGCTGTTGTTCAGCCCGAACTCGTCGATGCCGATGAGGATCTCGCGGTCGTCGTCTTCCAGTCCGTTGCGCACTTTCCGCTCGGTGAGCTTCGTGCTCGAGGACTTCCCGATCCCGAGTTCGTCGGCGACGATGGCGATGAGCTCGTACGCGGTGACGTTGTGCTCGCCGACGGCGACGGTCTCGAACTCGCCGTCGTAGGACTCCAGGAGCATCTGGAGCAGCGTGGTCTTGCCGACGCCACTGTACTCCGAGTGCACGAGTACCGGGCCCGTATAGTCGGTCAGGTGGCTGGCGATGTCAGCGATGCTGCCCTCGCTCGGGAGAACATACTCGTCCATCGTCGGCTGTCGCGAGAAGGGGTTTTCTGACCAGCCGATGTGGTCGAGGTACACCTCCCGTTCCGATTCGGTTGCTTCAGCTATCGACTGTATGCGGTCCGCCATGGGATTTCCATTTCGGAGGAGACAGCCGGAGGCTAAAAAGCCACGTCAGACTGACGTCAGCCAGACGCCGCTGCGGCGTCACTCTGGTTCCGAAGTCACAGCGGTCGGACGTCGTCGGGATCAGCGGCGTCGTAGACCCAGTTCTGTGGGGCCTCCTCGACGACCCACTCGGCGTGAGCGGTGCACATCGGGATCTTCCCGGCCGGGGGGACTCCCTTCAGGTGCTTCGGGCGGACGACGTCCTCGGCCTCGGCTTCACAGCTGAGGTGGCCGTCCTCGTCGATGGTCTCCGAGTCTACACCGAGCGCGTTGGCCTCGCTGCTCATGTGCTCGCACTGTACCGGCTCTGATTCTGAACGTGGTTCCGCCATGGGATGAGCACCGAATGAAATGCCCCAGGCGCTCAAAAAGGTCTGCAAACTGCCCCCGCCCGGCTTAACCAACATCGGCACCATCGTCTGAGAGGATGTAGGTTAAGACCGAACGCCGATGAGATGACGGGAGCGCGAAGGCCGTACTCCGGAAAACAGCGGTGAGACCCCGCCGTCGAGCAATTTTTGGGAAAGAGGTCTCGCGCTCCGTCTCGTCGAGCCACTTGTTACGCGCTCAAATCGGCCCGACCCGGTTCTACTCTGTTCTCCGCGTGTAAAACGCCCGTGCATATCGCGGAAATCGTCCAAAGAAAGGGGCGATATGAGTTTGACTGGGCGGCGAAAAGTTGCTCGACGGGCGACTCCTCAGACGCCGAGTCGATGGGCTTCGTTTCTCGCGTCATCGCCGGACAACTCGATAGAGCCAGCCGTGCCCTGGGTCGCCGTGGACGTCGTTGATCGCCCGCTGCCACGCGCCGGCGGTCGCGAAGCCCGAGCGGTCGGCGTAGTCGGCGAGAACGTTCGTGGTCGGTGTCACCGGCCCCTCGATCTCCTCGACGATGACGTCACCCTGCTTCGGGCCCGTCCGGGTCTCGCGCCACCACGTCTCGCCGGTGGTTCGTCGCGACGCCCGGAAGGTGACGACCTCGCCCTCCTCAAGGAGCTGCTGGCGCGCCGTCTCGTTCCCGAAGATGATGGGGCCGACCGGGCCGTCACCGGCCATCGCCATCACCTTTCTCGGGCTGCGCTGCGTCCCCACCGTCGGTGTGGCCCCAATCGACGCGGTGGTAGCACTGCGGGCATACCTGCGCCCGTGAGAACCGCGGTGAATCGGTGTCGATGGGCTCCTGGATCGCGGGCGTGACGCCGAACCAGGTTCTACACAGCGACCGCGCGTCCACGTCACCGTCGAAGATGTGGACGTCGCCACCATCGGGTGTTCCCCAGTAGAGATCCCGGTCGTCCCCGGTCATCCGTGGCCCCCACTCTCGCGGTTCTCGTCGAGATCCTGCACGCGCTTCGGAACCCCTTCGCTGACGATAGCACAGAGCTCCGGGGTGTTCGAGCGGTACACGTCCCAGTCCACGAACGCGTCGGCGACGACCACGTCGCCGGCGACAGTGACAGCTGACGGGGCGTCACTCGTGGTGTCGGTCACGGACTGGGTCATGTGTCGTCGTCCTCGACGTCGAGTTGGACGGTCTGCTCGCCGGCGCGTTCGAACGCCAGGAGTCGGTCGCCCGCCCAGACGGTGACCTCCGGCGGGTCGTCCCAGTCGATCTCGTCCGGGTCGATGCCGAGCGCCTCCAGGACCTCGTCGGGAAGGACGAGGCGGAGCGTGTTCCCGCCTGCGCCCTCCTTCTTGATGTTCCGTGCGAGCGCGGTGCGGCGGCCGTCCACGGTCTCCTCGCTCCCGACGGCCGGGACCAGTCCCAGCTCGTCAGCAGCACTGGGGTCGAAGCGGAACGACCCACCGTCCTCGAGGCCGGCCTGCCGGATGGCCTCGGTGATGGAGACGATCACTGACCAGTGCTCCTCGGTACCCTGCCGGCGTAGCTTCGCTGTCTCTACCTCGCGTATATCGACGTCGTCAGGCATGGGTGGTAGCTCTCGTGTTGCCATGGGATTCACCTCGACTTTCTGGCAGGAAGCCGGAACCGGACGCCCGCACACCGAATCGAACGGCGACGACGTCCAGATGGATGTCGCCCGACCACGGCCCGGGTTTTCACTCGGCACGCGGGGTGTCGCTGCCCCGTGCTACTCCTCTATCTCGACCGGGGTCTCTGCTGAGATCCACGCAGAGCCGGACTCTCGGATGATGTACTCGTCGGCCTGGACGACCGCGTCAGGACCGTCCCGAATGCCAGTGCGGCAGTCCTGGTGGCCAGCCGCCTCGAGGGTGAGTTCGAACGCCATCACTGATCCGCCTCACTGGCCTCGCGCCTGTTCGACACCTTCTCAACGGAGTATCGACCTGTGGCTTCGAGGTGGTCGATCATCACACCGTGTGGGACCGTCGATCCGACGCCGTCGCCCCACGGTTCAACACCCGGCGCGAGTTCGGCGTAGTGGTCCTCGACGAGAGCTCGGGCGTGGTCGAGAGCTGCGCGCGCCGCCTGGATGTCCTCCGCTGACGGACGCTCTCCGTTTTCGACCGCGGCCTCGCAGTCGTGCATCGCATCGTTGACGTCCTGTCGAGGAGGTGCGAGGGCGAAGTTCCTGACCGTGAGCGCGAACTGCTCCCACGCATCCTCAGGCGAGAGCGGTTCTCGGTCGGGATCGGACGAGTCACTACTCATCGCCATCACCAGGAACTGCCTCACTTAGTTCTCGGACGTCGTTCACGGGGACTGTCGCGACGGCGACCGTGCCGCAGGCCGAGCTCTGCCGACCGAGGACGGCCGGGGTCTGTTCGAGTGCTCGCGTGGTACACTCGTCGATACGTTCATCCTCACGCTTTGTGCGCGAGTCGTCGTCTGCGCCGGCGTTGTACGCCGGTTTCGCTCCGGTTGCCATGGGATTCACCGGGACTCACGTCCCTATCACTACAAGGTAGTGATGAAAGCATAAATCTTCCGGGTCCCGCTGTCACTTCGACGGCGATGGGGCACCTATCCGACGCCGTTTTGACGTCACTACGATGTCGGGCCACCGTCACACGAACTGAGCGAGGTGCCTCCATCGATTAACCAACAGCGACAGACAAAGTCCTCATTTGTTGGTTAATCTCTCTCGGCCCGAGCGGCCGTGAGCGACCTTACACCAACTTTGGAGGGGTATCCCCGCCATATAGCGGTTGATCTTTCTGGTGTCAGGACGGGGAGAATCGACAGACGGCACCGCCTGACACCAACTCACCAGCATCTGGTCGCCTGACACCCGGGTGTCAGGCGACCTTGCCGAGATGTTCGCCCTCTCCGCCGACGATCTCGGCTGACACTACCGTCACGTCGCCTTCTGCGAGGACGTCCTCGACGTCGAACTTGTGGTGTCGGAGGGGCGCTCGAACGGTCAGGACTGAGCCTCTTGCTCGTCCCAGAAGCCGTATGTATCGGCATAGTGCTCCCATCGCATCAAAAACCGAGGATCCTCGCTCCGACGGAACTGGTTGAGTAGCACCGCCGCAATCAGACGCGCGTGTTCATGCCGAGGCCCATCAGCTTCAGCAGCGAGACCCTCGACGACCTCACGAGGCGAGCGAGACAGGTCGTCCGGGAACGATTCGCTGAACCCGCCGTGACAGTAGTTGCCGTTCGATTGACCAGTGTTGTCTGCGGCACCGCCGTGGAACTTGCAGCGGCCGTCGCCGACGTGGTCGGTTCCCTTCCCAGCTCGGTTCTGGCAGTATCCGACGAACACCACCTCATCTTCCTCGTCGCGGTGCTCCCAACGGCGGCCGTTGCAGTTCTCGTCGGGTGACTGAATCGGCACCTCGTCGAGTGGCCGGCCGAGGAGGTCGTCGAGATCCATGGAGTGTTCGTTCATGGTTTCCCCTGTCGTGCTGAACACATCGATCCCGGGGTGATCACCGGGCACGCCCGCGTCCTATTCGTGGGTTCGTTCTCGGGGCATAACACTCTTCGCGCTGCTCGACCCGCTGCGAGCGACCGGTGCTCGAGGACGTCGTCGTGGCTGGCGGTGAACTCGCTGGCTCGCTGCCCCTGGCCTGTCCCAAAGACTAACAGACAGTATGACGTAATGGTTCACAGCGAGAAGGGACACGGTGTCATCCAGCTACATATGCGCCCGAACATCCAGATCACGCACCAGTTGAACGGGAGAGTGAAGGACTACGCGGCTGAGAACGACCTCGATCTCGATGAGGCCTACCGACAGATCATCGAAGTGGGGTTGGGGGAGCTGGAAGACGATGAGCAGTGAAGCGCCAGGCGGTGGGCGGGATGAGAACGTGACCTGCCCGGACTGTGGCGGGGAACTCGTCGAGAGCTCGTCGGAGCGAGGGGACTACTTCTGTCCCGACTGCACACAGCCGGTGCGGAGCCGAGACGCCGTCTTCTACTGTGTGGACTGCGGCGAAGAGGAGGTGGCGACTCCTCGGCGGAGTTGTTCTGAGTGCCGCGAGACAGATGACCGGTCGCTCCAGATCGGTGAATCCGGAGGTGTCACGTGGGGGCCAGACTCACCCGATACGCTCGAGGAGTTCGCCGCACGCGACTGCCCCGAGTGTAACACTCCGCTGATCCCGCCCAACTTCATCCTGCATCCGCTTCACGACGGCGAGGGGAACTACTATATCGGGATCAACTGCCCCCACTGCGGAGGGGTACTGTACCGAGCCCGCTCTGCTGGCGGGGAGGAACCACCCGAACACGTGAAGGAACAAGCTGAACGCGATCCTGATCCACCGGCGGACCCGAGTGAGCTGCAAGAAGTCGCGCTGTGAGGGTGAGCCGAAGAGGAGGTTACACCTGCGGCGGGTCTGGTTCGACGCGGTCGAAGTCCGGGAGGTCGGCGACGACGAAGAGGAACCCGAGCACGAGCCCGATGACTGCGCCAGGCGCGGCGGTGACGTCGCCGGCAATTGGGTCGATGGTGAACACGCCGGTGAGTCCCCAGAACGCACCGAAGACCACAGCCCACGCTCCGAGTCCCGCAGCGATGGCCGCGGTCCGCGTCGGTGACGGCGGGTAGTTCCCCAGTTTGTCCGAGGCAGCGGCCGATGCGTGTTCGACGCGGAGGCGGGCCCGTGTCCACACGCTGACCGGGTCTCCAGCTGGCGACTCGTGCATCGGGTCGTCGTCCTCGTCGCTGGCGGCCTCCAGTTCCGCCCGGACCTCGTCCATGTAGTCGTCGATGGCTTTCTGCACGAAGTCGTCGCGCTCCTCTTCGCGGGCCTCAATGACGCCCTCGATGCCGTGCACCAGCTCCTGTCCGAACACGGCGGCGAAGTACGACTGTGCGAACTTCCGGAAGTGGTCGCGTTCGCCCTTCGCAGTCAGGTAGTGGAGGTCGATGATCTCCGACGACGACACGCCCTGCTCGTCGGCGAGCATCTCGACCTGGGCGAGCCACTCCTGCCGGGCGCTGATGTAGTGGTTGTACCAGAACGCCCGGAACGCCTTCGGCGTCGGCACCTCGCCGTCCGGGAAGGTGACGCCGGCGCGCTTCACGATCTCCTCGATCGTGTCGTTCACCCAGCCCGGCGGCCGCGACCCATCGCGGGACTTCTTGCTCGGGAACAGCCACTTGCCGTCCCACCAGTCGCGCTCTTCGAGCTCGTCGATCCACGCTTCGATGACTTCGACACCCGCCATGATCGGCACGGTGGCCGCGCCGGTCTTTCGGTCCGCGTCGAAGACGATGTACGGGTCGTGCCGGTCGAGGCGCAGCTGGTCTGTCTCGGTGTCAGTCGGCTCGGCCCGCCGGGTGCCCGCCGCGGTGAGGATAACGAGCAGTGCCTGCTCCTCGAGGCTCTCGGTGGCGCGCCAGCACTTCCGGATCTGCTTCGGTTCGAGGTCGTGCTCGGGCGACCGGCGCTCGTACGTGTAGCCCATCATCTCGCGCACCTCGCCGATCTTGTGGTCCTCGATCTCGTCGCGGAGGGCGAGGTAGTCGGCCCAGCGCTCCAGGCTTCGGGTGTAGTTCGACTGTGCGCCCTGCGTCTCCATGTGAGTGGCGAGGCCCGAGAACAGCCGCATGATGAGGTCCACGTCCGCCGGCGGCTCCGACCGAACGAGGCGCAGGAGGTTCGTGCTCCCCAGCTCGTCGTAGGCGACCTCCGCCAGCGTCCGGAAGTGAGTGCGGGCGTCCTGGACGCGGCGGTCGCCCCACTGGTTGAAGACGTCCTGTTCAACTTCGAGCCACTCTTCGACGAGGCGACGCGTCTCGGCGTGGTCGATCTCCAGCGGCTTCATCGGGCGTGGGTCGAAGCCGCAGATTTCCTCCAGGACCTCGGCGACCGACATGTCGTTCCGACGGGCGTAGCCCTCGATGCCGCTGTAGCCGTGCTCCCGGAGCCACTCCTGGGTGGGACGCACGTCGGGGTCGAGGCCCTCAGCCCGGCGCTCCTCGCGGACCTTCGCCGGGAACCTCGTTTTCAACTTGTCTTCTGTCCAACGCATACCGAAAACTGCCTGCTACTCAACCATACCCTTTGGGCCCCGGTGGGGGATTCTGATTTTCTGCTTTCTCTTTCAACAATTCTCAACTCGATATACGCCAAACGTTATTATCGTGGAGAAGCCGCCCACCTCCATCCCGACGCGGTCAGGTGGTTTCCAAACCCTTCGAGGAACTTATTTGTTGATTTCCGTTGTGAATTCTTGTCCGCCCCATCGGGCCGCCGTCGGCCGATTCTGCCACCGTCGCCATCGGCAAGGGGATCAGAGTGTCGAGGGAACCACAAGACGGGAGCGACCTGGGAACGACGAAAGACGTACGTCTTTCGTCCGAACTGCAACGATTGGTTCACAACTCGGGGGCACCGAAGCCGGGCCCTGATGGAGATGAGCGAACGTTTTTACAGCGGCCAGCGGATAATGTTGATGTAGAGCGTTTCGCTCTACGGGAGCTCCCACGAATCACCACCGCCATGGGATTCACCGGGGCTTCCTCATTCTCCTCGCCGAGCGACAGCGCTTCTCGTGAACGGTGACCAGGAGTCAGGCCGGGAGATGCGTGCGGCGGTTGTAGAAGTACCAGAGGAGAGCGAAGTACCACGTGAACAGCACACCCAGCAGATAGGCTTTCGGCGCCGGCCGCCAGGATATCGCCGAGCGCCGAATCGTCTTCATATCCAAGTAGAGCGCCACCGGCACGGTGATCGTCGTGCCCAGCCACGTGAACACTGCACCGATACCGAGGGCTTGGATGACTGGGTTCGACGTTGACGGTGAAAATGCGATGAGAACGGCCAGGGAGACGCCCCAGATGACCGCGGCGTAGGCGGTCACCTTGGCCCAGTTACGCTCGAGAGAGATCCCCGGAATGCTGGTGAGGCCGAACTGAACTCCCCTCTGTGTGCTGGCCGAGGAAGACTTCTCGACGTCGCCGACGTCGGCCGCCTGCGGCGTCCCCGCCGTGTACTTCTCGACGAGGTCGTAGGCGTCGAGGTCATCGACCAGCGCGACGAGTTCATCACCATCGATCAGCTTCACGTTCAGCTCCTCCGCGCGGTCGTACGCCGCACTGGTGAACCGATTCGTCGTCACTACGACGGTCTGGTCAGCATCTGCCTCCTGCTGTTTCAGCGCCGAGTACTGTTGGATATCTGGCCCTCCAACCGTTGTGTTCGGACCGTAGCGCTTCGCCTGAATCAGCGTCTTCTGCGTGTAGGGCGTCTCCTTCACGGCTCGGACATCGACGCCGCCGTCGTCGGACTGCTGCTCTACTTCCACATCCCACCCCTGACGTGCCCACAGGTCAGCGATGAAGTGTTCGAAATCCCAGTCGTCCATCTCTTGGAGCAGGCGTTTCACCTGCTCTGATGGCGACGACGTCGAGGGCGTGGATTCGACTCCAGACATATGTCGAATT
>Ga0207733_100649_pt1 | contig 16364 bp, 14 predicted proteins | sample A23P3SouthBayCA_FD_187735 | JGI IMG/M metagenome (GOLD analysis project Ga0207733, IMG submission 187735) | Aerobic enrichment media microbial communities from Eden Landing Ponds, California, USA - A23 P3 (SPAdes) | ecosystem: Environmental > Aquatic > Marine > Unclassified | place: Emeryville... | reverse complement strand
CACGCTGAACCAGAAACTGCCGAAACATGGTTGCAAGCGTTTGCCGTCTGCTGGAATCAACTAATCTGAACAATGCCGGCCGCCGCGGCCCGCTCGCGGCCCGCGGTCGGCTGCCCGTCGCCAGACGGGATCGCCCTGCCGGCCCGCACGGCGGTGGCTCAGTCGTCGGGCCGTGCCGCCGCGCGGAGGTCCGCGACGGTCGGCGCCCCCGACAGCCCGAGTTCGGCCGCGACTGCGACCGCCACCGGCGGGTCGAGGCCCGCCCGATCGAGCACCTCGGCGTTTCCGAACACCGCCGCTGGCGGACCGTCGGCGACGACCCGCCCGTCGGCCAGCGCGACGATCCGGTCGGCGTGCTCGCGCGCGAACTCCACGTCGTGGGTGATGGGGACCACCAGCCGGCCCTCGGCGACGAGGTCGTCGACCAGGCGGCCGATCACGGCGCGGCCGGCGGGGTCCTGTCCGCCGGTCGGCTCGTCGAGGACGACCACGTCGGTTCCCATGGCGACGACGCTGGCGACGGCGACGCGCTTCCGGACCGCCCGGCCGAGTTCGTAGGTGCTCTCGTCGATAACCTCGCCGAGGTCGAGCGCCTCGACGGCGGCCTCGACCGCCCGGTCCGCGTCGCGCCCGAGGTTCTCCGGTCCGAACGCCACTTCGGCCCTGACGGTCGGGCGAAACAGCTGCTCGTCGGGGTTCTGGAAGGCCAGTCCGACGTGGGTGGCCAGGTCGGCCACCGACTGCTCGCGGGTGTCGGCGCCAGCGACGCTGACGCGTCCCGCCGTCGGTTCGAGCAGGCCGTTGAGGTGTTTCGCGAGGGTGGTCTTCCCCGACCCGTTGTGCCCGAGCAGCGCCACGCAGCCGGCATCGAGCGTCAGGTCGACGTCCGTCAGTGCCTCGACGCCCCCCTCGTAGACGTGCTCGACCCCATCGAGGCGGACGCGGGGGTCCCCCGCCGTCGAGGGCGAACCGGCCGCCGCCGGGGTCGAATCGCTCCCGCCGTCCGGCAGGTCCGCCCCGTCGATCGTCGCGTGTGCTCGAAGTTCCTCCGCCGCAGCCTGGACGGTGAGCGGGAGGGGTTCGTCGGCCGGAACGACGCCGTCCGCGCGGAGCCCCCGGCCCAGGCGGACCGTCGGCGGGGTCGCCACTGTCCCGTCGAGGGCTGCATCCGCGAGGACCTCGCGTGGCGCCCCGTCCGCGCGGAGCCGACCCTCCTCCAGCACCAGGAGGCGGTCGGCCCGCGGGGCGAGCCGCTGGAGGTCGTGGCTCACCAGCACGACGGTGTAGCCCGCCTCGTGCATCCGGCTCACCGCGTCGAACAGCTCCCGGGTGCCGTCCGGGTCCAGTTGCGAGGTGGGTTCGTCGAGCACGAGCACCTCGGGGTCGAGCGCGAGCACGCTCGCGACGGCGACCCGCTGGAGCTGTCCCCCCGAGAGGGACTGCGGGTCCCGGTCGGCGAGGTCGGCGACGCCGACCTCGGTCAGCCGCTCGCGGGCGCGTCGCTCGATCTCGTCCCGGGGCACGCCCCGCTGTTCGAGGCCGAAGGCGACCTCCTCCAGGACCGTGGTCGCCGCGCCCGTCAGCTGGTCGGCCGGCGACTCGAAGACGAAGCCCACCGCGTCCCCCAGCGCGCCGATGCTCGACTCGGGTACGTCGACGCCGCGGACGTCGATCGCCCCGTCCAGGTCGCCGCCGAAGAAGTGCGGGACGAACCCGGGGAGCAGCCGACAGAGCGTCGTCTTGCCGGCGTCGGTCGGCCCGGTGACGCCGACGAACGATCCGTCCTCGATTCGGCAGGACACGTCCGACAGCGCCGGCTCCGCGGCGTGCTCGTAGGTGAACGTTACCCCGTCGAGTTCGATCGTCACAGCAGCCTCCAGGCGCCGAGTCCGGCGACGGCGATTACCCCGCCGAGCCGTAGCGCGTGATCGACGGTCGTCTCGGGGAGGTCGTACAGCGAGGTTCGGGGCCCCTCCATCGAGAACCCCCGGGCTTCGAGCGCGAGCGACCGGGTCTGGGTCGAGACCAGCGTCCCGATGAGCAGCGGGCCGAACAGGGCCACGAGCGCCCGGATCCGCTCGCGTGGCGAGCCGCCGGTGTCGAGCCCGCGGGACCGCTGGGCGTCGAGGATGTTGCGGGCCCGCCGCTGGAGCTCCGGGACGAGCTGGAGCGAGGCCACGAACACGTAGCCCAGTTTCCGGGGGACGCCCGTCTCGATCAGCCCGACCATCAGCCGCTTGGGATGCGTGGTGGTCACGAACAGCAGCCCCGCGAGGACGAAGGCGGCGAGGACCAGAAAGGTCGCGAGCGCGAACTCGACGCCGGCGCGCCACACCGTCGCCGGGCCGACGGCGGTGAGGGCGGTCCCGTCCCCCCGCGTGAACAGCCCGTGGATGACGAACAGACCCGCGCCCAGCGGCAGCAGGATCGTCACCGCCGGCCGCCAGACGGCGTCGAGCACCCCGTCGACGACCGTCGCCGCCACGAGCGCCGCGAGCAACGCGACGACTACGGGGGTCGGCGCGAGGTACGCGCCGGCGATGACCGAGACCACCAGCACGACCTTCGTGATCGGGTGCAGCGAGTGGATCGGCCCCTCGCCCGGTCGGTAGCTGACGATCCCCTCGCTCACCGCCGGCTCACCCCCGGTCGGTCCCTGCGTCCGTCGATCACGCGTTCACTCCCGGTCGAGCACCTTCGAGGCCGTCGACGGGAGGTAGCGATCCGGGACGTTCTTGGCGATGTAGGCCGCCAGTAGCGCCGTCACGATCTTGTCGATCGGCTCGACGACGAGCGTCTGGCTGACGACGGCCGACCAGATGTTCGACCCGGTGGCCCGGAAGAACGCAGTGACCGCGTCCGACCCGGTTCCCGTGACGCCGCCGAAGGCGAGCACCGTGATCGGCGCGCCGACCACGATCGAGATAGCGGCGATCACCAGGCCGACGACGACGATCTTCCAGTACCGGCGGAACCACCCTCTGCGGGCCATGTAGCCGGCGGCGAGGCCGAACAGCACCTGTAGCGGGGTGTACGCCCAGAACGTCGGATTGACGACGAACCCCTCGACGACGTTGACGAACACCCCGGTGACGGCCGCGGCCAGCGGCCCCGCCAGGATCGCCACGAGCACGACCCCGAGGGCGTCGAGATAGAGGAACGGCACCCGAACCACGTTCACGACGTAGGCCGCGACGACGCTCAGGGCGACGCCGACCGGGATCAGCGCCCAGGTCTGCGTCGAAAACTCCCGCTTCGCCCGCTCGATCCACCCCTCCGACGACATCAGGGCGACACCCCCGCCGCCCGTTTGGTCCCGCTCCCCGTCCGAGTTGTGTTCTCCAACCCCCACTTCTGAATAGTTTTTCTCTTCATAGGTGGCTTTTGAATTGTTGGCTATTGTAAAAGTACCGTTTCAGTCCACGTCCCGCGCGACTGCGAGAGTTTCGTCGGCGAGCCCGGCCAGCGTCGGCCGGGGGCGATCCGCGAGCGCGGTCCGGATCTCCCCCCGGAGGGGGGTCGCCAGCTGGTCCGGGATCGCGTCGGTCCCGCGGGCCAGGCCGAGGACGGATCCGACGGTGGCGGCGTTGCAGTCGGTGTCGAAACCGGCCGCGACCGCACGTCCGACGGCGTCCGCGAACGGCCGCCCCTCACTCCAGAGGAGCGTCGCCGCGACGACCTGGGCGTTCGGCACGACGTGGTACCCTTCGTAGAAGTCGGCGTCGTCCCAGGCGTCGTGGACGCGGTCGATCGCCGTCCCGTGGTCGAGGCCGGCGTCGTGCCAGTCGAGGACGTCGCCGAGGGCGTCGGCGAGGCGCGACGTCGCGGGAATCTCGCCCCGCCCGACTGCGACGGCCGCCCGGAGCGTGTCGACCGCGGGTACCGCCGCGAGCGTCGCGGCGACCCACATCGCGCCGTAGACGCCGTTCCGGACGTGGGTGACGCGGGCGTCCCGGTGGGCCAGTGCCGCGGCGCGTTCTGGCTCCCCGGGGACGACGTAGCCGTAGCAGTCGCCGCGGATCTGCCCCCCGATCAGTTCGCGGTAGGGGTTCCGCCGCCGGGCCGAGGCCGGGGGAGAAACGCCGTCCAGGAGGTTCCGGTAGGCGACCCGCTCTGCCGTGTGGAGCCCGCAGGCCGGGAGTCCCCCGAGCCAGGTCCGCGCGAGGTCCGCGCTCTCGAAGGTCGCTCCGGCCCGGGAGAGGGTCACGAGCGCGGCCACCGCGAAGTCGACGTCGTCGTCACGGGGCATCCCCTCCGTCCGGTCGTCCCACCCGCCGGTCGCGTCGAGGGCGAACCCGTCGCTCCCGGGCACGTCGGCGGCGAGGTAGTCATCCAGCGACTGGTCGGTGGCCACGAGGAAGTTTCGGATGGTCTCCCGGTCCCACGTCTCGACCGGCTTCCCCAGCCGGCATCCGGCGCACCGCCCGAGCCAGGCCCCGAGGAGCCGGTCGCGCTCCGCCCCGTCGGCGTCGAGGCCCCGACTCCCGTCGCCACCTGACCGGTCGTCCCCACGTGGGTCGTCCCGACCGCCCGGGTCGGGGCGGGCGGCTCTGATGGCTTCGAGGTCGTCGGGTTCGGCGGGCGTGGTTGCTCTCGGCAGCGACTCGCACCGATCGAGCAGGTGCCGGGCCCGCTCCTGGTGGGCCTCGACACCCTCGCGTTCCATCGCCGCGGCGCAGTCGTCGAGGGCCGCGGCGACGTCCCCGACCGGCCGTCCGGCGGCCGCGAGCTGTCGTTTCTCCATCCGGAGCTCCCGGGGTCCGATCGTCAGGTAGTCGAGGTCCATTGTCACATGTGCGTCGCCCCGCAACGCGGCGGTTCGCGGGCCGGCGATTGCCCTACCGTGGCCGGCCGCGGCCATTGAATGTTCCCCCGGGCGACGTGGTCGATCACGGGCGACGGCGTGGCCCGACCGTCCGGCTGCCGCATTCCGGGGGTGTGGCGGCCGCCGGCTTCGAAGCTTTATTGACTGATTAGTCAGTACGTGTCGGCAGAATGAACGCTGCGGCGTCCGATGAGATCATGGGGGCGACCCGGCGAGCGCTCTGTGAGCACGGGTACGCCGGCCTCACGATGCAGGACATCGCCGACGAGTCGTCGATGACGACGGCGGCGATCCACTACCACTTCGACACGAAGGCTGATCTGTTGAACGCGTTTCTCGTCGAACTGATCGAGCGGTTCGAACGGCGGCTGGTCAGCGACGCGAGCGACCCCTGCGAGCGGCTCGCGGCGTTTCTGGGCGCGATCTTCGTGCCGACCGACGAGCGCGACGAGGACTTCCCGATCGCGCTGATGGAGCTGAAGTCCCAGGCGCCGTACCAGGAGCCCTACCGCGAGCGGTTCGTCGAGATGGACCGACGGATGCGCGAGGTCGTCACGGCGGCGGTCCGGGACGGGATCGACGCCGGGCAGTTCGAGACCGCCGACCCCGAGCGGGTCGCGCGCACCGTCGTCACGATGATCAACGGCAGCCACGCACGCGGGGTCGCGCTCGGCGAGGCGGCCGATCGGACCCGCGAGGTCATCGAGACCTATCTCGAACTCCAGCTCGGCTGGGCACCCGAGGTGCCGGCATGAGCCGTTTTTTCAAGGGGCCGGACGAGCTCAACCTCACCGAGGGCGGTATCGTCGGACCGCTCGTGTTCCTCTCGCTGCCGATCGTCGTCACCAACCTGATGCAGACGGCGTACAACCTGGCCGATACGTTCTGGCTGGGTCAGTACTCGACGGAGGCGCTTGCGGCCATCTCGTTTGCCTTCCCGATCGTGTTCCTGCTCATCGCGCTCGCCATGGGGCTGTCGGTCGCGGGCAGCGTCCTGGTCGCCCAGCACACCGGCGCCGGCGAGACCGATCGGGCGGAGTACGCCGCCTCCCAGACGGTCACCTTCGCCCTCCTCGGGTCGGCGCTGCTCGGGGCGGTTAGCTACCCGCTCGTCGGACCCTTCCTCGATTTCCTGGGTGCGTCTCCGGGCGTCCTCCCGCGTGCGACCGCCTACATGGAGGTGATCGCGCTCGGTCTGCCCTTCATGTTTGGCTTTTTCGTGTTCGTCTCCCTGATGCGGGGCGCCGGCGACACCGTCACGCCGATGCTCGTCATGTTCGGCACGGTCGTGCTCAACGTCGTGCTCGATCCGTTTCTCATCAACGGCTGGACGGTCGTCGAGGCCGCCCCGGTCGTGGGAACGGTGACCTTCCCCGAACTGGGCATCGAGGGGGCGGCCATCGCCACTATCTTCTCCCGCAGCATCGCGCTGGCGGTCGGCGTCGCGATCATGTTCTCGGGGTCGCGCGGGATCCAGATCAACCTCGCCGACATGGTTCCCGACCTGCAATACCTGCGGAAGATCCTCCGGATCGGCGTCCCCGCGAGCATCGAGGGGACGAGCCGCGCGCTGTCGATGAACGCGCTGCTCCTGGTGGTCGGGCTGTTCTCGACGCCCGTCGTCGCCGCCTTCGGTATCGGCACGCGGCTCCTGTCGGTGATCGTGCTCCCCGCGATGTCGATCGGCCGGAGCGTCGAGACGATCTCCGGCCAGAACATCGGCGCCGGCAAGTACGATCGTGCGGCCCAGACCAGCTACGTCGCCGCCAAGGGACTGTTCGTCCTGCTCGGGGGGATGGGGCTCGTCCTCTTTCTGTTCCCGGAGCCGGCAGTCGCCGCCTTCACGAACGACGCCGCGGTGATCGAGGAGGGGGTGACGTTCCTGCGGTACGCCTCCTTCTCCTTCGGGTTCATCGGCATCCTTCGCGCGTTCTCCGGCGGCTTCCGCGGCGCGGGCAAGACGATGATCGCGGCGGCCATCTCCGTGCTGGGGCTCGGGGTGATCCGGCTCCCCTTCGCCTACCTGGCCTCGCAGTACTGGCTGGGCGTGCGGGGCATCTGGGTTGCCTTCCTCGTCTCCAGCGCCGCGAGCGCGCTCATCGCGTGGCTGTGGTACCGGCGCGGTACGTGGCGCGAGGGCGACGTCCGGGGGAGTCACGGATCGGCGCCGCCGGAGGTCGACGACGCCGCGACGGCACCGAACGACTGACGACGGGACGTGACCACCTGACGACTCTGGCGCCGACCGCCTGACGACGGGGCTCCCGGCTTGGAGCCGGTTTCCCGGGCCGACAGTGTAAAGCCCGTCGACCGACGGAGTCGTGGTATGCACGTACTCGGCGCGGTCGGCCCCGGCGCGGCCGACCTGTTCGAACGGCTGGCCGGTCGGCTCGACGGCCGGGTGGCCACGGTAGAATCGGTTCCGTCCACCGACGTGGACGGCGTCGACGGCCCGACCGACGCGTCGTTCGAACTGGGCGAGGGCGCGTGGAGCGGGAGGGGAACGGAACGGTCGCTGGCCGGGTTGCTCGATCGGCTCGCCCCCGACTTCGACTACGCGCTGCTCATCGGGTTCCCCGGCGCACGCGTGCCCACGGTGACCCTCGGCGACGCCGACGCCCGGTCGGAACTGCTCGCGGCGGCCGACGCTGCCGCCGTCGACGTCGACGACCTGGCGGAGTCGCTGGCCGAAACCGAACCCTGGGTCACGCTCGAATCGCTCGTCGAACGGATCAAAGGGGTTCCCGACGCCGATCGCGCCGGCGCGATCGCCACGTTCACCGGCCGAGTCCGGGCCCGCGACGACCCCGACGACGCCCGGACGACCCACCTGGAGTTCGAGAAGTACGAGGGTGTCGCCGAGCGTCGACTGGACGCCATCGAGCGGGAACTGGCCGACCGCGACGGCGTTGTCGCCGTCGACACCCACCACCGTACCGGCGTGATCGAGGACGGCGAGGACATCGTCTTCGTCGTCGTCCTCGCCGGCCACCGCGAGGAAGCGTTCCGGACCGTCGAGGACGGGATCAATCGCCTCAAGGACGAGGTTCCCATCTTCAAGAAGGAGACGACCGTCGAGGACGAGTTCTGGGTCCACGACCGGTCCTGACCGTCGCCTCTCTCCTGTGACGCTGACCCCCGCAGCTGGCGCGGGCGAGCGCTCATACCCCGGATTGTGCCCCGGAACCCGGCCGGGACGCCCGATTTTTCGACCGAGCCGATGCCGCCCGTCGGACTATTCATCCATCAATATAATATGTGAAACAATCTATTAGATGCGATTATAAAAGGTTTGGACACTGATTAAACCGTACTAAAACGATGAGTTTTCGCCGATTCAGCCTGAAAGCGTCCGAACGCCGACGAACGTTCCTCCCTTTATAACATCCGTTCCCCGGTAAGCAGGAGTGAGGTGAAACGATGAGCGCAACAGTATCCCCCTCCACCGACTCGCGTTCGAAAGAAGACCGCCTGAAGGAGTACCTCGTCGAGAAGGCCCAGGACGGCGAGATGTACTTCAAGAGCAAGTTTATCGCCGACGAGGTCGGTCTCTCCCCAAAGGAGATCGGCGCCCTGATGGTGAAACTCCGCGACTCGGCGTCCGAACTGGAAGTCGAGAAGTGGTCCTACACGAGCGCCACGACCTGGCGCATCGAACCCTCCGCCTGAACCGCCCGTCCCCGCTCGGGCGCTCACTCGTTTGACGCGGTAGGGTCGGCCCCACCGCGTCACGTGACGCCGCAGATCGGTTCTTCGCGGCGTCGGCTTCGAGAGCCAGGAGCGGCCGGTCCGCCGACACGGGATTTATCCCCCGGCCTCCCCTAGCCGACTCCGATGGAGGAGGTCGACCCGTCGGACGGACTGGGGGACGACGCCCCGAAGGCCGCGCTGTCGTCCGTCTTCTACCTGCAGGACGTCCGCCGCGACGGCGACAGGGTGTTTTACTACGGCGAGTCGCTCGTCCCCGAGCGGGCGCTGATGCGGGAGGCCTGGCCCGCCTTCCGGGAGGCCGGATACGAGATCCGGCACGTCGGCGTCCGGCACGGGACCGAGGTGCTGGTCGCCGAGCCGATCTCGCCCGGTCCCGACGGCGTCCCCTGGAAGAACCTGGCCCTGTTCGTCGCGACGGTCGTCTCGACGCTGCTGGTCGGCGCCTTCGCCTGGTACTACGTGCCCGTGTCGGCGGCCCTGGAGAACCCCCTCGTGGTGCTTCAGGCCTGGCCCTTCACCGCAGCCGTCCTCGGAGTGCTGTCGGTCCACGAACTCGGTCACTACGCCATGGGACGGTACCACGACGTCGACGTCTCGCTGCCGTACCTGATCCCGTTTCTGTTTCCCTTCGGCACGCTCGGCGCCGTCATCCGGATGCGGGGCCAGATGCCGAACCGGAAGGTGCTCTTCGACATCGGGGTCGCCGGGCCGCTCGCCGGCCTCGCAGCGACCGTCGTCGTCACCGCAGTCGGCCTCTCGCTGCCGCCCATGGAAGTGCCCGCACGCCTCCTCGACGGGTCCGGGCAGGTCATCGTGTTCAACAACCCACCGCTGCTGGAGCTGATCGCCGCGGCGCTCGGCCGCCCAACGATGTACCAGGATCCGACGCTGACGATCCACCCCGTCATCATCGGCGGCTGGGTGGGGATGTTCTTCACCGTGCTGAACCTCCTGCCGGTCGGGCAACTCGACGGCGGCCACATGGTGCGGGCGATGCTCGGCGAACGCCAGGAGTCGCTGGCGGCGCTCGTCCCGCTCGGCCTCTTTGCCATCGCCGGCTACCTCCACTACGGTCGGGGGCTCGGCCTCAACGATTCGGTGGGGCTGTGGGCGTTCTGGGGGCTGTTCGCGACCGCCATCGCGTACAACGGCCCCGCCGACCCGATCGACGAGGCGCCGCTTGGCTGGCCGCGCATCGCCGTCGGGCTGGCGACGTTTGCCCTCGGTGCGCTCTGTTTCCTGCTCGTCCCCATCCAGGTCGGCACGGTGTGACGTCGTTTTGCACTTCCCACCGGTCGCTGCCGTCGCTGCCCGTCGTCAGGCCCCCTCGTCACCGTGCGTGTACCCGCGGTCGGGAAGCGGGTCGCCGTCGAGCGTGACCCCCGCGTCGGCCGGTCGGGCCTCCCCGACCTGCGTGAGCGTGGTCGGGCAGGCGGCCTTCGCCTCGTCGACGACAGCCGGTGGGACGGTACAGACGAGTTCGAAGTCCTCGCCGAAGAACGTCGACAGTTCCCGCCGCTCTGTGGCGTCCCGCGCGACCCTTTCGACCGCGGAGTCGACCGGGAGTCGGTCCGCGGAGACGGCAAAGCCACACCCCGAGGCGGCCGCGAGCTGGTGGATCGACCGGGCGAGGCCGTCGCTCGAATCCATCATGGCCGTCGCCCGTCCCCGGAGTGCGACCCCGTCCGCGACGCGCGGGGTGAACCGGAACAGGTCGTTTGCCGCCTCGGTGTCGCCGTCCCGAAACAGGCGGAGCGCGGCCCCGCTCCGCCCGAGCGTGCCGGTGACACAGAGGGCGTCCCCCGGGCGGGCGCCGGACCGGTGGACGGGCGCGGGCGTCTCCCCGAGGGCCGTCGTCGCAACGGTGAACTCGTCGTGGCGATCCAGGTCGCCCCCGACGTAGGCGCCGTCGACGGCCTCACAGACGTCCCGCGCCCCGCGGACGAACGCGTTCAGTTCCGCCTCGTCGAACGACGGCGCGGCGTAGGCTGCGACCGCCGCCGTCGCCCCGGCGCCCATGGCGGCGACGTCCGACAGCGACGCGCCGACCGCTCGCCATCCTGCGGTGTACCGTGTCGTTCCGGCCGGGAAGTCGGTCCGCTCGTGGAGCATGTCGGTGGTGAGCACCTGCGACCCGACGACGGCCGCGTCGTCGCCGGCGGCGTCGAGATTCGCCGCAAGCAGGTCCAGGGCGCGCCGCTCGTCCATGGGCGGTCCTCGGCGGCCGCGGCGAAAAGCCCACCGACCACCGGCCGGATCGCCCGTCACCGGTGGCCTCGACCCTGCCCCACGATCACATGACTCACGTTCCGGGGTATCCGGAGGCTTAAAGCCGCCGCTAGTCCACGGTCCGGTACATGGCCCGTGAGAATCTCCGGGCGACCGTCGTCGGCTTCGCGGCGGCGATCGTCGTGTTCGCGATCCTCTTTTCGATCGCGGGCGTCGACGACCTCGTCGCACGGCTCCAGGGGGCGAATCTCCGCCTCGTCGCGGTTGCGTTCGTCGCCGTGCTGGCGTGGCTGGCGGCCTGGAGCGGGGCGCTCCGGACGGTTCTCGATATTCTCGGCGTGCGGGTTTCCCGGACGAGGTCGTTTCTGGTCTTCGCTGGCGCGATGTTCTCGAACAACGTCACGCCGTTCGGTCAGGCCGGGGGCGAACCCGTGACGGCGCTTTTGATCTCGCGGGTGACCGACACCGAGTACGAGACGTCGCTGGCGGCCATCGCGAGCGTCGACACGCTCAACTTCGTCCCCTCGATCACCATCGCACTGATCGGCGCGGGCTACTACGCTACCGAGGTCACCCTCGGGCGGAATCTGGAGATCGCGCTGCTCGTGGTCGGCGGGCTCGCGGTCGTCGTCCCGTCGCTCGTCTACGTGGGGTGGCAGAACCGGTACGGGATCGAGCGGCGGGCAGTCAGCGCCCTCACGCCTCTCATCAGGCGGATCGCGGCGGTGGTGCCGCGGGTGTCGGTGCCCACCGAATCGGGGATCGAACGGCGCATCACCGGTTTCTTTCGCGCCATCGAACGGGTCGGCGGCGACCCGCGGCGGCTCGGGGTCGCCCTCGGCCTCTCGGCGCTCGGGTGGTTCTTCCAGATGGTCGCGCTGTGGCTGGCCTTCATCGCCATCGACGAGCCGATCGCCTTCTCGATCGCGCTGTTCGTCGTCCCGATCGGGGCCATCGCGGGCGTCACGCCGCTCCCGGGCGGCGCCGGCGGCATCGAGTGGACGCTGGCCATCCTGATCGCGGCCGCCTCCGCGAGCGTCGGGTTCGACGTCGCCACCGCGGGCGTCGTCATCTTCCGCGGACTGGTGTACTGGACGCCGACGCTGCTCGGCGGCGCCGTGATGGGCGTCCTCGGGTTCCGGGGTCGAGGAAGTCCCTGATTCCGGACACCTCCTTGCCCCCGTAGGTGAATCGAGCGACGGGCGTCGTCCGTCGCCTGCGCTCGGACCACGCATTCGGGGAATTCGGCGCCGTCGAGGGGAGACGGTGGGGTTCCGTCGTGCGAATACGATGGGTTTAAACGCCGCGCCGGGGAACGAGCCGGTATGGTCACCCTCTACGACGTGCCGGCCGAGGACCTCATCGACGAGGTCGCAGGGCGGCTCGAGGATCGCATCGAGAGCCCGGAGTGGATGGAGTTCGCCAAGGCGGGCGCCAGCAAGGAGCTTCCCCCGCAGAACGACGACTTCTGGCACGTTCGTGCCGCGAGTCTCCTCCGGAAGGTCGCCATCTCCGGTCCCGTGGGCGTCGACCGGCTGTCGACCCAGTACGGCGGCAAAAAGCGGGGCACCAACCGCTACCGGGTCGCGGAACCCCGTTCCGAGACCGGGAGCAAGAACATCATCCGCACCATCCTCCAGCAGCTAGAGGAGGAGGGCCTCGTCGAGACCGCCCAGGGTGAGGGCCGCAAGGTCACCGACGACGGACGGAGCTTCCTCGACAACGCCGCCGCGGCGGTCCTGGAAGACCTCGACCGCCCGGAACTCGAACGCTACGCCTGAGTCCACACCCATAAATCCCGGCTCGGCACCCCACTCCGGCTTTCTCTGCCGTCGGTCGGGTCGGTTCGTCGCGCCCGGTCGTCCCCGAAATCGTTTTCGGGACGTAGCCGAATCGTGCAGGTATGAGTGGCAACCCAGACGACGAACGGCTCGAAGAGCTTCGCGAAAAGAAGATGCAGGAGCTCCGGGAGCAGGCCGGAGAGGGCGGCGAAGGGGCGGAAGCCCAGCAGGCCGCCCAGGAGCAGGCCGAGGCCCAGAAGCAGGCGCTGCTCAAACAGCACCTCACCGACGGCGCACGCCAGCGGCTGAACGCCGTCGAGATGTCCAAGCCGGAGTTCGCCGAGCAGGTCGAGCGACAGGTCGTCGCGCTCGCACAGAGCGGACGCCTCCAGGACCGCATCGACGAGGACCAGATGAAGGAGCTGCTGTCCGAACTCAAACCCGACTCGAAGAGCTTCAACATCCGCCGGCGCTGATGGAGCTCGCGCTCCTGTACAGCGGCGGCAAGGACTCCACGCTGGCGGCGCTGCTTCTCGACGATTTCTATGACGTGTCGCTGGTCACCGCCCGCTTCGGGATCACCGACGACTGGCGCCACGCCCGGGATGCAGCCGAGCACCTCGGCTACCCGTTTCGTACTGTCGACGTCGCGGTCGACGTCGCCGAGGCGGCCGTCGAGCGGATGTGCGAGGACGGGTACCCACGGAACGGCATCCAGCACGCCCACGAGGGCGCCCTGGAGGCCGTCGCCGCGCTCGACGTCGACGCCGTCGCCGACGGGACGCGGCGCGACGACCGGGTGCCGACCGTCTCCCGCGCGCAGGCCCAGAGCCTCGAGGACCGCCACGGCGTCGACTACCTCGCGCCGCTCTCGGGCTTTGGCCGCGGGGCGGTCGACCGGCTCGTCGAGGCGACCCTCGACGTCGAGACCGGCCCGAGCGAGGAGATCCCGCGCGCCGACTACGAGGGCGAACTCCGGGCGCTGTTGACCGAGCGTCGCGGCCCCGAGGCGGTCGCGGAGATCTTCCCGGACCACGACCAGACCTACGTCCGCGGCTACAGGGAGTGAGCACGGCGGCGGTCACGTCGCCGTCGGCCGTCGCGACGGCTCGCCATCGCCCGTGGGTCGCGCCGTTGTCGGCCGTCGACGCCGCGGACGGGGTGCGGTCGTCGCGGACGTGTCGAAAAACGGTTATGTGCGGACTCCCAGACGACGACTCCCCCCACGTCGGTTCCGGGTCGTCGCCGCTAGCCTCCGTGTTTCCGGGCCGAGACGGGTCCGGTGATACCCCTTCCGTTCGACTGGACGGGCGGTCGCAGTGCCGTGGTTAACCACTGCTTAGTTTCACTTTCACTCCGTTTTGGGTAGGATTATGTTCCCCGAACGAAAGAACGGAAACGACGACGCGGTGCGGAGAGAGGGGGTTCAGATCGACAGAGACAGACGGCTGATAGGTCGGCCCGCAGCCGGCCAGCCACTCCGCCTATCGGGAAACTTAACTAGGCGGTTCACTACACACACATCGTTACGAATGAGCGACACCGAGTCAGTCAGACGACGGTCCCGACGCCACGTCGGGGAGGAGGTACAGTGAGATGAGCGACACGGAGCTATCCGCCGACGACCTGGTACGGCCGATCAAGCGAACCGACGGCGACGACCTGGAGGACCGCCTGACCTCGAACGCCTACCACAACATCCTGCCCGCGCGGTACCTGCGCAAGGACGCCAACGGCGACCTGATCGAGGACCAGGAGGACCTGTTCCCGCGGGTCGCAAAGAACATCGCGCTCGCCGAGGCGGCCTTTGAGGCCGAGCGCCGCGACGTCGAGGTGACGGTGTCGCCGGACCAGGTCAAACCAGACCATCCCCGCCGGGACGAACTCGCCGAGGAGGTGTTCGGCGTCGGGACGACGGCCGACGACGACGTCGAGACGGCGCTGACGCCGCACAACGTCAACAAGTTCGCCTACGAGACGGTCGTCCCGGAGTTGCCGGGGGAGATCCGGACGGTCGTCGAGGAGACCCGCGAGGAGTTCGAGACGCTGATGGGGGACCTCTCCTTTATGCCGAACTCGCCGACGCTGATGAACGCCGGCGACGAACTCCAGCAGCTTTCTGCCTGCTTCGTCGACTCCCCAGAGGACGACATCGACGACATCCACCAGACCGCAAAGGAGGCCGCCCAGGTGTTCCAGTCCGGCGGCGGCATGGGCTACGCCTTCTGGCGGCTCCGCCCCTACGGCGACGCGGTCGGTTCGACCGGCGGCATCGCCTCCGGGCCGATCACGTTCATGCGCACCTTCGACCAGATGTGCGAGACCATCGCCCAGGGGGGCGCCCGCCGGGGCGCACAGATGGGCGTCATGCGCGTCTCGCACCCGGACGTCATCCAGTTCATCCACGCCAAGAACAAGGACGTCTCGCTGGCCCACACCCTGCGGCTGAACGACCCCGACGACTTCACGCACAACTCCTTCGCCGACGCCCTGGAGGAGGCCCGCGAACTCATCGACGACGAGGGCAAGGTGCCGAAACACCTCCGGAACGCCGTCGAGGGCCACCTCTCGAATTTCAACATCTCCGTCGGCGTCACCGACGACTTCATGGAGGCGCTGAAGGCGGGCGAGGAGTTCACGTTCACGAATCCGCGCACGGGTGAGGCCCACGTCGCCACCCCCGAGACGAAGGAACTGTACGACATGTTCGACCTCGGGGAGTACGTCGAGGTCGGCGAGGAACTGTCGATGCCCGCCGAGGTCATCTGGGAGGACATCGTCGAGGGCGCCCACGAGAACGGCGAACCCGGCGTGATCTACCTCGAACGGGTGAACAAGAAACACTCCTTCGACGTCGAGGAACACCCCGACCACCGCATCCTCGCGACGAACCCCTGCGGCGAACAGCCCCTGGAGGAGTACGAGGCCTGCAACCTCGGGCACATCAACCTCTCGACGCTCGCGGCCGAGGACGCCCCGGACTGGCGGGTCTGGCACGACGAACACGCCGACGACTACGACAGCGACGCCGACGCCGTCGCGGCGTTCTTGGAGGAGGCGATCGACTGGGAGGCCTTCGACCACCGCATCGCCTATGGCACCCGCTTTTTGGAGAACGTCGTCACGATGTCGGACTTCCCGGTGCCCGAAATCGAGGAGAAGGTCCGGCGGATGCGCAAGATCGGCCTGGGCGTCATGGGCCTGGCCCAACTGTACATCCAGCTCGGCATCCGCTACGGCTCGGAGGCGGGCAACGAAGTCGCCGGCCAGTTGATGACCCACATCAACCACGAGTCCAAGCGAACCTCCCACGAACTCGCAAACGAGCGGAGCACCTTCGCGGACTGGGACGACTCGAAGTTCGCCGACCCGACCAGCTACCGCGAGTGGTTCGAGCACCACACCGGCCTCGACGCCGACGAGTGGGAAGAGGGCTTCCCGGTGCGCAACCACAACACGACCACCATCGCGCCGACGGGGACGACGTCGATGGTCGGCAACACCACCGGCGGCTGTGAGCCGATCTACAACGTCGCCTACTACAAGAACGTCTCCGACGACGTTCAGGGCGACGAGATGCTCGTCGAGTTCGACGACTACTTCCTGCGGACGCTGGAGGCCAACGACATCGACGTCGAGGCCGTCAAGCGCGAGGCCCAGGAACAGATGGCCACCAACGAGTTCGACGGCGTCGACGGCCTGGAGACGGTGCCCGACGCCATCGGCGAACTGTTCGTCGTCACCGGCGACCTCACGGCGCAGGACCACGCCGGCGTGCAGGTCGCCTGCCAGCAGGGCGTCGACTCGGCCATCTCCAA
>Ga0207733_100644_pt1 | contig 16435 bp, 14 predicted proteins | sample A23P3SouthBayCA_FD_187735 | JGI IMG/M metagenome (GOLD analysis project Ga0207733, IMG submission 187735) | Aerobic enrichment media microbial communities from Eden Landing Ponds, California, USA - A23 P3 (SPAdes) | ecosystem: Environmental > Aquatic > Marine > Unclassified | place: Emeryville... | reverse complement strand
ACTCTGGGAAGTCGCTATCTCCGATGAGGCGGTCGAGTTCTGCCATGGAACCGCAGGAACTTGCACCGCCTCATCCTTCGACCTTATCTGAACACTGCCTGCCGGGGGCTGGAAAAGCTTTTGTCGATCACCAAAGTAGTTCTTGCCACGATGTCGACCCAACGGAGCAACGTCATCGACGAGTGGCGTGCCGGGATGGACGAGGGGCTGGTGCCACAGGGAATCTTCAATGACGAGGAGCTGTACGAACTGGAGATGGAGCGGATCTTCGCCCGCGAGTGGCAGTTCGTCGGTTTCACCGACGAGATCTCCGATCCCGGCGACTACGTCGTGCGCCCGATCGGCAACAAGGAGTACATCGTCACCCGCGACGAGGACGGCGACGTTCGCATCCTGCTCAACCGCTGTCGCCACCAGGGGACGCCGGTGTGTAACGTCGAGGCCGGCAACACCTCCCACTTCCGCTGTCGGTACCACGGCTGGACCTACGACAACGAGGGCGACCTGATCGGTGTCCCCCACAAGGACAGCGCCTACGGCGACGACCTCGATCCCGACGAGATGGCGCTCGAACCGATCGCCAACTACGACACCTACGAGGGGATGATCTTCGCCAACCCCGACCCCGACGCCGAGCCCCTGGAGGAGTTCCTCGGCGACTTCAGGTGGTATATGGATTTCTTCACGGGGACGACCGACGAGGGCCTGTACGTGACGGGGCCGACCCGGTCGATCGCGAACCTCAACTGGAAGATGTCGCTTCTGAACGTCGTCGGCGACACCTACCACGGCCCGACCACCCACCGGAGCGGCTTCGAGACCGGCCTGATCGGCCCCGACACCGAACAGTTCGGCGACCTCTCGGAGTACAAACTCCACATCGCCTGTGGCCCGGGTGCCCTCGAACTCGCTCGGCGGCCGTACATCGCCGGCCACCGCGACGAGGTCAAAGACACCATCCGGCGCAACGTCTCCGACGACCAGTGGGCGGTGATGGCTGACCAGGGGTGGACGCCCAACAACTGCGGCCTGTTCCCGAACGTGGTGATGGTAAACCTCTCGATGAAGGTCGCGGAAGACGAGAAGGTGCCCATCACGATGGTCCAGACGTTCGTTCCCCGTGGCCCCTCGAAAACCGAGGTGTTCTCGTGGGTCGTCAACCAGAAGGAGGCCGGCAAGGAACACCACGAGAAGGCCGTCCAGGCCGCCACGTTCACCTTCGGCAGCGGCGGCACCTTCCTCCAGGACGACATCGACATCTGGTCGCGGGTCACCGAGAGCGGCGAGGGGCCGGGCCCGGGCGGCGACGACCGCGACATGAAACTCACCATGAAACTCGACGAGGAGCACGTCGAGGAGGACCCCGACTTCCCCGGCCCCGGCCGGGTGTACGGCGTCGAGTTCAGCGAGGAGAACGGCCGGTACTACCTCGACATGGTGCTCGACGCGCTCGGCAACGGAGACGCCGGCGCAGACGGCGCGGGCACGGAAGCGGACGCCGGGGCGGAGGGCGACGCGGACACGGAGGCGGAGTGAGATGGCCCAGCGCGAGACCGACGCCGACGCCGCTGGTGCCGCGGGCGACGGGGCGGACGTCGAACGATACCACGAGGCCCGCCGGTTCCTCTACGAGGAGGCCGAGAAGATCGACGACCGGGAGTTCGACGCGTGGCTGGAGATGATGACCGAGGACATCCGCTATCGCATCCCGGCGCGCCAGACCAGAAGCGAGGGCGGAAAGGGGGAGTTCCGGGGCGACGCCCACCACGTCGACGACAACCGGTTCATGCTCGAAACCAGGGTCGAGCGGCTGGAGACCGAACACGCCTGGGCGGAACAGCCCCGGAGCCGGACGCGTCACTTCGTCTCGAACGTCCGGGTCGTCGAGGCCAGCGACGCCGAGATGGAGGTCAAGTCGAACCTCCTGCTCCACATCAATCGCGGCGACGACCCCGAGTCACACCGGATCTCGGGCGAGCGCCAGGACGTCCTCCGCAAGGTCGACGGCGCCTGGAAGCTGGACGACCGGACCGTCTACCTCGATCACGCCACCCTGCCGCTGGGGAAGATTTCGGTGTTTATCTGAAGCCGGATCGGCAGCCCCCGTCCCCTGCCGTCCCCCGAGTTACTCCCCGTCCCATCGCGCGAACAGGTCGTCGTCCCACTTCTCGCGCAGTTCGGCTTCGAGGCCGTCGCGCATCTCCACCACCTCGGCGTACTCGTCCCGGCGGTGGTAGGGCCTGGTCGCGTCGACGAGCGCACGGCTGCTGGTCAGATCTCCCGCCGCCTTCTGGTCGCCGGTGACAGTCGGATCCAGCGTCGAACTCCCTTGCCCGTCGACGATTTCGATGTCCGCCGCGGGGTCGACACGGGTACACATCGCCCAGAGCACCTCCCCCTCGTCGTAGGCGTCGACGTCGTCGTCGACGATCACGGTAAAGCGCCCGAAGACGGACTTCGAGGGACAGGACATGGCGTGGAGGCCGGCCTGGCGGGCGTGGCCCGCGTACTGCTGGTCGATGGAGACGACGTCGAAGAAGCCGGGGCCAAAGGGCATCACGTTCGCTTCCCGGATCCCCGGGATCCCCGAGTCGTCGAGTTCGTTCCACAGGCGGGCGGCCATGCGGACGTCCGTCATCGCCTGGGCGGGCGGACGCAGCGGCGGCTTCCCGAGGACGATCGGGTCGTCGCGGTGGTACACCCGCTCGACGGTCACCGGCCGGTCGGTGTGGCCCGTCCCGCCGTAGTAGCCGGTGAACTCCCCGAACGGTCCCTCGGCCACCTCGTCGCTGTCGGGGTAGACGTGGCCCTCCAGGACGACCTCGGCGGTCGCCGGGATCGGCAGCCCCGTGACTTCGCCCTCGATCGTCTCGACCGGTTCGCCGCGCAGCGCCCCCACGTAGGCGAGTTCGTCGGCGTTCGGCGGGAGCCGCTGGGTCGCGCCCAGAAACAGATCGACCGGCTGGCCGACGGACATGACGATCGGCGCTGGCTCCCCCCGATCGAGGTACGACTCCATGTTCGCACGACCGTCCCGGCCCGGCCCCATGTAGCAGGTGACCCGGTCCTCGCCGTGGACCTGGATCCGGTAACAGCCGGCGTTCAACTCCCCGGTGTCGGCGTGTTCGGTGACGACGACGTCGCCGGTGCCGAGAAAGCGCCCGCCGTCGTGGGTGTGCCACTTCGGCGCCGGGAACCGCGTGACGTCGACCGCCCCGTCGCGATGGACGTTCTCCAGTACCGGCCCCGAGTCGACGACCGTCGGCGGGATCGGATCGGTGACGTTGGCGTGGTCTCGCTGGGCCGTCACCACCTCCTTCCGGTCGGTCGAGCGGGGTAACCCGGCGGCGGCGGCGTACAGGTACGGCGTCGCGGTCGCGTTGGTCAGCAGGCGATACCCGGGGTCGTACCCCTCGATGTCGTCGAACAGGAGCGCCGGCGACTCCCCCTCGCGCAGCGAGAGTTCGGTCAGCCCTCCGATCTCCTCGACCGGGTCGGCGCCCCGGAGGGTCACGAGTTCGTCCGCCTCGCGGAGGAAGGCCAGGTGCTCCCTGAGATCTGTGAAGCTCATCGGTACCGTATCACACGCCCGGTCGCCGCGTCGGGGTAAATCCCTTTCGCCGTCGCTGACGGCGGTCCACCCGCGGATCCGGGACGGCGTCGCCCCCGCCGGCACGAACTTTCATTGTCGCCCCCGATCACGTGGCCGCATGGACGAAGCCGACTTCCGGGAGTACGTCGACCGATTCAACGACCGCGACTACGAGGGGTTCGGGGCGTTCTACGCCGAGGACGTCGTCTTCGAACTCGGGGACCGACGGCGCCTGGAGGGCCGGGACGCCATCCTCTCGTTTTACCGCGAGGTCCACGAGCGGATCGAGGAGTCCCTAGAAGTAGAGCGGGTCATCGTCGGCGACGACGGGCTGGCCGCGGAACTGAGGACCGAGTTTCTGGCGGTCGAGGACTGGGAAGAGTTCGTCGGCGGACCGATGGAGGAAGGCGACAGCGTCGAGTTCGTCAGTTTCGTCCACTACCACGTCGACGACGGCCAGTTCATCCACGTCAAGTCCGCACGCTTCAAGGAGTTGTGAGGCCGTCGACTGCGGCGCGGCCCGTGGGGAGCGTCGTTATTCCGCGTTCGCGAACGCCTCGCGGGCGTCCATGGGGTCCCACCACGGCTCCTTCCCGAGTTCCTCGTGGACGACCTTCGCCACGATGTAGCCCGCGGCGCCGCTGATGCCGCCGCCGGGGTGACAGGCCGAACTGCAGGTGAAGAGGCCGTCGACGGGGGCGCGGTAGCCGACGTGGTTGTCGAGGATCTGCGCCTGGCTGTGGTGGCCGATCAGCCCGCGGCCCATGTACATGTTCGGGTTGCTCGCCTCCCGGTGGTGAGGAAGCTTCGTGTGAGTCGTGATCACGTTGTCCTCGGTCATGTTCGGGGCGTACTCCTGCCAGGTTTCGAGCACCATCGATTCCAGTTCGTCGATCACGCCCTCGCGGTCCCACTCGGCCAGATCGCCGTGGAGGCGGTACGGCGTCGGCTTGACCGCGCTCGCAGTGTGTTTCCCCGGCGGCGCAACCGAGGGATCGTGCCGCGAGTAGGTGATCCCGGTGAAGCCGTCGGGCGCGATCTCCTCGGCCTCGACGGTATCCTGGACCGCCTGCATGTCCTCGTAGGACTCGATGCCGACGAGCTGGTAGAGCCCTTCGTTGACCGCCGGGAACTCCTCGGAGCCCTCGTACTCAGGCGGCTCCTCCAGCCCGAAGTGGATCTCGGCGGGGCCGCGGCGCTCCCACTCGAAGTCCTCGACGCGCTCGATGAACTCCTCGGTCAGGTGTTCGTAGCCGACGAGGTCATCGAAGGTCAGCGGCGGGTTGAGGCTGCTGACGACGAACTCGCGGGCGCCGTAGCTGCGGCCGTCGGTGAGGGTGACCCCCGCGACGGCGCCGTCCTCGACGTCGATGCTCTCGACGGTGCTCACGGTCCGGACCGACCCGCCGTTCTGCTGGATCACTTCGACGAGCCCCTGGGCGAGCAGTCCGGCGCCGCCGCGAACGATCTCGTAGCCGTACCGGCTCTCGAACAGGCGGACGACGTTGCCCGCGCCCGCGGGCGAGTCGACCCCGGCGCCGAGCTGGCCGAACACCGAGAGCTTCTGCATCAGCATGAACTTCACCTTCTCGGTCTCGAACCACTCGTCGAGCAGTTCGGTGAAGGGCGTCTCGCTCCACCTGAGGAAGGTCCGCCCGAGTTCGCTCGAATCGAGCAGGTCCCGGCGCTCGTCTGCGGGGATCGGTTCGTCGAAGCGCTGGGCGAGGAAGAAGCGATCCATCAGTTCGTTCGCCGTCTCCCGCAGTTCGAGGAACTGCTCGGCGTCGGCGTCGGAGAACTGCGAGAGCGACTCGTAGAGGGTGTCGTCGTCCTTCGAGAGCACCAGGTGCGGGTCGTCGTTGCTCGGCAGCGACCAGTCGTTTTTCGGCTGGAGGTACTCGACGCCGTGGTCGGCCAGGTTCAGGTCGTCGTACCACGGGGTACCGGTGATGCCGTAGTGACCCTTCCCACAGAAGTTGAACCGGAACCCCCGACCGGTGGGGTCGGTGGTCTCTATTCCGCCACCGGTCTTGAGGTCGTGTTCGACCACGAGCGTGTCGTAGCCGGCCCTGGCCATGTAGGCGGCACACACCAGCCCCTGGTGTCCGCCACCCACGACTATGCCGTCGTACTCCTCGCGCTGGGCTGACATCGTGTCCCGACGGTCCCGCCCGACCAACATAAATTTTCAGGGGGGACCGGGCGAGCGCCGACGACGCGGGTCCCGCGGAGGAACCGGCGACTGTTCCGCCCTACAGCGACAGCGACAGGCCGTCCTCGGCGACGACCACCTCGCCGTCGAAGGCCGCCTCGGCGTCGGCCCGCATCGCGTCGAAGTCCCGGTTCGGCAGGTGGTGGGTCAAGACCAGCGTGTCCACGCCCGCTTCCTGGGCGATCTCCCCGGCGTCGGTCGGGTCGCAGTGGTTCTGCCTGTGCTTCTCGACCATCTCGTCGCTCATCCCCCGGTGCCACGCGGCCAGCAGGTCCTCGTCGGCCGGCGGGTCCGGGTCGACCGGGCCGATGCAGGCGTCCTGGATCAGCACGTCCGCGTCCGCGGCGAACTCGGCGAGGGCGTCGATCTTCCGGGTGTCGCCCGAGATCACGCAGACGTTGCCGTCGTCGTCCTCGAACCGGTAGGCGTAGGTCTCGATGGAGTGCTCGACGGGCAGCGCGGTCACGGACCAGTTGGCCCGCTCGACGTCGAGGTCGGGGGTCGTCTGGACCACGTCGATCTCCTCGATGCCCGGCGCCTCGTCGACGTCCGCGAACCACTTGCGGTAGGCGATGTCGTCCGCGTAGAGGTCGGGGATGGCGTCGACGAACGCCTCGGTCCCCTCGGGCCCGTAGACGGTGAGCGCCTCGCGACCGAGCGACCACGTCGCGATGACGAACTGGAAGAAGTCGGCGGTGTGATCCACGTGCGTGTGGGTGAAAAACAGCGTCTCGATCCGGGTGGGATCGATCCGCGCTTCGAGCATCCGGTGGACCGCCAGCTGCCCGCAGTCGACGAGGATCGGCTCGTCGGCGATTTCGAGGACGACGCTCGTCCCGCCGCGTCCCGGATAGGGTATCGGGCTGCCGGTGCCGGTGAGGGTGATTTCCATACGGCGAGCACACCCCGGAACGCCGATAAAGGTGCCGTCCCACGGGTACGTCGAGGTCCCACCCGAGACCTGTGCCGGCCACCCTCGGACACCCACTGACCGCCCTCCGGCGTCCCGCCGACCACCCCCTCGACCGTAACCTACTACTTCGCAGGGGGGGAACACCGGCCCTGTATGACGACTGACACCAGTGCGGCGATCGCGGGGGCCTACGAACACCCGACGCGGGACGCCCCCGAGAAGTCGACGCCGCAGCTCCACGCCGAGGTTGCGCGGGGGGCGCTCGACGACGCGGGACTCACGTTCGACGACGTCGACGGCTTCTTCACCGCCGGGACGCCCAGCTGGCTGCTCTCGCTGGTCGACCATCTCGGGCTCTCGGGGCTCTCGTACTACGACTCGACGGACGTCGGCGGCTCGTCGTACGTCGCCCACGTCGGCCACGCGGCGGCGGCCATCGCCGCCGGCAAATGCGAGGTGGCGCTGGTCACCCTCGCCGGCCGGCCGCGCCAGGAACAGCTCTCGCCGCTGAGCGACGGCCCCGAGGTCCCCTTCGAGGAGTCCTTCGGTCCCTCGGCGGTGGGCCTCTATGCGCTTGCCGCCCGGCGGCACATGCACGAGTACGGCACCACCCCCGAGCAGCTCGCCGAGATCCGGGTCGCGGCCTCGACACACGCCCAGCACAACCCCGACGCGATGTATCAGGAGCCGGTGACAGTCGAGGACGTCGTCAACTCGCGGCCCGTGGCCGACCCGCTCGGCCTGCTGGACTGCTGTGTGATCACCGACGGCGGCGGCGCGGTCGTGGTCGTCAGCCCCGAAGTCGCGGCCGACCTCGACCGGGAGTGTCCGACGGTGGAGGGACAGGCCGAGGCGGCCAAACACGTCGAGGGGGGCCACCTCGACGTCACCTACACCGCGGCCGTCGAGTCCGGCCCCCGGGCGTTCGCCGAGGCCGGCATCGACCACGACGACGTCGACTACGCCTCCATCTACGACTCCTTTACCATCACCGTCCTCGAAACGATCGAAGACCTGGGCTTCTGTGCGAAGGGCGAGGGCGGCGCGTTCGTCGAGGGGGGGACGCTCCAGGCGCCGGACGGCGACCTCCCCTTCAACACCGACGGGGGCGGCCTCTGTAACAATCACCCGGGGAACCGCGGCGGCATGACGAAGATCATCGAGGCGGTCCGGCAACTCCGCGGCGAGGCCAACGACCCGGTCCAGGTGCCAGACTGCGAGGTCGCCATCGCCCACGGGACCGGCGGCAGCATCGGGACGCGAATGGGGAGCTGTACGCTCGTGCTGGGGGCGGACCGATGAGCGAAAACAGCGGCCGCGGCGACGGCGACAGCGGCCTGCCGGCGCCGGCCCCCGACCAGTCGCCCGAGACGGCGGCGTTCTGGGAGGCGACCGCCGAGGACCGACTGCTCGTGCGGGGCTGTGCCGACTGCGGCGCCGCCTTCCACCCGCCGCGGGCGATCTGCCCCGAGTGTCACAGCGACGAAACGGAGTGGATCGAAGCGAGCGGACGGGGGACCGTCTACACCTACAGCGTGATGCGCCAGAATCACGGTCCCTTCGGCGAGGCCGTCCCCTACGTCCTCGCGTTCGTCGAACTCGAAGAAGGGCCCCGGGTGCTGACGAACGTCGTCGGCGTCGACGTCGAGGACGTCGAGATCGGCCAGGAAGTACGGGTCACCTTCGACGACACCGGGGAGGACGCGAAGCTCCCCCGGTTCACGCCGGTCTGAATCGGGGCCCGAAGTCCGTTCGTCTACACCAGTTCTTCCAGCGCGGTCTTCCGATCGAGCTTCTGGCTCGGGGTGCGCGGGAGCGGCTCGTCGGTGAAGACGTACTCGCGGGGGCGCTCGAACCGGGCGACCCCGTCGCTGTCGAGGCACCACTCGTCGAGGTCGTCGGAGTCGACGGCGTCGTCGCCCCGCTTGACGACGGCGGTCACTTTCTGGCCGTACTCCTCGTCCTCGACGCCGACGATCAGTGCCTCGTCGACGTCCGGATGGTTGTTCAGGCGCTCCTCGATCGGCGTCGGGATCACTTTCACCCCCTTGGACTTGATCATGAAGTCGGCCCGCCCCTCCAGGTAGAGGTAGCCGTCCTCGTCCTGATAGCCCAGGTCGCCGGAGTGCCACCAGCCGTCGGTGAACTCCTCCGCCAGTTTGTCGCTGCGCCCCCACGCCCAGACGGGACAGTCGGCTCCCTTGACGAGAACCTCGCCCGTCTCGCCCCGGGGGACGGTGTCGGCGGGCGTCCCCCCCGGTTCGACGATCCGGACCCGGGTGCCGTCGAACGGCTTGCCGACGCTCTCCAGCCGCTTGCCCTCCATCTCGTCGACCGTGATCCGGGAGACGATCAGTTCCGTCGAGGCGTAGTGGTTGACGACGTTCTCACAGACCTCCTCGCGCAGGCGATTGAGGGTGGTCCGGTCCATCTTCTCGCCGACGAAGGAGACCGACTCCAGCGACGAGAGGTCCCGGTCGTCGAGGTCCAGATCGAGAACCGCCCGCCACATCGTCGGCACCATCCCCGCGGTGGTGGCGCCGTACTCCTCGACCGCGTCGACCCACGTCGCCGGGTTCCAGTCGGGCATGAACACGACCGACCCGCCCGCGATCAGGATCGAGATGACGTTGCCGTACCAGGCCATGAAGGAGGTCTGGGCCGTGGTCAACTGCGTGGTCGTCCGGTCGACGTCCGAGATCAGCCCCTTGAGCACGATGCCGCGGTGGGTGTGACACCAGCCCTTCGGGCGTCCCGTGGTGCCGGAGGTCCAGGCGACGACCGCGATGTCGTCGGCCTCGGGAGTGATGTCCGGGGCGCGCGGGGTCGCGTCCGCGGCGAACTCCTCGTAGGACCGCTCGTGCTCGCGGGTCGCCTCGCCGAGGACGACGACGGTCGGGTCGGATTCGAGGTCGTCGTACACCCGCTCGGCCAAAAAGTCCGCGTGGCTCTCGCTGACGACGAGCACCTTCGGCCCGAGTTCGTCGATCGAAAAGCGGACCGTCTCGGGGGCGGCCTGGGTGTGGACGTAGGAGACGACCGCGCCGGCCTTGAGCGCCCCGTTCCACAGCACCGTCGAGTCGACCCCCGACTCACACAGGAGCGCGACCCGGTCGCCCTGGCGCACGTGCCCGGCGAGGGCGTCGGCGGCCAGCAGGCTCTCGCGTTCGAACTCCTCCCAGGTCACCGACCGGCCGTCGACGTCGGCAAAGGCCAGCCGGTTCGGGTTCGTGTCGGCGGCGATCTCGGACAGTTCGTCGAGCGTCGGCAGCGAAACGGCTTGTCGGCTCATAGTCGCCGCTGTTCCGGGCGCGCCGAAAAAACTGTTTCCCCCGTCACAGATCGCGGACCCGGTGCGGGCCGACCCCGTCGCCGCGTGAGAGAACCCAACCGATCAGCGAGGGGCGCCGGCCGCCGGCCCCGAGACGTCCATCCCGGCGATCACGTCGTCGACGTAGCCGTCGAGGTCGGCAGCGGCGACGGGCGTCCCGTGGATCGGCGCGACGTAGCGCGGGTCGAGCCGATCGAGCAACATCTCGAAGGCGGTCCGCATCCGGTCGAGGTTGAGCTGGTCGAGGAAGGTCAGCTTGTCCCGGTAGAAGTCGGCGACGTGGTCGGGGTCGATCCCGCCGGGGAGGTCTGTGGAGGTGGCGGTACAGTCGCCCGGCGCGTGGTAGTGGCCGAACGCCTCGGCTGTAAAGAGCACCCGCGCGTCGTGGTCGAAGATCCACTGGGACACCGTCACGTCGGTGAGAAACGGGCGCATGCAGGTGATGGTCCGGCCCGCCAGCTCGCGGGGACGGTTGAGCACTGTCCCACGTGCCCCCGACACGCCGATGATGTCGGTAAAGCCCGGCACGTCAGCGATCAGATCCAGGCCGCCGAGGCGCGGCACCGCCGTGACGACGTCGAACTCGCCCCACTCCTCCTCGAAGGCGGGCAGGTTCTCCTTGTGGGGGAGTACCTGGTGGGCCAGGACGACCACGTCCGGGCCCGCGCCGTCGGTCACCTCGTTGACCTCTTCGACGATGGCCTCCCGGAAGCGCGTCGACCCCGAGTCGACGAGGACGTACCCCTCTGACCCGGAGAGGAGGTACTCCGAGAGGTGGAGGTGGCGCTCGCCGTCGGCCTCGCAGTGGCTCAGCCAGTGGACGTCCCCGGTCAGGCGCGTCAGCGTCATGGGTCGGCCTCCGCCTCGTCAGACACACTCTCGTCGCCGCCGGTCACCTCGTCCCCGTCGCTACCGGTCGGCTCGTCGACGTCGCCGTCGGCCGATCCGGGCGGGAACGTCGCGTCGATCTGCTCGCGCACCGCCTCGGGGGCGCCCCCCTCGCTGATATCCCGTGCGGCCCGCTTGAACATCTCCATGAACTCGACCGGGCGCTCCCGGATCACCGTCCCGTGGGCGGGAGCGATGCGGTCGGGGTCGCGGGCCTCGATCACCGCGTCGACGCGCTCGTCGACGACGTCCGGGTCGGCGAACTGGAGCCACGGGAGGACGTTGCTGTGGAACTGCCGGAGGTCGCGGACGGTCACCGGGCGGTCGAACTCGTCGGCGAACCGCGTACAGTCCGAGTTCTGGTGGTGGAAGCCGAGCCAGTCGACCGGGAAGAAGGTGTTCGTCGTCCGCTCGACCATCCACACCGAGAAGGCGTGGTCGGCGTACGTCGCCGGGACGAACTCCACCCGGAAGCGGCCGAGGTCGAGTTCGTCCCCCGGGGCGACGTACTCGATGCGACTCCCGATACCCTCGGTCGACTCGGGCGCCGAGGCGAGGTGGAACAGTTCGTGTTCGGCGCCGAACCCGGAGCCGTGGCCCGCGCCGCGTTCCGGCACGAGCAGCGTCGCGTCGGGGTGGGCCTCCAGCAGCGCGAAGGCGTTGCCCGCGTGGTTGCCCTCGGGATGGGAGATGACGACGTAGTCGAGGTCGCCGCCATCGAGCGCGCGGTCGACCAGTTCGAGGGCACCGTCGGTGCTGGCGGGGCTCAGCGTGTCGAACACGAGACTTTGCTCGTCTTCGAGGACGTAGGCGCTCTGGTTCTGGTGGCGCTCGCCTTCGAAGCTGTCCCAGTGGGACGTGTCGACGCCCTCGACGTCGGGCGCCTCGCCGCCCATCGAGACGCACTCCTGGAGCCAGTGGAACCCCTCCTCGATCTCGCGATACCTGGGCGACGGGATGCCTGGACCGTCCATGGTGGACGTGACCGTACTACTCACTTAACGCTTCCCCGGAGGGCGGGCCGGAGACGGTCGGGATCGGCGACCTCGATGGCGACAGGTACGGAGTCAGTCGTCGGCGACTTCCGGTTCGACCGTTTGCTCCGCGGTATCGGCCTGGTTCGCGTCGATCACCTGCCGGCCCTCGTCGTGGCCGAACACCTTGACGTCGTCCTGATCGACGGCGACCTTGACGGACTGGCCGTCCTCGACCGGCCGGGGGTCGGTCGTCCGAACCAAGAGGGTCGCCCCGCCGACGTCGACCTGGTACTCGACGAAGTCCCGGGTCGCGGCCTGCATCAGCAGCGTCCCGTCGATGACGAGTTCGCTCTCCCGCGGGGACCCCTCGCCGTACAGCAACCGGCAGTGTTTGGGACGGAAACAGAGGTAGACGTCGGTCTGGCCGTCGAGGTTCCCGCCGTCGCCGGCGACGTCGAACGCCCCCATCGAGGTGTCGATGCGGAGGCGACCGTCGCTCCGATCGGTGACCGTCCCCGAGACGGTGTTGCAGTGGCCCATGAAGTTCATCCCGAAGAACGTCTGGGGGTCGTTGTGGAGTCGGACCGGCGAACCCTCCTCGACGATCTTCCCGTCGAGCATGACGGCGATGTCGTCCGAGAGGAACATGGCCTCGTCCTGGGCGTGGGTCACATAGAGGATGGTCGTGCCGAACTCCTCGTACAGTTCCTTGATCTCCAGGCGCATGTCCCGCCGGAGTTTAGCGTCGAGGTTCGACAGCGGCTCGTCGAACAGCAGGATCTCCGGTTCGGTCACGAGCGCCCGGGCGATGGCGACGCGCTGTTGCTGGCCCCCCGAGAGGTTCGTCGAGAGGTTGTTCGCGTACTTGTCGAGGCCGACGCGGGTCAACACCTCGTCGACCTGCTCGCGTCGCTCCGCCTTGGTGCCGATCTTCTGGACCTTCAGCGGGAACCGGACGTTCTCCTCGACGGTCATGTGGGGCCAGACGGCGTAGGACTGGAACACCATCCCGATCCCGCGGTCGGACGCGCTCACGTGGACGTCCTCCTCGGGGGCCGAGACGAGTTCGTCGTCGATGTAGATGCGGCCGCTATCGGGCTTTTCGAGCCCGGCGACACAGCGAAGCGTCGTCGTCTTCCCACAGCCTGAGGGGCCGAGCAGCGACTTCAACTGCCCGGCCTCCACCGTGGTCGAGAGGCCGTCGACGGCCACCTCCGTCCCGTACGTCTTCCGCAGGTCCTCGATGCGGAGCTTGATGTCTGACACTGTTTGTCACCGCTTGGTGTGAGACTGTCATCCACTCCCTATAATCTATCGCTCTCGCCGACCAGTTTCGACGCGACACCGGTTCCATCGTGACGCCGGAGCGTCGCGACAGGGCTTCCAGCCCGGACCACGGTGGCCCCGACGTTCGTGACGCGTCGCTGCCACGTCCCAAAATATTAATAGTGAACCATGGGAGAATGGAAGCCATGGTACTCGATAGCCATCGGCGTGAGTTCCTCAAGTACGGTGGAGTAGTCACGGGCACCTTGCTGGCGGGGTGTGCCGGCGGCGGAGACGGGGGCGACGGCTCCTCCGACGACGGTGGCTCCGACGGGAGCGACGGCTCCGGTAGCGACGGCGGGAGCGACGGCTCCTCGGACGGGTCCTCGGGCGACGGGGGGGACGACACGACGACCCAGGACCAGGAGATGGCAGACACCATCCAGATGTACGGCATCGACAACTTCGAGGACCGCCAGATCGGCCAGGCGTTCAACGAGCAGACCGGTACCAGCATCGAGACGACGGTGTTGCTGGGCGGGGAGAACTCGGGGCGGTACATCCGCGAACACCAGAACGACGTCCACACGGCCGACATCGTCCAGGGGTTCGACCAGAACAACCACCCGATCATCGACGAGGGGCTGGTCGGCGATCCGGAACTCCCGAACAAGCGGGCGGTGTTCTCCGAGGAGTACGAGACCTACCTCGAAGAGCAGGTGTTCGGGAACCTCGAAAACCCCGATCAGGCTGGCAACCTCGTCCCGCTCTGTTCGATCCTGAGCGCGTTCGCCTACAACCCCGACCTGGTCGACGAGCCGCCACAGAGCTACGAGGACCTGCTCGACGACCGCTTCCAGGACGACATCATCATGCTCTCGTACAACGTCGACGGCTGGTACGACCAGCTCGCGCGGGAGCACGACGAGGACTACGCCACGCAGTTCATCCAGGACCTCGACGACCAGAACCCGCAGTACATGGAGGGGTCGCCGCTGGCGGCGCTCGAAGCCGTCGGCTCGGGCCAGGCGAAAGTGCTGGGAGACTCCTTCGCGACCCACGTCGAGTTCATGAAGGGACAGGGGCTGCCGGTCGACTGGTCCTGGGGTGAGTTCCTCTGGTCCCAGCGGTGGACGCTCTGTCTGGCCGACACCGCGCCCCGGAAGGAGACCGCACGGCAGTTCTGCCAGTTCGCCGCCAGCGAGGAGGGGCAAGAGAAGATGGCCCAGATCTTCGGCGGCGTCCAGCCGTTCCACGAGAACCTCGAGCACCCGAACGACAACATCCGGCAGGCGCTCGAAGAACAGAACCCCACGGTCAGACCGCAGGCGATGTCGCGGGAGGACGAGCAGTACTTCGAGTCCCGCGTCGAAGAACTGATCGGTGTCTGATCGGGCAGACGTCCCCTCCCCCACATCCTGACCACCAATGTCAATCCGTCAAATCGAGGTTTTCGGCCGGCCGGTCGAGAGCTACTTCCCCTCCTCCGTCAGCAACCGGACGATCGGTCTCGGCGTTCTCGCATTGCTCGTCTACCTGAACATCATCCCCGTCGTCGCCATCGCGGTGTCGAGTTTCATGGCGGAGGGGCTGTCGATGTACGAGTCGTTCACCCTGGCGAACTACGGGGCGCTCATGACCGAGTACGGGGTGTTGTACAACACCGTGGTGTTCACGCTCGGCTCGGCGATTTTGACCACGATCCTCGGGGTCGCGATCGCCTGGGTCATCGGCCGCACCAACGCCCCCTTCCGGCGCCTGTTTTACTACGTCATCTTCTTCTCGTTTTTCCTCCCGCCGGTCATCTGGGAGCAGACCTGGGTGAGGCTGTTCGCGCGTCGAGGATTTTACGCGACGCTACTCGGGATTCAGCAGATCCCGATCCGGAACCTCCCCGGGATGGTGTTCATCCAGTCGATCCGGCTCGTCGCCTTCGCGCTGATCCTGCTGGTGCCGCTGTTTGCCAGCATGGACACCTCCCTGGAGGAGAGCGCCCGCATGTCCGGCGCCGGGATCTGGAAGACGGCGACCCGGATCACCATCCCGACCGTGGCCCCGGGCATCATGACGGTGTTCATCTTCGTCACGATCATCTCGCTGGAGTCGTTCCGGGTGCCGCTGGTCATCGGCCTGCCGAACAAGATCGAGGTGCTGTCGACCGCCATCTACGAGGCGGCGCGGGTCGAACCGGTGAACTACGGCGTCGCGATGGCCGAGGGGGTGGCGATCATCCTGCTGGCCTTGCCACTGCTGTATCTCTACCGGAAGTTCGTCGCCCGCTCCGAGCGGTTCCAGACCGTCTCGGGGAGCGGCTTCAAGTCCAACGCGATCGACATCGGCCGCTGGCGCTACGTGGTCTCGGGCGTCGTCGGCCTGTACCTCATCTTCACCATCGTCGTCCCGACGCTCGTGATGATCTACATGTCCTTTTTGCCGTTCTACGTCCCGCCACAGTCGATCGATCCCGCGATGTTCACCCTCGACATCTGGGAACAGGTGCTCGGCGACGCCCGGACGTGGGCGTCGCTCCAGAACTCGCTGGTCGTGGCCTTCACGGCGACGACGCTGACGGTGGGGATGGGTGCGGCGCTCTCGTGGCTCATCCAGAAGTCCGAGATCCCCTACCGCGGGCTGATCGACTACATCTCCTTCCTGCCGATGGCCGTCCCGTCAGTCGCGCTCGCGCTGGGCATCGTGTTCATCTACCTGAACGTGATCCCGATCGGCATCTACGGGACGCTGGTGATCATCGGGCTCGCGTTCGTCATCAGGGGCGTCCCCGGCAGCGTCAGGATCGTCGATCCGGCGATCATCCAGCTCCAGGACGACCTGCTCGAAAGCGCGGAACTGTCCGGCGCCGGGAAGATCCGCCGCGTGGTGTCGATCGTCGTCCCTACCGTGGCCCAGACGCTGTCGGCGCTGTGGGCGTTCCGCTTTGCGTTCCTGATGTTCGAGTTGCCGATCGTGCTGATGCTGTACACCACGGACACGTTCATGCTCTCGTCGTATCTGTACGTCCTCGACAGCAACGCCGAGACGACCCAGTCCGCGGCGGTCGGCGTCATGGTCATGGCCCTGCTCGTGGTCGCCACCGTGGCCGTCCACAAGTTCGGCGAGTACCTCGGCGGCGGCACCAAGAGCCTGGACATGTAGCGACCTTTTTCTGCGTCGGGTTTCCTCGCGCGCCTCCGGCGCGCTGCGGGAACCCTCCTTGAAAAAGTTCGATCAAAAAGGGCCAGCGGCTCGCAGGCTTCGC
>Ga0207733_100638_pt1 | contig 16544 bp, 14 predicted proteins | sample A23P3SouthBayCA_FD_187735 | JGI IMG/M metagenome (GOLD analysis project Ga0207733, IMG submission 187735) | Aerobic enrichment media microbial communities from Eden Landing Ponds, California, USA - A23 P3 (SPAdes) | ecosystem: Environmental > Aquatic > Marine > Unclassified | place: Emeryville... | reverse complement strand
TCCGTCACCTCCCGCATCGATCTCTCATCCGTCACCTCCCGCATCGATCTCTCATCCGTCACCTCCCGCATCGATCTGTTCGGCGGCGGTTCCGACCGACTCCCGCCAGTCCTCGGGCAGGTCCCCGCCGCGTTTCGGCGGGTCGATCCCGAGCGTGACTGCCGTGAACGTCGCCGTCGGCACCGTCTCGGCGACCCGTTCGCCGACGAAGACGGCGTTACGTCGCTTCGTGCTCACTCCCCCCGACGCGAGGTCGTAGTAGCGACTGAACAGTTGGACCACGTGGACAGGCTCGAACGACGTCGCCAGGTCCGTCTCCACGAGTTCCCGGAACAGTTTCACCGTGTTGTTCGCGGGGTCGGCCCGACGCCACTCCAGTTCGACGAGCACGAGCGCGTCGCCCACGCCCGCCACGTCGACCGGAGTGTCGCCGACGACGTGCTCCTCGTGCCACTCGTAGCCGGGAAGCGCACACGCGAGGCGTTCGCGCAGGTGGTGCTGGACCCGTTTCGCCGCCTCGCCCATGGTCCGCCCTCTCCGGGCACGAGCTTGAATCCGACGGCGGCGACGGCGACGCGAGTCGGTCGGCAACCCCTCCCCTACCGCAGTCGACGCCGACTTGGGCCCCGCCCGCGTTCGATCGCCCGTGTCCGATCCCACGTCGTCGACCGAGCGGACCCCCGGAACGCCCCGCGACCGCGCGGTCGGCGCGGCCGCGTGGGGGCTCGCGGCGGTCCACCTCGGCGTGTCGCTGTCGGGCGTTCTCGCCGTCCTCGCCGCCCCGGGTTGGCCCGGCGGGATCGCGGGGCCGTTCGACGGCGGCCTCCTCGCCGGCGTCGTCGCGCTCGCGAGCCTCGCGGGCGCGTGGCGCGGGGGCGCGCCGGCGAGCCCGACGGCCCGCGCCCGCCGGGTCGAGGTCGCCGGCGGTCTGATCGTCCTGCCGGGCGCGTGGGTCGCGCTGCTGGCGGCGTTCGCTCCACGGACAGTGTTCGTCGACCTCCCGTTCGCCCTGCTTCCGCTCGTCGGCAACCTCCTGCCGGCGCTCGCGGTGCTCGTCGTGGTGTACGGCTTCGGCCCGTTCGCGGCCGACCCCGACGCGCGACGCGACGTGGATCTCGACTGGAACGAACGGGACTGAACTGAGCGAACGGGGGGTGAGAGTGTGAGGAGGCGTCGCGCCCGCTACTCCGCGATGTCGATCGCCGGACGCCCCGGCACGGCCCCGTTCGCGACCGCGTCGTCGGCCTCCTCGGCGGACAGTACCCGAACCGGCGCCTCGAACTCGCGTTCGACGAGCCACGCCGCCGCCTCCAGCGCCTCGCGCTCGCGCTCGGGCGCCAGCGCGGGACGCAGCGCCTCGCGCTCGGCCTGCAGGTCCTTCGCGTAGTCGGAGGCGGCTGAGCCGTGCTGCTGGATCCCGGGAGCCTGCATCAGCTCCCCCACCAGGTTCGGCGCGTCGCTGTCGATAGCGATCTGCAGCGCCTCGTGCTTCCACTCGGGCGCGACGACCACGTCGACGCGCTCGGGGTCCTCGATCCCCGCCACGTCGACGATGTTGCGCACGTCGTCGCGGGTGTTCTCGACCAATTGGCGGCGCCTGTCGACCTCCGTCAGATCGACGTCGACGGTCGGCCACTCAGCGTCGACCAGCAGCCCGTCGTCGTCGCTCAGATCCGCGTACAGCTCCTCGGTCAGGTGCGGCGCGACGGGCGCCAGCAGTTTGATCGCCACCGCCAGCCCCCGCTCGAACGTGGGCGCGTGCACCTCGTCGACGTACGCGCGGTAACTCCGCAGCGTCCCCACCAGCTGCTGCGCCTCGCGCGTCGCCAGGTCGAAGCCCAGGTCGTCGAAGTTCTCGGTGGCGACGGCGACCGCGGCGTCGACCTCCGAGCGGACGTATCGAGCGGCCGCCGTGTCGTCCCCGTCGGGCTCCGCCCCCATGAACGAACGCACGGTCTCGGCCAGCCGACCCAGGAACCGGTGGGTCGATCTGACGCCCTCCTCGGACCAGTCGAAGGCGGTGTCCGGGCGGGCAGCCTGCATCATGAACAGGCGCGCGGTGTCGGCGCCGTACTCCTCGACGATGCGCTGGGGCGAGACCGTGTTGCCCTTCGACTTGGACATCTTCTCGCCCTCCAACTGCACCATCCCCTGTCCCAGCAGGTTCGTGAACGGCTCACGGTGATCCAGCATGTCCATGTCCGCGATGGCCTTCGTGGCGAACCGCGCGTACAGCAGGTGCATCACGGCGTGCTCCAGCCCGCCGACGTACTGGTCGACCGGCATCCAGTCGTTCGCGCGTTCGGTATCGAACGGCGCCTCGTCGAGTCCGGGCGAGACGTAGCGCAGGAAGTACCACGAGGAGTCGACGAACGTGTCCATCGTGTCCGTCTCCCGCACCGCGTCGGCGCCGCAGTCCGGGCAGGTCGTGTGTTTCCACTCGGTCGCGGCGTCCAAGGGATTCCCGGTCGTGTTGACGAACTCCGGCAGCTCAACGGGCAGGTCCTCCTCGGGCACCATGACGGGACCGCAGTCGTCGCAGTGGATCACCGGGATCGGGGTGCCCCAGTAGCGCTGCCGGGAGATCAGCCAGTCGCGCAGGCGGTACTGCGTGTGGAACGCGGCGGAGTCGATGTCGGCGGTCAGCGCCTCGCGCGCCTCGGCGCTCGACAGGCCGTCGTACTCGGCGCTGTTGACCAGCACGCCGTCCTCCGTGTAGGCCCCCTCGCTCACGTCGGGGGCCTCGGGCGTCGTGTCGGCATCATCGCCCTCCGGTTCGGGCGCGACGACGGGGACGATGTCGACGCCCATGCGCTCGGCGAAGGCGTGGTCGCGCTCGTCGTGGCCGGGGACGCCCATCAGCGCGCCCGTTCCCACGTCCGAGAGGACGAAGTCGGCGACGAAGACGGGGACCTCCTCGCCGGTTGCCGGGTTGGTGGCGGTCAGGCCCGTCTCGACGCCGTTCGGCTCGTCGCCGTCGGGGTCGGCCTCGTGTTCGACGAACTCGTGGACCGCGTCGTTCTCGGCGGCCAGATCCTCCGAGATCGGGTGGTCGGGCGCCAGCGCGAAGAACGTCGCGCCGTAGATCGTGTCCAGCCGGGTGGTGAACGCCTCCACGGGTCCGTGGCCTTCAACGTCGAACTCGACGCGAGAGCCTTCCTGCTTCCCGATCCAGTTGCGCTGCATCTCGCGGACGCTGTCGGGCCACCCCTCCAGGTCGTCGATGGCCGAGCGCAGTTCGTCGGCGTACTCGGTGATCCCCAGCGTCCACTGGTCCAGATCGCGCTGCTCGACCAGCGTGTCACAGCGCCAGCAGTGTTCGTCCTCCCCTTCGACCTGTTCGTCCGCCAGCACCGTCTCACAGGAGGGACACCAGTTCACCTCGGCGGCGCGGCGCTCGACCAGTCCCTCGTCGTGGAACTGTTGGAACAGCCACTGGTTCCAGCGGTAGTACTCCGGCTCGCAGGTGGTGATCTCGCGGTCCCAGTCGTAGCCGAAGCCCATTGCCTCCATCTGCCCGCGCATGGTGTCGATGCAGTCCATCGTCCAGTCGCGCGGGTTCGAGTCGCGCTCCTTGGCGGCGTTCTCGGCGGGCAACCCGAACGAGTCCCACCCCATCGGATGGAGCACGTCGTCGCCGCGCATCCGTCGATAGCGGGCGTACGCGTCCGTGATCGTGTAGTTGCGGACGTGGCCCATGTGGAGCTTCCCCGACGGGTACGGGAACATTCCCAGCACGTACGTCGGATCCTCGGCGTCGTCCGGCGTCCGGTAGGCGTCGGCCTCCGCCCACGCCTCCTGCCAGCGTCGTTCGACCGCCGTGTGGTCGTAACCCTCCTCGGACATCTCTTATGTGGTCGTTCGGCCGCTTCCGCCCCTATACCTTTCCATCGAACACGGCGGTAGTTGCCAACGCGTCGCACGATCGGCGAGTCGGCGCCATGACGCGTGTTCCGTCAGCCGACGTACCTCGTGACATGAGCACGGAGATCGACACTCTCGACGACGCCGGTTCGGTGACGACGGTGTACCGGACGGTCACGCCCGGCTACGGCTCGCACTCCGACGACGGGATGACCGCGATCGGGTGGACGACCCTTCTCGGAGTGCTCGTGATCCTGTTCCCGCTGCTTCCGTTCGTCGCCTTCGTCCGGGGCGTGAGAAGGTGATCGAGGCGATCACCGGCGACGCGGACGCCGAGGAGTACGCCGCCGCGGGAGTAGCGCCCTCTCGGTAACTGTCGACGGAGTTACTCCGCCACGCCCATCAGATCGAACGCGTAGCCGTTGTCGCGTTCGTTCGCGTGCTCGTACACGACGTGGGCGGCGGCCACGTCTTGGATCGCGAGCCCGGTGGAGTCGAACACGGTGATGCCGTCGTCGGCCGTCCGCCCCTCCCGCTCGCCGACGACGATCTCGCCGATCTGGCCGTCGATGTCGTCGTCCGCGAGGACGCCCGCCGCGTAGGGGACGTTGATCTCCCCGGAGTGGGTCGTCTGTTCGTAGTCGTCGATGACGAGCGTCGCGTCGAGCAGCACCTCGTCGGCGAGTTCGTGTTTCCCCTCGGCGTCGGCGCCCATCGCGTTGATGTGGGTGTGCTCGCCGACGGCGTCGCGGGGGACGATCGGGTCCTCGACGGGCGTTACCGTCGAGAGCACGTCGCAGCCGGCGGCCTCCTCGATGGAGCCCGCACGCACGTCGAAGCGGTCCTCGAAGGCGTCGATGAACCGGGCGACGCGCTCCTCCGAGAGGTCGGAGACGACGACCTCCTCGATGTCCCGGACGGAGGAGATGGCCTCCAACTGGGTGTACGACTGGACGCCGGCGCCGACGATCCCCAGCGAGGAGGCGTCCGCGACCGCGAGGTGGTCGGTGGCGACGGCGGCGGCCGCGCCCGTGCGCTTCATCGTCAGCTCCGTGCCGTCGAGGATCGCCAGCGGGAACGCGTTCCTCGGGTCCGAGTAGATCATCGTCCCCATCACCGTCGGGAGGTCGTACTGCTCCTCGTTGTCGGTGTGGACGTTGACCCACTTGACGCCCGCCGCGTCCCACTCGCCCGCATCGAGGTAGGCGGGCATCGACCGGAAGTCGCCGTTGTACTTCGGGAGGTCGATGTAGCTCTTGGGGGGCATCTGGGCGTCGCCGCGCTGGTAGGCGGCGAACGCCTCCTCGATGGCGGGCACGAGTTCGTCCATCTCGGCGTTCTCGTGCACGTCGTCGCTGTTGAGCAGCAGCGTCTTCATGTTCGCAAGAATTGCGCGGGCCGATTAGAAGCCTCCGGTACGGCGCCGCAGTCGACCGGACACCGCGCGTGAGTCGGGGCGTGTGCGGGAGCGATCGGTCGGGCGTCGAGCCACGTCGATGAGCCATCGTCTCGGATTAACTCGGATTAATCGAGCTTATCAGGTCCTGAAACGCGTGAACTCGGCTTTCGGGTGTTCACCCCTCTTTACCCCGGAGGCCACACGGACGAGTGCAACATGAGCCGAACGAAACTCGCCGCGATCGCGTTCGCGGCCCTGCTCGCAGTGACCGGTGTCGCCGCCGCGGCCCCGGGGAACGCCCCCGCGGACGCCGGCGCGAACGATGGAACGGCCGGACAGGTCGGCCCGCCGTCCGAGCTGCCTGACCCCGTACCGGACTTCGTGAGCGACATCCACGACCAGATCCGCTCGTTCATCGACGGGAACGTCGAGAACCTCGGCGACGCCGTCTCCGGGATCGCCGGCGGTGACGACGCCGGCGGCGGTTCGGCTGACGGCGACGGCAGCGACGCCGACGCGTAACGCGCGGTACCCGTCCGCTGACGCGCCACCCGTCCGCTGAGACGATCGGCCCTCACGCGGAACGCCGCTGTTTCTCCGACGCTTGGTCGCACAGACGACCGTTTGTGTCTCCAGAAAGCACTTTCCACCCTGTCTTGTACGGCGGAGCGTCATGCCCTCCAGATCGACCCCGCTGGTGGCCCTTCTCGTCGCCCTGATCGTCACGGCCGGCTGCCTCGGGAGCCCGGCGCCGGGGACAGACCCGACCGCCGCCGACACGCCGACGGCCACCGCGACGCCAACCTCGACGGCGTCGCCGACGCCGCCCAGCCAGACGCCGACGTACACGCCGCCCGGGACGGAGTATCCCTCCGACCAACCGGACGCCAGCCACCAGATCACCGTGTCGAACGAGTGGAACCGGAGCGTGACGGTTCGAGTCACGGTCGTTCGCGAGGCGACGAACGAGACGGTGCACGAAGGGACCTACGAGGTCGCCGCGGACCAAGAGCGAGCCGTCTACAACACCGCCGACGCCAACCCCGACGGCGTCGAACGGTTCACCGTCGAGGCGACCGCACTGAACGCGACCGAGTCGGTCACGATCGAGACCTCGAAGTGCTACGGGAACGTGTACGTCGAGATCACGGCAGACGGGGAGCTGTATCCGTACTACGCGATCTGCTGACGCGCCGCGGCACCGCCGCCGACGAGGCTGTCGCTCCTCGATCGCGGCGTCGAAAGAAGTCGAACCGTGGTTGAAGGCGAGACGACAGTCGGGTGCGGTGAGTGGGTCAGGCTGTGGCCTGTCTCACGCCTCGCGGGTCGCGTCCGCGACCCGCTCGGTAACGAGGTTCCTTCGGAACCTCGCTTACATCGCGCCGCCCATGCCGCCCATGCCGCCCATGCCACCCATGCCGCCGGGGGCGCCGCCCTCCTCGTCGTCGTTGCCGCCGGTGGACAGGTCGCCCGCGGCGATGATGTCGTCGATCTTGAGGACGAGGTTCGCGGCCTCGGTGGCGCTGGAGAGCGCCTGTTCCTTCGCGTGGGCCGTCTCGACGACGCCCGACTCGAAGGTGTCCTCGATATCGCTGGAGAACACGTTCAGACCGGCGTTCTCGTCGCCGGCCTCGTGCGCGGCACGCAGGTCGACCAGCGTGTCGATGGAGTCGAGCCCGGCGTTCCCGGCGAGCACGCGCGGGACGAGCTCCAGCGCGTCGGCGAACGCCTCGACTGCGAGCTGCTCGCGCCCCTCGACGGAGTCGGCGTAATCGCGGAGGCGCGAGGCGAGTTCGACCTCGATGGCGCCGCCGCCGGCGACGAGGCGACCGTCGGAGACGGCCGTGGAGACGACGTCGAGCGCGTCCTGGACGCCGCGCTCCAGTTCGTCGACGACGTGCTCCGTGGAGCCGCGCAGCAGCAGCGTGACGCCGTGGGCGTCGTCGCCGCCCTCGACGTAGAACAGCTCGTCGGCGTCGTCACGGGAGACCGAGCCGTAGCCGAGGTCGGCCTCGGTGGCGGCGTCGACGTCGGAGACGATGTTGCCGCCGAGGATGTTCTTCAGGAAGCTCAGGTCGGACTTCTTCACGCGGCGGGCCGCGAGAATGCCCTCCTTCGCGAGGTAGTGCTGGGCCATGTCGTCGACGCCCTTCTGACAGAAGACGACGTTGGCGCCCGTCTCCTTGATCCGCTGGACCTTCTCCTTGAGCTGGTTCTCCTCCTGATCGAGGAACGACTGGAGCTGGTCGGGGGAGTCGATGGACACCTGCGTGTCCACGTCGGCCTCCTCGACCTCGATGGGGTCGTTCAGCAGGAGCACCTTCGCGTCCTCGACCGTCGAGGGCATGTCGTCGTGGAGCGGGTCCTTGTCGACGACGGCGCCCTGCAGGAGCTCGGATTCGCCCGCCGAGCGGCCGGTCTGGGTCTCCATCGCGACGTTCTCGAGATCGACGACGTGGGAGCCGTCGTCGGCCTCGACGGTGACCTGTTTCACCGCGCGGTAGATGAAGTCCGCGAGGACCTCCTTCTCCAGCTCGGCGCCCTTGCCGGTCATGGAGGTCTCGGCGACCTTCCTGATCAGCTCCTCGTCGTCGGGGTCGACGTCGGTAGCGATCTCGTCGACCTCGGCGCGGGCCTGCTCGCTGGCGAGGTGGAAGCCCTTGATGATCGCCGTCGGGTGGATCTCCTGCTCGAGAAGGTCCTCGGCGTTCTTGAGGAGTTCGCCCGCGATGGCGACGGCCGTCGTCGTCCCGTCGCCGGCCTCGTCCTCCTGCGTCTCGGCGACCTCGACGATCATCTCGGCCGTCGGGTTGTCGATGTCCATCGTCTGGAGGATGGTGACGCCGTCGTTCGTGATGGTCACGTCGCCCATCGAGTCGACGAGCATCTTGTCCATCCCCTTGGGGCCGAGTGTCGACCGAACGGCCTCGGCGACGGCACGCGCCGCGGAGATGTTGTATTCCTGTGCGTCCTTGTCCTTCACTCGCTGGGAGTCCTCACCCATAATGACCATGGGCTGACCCTGCATACGTCGCTGACTCATGTACAGGAGTAAATGAGGTTGTGATTCTACATAAAACCTTGGGTCTCCTGTGGTTGCGGTTCATGGGTGTCGAGATCGGCCGTTTCACAGAAACCGCGGTACTGCGGTCCTATTACGGGTGACAACTGGTGACAATATCCACAGATATATCGACCCTGGCGAGACGACAGAATCGCATCTTTATATATCCGTTCGGCGGTCGTTACCCGTCGACGGGCTCCGTCGAGGGGGCGTCGTCGACGGTCTCCTTCCAGTGGATCCGGACCGTCCCGACGGCGAAGGCGTCGCTGGTGGCCGTGTCGCGCGCGACCGCGAGCGTGTTCGCCCCCTCCCGAAGGTCGACGCCGGTCACGGTGTCGCTCCACAGCTGCCACCCCTCGTTCGGCGGGAGATCGAACCCCGACAGCGGCTCCCCGTTCACAAGGACGTCGTGGCCGTACTCCGCGACGTCGAACGCCTGGATCTCCAGATACGCCTCGCGAGGGTCGTCGGTCGACACCGCGAACTCGTGGTCGTCGGTTCGGTCGCCGGCGTTGTCAGCCCAGTCGAGGTCCAGGCTCGACTCCGCCGGCGAGAGCTGCGCGCCGAGGTAGACGGTGGCGTACGTCGCATGCTCGGTCATCGGCCGGAGTTGGCGACCGCGCGGCAAAAAGGCGGCTCCTCGTGCGATCCCGGCGTCACTCGGCTTCCTGCGGCGGCGCGGACAGCAGCTCCGAATCGACCTCCTCGGGCGGATACTCCGGGAGCGCGTCGTCGTCGTCGAGCGTCTCCACCGCCTGCTCGGTGAGGTGTTGTTCCAGCTGCTCGAGCTTCTTGCGCCCCTGTCGTTCGCGTCCGCGCTTCGTGTCTGGCATTGACATCCGTGTCAAATGTTCCCATGGTTATGAATCTTTCCGCCACCGACCCGCCTGTGGACTTATTAACCGATCGCGCGTTCCGCCGGACGTGACCGAACGGTCAGGCGACACGACGAGACGGGCGCTGCTCGCGGCCGTCGCCGGCGGCGCGGCGGCCGGCGGATTCCTCGGGCCGGTTCGCGGCTACCTCTCGGCGTTCGCGCCGCTCTCCGGGGGAGTATGGGACGCCGCCGACGACGATCCGCCCCTCCGGATCGCGAGCGATCACGGCGACGCGACGCTCCGCTACGACGATGAGGCCGTTCCTCGGATCGGTGGGGACGACGAGACCGCGATCTACTTCGCCGCCGGCTACGCGCACGGCGCGGACCGGCTGTTCCAGATGGACCTCCAGCGCCGACAGATGCGCGGTCGGCTCTCGGCGGTCGTCGGGGAGGCGACGGTCGATTCCGACCGCTTTCACGTCCGGATGGACTTCGGGACGGCCGCCGACGCGACGTGGGACCTCGTCCGCGACACGGAGGCCGGTCCGCTGGTCGAGGCGTACTGCGACGGGGTAAACCGCGCCCGAGCGGACCTCCCGACACCCGTCGAGTTCGAACTCCTCGACTACGAACCGGGACCGTGGACGCCGGCGGACGTGATGCTGGCGGAAAAGCAGATCGCGTGGACGCTCACCGGCAGTTTCCGAACGCTTCGCAAGGAGACGCTCCGGGCGGAGCTGGGCGCCGACGCCGCCGAGGAGCTCATGCCGAACCGACTGGATCACGACGCGGCGATCCTCGACCGTTCCGGCGCGACCGACGACTGGGAGGTCCCCGACGGCGACGCGATCCGTGGCGGGGTGTCGGATCCGGACGACGCGAGCAGCCGCGCATCGACCGCGACGGGTCCCGACCTCGGCGGGTGGCTGACGGGCATGGAACCGCCCGCGTGGGCGGGGTCCAACTCGTGGGCGGTGGGCGCCGAGCACACTGAGAGCGGGGACCCGATCATGGCGAACGATCCGCACCTCTCGCTGATGGCGCCGCCGGTGTGGTACGAGCAGGTGCTCCGCCACGACGACTACCAGGTCCGCGGCGTCACTTTCCCCGGAGTTCCCTTCGTGATCATCGGCGAGAACGACCGCGGCGCGTGGGGGTTCACCAACGCCGGCTGCGACGTGATCGACTTCTACGAGTACGAGACCCGCGCCGACGGTGCCGAGTATCGACACGGCGACGCGTGGCGATCCTTCGAGACCGAGCGTCGGACGATCGAAGTCGCCGGGGCGCCCGACCGGGACGTCACGGTGAAGAAGTCCGTCCACGGCGCGGTGCTGAGCGCTGGCGCCGGGGGCGACGAGTTCCGCGATGAACTCGGCGTCGCATGGACGGGACTCTCGGCGACGAACGCGACGAACGGGATCCTCGGGATCAACCGCTCGCGCGACGCCGAGGACGTCGATGAGGCGTTGCGGGAGTTCGACGAACCGACGCAGTGTTTCGTCTACACCGGCCGCGACGGCTCGGTCCGCTACCGGGTTACCGGCCGCGTCCCGGTCCGTCGGACCGACGGCGAGATGGTTCCCGGGACGCGCGTGTTCGACGGCTCCGCCCGCGCGGGGGAGTGGGCCGGCTACACTCCGTACGGCGAGTCGTCGTGGGAGGGGTTCATCCCGTTCGAGGAGATGCCTCACGACGACGATCCCGACTACGTCGGCACCGCGAACCAGCGGATCGTCGACGACGCCGACTACCCGTACTACCTCGCCGAGGACTACAGCGAGCCGTTCCGCGGGATCCGGCTGTGGAACCGTCTCGACGGGATCGTCGATCGGGGCGACGTGACGCCCACGGACCTGCGCGATCTCCAACGCGACGTACACGACGGACGACTGGAGCACTACCTGCCGGTGTTGGAGGACGCACGGTCCGGACTCTCCGACGACGCCCGTGACGACCTCGACACCGTTCTGGATTGGGACGGCGAGGCCGAACGCAACGCGCGGGCGCCGTTGCTGTTCGTCCACTTCCTCGACGCCTACGAGGGGCGGTTCGTCGCCGATGCCCTCGGCGGTCTCGACGGCCGGCGCGACGCGTCGGCGTACGCCCCGAACCAGTGGGTGCTCGCGACGCTCGGCGACGAGTGGTTCGAGCCCGACCGCGCGAGCGCCGCGGCGGACGCCTTCGAGACGGCGCGCGACCGGATCGAATCGGAGGGATGGGAGACGTACGGCGACTACAACCGCACCGCCATCGACCACCCGTTCGACCAGTCGTTCCTCAACTACTCGCGCTACCCGACCGATGGCTCGGCGGCGACGTTGTTCAACTTCCGGGTCGAGGCCGGCGCCGGAAGCAGCTGGCGACAGATCTGTCCGCAGGACGGGACGACCTCTCGTTGCATCCTCCCCGGTGGCAACGACGGGAACGTCTACAGCGACGACTACGACAACCAGTTGCGTCGCTGGGCGAACGGCGAGTACAAGCCGATGGACCGCTCGATGCGCGGCGATCCCGCGGTGCGGTTCGTCGGAGGTGACGACGAGTGACTCCCGGCGGCGATCGTCGGAACCGCTGGATCGCGACGGCGCTGGCGCTGGTCGCCGGCCTCGGTCTCGCGTCGGTCCACTGGCTCGGTCTGGTTGCGGGGGGGACGCTCGTCGCGCTCCCGCAGCGAACGTGGCCTCGTGGCGTCGCCGCCGGCGTCGCGTTCGGGGTGCTCACGCTCGCGGCGACGGCGGCGTCGCTGTCGCTGACTGGCGGACTCGACACCGCGCTCGCGATGACGCGGCCGCTCGGCGTCGCCGTCGGTGCCGCCCTTGTCGGCGGCGCTGTCGGCGGCCTCGTCCGCGGGGTGGTGGGCTGACAGGCGGTCCTCACGTCGCGATCTCGGTCGGCGTACCGCGTGCTCGTCGGGGCTGAACCACACACCCGCCCGGGGTCCCCGACGCCCGTGGTCACGTCACGCGCCGACTGGTCCCGTTCCAGTATTTGAACCTTCAGCGCGCCGTGTCGCCGGAGGACGCGCCGGTTAAGTGGCTCCGACTCCTGATCGCTCGTAATGAATCCCAGCGCCGTGCGTCACCGATACACACCCCGATCGCGGGGTGACGCGTAGTGCCCAAGGAGTTCATCGAGGTCCGAGGCGCCGAGGAGAACAACCTCAAGGATCTCGACGTGGAGATACCCCGCGAGCAGTTCAACGTGGTCACCGGCCTGTCGGGGTCGGGGAAGTCGTCGCTCGCGTTCGACACCGTCTACGCCGAGGGACAGCGCCGGTACATCGAGTCGCTGTCGGCGTACGCCCGCAACTTCCTCGGACAGATGGACAAGCCGCAGGTCGAGAGCGTCGAGGGGCTCTCGCCGGCGATCTCGATCGACCAGAAGAACGCCGCGAACAACCCCCGGTCGACGGTCGGGACGGTCACCGAACTGCACGACTACCTCCGCCTGCTGTACGCCCGGGTCGGCCACCCGCACTGCCCTGAGTGCGGTCGCGAGGTCGGCGAGCAGTCCGCCCAGCAGATGGTCCGACGCGTGTTCGACCTCCCCGAGGGAACCCGCGCGATGGTCGCCGCGCCGGTCGTCCGCGACCAGAAGGGCGCCTTCGAGGACCTGTTCGACGAGCTCGTCGCCGACGGTTACTCGCGCGTCGAGGTCGACGGCGAGCAGTTCGACCTCTCGCTGGACCGTCCCGAGTTGGACGAGAACTACGACCACACGATCGACGTGATCGTCGACCGCGTGAAGGTCCGCGAGGAGGACCGCTCGCGCATCACGGACTCGGTCGAGACCGCGCTCGAGGAGGCCGACGGCACGCTGAAGCTGATCCTCCCCGACCCGCCCGAGAAGGGCGACCTCGGCGGCAACGAGTCGCGGTCGACGGGGGACCTCGCGGGCGACGGCGACGACCGCCTCGTCGTGGAGTTCTCCGAGGACCTCGCGTGTACCCACTGCGGCATCGACTTCTCGGAGATCGAGACGCGCTCGTTCTCGTTCAACTCCCCGCACGGGGCCTGTCCCGAGTGTGAGGGGATCGGCTCGACGAAGGAGGTCGACGAGGACCTCGTCGTCACCGACCCGACCCAGCCGATCAAACACGTGTTCGAGCCGTGGAGCTACAACCGGTCGTACTACCGCACCCGCCTCGACAACGTCGCCGACCACTTCGGCGTGGGCGTCGAGACGCCGTTCGAGGAGCTATCGGAGTCCCAGCGGCGACAGTTCCTCTACGGCACCGACGAGGAGGTCGAGTTCGAACAGCAGACGAAGAACGGCGTCCGTCGGAAGACCCAGCGATTCGAGGGCGTCATCCCGAACCTGGAGCGGCGCCACGTCGAGACGGACTCGGACCGGACGCGCGAGCACATCGAGGAGTTCATGGCCGTCACCACCTGCCCCGAGTGCGAAGGAACACGCCTGAAGCCGCAGTCGCGCTCGGTGTACGTCGACGGCACGTCGATCACCGACGTGAACGAGCTGTCGATCGGCGACGCGCTCGAGCACTTCGAGGGGATGGAAGCGGGGATGAGCGAGCGCGACCGGACCATCGCCGAGGAGATCCTCAAGGAGATCCGCGCGCGCCTCGGCTTCATGGAGGAGGTCGGGCTGGAGTACCTCACGCTCGACCGCGAGGCCTCGACGCTCTCCGGCGGCGAGAGCCAGCGTATCCGCCTCGCCACGCAGGTCGGATCCGGGCTCGTGGGCGTGCTGTACGTCCTCGACGAGCCGTCCATCGGCCTCCACCAGCGCGACAACGACCGCCTGCTCGATACGCTGGAGGGACTTCGCGACCTGGGGAACACGCTGCTCGTCGTCGAGCACGACGAGGCGACGATGCGGCGGGCGGACAACATCATCGACATCGGTCCCGGCCCGGGCAAGCGCGGCGGCGAGATCGTCGCGCAGGGCGACTTCGACGACATCGTGAACACCGAGGAGTCGGTGACGGGAGACTACCTCGCCGGGCGCGAGGTCGTCGAGGTGCCCGAGACCCGCCGCGACAGCGACGCAGCGCTCACCGTCGAGGGCGCGCGCCAGCACAATCTGACGGACGTGGACGTGGACGTCCCGGTCGGGCAGTTCACCGCCATCACCGGCGTCTCCGGCTCCGGGAAGTCGACCCTCATGCACGACGTGCTGTACAAGGGCCTCGCCCGCGAGATGAACGACAACACGGAGGTCGACCCGGGCGAGCACGACCGCATCTCGGGGATGGACAACATCGAGGGGGTGCGCCTCATCGACCAGTCGCCCATCGGCCGGACGCCGCGGTCGAACCCCGCGACCTACACCGACGTGTTCGACTACATCCGGGAGCTGTTCGCCGAGACGAAGCTGGCGAACCAGCGCGGATACGACAAGGGTCGCTTCTCGTTCAACGTGAAGGGCGGTCGCTGTGAGGAGTGCGGCGGGCAGGGAACCGTCAAGATCGAGATGAACTTCCTGTCGGACGTGCACGTCCCCTGTGAGGAGTGCGGCGGCGCCCGCTACAACGACGAGACGCTCGACGTGACGTACAAGGGCGCGACCATCGCGGACGTGCTCGATATGAGCGTCGAGGAGGCGTACGACTTCTTCGAGTCCCACTCCGGGCTCGAACGTCGCCTCGGGCTCCTGAAGGACGTTGGTCTCGACTACATGCAACTGGGTCAGCCCTCGACCACGCTCTCGGGCGGCGAGGCCCAGCGCGTGAAGCTCGCCGAGGAGCTGGGCAAGAAGGACGCCGGCGACACGCTGTACCTGCTTGACGAACCGACGACGGGGCTGCACAAGGCCGACGAGCGGAAGCTCATCGACGTACTCCACCGGCTCACCGACAAGGGGAACACGGTCGTCGTCATCGAGCACGAACTCGACCTCGTGAAGAACGCCGACCACATCGTCGACCTCGGCCCCGAGGGGGGCGACGGCGGCGGCGAGGTCGTCGCCGAGGGGACGCCAGAGGAGGTCGCCCGGATCGAGGAGTCGCACACGGGCCGGTACCTCCGCGACTACCTCCCGACGGTCGACGTGGAGGGACCGCGCAGCGACCGGCGGATGCCCGGATTGGCGGCCGAGGCAGCGGACGACGCGGCCGAAGGCGGAGACGACGCGGAGGAGGCCGTCGAGGCGCCCGCGACCGACGACTGACCGGCGCACGCGCGGACTGCCGGCCGACATTTTTCGCCCCCCGTCGCGAACGGACTGGTATGACCACCGTCTACGCCGCGATGCGTGACAGGTTCCGGGTCGTCGATCCCGACGCGGAGACGGCTGTCGCCGCCGCCGACCTCGACGGCCGCGCACTCGAATCCGTCGCCGTCCACCCGGACGTGCCCGACCGCGTGTTCGTCGGCACCTTCGAGTCCGGACTGTGGCGATCGCTGGATGCGGGCGAGACGTTCGAGCGCGCCGGCGCCGAAGCGATCGAGCAGGACGCGGTGACGGCGACGGCCGTCTCGCCGCGCGACCCCGACGTGATCTGGGCGGGAACGGAACCCTCCCGCGTCTATCGCTCGACCGACGGCGGCGACACGTGGGAGCACCGTGCCGGCCTCGTCGATCTCCCGTCCAGCGACGAGTGGGCGTTCCCGCCGCGCCCACACACCCACCACGTCCGGTGGATCGAGCCGGACCCGAACGACCCCGATCACCTGTATGTCGCCGTCGAGGCGGGCGCGCTCGCGACCACCCGCGACGCGGGCGAGACGTGGGAGGACCGCGTGGCGGACTCTAGGCGGGACACACACTCGATGGCGACCGACTCAGACACACCCGGACGGGCGTGGTGTGCCGCCGGCGACGGCTTCGCCGAGACGGACGACGGGGGCGAGACGTGGACGCACCCGCAGGACGGACTGGATCGCACCTACTGTTGGAGCGTCGCCGTCGACGCGGGCGACCCGGATCGCGTGCTCGTCTCGGCCGCGCGCGGAGCACGCGAGGCACACACGGCGGGGCGTGCGGAGACGTACGTCTATCGACGGGTGGGAGGCGACCGCTGGGAGCGGCTGGACGACCGAGGCCTCCCACTCGGAGCGGGCGTCACTCGGCCGGTGCTCGCCGCAGGCGACCCCGGCGAGTTCTACGCGCTGTCGAATCGGGGGCTGTTCCGGAGCGACGACGCGGGCGGATCGTGGTCCGCGGTCGCCGTAGGGTGGCCCGAACGGACCGGCGATCAGACGGCTCGCGGACTCGCCGTGGTCGTGTAAGTTCATATCGGATACCGGATCCAGCACCGCCATGACCTGAGGACTGCCGCGCGGCGGTTCGCCGGTGTGCGGTCGCCCGTCGCGCGTCCGATCCGACCGCCTGTCAGCCCGCGACGACCCACGAGATATATCTTCGTCCGCGTGAACTGAGGGGTATGTACGACTTCGTCGTCGTCGGCGTCGGTCCGGCGGGCGCCCGCTTCG
>Ga0207733_100635_pt1 | contig 16686 bp, 9 predicted proteins | sample A23P3SouthBayCA_FD_187735 | JGI IMG/M metagenome (GOLD analysis project Ga0207733, IMG submission 187735) | Aerobic enrichment media microbial communities from Eden Landing Ponds, California, USA - A23 P3 (SPAdes) | ecosystem: Environmental > Aquatic > Marine > Unclassified | place: Emeryville, CA... | reverse complement strand
ATTCGCTCGTTCGCTCCGCTCACTCACTCATCCCTCGCACGGGAACGACCGCGGCACGCTCGCGCGAGGTGCGCGAGCGGCCCCGACGGCGCGCGCCACCCCAGTCGTCTGTTTCACACTGGCATTTCTCCCCCGGACGCACGGAACCCACAAGCCGTTTTTACTGGGCGGTCGGACTGCCGATATGGTCGACCGGGTCACGCTCTACCGCGCGCCGACGACCGAGGCTGACGCCGACGCTGTCGCCGAGTGGCTTCGCGAGCGCGTCGACGCCGACGTGTCGGTGCGCGACCGGTTTTGCTCGCTGTTCGCCGACGAGGACCTCGCCGAGGAGTTCGCCGAAGCGCGCGTCCTTTCGGCCTACGACCGCGAGACCGGCAACACGATGCTGGGCATCGTCCGCTACGAGGAACGCGCCATCGACACCCCCGAGCGCGGCGGGGGCGTCATCTACGACGGCCTCGCCGTCCAGGAGTCGCTGGGCCGGTGTATCCCCGAGGACGAGCGGGGACTGGACCACCTCCACGTCCCGCTGCTGGACCGTGTGGTCGGCACCTGGGGCGACCACGACGGCCGCTGGCACAAGCGCGTGGCCGTCCTCGGACAGCCTGCGCTCGTCTCGGTGCCCGGGCTCTACGAGGCGCCCGCCAAACCCGAACAGTACTACAAGGAACAGCAGAAACACGCGCTGCTCTCCGGTGGCGCGCCGCCGCGAGAGGTCCTGGAAAACGAGGTCGACGGGGAGTTCCTCGTCGCCGACGACCCGCGAACGACCGACGCGGTCAAGGGGTACGTCCTCGCGGCGTACCACTACCTCGCTACCGGTGAGGACTTCTGCGAGGAGTCGGGCTGTCGGTTGGCGAACCCGCACCGCCAGCCCGGCGTCGTCGAGGCGCAGCTGCGCGACCCGGAGTTCTGTCCGGCCCACGCCGAGCGGTACCGGCCCTGAGCGCGGCCACCGGGGCCCCGTCGGTCAGTCCGGCAGTTCTGCCGAACAGTCCGCACAGAAGCGGTAGTCGGGGTCGTTTTTGGCGCCACACTCGGTGCAGGCGACGGTGAGGTCGTCGCCCTCGAGGGAGAGTTTCCGCTCGAGCCCCCTGTCGCTGCCCTCGTTTTCCGGGGGGATGACGTAGCCGAGTTCCTCGAGTTTCGTCTTCTCGGGGCGACCCTGATACTCACGGACGGCACCCGAAAGTCCGTTCTGGAGGCCGTACTTGTAGGATATCAGACGGCCGATGACGATGAAGGCCGTGCTCGCGACCAGGACGGGGGTGTGACCTGCGTTGAGGTTTGCCAGCGAGTTTTCCGGCGGGGCGAGGAACACCCCGATGACCACCGCCACAAACACCAGTAAGCCTGCCAGATAGCAGAGCGTCCCCACAGCCTGCCACAGCAGCGCTTTGCGCGACCAAGATCGCATGTGGCCGGGATAAAGGCCTCCCCACGTAAGAATGTACGTCCACGACCCGCCAGGGATCCGCCGCGGCCGCCCGATCGATCCGCCGCGGCCGCCCGATGATCCGCCGCGGCCCTGTGTTCGGTTCGTCGTGCGCCGGGTCCCACAGGCTGAAGGGTCGGCCGGTCGGACCCTCCGCCGTGCAACGGGAACGCCGCGCCGCCCTCGCCGTTCTCGCCAGCGCCGTCGCCCTCGGCGTCCTGACGCTGGCGCACTACGCACTCAATCGTCCCGGAAGCTTCGGGATCGACTACGAGGTGTACCACGTCGCCGCACGCGCCGCACGCGACGGCGCCGACTTCTACGCCGTCAGCCCCGACGGGAGCCAGTTCCGGTATCTCTACCCACCGGTCACCGTGTTCGCCTTCTTTCCGTCGACGTTTGCCGATAGCTGGTGGCCCGGCTTTCTCCTCCTCACGACCCTCTCGCTCGCCGCGAGCGCGGTCGCCGCCCGCGAGCTGTGTCGTTACGTCGCCGGACTCGGCTACGACACCGGCCGACTCGACGCCGCGTTCGTGTTTGGCTTCCTCGCGGTTTCGTCGCACTCGGCGCCCTCACTCGCCTACGGCCAGGTGAACCACCTGCTCGTCGCCGCGTTCGTGGTCGGCCTCGTGCGCCTCGCCGAAGACCGGGATCAGAACCGTGACCGAAACCGAGGCCAGGACCGGGACCGCCAGTCCCGCGCCGGCGCACTCCTCGCGCTCCCGGCGTTCGTCAAGCTCTTTCCTGGCGCGGTCGGGCTGTACTTGCTCCGGCGGCGGGAGTGGCGCGCCATCGCTGCGGCAGTCGGGACTGCCATTGCCCTCACCGCTGTGGGCGTTCTCACGTTCGGCGTCGACACCTACCGCACCTACGTCGTCGACGCGGTCCTCGCCCGCCGAGATGTCGATGCCTTCGTCGGTGGCCTCTCGCCTTCTCAGGCGGTGGTCACGCTCCGCCGGCCGCTCTCGGTCGCCTTCCCCGGCGTCGATCCGACGTGGTACGCCGTCGGTGCAGCGGCCCTGCTCGCGCCGGTCCTCGCCGCCCTCTACTGGCGGCCCGACTCCCGGACCGACTGGCACGTCGCGCTCCACGCGACGCTGGTCGCCATGCTCCTGTGGTTCCCCTCGCTGCTCGTCTACTACGCCTACCTCACCCCGACGCTCGTCGTCTGCTGTTACGACCTGCCGGCCGGCCGCGGCCGCTCGCTGTTCATCGCCGGCGCCCTGCTCGCGAACCTTTCGGTCTCCTACCGCGGTGTCAGCGAAGCCCTCCGGACGCTCCCGGTCAGCGCCGGCTCCGCCGATTTCCTCAGAGAGCTCCTGCGTCCGGTCATGACAGTCGGCACCCCCGTCCTCTACGGGTGTCTGCTGATGCTCGCCGGATGCGTGATGTATCGAGTCGACGTAGGAACACTGCCGAGAAGCATACCGCGCCGAACGCAGTGAGGCGCGGTTTCGCCGAACCAGAGCGGAGCGAGGGTTCGGCAGTTTTTCCCCACGTTTTTGCAACGGGGGGAGGGTCGCGGGCCCTCGGCCCGCGACCTCGTAACGTGGCGGCTTCGCCGCCACGCGGCCCGCAGGCCGCGAAGCGGCCGAGGAAACCCCCCGCAGTAAAAAGTGGGTTCAGTAGAGACTCAGGTCGCCGGTCACGCGGTCCACTATGTCGTCACGAGCGGGGCCGACCGCGAGCGCGGATGCGGTGCCGGGTTCGAGTTGCGTGTGGCCGGCGTCGCGGACGACGGCGTGGGGCAGGCCCTCGCGCTCGGCCTTGTCGGCGAGTTCGAACAGCGCCGACTCGCCGTTGGCTGTGAGAACGACCTTCTTCTGGCCGCTGCCTTTCCACTCGCTCTGTGCTTTGCGGTCGGCGTCCTCGAAGGCCATCAGCGAGGCGTGCGCGACCTGGGCGGCGAGTTTCCCCTCGCCCATGCCGAGGTCGGCACGCGCGACGATCGCCTGTTTCATGCCAGGCGGATCGGTCGGCGCGCTCAAATGGGTTCGCATCCGCCAACGTGGGACAGCGAGCGATGAGTTCGGCGAAACTGAACGCGGTGGCTCTGTCCGGCAGGGCAACACATAACAGGTACCTGATCGAGGTGAAACCATGACCGCAACGAACCCGGTGCTACCGGGATTCCACCCAGATCCGACGGTCTGTCGCGTCGACGAGACGTTCTACCTGGCGACGAGTTCCTTCGAGTTCGTTCCGGGACTGCCGCTGTTCCGGAGCGACAACCTCGTCGACTGGGAACCGATCGGTCACGCGCTCACCCGCGACTCGCAACTCGACACCAGCGACGCTCGCCCCTCGGGCGGGATCTTCGCGCCCACGCTGCGCCATCACGAGGGAACGTACTATCTGACGACGACCGACACCAGCGGCATCGGCAACTTCGTGGTCAGCGCCGACGACCCCGTCGGCGAGTGGTCGGACCCGGTCACGGTGGACGTACCCGGCATCGATCCGGACCTGTTCTGGGACGGCGACACCTGCTACTACACGTACTTTACCGGCGACGACGACCGCTGTATCGAACAGACCACACTCGATCCCGAGACCGGGGATATCGGTGACCAGCGGACGATCTGGACGGGGCTCGACGACCCGAACGCGGAGGCACCACACCTCTACGAGCGCGACGGGACGTACTACCTCGTCGTCGCGGAGGGCGGGACGCACACCGGCCACAGTGTCGTCGTCGCGCGGGCCGACGACCCGACGGGCCCGTTCGAACCGGCGCCCGACAGCCCGATGCTCACCCACCGGCGGATGTTCCAGTACGACGTCCACGCGACGGGTCACGCCGACTTCGTGACCGACGCCGACGGGAACTGGTGGCTGTTCTGTCTCGGTATCCGCCCACGCGCCGGCTTCCCGGGCTGGCACCACCTCGGCCGCGAGACGTTCCTCGCGCCGGTGGCCTGGGAGGACGGCTGGCCCGTCGTCGCCGGGGGCGACCTCCCGGACGAACTGCCCGCCGACCTCCCCGACAGTCACCCCCTTCCGGGAAGCGACCCAACCGAAGCCACCTCGCCGGTCCGGCACACGGACACGGCGTTCGCCGACGGCCGCGGCGTCGAGTGGCTCTGGCGGCGGACGCCCGACCGCGACCGGTACGAGTTCACCGACGACGGCCTCGTCCTCCGCGGCGGCCCCGAGACGCTGAGCGAACAGGGCACGACGGCGCTCTACCGCCGACAGACGGACTTCGACTGTCGCGTGCGGGCAGACCTGCAGTTCGACCCGACGCCGGGCGACGAGGCAGGTGTCGCGCTCGTGATGGACGCCGAGCACCACTACGCGCTCGGCGTGGTCGGCGGCGACGAGCGCGAGGCGGTCGTCCGCCTGCGGATCGGCGACGCGACCGAGGTGGTCGCTCGCCGGCCGGTCGACGAGCAGGTCACGCTGGGGGTCGACGCTGAGACGGAGCAGTACCGCTTCCTCGTCGACGGCGACGAACTGGCCGACGCGCGGCCCAAATACCTCTCGACGGAGGTCGCTGGCGGGTTCACGGGTGTGATGGTCGGTCCCTACGCGACCGGGAACGGCGACGCGGCCGACGCGCCGGCGCGGATCGAGCGGTTCCGCTACGAGCCCGGCGACGGCGGAGCGTAACTGGTCGGCATCGAGTCACATCGGTCTGCGTCCAGCGTGATCGCCCGCGGGAGTTGCGGGGACCGACAGGTAATTTTGGAGTTAGTCGTAAGGGACCAACGACTGAACGGATGGCGGCTCACATCGCGACGCTGCACGTCGGTGCGCTGTTCGTCTCCGCAGTGACGACGGCGGCGCTTGCGGGCGCGGGCTGGCGCCACCGGGCAAAGCCGGGCGCGACCGCCTTCTGCGGGCTGATGGTCGCAGTGACGGTCTGGACGACGGGGTATCTCGTGGGGCTGACCGTCGCGCCCGGCGGGCGGTATCTCTGGGAGCCGATCCAGTGGTTCGGGATCGCGTTCGTCCCCGTGTTCTTCATCGCGTTCTCGCTGGACTATCTGGGCTACGAGGAGTCGCTCCGGCGGGTCGTCGGGCTGGCGTCGGTTCCGGCGCTGGCGACGCTCGCGCTCGTCTGGACCAACCACCTCCACGAGCAGTTCTGGCGCGACCAGGAGATCGTCACCACCGAGGGACTGGAGATCGTCGGGCAGACGCCCGGTGCCGGCTACTACGCGTTCATCGTCTACGCCTACGTGTTCATCCTCGTCGGGTCGGTGCTGCTCGGGCGGCTGGCAGTGCGCTCCGATTACCTCTATCTCGACCAGTCGGTCCTGTTACTGGCCGGGATCGTCGTCCCGCTGCTCGGAAACGCCTTCTCCGTGTTCGGCCGGACACCGATCCCGGGCATGGACCTGACGCCCTACGCCTTTACGATCACCGGGCTGGCGTTCGGGAACGCGCTCTTTCGGTACAGCCTCTTCGAGCGGGTCCCGGCCGCCCGCCAGCTCGGCCGCGAGACGGTCGTCGGGTCGCTCGACGACGCGGTCGTGATCGTCGACGACGAGCGAACGGTGCTGTACTGTAACGAGGAAGCCACGGACCTGTTCGATGTCGACGCCGCGGCCGCGGTCGGCGACCACATCTCGACCGTCGTCGATACCGACGGGGTCGATTTCGACGCACCCGACGCGCTGGGCGAACTCTCTCTCGACGGGCGGACCTTCGAGGTCCGCAGCTCCGAGATAACCGACCGCCACGACCACCTCCTGGGCCACACGCTCGTGTTCAACGACATCACCGAGCGCAAGCGCCGCGAGCGGACGCTCCAGCGCCAGCGCGACGAGCTCAGACTGCTGGACGCGCTCAACGCCGTCGTCCGCGACATCAACGGCGCACTTATCGACGCGAACACGCGGGCGGCCGTCTCGGAGACGGTCCGCGAGCGCCTCGCGGCGTCGGAGCTCTACGACGCCGCGTGGTTCCTCGACGAGCAGGGCCTCGACGCCGCCGAACTCCCCGCTGCACCCGAAACGGACGGCGGTACCGCCGTCGAGGGTGGCCTGGCAACCGGCGAGTCCGGACTGGCCGTCTACACCGACGAGGCGACTATCCCCGTCGCGGGCGCGGAGACGCCCGACGAAGACGGGGTGTGGACGACGGTGCCGCTGGTGTACGGGCGGACGGTCTACGGCGCGCTCGTCCTGTTCTCCGAGCGCGAGGCGGCGTTCGGCGAGCGCGAACTCGCGGTGCTGGACGAGTTCGGCGAAACCGTCGGGCGTGCCATCAACGCCGTCGAGAAAGAACAGCTCCTGCTGTCGGGGGCCGTGGTCGAACTCGAGTTGGAGAGTCCCGCGGGACCGCTGGCGGCCGCGACCGACGGCACCGACCGCGAACTCTCGCTCGACGGCCTCGTGCCCGACGACGACGGCCTGGTCGCGTACTGCCGCGTCGAGACGGGTGACCCCGGAACCGTCGTGTCGGCGCTGGGCGACCAGACGGGCGTCGCCGGGGCCGAACTGTCGACCGAAGACCCGGAGCTGGTCGAGTGCCACCTCACGGGCGAGTCGGTCGTGTTCCCGCTCCGGGAGTGTGGCGCGGCCTTCGAGCGAGTCGACGCTGCCGATGGCCGGGTCGCCGTCACGGTCGAGATGGCGCCCGAGACGGACGTCCGGACTGTCGTCGAGCGCGTTCAGCGGGACGTTCCCGCCGCCGAACTCCGGGCGAAGCGGCGCCGCGAGGGACCGGTCGACGAGGGAGATGCGCTTCCCCCAGACGTCATGGACGACCTCACCGACCGCCAGCAGGAAGCCCTGGAGACGGCCTTCCGCGACGGCTACTTCGAGTGGCCCCGCGAGAGCAACGCCGAAGAGGTCGCCGAATCGATGGATATCACCTCGCCAACCCTGCATAACCACCTCCGCAAAGCCCAGAACAAGGTCCTCGCCGGAATTCTCGAAGAGGAGTGAACGCGTTGGCGGTCGCTCCGCGACCCTCCCGCGACCGGCGGGACTCGCCGGCCGCGTGACGCAAAGCTTATGTGCAACTCTGTCCGTTAGTGGACAGTAATGAACACTGGTGGCGAGATAGCGCCAGAAGTACGGTCGATACTCGACACAGCCCGCGAGCGGGGCGCGAACCGTGGGGGCGAGCGCGTCGCGGTGGACGCGCGGTCACTGCCGGCGGCGTTCGAGCGCGCCGCGGCCGACGGGCGTGTGCCGCTGATAGCGGAGGTGAAGCCGACAAGTCCCACGACCGAGGGCGAGCGCGGGGACGACCCCGTGGCGCTGGCCGAGGAGATGGTCGCGGGCGGTGCAGCCGCGCTGTCGGTGCTGACCGAGCCCGAACACTTCGGCGGGTCGACCGACGCGCTCGAACGGATCCGCCGGGCGGTCGACGTGCCGGTCCTGCGGAAGGACTTCGTGGTCCGCGCGGCGCAACTGGACGCCGTCGAAGCGGACGTCGTCCTCCTGATCGTCCGCTTTCTGGACGAGCCGGGGACCGACGACCTCGACGACCTGCTCGCGGCGGCCCGCGAGCGGGGGTTCCAGGTGCTCGTCGAGACCCACACCGCCGACGAACTCGAACGGGCGCTCGCCGCGGGGGCAGACATCGTCGGGGTAAACAACCGCGACCTCGCGGCGCTCGAGGTCGACCTCGGAACGTTCGAACGCGTCGGCCCGCGGGTCGACGAACTCGCCCGCGAGGCCGGGCGGGACCCCGAGAGCGTCACCCTCATTGCGGAGAGTGGCATAGGGACGACGACTGACGGACAGCGGATGCGGGCAGCGGGCGCCGATGCCCTCCTGGTGGGGTCGGCGATCATGGACGGCGACGTGCGGGCCAACACGGAGCGGTTGGCGGCGACCGAGACCGACACCGGCGACGGCAGACGGGCGGACCGCGACGCGGACCAGGCGAACACGGAGACACAGTCATGAGTACGGACGAGACGTTCGGCGAGTACGGAGGACAGTTCGTGCCGGAGTCGCTGATGCCGGCCATCGAGGAACTCACAGACGCCTACGAGCGCTACGTCCTCGGCAACGAGGACGGCTTCATGGACGAGTTCCGCGACCGATTGCGGGACTTCGGCGGGCGCCCGATCGCGCTCCAGTACGCGGAGTCGCTCTCCGCGCGATACGACACCGACGTGTACCTCAAGCGCGAGGACCTGCTCCACGGCGGCGCCCACAAACTCAACAACGCGCTGGGCCAGGTGTTGCTCGCGAAGTACATGGGCAAAGAGCGGATCGTCGCCGAGACCGGCGCCGGCCAGCACGGCACCGCCACGGCCATGGCCGCCGCCCACCTGGATATGCCCTGTGAGATCTACATGGGCGAGACCGACATCCGCCGCCAGCGACCCAACGTCTTCCGCATGAAGATAAACGGCGCGGCGGTCACCCCCGTGACGACCGGGCGGGGCACGCTCAAAGAAGCCATCTCGGAGACGATGCGCGACTGGGCGACCACCGTCGAGAACACCCACTACGTCATCGGGTCGGTCGTCGGCCCCGCGCCCTTCCCCGCGATGGTCCGCGACTTCCAGGCGGTCATCAGCGAGGAGGCCCGCGAGCAGGTCCAGGAGAAGGCTGGCCGACTGCCCGACGCCGTCCTCGCGTGTGCGGGCGGCGGGTCGAACACGATGGGCACCTTCCACCACTTCGTCCCGGACGAGGCGGTCGGCCTGTACGCCGTCGAGGCGGGTGGCTCCTCGCTCGCTGTCGACGAGGACGAAGGCGTCGCCCCCAACTCGGCGTCGCTGTCGACCGGCGAGGAGGGCGTCCTCCATGGCGCGCGCACGAAGCTTTTGCAGGACTCGGACGGCCAGATCATGGAGTCGCACTCGGTGTCGGCGGGCCTGGACTACGCCGGCGTCGGCCCCGAACTCGCGCATCTGGTCGACGAGGACCGCGTCCAGGCTGTCAACGTCGACGACGACAGCGCGCTGGAAGCCTTCCACCGCCTCTCGCAGGACGAGGGGGTCATCCCCGCCCTCGAAACCGCTCACGCCTTCGGCTACCTCGAAGAACACCACGACGAACTCGGTGACCTCGTGGTCGTCAACGTCTCCGGCCGCGGCGACAAGGACCTCGAAACCGTGCTTGAGGAGACCGAGAAACGCGACCTGGACATCGCACCGGACATGTCCGTGCTTCGCCAGGCCGACGCCACCGGAGGTGGGATGTGATGGCGCTCGAACGCGTCTTCGACGACGGCCCCGCCTTCGTCCCGTACGTCGCCGCGGGCGACCCGAATTACGAGGCATCCCTGGAGTACGTCGAAGCCCTCGAACGAGGCGGCGCCGACGCTATCGAACTCGGCCTGCCTTTTTCCGAGCCCATCGCCGAGGGGTCGACGATCCAGGATGCGGTGGTGCGCTCGCTCGAAGCGGGAATGACTCCCGAGCGTTACTTCGAGTTCGTCGCGGACCTGGACGTCGACGTGCCCATCGTCTGCATGACGTACTACAACCTGGTCTCGCAGTTCACACATCCGGAGAGCGGCGAACGGGGGCCGCTCGCGTTCGCCGAGCGCGCGGCCGAGGTTGGCATCGAGGGGTTCGTCGTCGTCGACCTGCCCGCCGAAGAGGCGGGCCCGCTCCGGGACGCCTGCGACGAGTTCGGCCAGGACCTCGTGTTCATCGTCGCGCCGACGACCGAGGGCGAGCGCCTGCAGCGGATGCGCGAGCAGGTGTCGGGCTACGTCTACGTCCAGGCGCGCCTCGGCGTCACGGGTGCGCGAGAGGACGTCTCCGACCAGACCGAGTCGTCGCTGGCCAGGATCGACGACTGGAACGTCCCCAAAGCGGTCGGATTCGGCATCAAGACCGACGAGCACGCCGAGCGGATCGTCGCCGCGGGCGCCGACGGGATCATCGTCGGCTCCGCGATCATCGACATCATCGCCGAAGGCCACGAGAACGACGACCCGTTGGCCGAGACGGTCCAGCGCGTCGAGTCGAAAGCCCGCGAACTCAAACGCGGCGCCGTCGAGGGCGCGAAAGCGCGGACGACCCCGGAGCGCTGATCAGCCGAGCAGTCGTGTTTCGCGGGAGTGTCGCTCGCCACCTCTACCGTCGTCGTCCCGGTCGCCGTCGCGCTGCTCGCGCCGCTGCAGTCGCCCGATCACGGCGTACAGCGGCCCCGACGCGAGCAGGCTGAGCGCGAGCGCCACGAGGAAGAAGGCCGTCCCCGGCGTGGAGCCGAGGCGGTCGAGCGCGGGCAGTCCGACCGCGGCGAGAGGCGACTGTCGGTAGTCGTCGGTCACGGGAGCGTCGCCGGCGACGTGGCGGTCGAGCCACTCGTCCATCGGCTGGCCGGCGACCGCGGCGACGGTCCGGGCGAACACCGCGTAAGTCACCGTCCCGTCGTGGCTATTGAGCCGGCGGAAGACATCCTCCAGGGAACGATGCCCCAGCGAGGCGTCGCGGATCTTGCTGTCGAGGACGGCGAGTGCGCGCGCCCCTTTCTCGTGAGGGGTCTGCCTGTCGGGCCAGGACGCGGGGTCGGTGAGCGTCGCCGCAGAGGCCGACCCGTCGAGCGAGTCGCGCATCGCCGACCGCGAGACGAGTCCCTGTTCGTAGCTCAGGCGGGCGGCGTAGTACTCGGCGCTGGCCTCGCGGAACCACCGCATCTCGGGCGCGAGCGAGAACGACTGGCGCGTGTGGACGTACTCGTGGATCCAGACGTTCTCGGGGCTGTCGAGGGACGCGTCGGCGTCGACCCAGAACTCGTCGCGGGCCGGCACCGACTCGCCGCCGTCGCGGACTGGGTCCGGCGCCGCGAACGCCAGTACCCGCTCGTCGCGGTCCCCGACGTGGAACTCGCGAGCCGCGCCGGCGAGCGCGTCGAGGACAGCGGGAGCGTCGACCGTCGACCCGGCGCCGACGGGCATCACGAGTCGGAAGCGCTGGCCCGCCGCAGCCGCCGTCCGCACGTCGTGGTCGCCCACGAGCGCGTAGCGGTCGCCCACCACGTGACGGCCGCCGTCGAGGCGCCGGTCTCCGGCGACCGAATCACCGGTCAGCGGCCACGACCGCGCGACCGAGCCGTCGACCTCTCGCTGGACTTCGACGAAGGGCACGGGCCCGAACGCCCAGGCGTCGGTCGCCGCCCGCTCGGGGCGTGCCCGGTCGGCGTCGACCGACACCGCCAGCGTGACCCTCGCCACGTCCGCGCCAGTCCAGCGCAGGCGCGTCCGGCCATCGCCGCCGGTCCGCGTGAGCCCGGTCGCGGTTCGCACCTCAGCACCGCCGACGACGACCCACAGCCGGTCGGTCCGCGAGAGATTCGTCAGCGCGACCTCGTAGCGCACCGTCTCTGGACCGTCCCGCGTCACCGTGACTGACGCCGACGCCGGGGCCACGCTGTCACCGCCCCCCGCGTGGGCACTGTCGCCCGACGGCGCCGCTGCAACGCCCGGCACGAGCGCTATCGGTGCCGAGAAGAGCACGACAGCGAGAATCGCGATCGATAGCGCTCGTCTCACACCCGACAGTGTCGGCTAAGACGCCATACTACTGCTGCCCCAAATATCGACATTGAAAACCGAAAGGATCGAGTGCAGCGCCACTGGCGACCGACCCGGCGGGAGTACCCCGGGACAGGTGCGCCAGCGTCGCGTGCGGAACGCCAGGCACCGCGCCAGCGCGACACGCCGAGCGTCAGGCGCCGCGCCAGCGCAACACGCCGAGCGTCAGGCCGCCGAGCACCACGATGGCGCCGAGAGCGAGGAGGAGCACTGGGAAGTCCAGGCCCGACCCGCCTGAGGAGTCGTCGCCGGGGTCGCCCGCCGCCGGGGCCTGCGTCGTGACTCCCGGCGTGGGTCGCGCTGTGTTCGTCGGCGTGTCGGTCGACTGGTTGTCCGTCGGCGTGGCCGTGGCCGTCGGCGTGGCCGTGGCCGTAGCCGTCGGCGTGGCCGTATCCGTCGGCGTGGCCGTATCCGTCGGCGTCGGCGTGGCCGTATCCGTCGGCGTCGGCGTGGCCGTATCCGTCGGCGTCGGTGTGGCCGTATCCGTTGGCGTCGGCGTGGCCGTATCCGTCGGCGTGGCCGTATCCGTCGGCGTCGGTGTGGCCGTATCCGTCGGCGTCGGCGTGGCCGTATCCGTCGGCGTCGGTGTGGCCGTATCCGTTGGCGTCGGCGTGGCCGTATCCGTCGGCGTCGCCGTCTCCGCGGGTACGACAGTCACGTCGACGATATCCGAGTCCGTTCCGCCGTCGCCGTCGGAGACGGTGACGCGCAGTTCGATATCGGTCTCGGCGTCGAGGTCCGGCGCGGTCACCGTCGGCGTCGCGGTGTCGGCCTCGTCGATGGTCACGTCGGGGTCGCTCCGCGGGTAGACCTGCGACCACGAGTAGGTGAGGGCGTCACCGTCGGGGTCACCGGACTCGTCGGCCGAGAGGGCCACCGGCTCACCTGGCGCGACGGTGCGGTCCTCGCCGGCCTCAGCCGTCGGCTCGCGGTTGATCGCGGCCGCCGAGAAGGCGAAGCTGTGGTCGCGGCTGGTGACCGTCAGCCGGCCCGACCGGGCGTCGCCACCGTCGGTCATCCACCCGAGCGTTATCGCCGTCGACTCGCCGCCATCGAGCGTGACCTCGCGGCTGGCGACGGCGTCGCCGCCGAAGTCCGACAGCGTCACCGTCTCTGTCTCGCGTTTCGGGCCGACGTTCGTGACCTCGACCGTCGCCGTCAGTCGCTCGCCCTTCACGACCGGTGAGTTCGTGTCGACGAGTTCCACGTCGAATTCGGCGCCTGAGAGCGTCGGCTCGACCGTCCGCTCGGTACCGGGATACAGCGCGTCCGCGGACACTCGCGCCGTCGTGTAGGCGTCCGTGTCCGCTCGGACGACCACCGCGTACTCGGCGCCCGCCTGGATCCCCGTCTCTCCGAGGAAATCAGCCGTCAGCGTCGCCGACTCGGGACCGGTCGCGCCCGCCGGTACCGTCTGCGGGGTCGTCACGACCGTCGCTCCGGTCTCCTGGTCCACGAGTTCGATCGTCAGCGCCACGTCCGAGTCGAAAGCGTTCGACAGCGCCGCGTCGACCGTCACCGTTGCCGGTCGCGCGTCGAGGGTCAGTTCACCGGTCGCCGACGCCTCGTCGTCCGGGCCCAGCGTGCCGATAGCGGTTTCGGCGTCGGCGTACGCGTCCGTACCGGAACTGACACGCACCGCGTAGCTCGCGCCCGCGGTCGCCGCCGGATCGGCGGCGAACTCGGCCGGAAGCGTCACCGACTCACTCGCCGTGTCACCCGCGGGCACGGTCGTCTCTGTCGTCGAAACCACCGCCCCATCGTCGGTGTTGACGAGTTCGAACGTCAGCGACGTCGGCGAATCCAGCGGATCCGACAGCGTCGCGTCAACGGTCACCGACGCGGACTGTGCGGTCAGATTCAGTGTCTCGACCCTCGTCTCGTCGCCCGGATACAGCGCACCGGTCGCCGCGCGCGCGTCGCCGAACGCCGCGACGTCCGACGTCACGACGACCGTGTACTCGCTGCCGGCAGTCGCCGTGCGTTCGCCACCGCGGAAGTCCGCAGACAGCGTCACCAGTTCGGTCTCGGTCCGACCGGGTTCGAGCGTCCGCTCGGTGGCCGCGACCGTGTCGCCCGTGGTGGTGTCGACCAGTTCGAACGTGACGCCGACCGACCCGTCGAAGGGATTCGACAGCGCCGCGTCGGCCGTCACCGTCGCCGGTCGCGCGTCGAGGGTCAACTGTCCGGACGCCGCGTGCGCGTCGCCCGGACCGAGGGTCCCGAGCGCGTACGAATCGTCGGCGTAGGCGTCAGTGTCGGCACTGACTCGAACCTCGTAGTTCGCGCCCGACACCGCGCCCTCGTCAGCGAAGTCGACCGATAGCTCCGGCGGTTCCGCTCGTAGTTCGCCGGCCGGAACCGTCCGGTCGCCGCTGTCGACCACCGCGCCCGTCTCGGTGTTTACCAGTTCGAAGGTGAGCGTCGTCGGCGTTCCGGCGGCGTCCGACAGCGCTGCGTCGGCGACGACCGTCGCCGGTCGCGCAGCGAGCGTCACCGTCCCGGTCGAGCGCTCGTCGCCCGGATAGAGCGTCCCGACCGACGTGCGCTCATCGGCGTAGGCCTCGACGCCGGTCGAGACCCGAACGGTATACTCCGCGCCGGCGGTCGCCGCGGGGTCGCCAGCGAGGAAGTCCGCGGACAGCGACGCCGGCGCGGCGGTGGTCTGCCCGGGCTCGAACGTCCGCTCGGCCGTTGCGACGACCGTCCCGTCCGCGTCGAGGAGTTCGACCGTCGCCGTGACCGACTCCTGCGTTGGGTTCGACAGCGACACGTCGGCGGTCACCGTCGCGGGCTGTGCCTCCAGCACCAGGTCGGCTGTCTCGACGGTATCGCCGGGCCGGGCGTCCGCGACGGCCGTCCCATCAGCGGTCGCGTAGGCGGTGTTGCCGCCGGTCGCCGCCGCGACCACGCGCAGTTCGTCGCCGCTCGCCATCGCCGTGTCGTCGAAGTCGGCCGTCAGCGTCACCGACCCACTCGACCGCTCGTCCGGTCCGACCGCGCGTTCGCCGTCCGCGACGACCGTGTCGAGGACGGCCCCGTCGCCGTCCACCAGGCGGAAGCTCACGGTTGTCGCCGTGCCGGGCACGTCCGAGAGCGTCGCTGCGGTCGTGACTGTCACGTCCTCTGCGGCGAGCGCGAGCGTCTCGACGGTGGCGGCGTCGCCCGGATACAGCGTCCGCGTCGCCGTCGATGCCGCGTAGGCCGTATTCCCGTCGGTAGCGCTCACCCGCACCTCGTAGCTGTCGCCGCCGTCCACGAAGGCGTCGCCGAACGCCGCGGTCAGCGTGACCGGTCCCGTCGACGTCTCGTCCGACGCGACGGCCACCGTCGTCGAGTCGACGACCGCGTCCGCGGAGGTGTTGACCAGTTCGAAGAGGAGCGTCGTCTCCGCCCCGGGCGCGGCCTGCAACTGTGCGCTCGCCCGGATGGTTGCGTCGTCGGCCGGCAACAGCGGGTCCTCCGAGACGGTCACGTCGTCGCCGGGCGAAAGCGTCCCGACGGTGACGGTGTCCTCGCCGAAGGGAACGCCCTCGCCGGCGGCGCGGGCGACGACTCGGTAGCTGTCCGCGCCGCCGACGCCTTCTTGTGAGAAGTCGAGCGTCAGCGTGGCCGTCCCGCTCTCGGTGTCGCCGGCGGCGACGGTCGCCGTCTCGCGGGCGACCGGCGTCGGCTCCGCGCCGGCCGCCGAGAGCAACACGAACTCGACGGTCGTCTCGGCGTCAGAGACAGTCTCCAGCGCCGCCCGCACGTCGACTGTCGCGTCAGCGGCGTCAAGCTGGCCCGCGGCCAGCGTGCCCGACCCGCCGGGCGCGACCGTCGCGTCGGTCGCCGTCGCCGCCGCGTAGCCATCGGCGCTCACTGTCACGTCGTAGCTGTCGGCGTCGTCTATCGCCGCCGCCGTCACCGTCGTCGAAACCTCGGTCGCGCCCTGCGCCAGCGTGACCGTCCGGGTGATGTCCTCGCCACCCGGCACGGTCACGTCGACCGTCACCGGGGACTCGCCCTCGGGCGCGCCCACTGCCAGGCTGGCGCTCACGTCGAGCGTGACGTCCTCGCCCGCGAGCGTGCCTGCGTCGAGGGTCGCAGTCGCCCCGGGCGAGACGCCCGCGCCGCTGGCGGTCGCAGTCGCGTAGCCCGCGGCGCTGACGGTCACGTCGTAGCTGTCTGCGTCGTCTATCGCCGCGACCGTCACCGTCTCCGAGACGGCGCTCTCACCGGCCGCCAGCGTGACCGTCCGCTGGACGTCCTCGCCGCCCGGGACGGTCACGTCGACCGTCACCGGGAACTCGTCGGTCGGCGCCGTGACACCCAGGTCGCCCTCGACGGTGAGGGTCACGTCCCGGCCCGCGAGCGTTCCCGCGTCGATACTGTCCGAGCCACCAGGTGAGACGTACGCGCTCGCCGAGACCGCGTCGTACCCGCCGGCGCTGACAGTCACCGTGTACTCCTGGTCGCTGTCTATCGCCGCGACCGTCTCGGTCACCGAAACCACACTCTCCCCGGCCGCCAGCGAGGCGGTCCGCTGGACGTTCTCACCGTCCGGAACCTGGATCGTCACGGTCACCGGGAACTCCCCGGTCGGCGCCGTGACGCCCAGGTCCGCAGTGGCGGTGATCTCGACGTTCTCGCCCGGGAGCGTCCCCGCGTCGATACTGTCCGAGCCACCAGGCGACACGCCCGCATCGCTGGCGGTCGCAGTCGCGTACCCGTCGGCGCTGACGGTCACCGTGTACTCCTGGTCGCTGTCTATCGCCGCGACCGTCACCGTCTCCGAGACGGCG
>Ga0207733_100634_pt1 | contig 16691 bp, 17 predicted proteins | sample A23P3SouthBayCA_FD_187735 | JGI IMG/M metagenome (GOLD analysis project Ga0207733, IMG submission 187735) | Aerobic enrichment media microbial communities from Eden Landing Ponds, California, USA - A23 P3 (SPAdes) | ecosystem: Environmental > Aquatic > Marine > Unclassified | place: Emeryville... | reverse complement strand
CTCGTTCCGGTACCGAAATCAGTCATATTCACCTCGGTGCTGATGACCTCCAGCTTCACGAACCACCGCTTCTGGAGGTCTTTCCAGGAGACGCGAACGTCACCTCATTCGAGGCTGCGAGTACAAAACGCGCGGTCGCGTTTCACTTCCATATCCGATTACAAAGCGTTCGCTCCTACGATCAAGAGCAATTCGAGACCGTTACGATCGATGCGAAAACTCAGGAGCCGTTACAGTCGTTAACGGACCGTCTCCTCGCACACTTTGGCTCCCTGGCAATCGACGCAGGAAGCAGCGAATCGCCTACGCTACCTGCCGATACCATCGAATCAATCTACGACAGTGCGGTCGACACGATAAAAGAGCAGATTCAACCAGACGTTGAAGAACTCAAAGCCGACGCAGCAGAAGCAGCTGCTGAACGCGAAGCCGAGATCCAAGAGCTGTACGAACAGCGCAGAAAAGAATTAGATAAGGAGTACCGTGAACGGCATGGATCAGAACCGCATGAAGATCTCAAAGCCGAAATAGACGAGCGAAAAAACCAAGCCCACGCTGAGGAAGCGAACGCAATCGAGCGGACTAACGATCAGCACGCCGTCACGATCGACGTCGCGCGCATCGGGACAACTATCATTTCGTATGATGTCGGGCGAATGGTCGTCGAACTCGATGACGGCGATCGAGTGGGCACCACAGACGTGCGGTACACACCAGCGACGGACACGTTCGACGCCATCACCTGTGATGATTGCGGGGCAAGCTTTGGCACTGAACAGCCCCCGGTAGTTTGTGACGATGGCCACGTGACTTGTCGAAACTGCCGGAGTGAATGTGTCCAATGTGGAACGCTGTACTGCGGCGTCGGCAGTGAGAGATGGACTGAATGTGAATTCTGTGGGACATCGTCTTGCCCGGACTGTCAGGAATACTGCGGTGAGTGTGATCGGGCAATCTGCACGCTCCATCATGACGAATGCCGGGACGATGGCGAGACCGTGTGCTTACTCTGTGGCACGGAATGCGACACGTGTGACGAGTTCCTGTGCGACGAACATCTGACAGAATGCGTTGTCGACGATGCGTATCACTGCCGCGACCACGTCGACACCTGTGAATACTGTGGTGGTACAACGTGCGCCGATCATCTGGACAACTGCCTCGTCTGTGACGGTGGATTCTGTGTGGACGACCGCGTGTATGGAGCTGACGTCGACGGGCAGCTGTGTAAAGACGACGCCGAATACTGCCGACATTGCGGTAGTCACCACTCAGCCACGGAAACCAAAACCTGTGCCACTTGCGGTGACGAAGCGTGTAGCGAACATTCAACAGCCTGCGCCCTCTGCGGAGACGTGGCTTGTGCCGACCACTTCGACGAGTGTGAAACCTGCGGCATCACCGTATGTACAGTACATGGCGAAACGTGCGCACACTGTGACGGCGTCCATTGTACAGACCATATCGGGACTTGTGACAGGTGTGAGAACCACGTCGGAACAGACCACCTAACCAATTGTGCCGAATGTGGTGACGACAGTTGCCCCGATCACCAGCATACCTGTGGCGAGTGTGAAGACGAATTTTGTGTCAAACACATCACCTCCTGCACCGACTGCAACGAAGAGTTCTGTTACACCCACCTCAACCGGTGTGACACGTGTTCCAGTTGGGTCTGCAGCGAAGATGCCACCGAATGTTCAGACTGCGGCGAACTACATTGCGGTTCTCACGTACGCGAGTGTGCAGACTGCGAGGAGACATTTTGCATCGACCATACCCACCAATGCCCACATTGTGACGACACATACTGCGACACCCACACCGACACATGCGATGATTGTGGACGCACGACCTGCCTGACAGACTTACAGCAGTGTTCCGAGTGTTCCGACGAGACCTGCCCAGACCACACAACAACGTGCGACCATTGCGAGGAACCGTACTGCCAAGCCCACACGACGGCCTGCCACGAATGCGAAGAGACATTCTGTAGCGAGCATCTCATCGACTGCTCGGGCTGTGGACAGGAAATTTGTCACGAGGACGCGAAGACATGCGGCGAGTGCGGCGACGAGTTCGGCGAGTCACACACCATCGCTTGTGACACCTGTGACGAAACGTTCTGCGAGGACCATCACGAAACCTGTACAGAGTGTGGAACGCCAATCTGCAATGAACACACCGTTCGCTGTGCGACCGACAACGGCCCCTACTGTTCCGACGACGTGAAACAGTGCGTAGAGTGTGAAGTATCGTACTGCGAGGACCACCACGACAACTGCGAGGAATGTGGGGATACAATTTGTTCCGAACACACCCAGCGATGCGACGTCGACGACGACCCATACTGCGATGACCACGTCGCTGGCTGTGCACACTGCAGCACGGAGGACGACGGCCTCTCCGGGACGTACTGCGACGCGCACCGCAGCCCGTGTACAATCGGCGGCGAAGATCTCTGTCCCGACCACAAACGCTCCGACTCAATTACCGGCGACCCTGTCTGCACGGATCATTCCGTCACGTGCGATCTCTGTCACCGCGACTACGTGTCATCAGTCGTGTCTGACGGGCGCTGTGAAACGTGCCACAATCTCGGGGATACACCCGTACCGGACGAGATTTCAGATGGGTACCGGAGCGTCTTGGCCGGTACGAATAAGGACTACCTCATCGTGTATCGGAAGCGACTCCTCGGGTCAAATCAACTCGTGGTCCTCGATCGCGAGACGAAAGACAAACTCGAACAGCGAGATATCGGTGTTCTGGCGCGACTCAAGGGGGCATTCAAATGACGTCATCTTCTGGCCCGACGTGGTTCTACCCTGGTGACCTCCCCCGAAGTGTCGCGGCAACGATGGACACCGAGGATGCAACAGTCGACCATCTCATTGACGTGTTGCAATCCCACGAGTTCGACGCTCCCCGCGAACGAATCAGAAAAGTCATCCTCACCACACAGGACCAACTGGAGGACCGCGTCGAAGAAGAGGAATTCGATCCCCTTGACGACCCGCGATCACTCCCACCTCGATACGTTAGCGTCGATGATGTCGCCTATCTCGGACGGCGATCGTGTGCGCGTCTCCTCGGAATCATACTCTCATCGTACGACGGAACATATCACGCCCCGAGTCAGGAAGACGATCTTGCGCTTGACCTACTGTGGTCACGTCAACATCGGACGGTTGGCCTCCGGATTGAAACTCGGCGAGAAGATACACCGGTCGACGAAGCAAGCGTCCAGGACTTCGTCGAGGGAGATACCTCGCCATCGACAGGACGGGCGCCCTCAGCGCTCGGCGTCATCACGAACACTACATTCACAGACGACGCCCAAACGCTCGCCAGCAACAACGACATCACCCTGTTCGATAACGCATGGCTGACCGAGCGGCTACAAGAGATTCAACTATCCTGGGAAATCGCCGGTCCAGTGATAGAAGCGACCGCAGACGAAGAAGACAACGTGGAAGAACTCGTCGAAGACCAGGACCTGCTCCCTTCGACATACAGCGAGGTCGACCCGTTCTCCGACGAAACGAGACCACATGAGATTGCGATTGGAGAGACAGAGAAGCAAACGAACCCGCAACCGGGTTCGCAAGCAATCCCAGAAGATGAGAGTACCACGGATCCGGGGCAGCGTGGCGTACTTTACGCGAACCCCGACGACGATGGTGATTACGACGCGTTTGATCGATTCGCAGAGTCACTCGGAGGCGACAAGCAATCATGACCACGAATCTCCAGCGTGAACCGACGAAAGTACCAATCGCTAACAATCGCTCAGTCGAAGTCGCTCCCGGCCACCCGTGGCCGTCCGCCTACCGCGGGTCACGGTACAGCATCGTCACACACGAAGACTTTGAGGAGCCAGTTCTCAAATGGGAACAACGCGACCTGACTCTCTACACCGAGCCACCAACCGGTCTCGTAGACGCACTGCAGGAAGCCGGAAAGCGCGGCGGGTTCGGAAGCGTCCGCATTACGGCGCGCGGCGAAGTCCTCACGAAAGTCCCAGCAGACTCCTACATCCACATCGACGACGCACCCGTGTCAGACGGCTGGGTGCCAGCCTACGTCGGGATGCTCTCCGGCGAAATTGACTTCGGACCCGTGACCTCGAACCCGACACCACCAGCCGAGGGGGTCGCCATCTGGCCCGGTTTCCCCTTCCACCACGGTGAACGCTGGGCAGTCGGGCACGACGGCACACTCGTCTGGAAATGGCGCGACTACCGATTCGAATCCGCGTTCGACCATCCAGAACTCGTCGCCGCCTACGACGAGTACCGTCCTAACCCCGGCCGACTCTACGTTACCGAATACGGCCACATTTGGATCAACGTCCCACGGAACGATGTTACCCCAGCCAAACAATCAGCCATCCAGAACGCGATCACCACCTGGAAAGAAACCGCCGAGGAAAACGACGACACCACAACACTCAGACTCGTCAATCGGCGACTCGTCGCAACGAGCCACTCCGATGACCCTGCCGACGGGCACCTCCCCATCCACATCGGCCATCTCCGTGACTTTGACGACGGCGTTGTCCCCCGACCAGTTGTGGAAGACGAAACGTACTACGTTGCCGTCGCCGAGTACGAAAACGTCTGGGAGTGATTCGCTGCCTTATCGGCATCGCCCGCTGATGATCGCTGAGACCGAATTCCTCAGTCTAAGATTGCAGGCTACTTCATGCCGTCAATCGAAATTCCCCGACGCTGGGTTCATCCGGTAACCAATTCTCAACCGGCCATGAAGATCACGACAATCGAACACCAGGTCACCCTCGTCGACCACGTTGGTGTTACCGCTGTGACGACGGTAGCGTCACGTTCCAAATCCCACAACACAGTACTGAGATAAACTTGCCAGCGACATTATGCCGGTGCGATGTCCGGCCCAGCGTCACGGAGTGAAATATCGCCTTCGACCTCGATTTCGTCGTACCACAACGTCGGCTGTTTCGATCGGCCCTGTTGTTCGAGTTCGAGGAGGCCGTAGTCCGCAAGCTCGTTCACGTTGTCCGTGACTTCCGGCGGGTGCCTGTCGACGAGCCGAGCGAGGGCACGGATACTCTCAGGTTCGTGTTCTGCGATGGCCTGGAGCAATTCGAGATTGGTGGAACGGAACAGCCGTTGAAACGTCTCAAGATCTTCAACGACGAGTCGTGATGGGTTTTGTTCGACGTTCTCCCCGGCGTCGATCGCTGCGAGCGTCTGCTCAAGTCCGTCTCGCTCGGCTGGGGAGCCGATGCGAATGTGGAGTACGGAGTCGTTGTTCTGAGTCATTGTATTCAGTTACCAGTCGTCCCGTTTTTCGGGTGGGAGTCCCGCCCGCCACGCCCGATACAGGGCTTGAAGGCCAGGAAACTCTATTTCGAAGGTTTGTCCGCCGATGTGTAATTCGTGGGGCCCGTGGTGGTTATCGAAGCGGAGTATGGGTCGCTCAGCACCGGCCTTGCTGTAGTGAAACGCGTACTTGATGCCGTCTGGATATTGTGCTGATTCTGGGACGGAAAGCACGCGTACACGGGCGACATGGCCGTCACGGTACGCCTCAATTTCGTCACGGATCACGACGACATCATCGGCCATCCGTAATTGTTAGGACGAACCCTTACACAATAAGCGTTAGGCTGCACCCTAACATTGTACGAGTGGATTTTACAAACAATTTGGACAAAATCTGGATTCACGTCGACCGTCCAATCCTAGTTGAACGCCAACACGTCCATCAGGACATCTCCACGAGATGTGCGGCCAGAGATTCAAGTTCGACGACCTCATCGACAGCACGTAGCCACCGGTCTGGAAGCTGTGATGCCCCGAACCGTGCGCCAGCGACCGCGCCAGCAATCGCTCCGATCGTATCCGTATCACCGCCGCGATTCACGGCCGTAACAATCGCTTCCTCGGCACTCTCCGCGAACAACCCATCATGAAGGGCCGTCTGTAACGAATGCACGACGTATCCTGACGTCTCCAGCGTGCTTGGCGATTCGTTCTGAGCGAGCGGTCGGAGCGCCGTTACAAGTTCATCAGGTGCGTCTGAGTCGACATAGTCGAGCGCATCCTGCAACGGCGTTTCAGCGTCTTTCAGCAGACCAGCCACTGTAAGGTTCAGCACCGCGCAGCCGAACGTACACCGGGGATCTGCGTGCGTGACCTGCGAGGACTGCCGACTGACCGTGACGAGTCGATCCCAGTCCGTCGCATACGGAATGGCGAGCGGCCCACACCGCATCACACTCCCGTTCCCCGCATTCTGGCCTTCCGGACTGTTCTCCCACACGTACTGCCCCGCCTCATCCCACTTGTCGCCGTGTTTGAGACGGTTCAGTGACTGACTCGTCATCCGCCCGATATCGAACGGTCCACTGTCGAACCACGCGACGAACTGATCCGCGACGTCCACTGGGTCGAACGCCTGTTGGTCGACGAGACTCCGTGCGATGCACAGCGCCTGTTCAGAGTCGTCCGTGATCGTTCCTGCTGGTTGATTCCACGTTCCGTGCCCGACCATCCCATCAAGCCGTCCGTGCTCAGCAGTGATCTCGGACGCCGACGCAAACTCGACCGGCCGGCCAAGCGCATCCCCGCACGCCAATCCCAGTAGAACACCACGCGCCCGATCCGAATCCATACATCGTCAACGCTGACCGGTGAGAAAAGCGTGTGGTGGTTATCACTCGTCGGGTTTCGTACCAGTACGGAGGTTCTCCCGGTACGCTGCCCACGCTTGATACATTTCCACCCGTTCCGCTTCCGTCATCGTCTCGTGTTCATCCTCGTCATAGAACGGGAGTTCATCCTTTTCGGGCATCGAAATGACCTGCCCGAGTGGGTAGAGTTGGTCATAGTAGTGTTCAAGCACCCAGTCCTCCCCGTGCTCGTCGACGGCCTGCTGAATGTACTGGGCGGCCTCCGGGTACTCGTCGGCGAGAGTCTCAGTCATCGGTAGTCATCTCCAGTTAGTTTTGTTTGAGACCGTGTGTTTAGATTGAAGCTCAGGCGACCGTGAATTCAGTCAGCGAGTGATTCGACCTCTCACTGTTCCACTTCCCAATCTGAATGAGATCGAACGTGTCCAGTGGAGCGTCGAGCACGTCCGCTAATTGAGACTGCACCGTAGCGGGGAGACTGTCGACACGTACGACAGTGAGCGCGTGCTGCGTTAGGAAGTAACTGGATGCGAGGCTCGTCGGGGCGACGACGATGACATCCGATCCATCGGCATCATCGAGCACTACTTCGGCATCGCGGTACTGGACCATCGTCGCATCCAACTTCTCAACAGGAAACAGGCAACTTGCATCCCCGTATTCAATGGTCGCCCCCGCCTCATTATAATACCCATTGAGCATATCTATATCATTATTCATTCCCATCACGCATTAGTGTTATGATGAATGTCGCCTCAGTTCGTCGGTGAATTAGCAATCCATCAAGCCTGTCCGCTCACCGGTCAAAACACCTCAACAATGGTCGGCCGAATCCAAATCAGGATCGTCACCAGCGACTTTCATTCACGTTCCGGCTGCATCTGCTGTTACCTGCCAGTCCCCATCAAAAGTACCGCCGTCGATGTCACGAAAGGGCAACAGCCCGTACACCGCGACGATGACAGCAGGGCCGGCAACGACTACGGCACCGATGAGAAGTCCGGCCATTCCGGCGTTGCGAGCGAGACGCGAAAAAGAACCGAGGCGACTGCACCCGCAATAAGATGCCCCATGGCAAACATCGCGTAGTCGCCACCGTCAGTCGCGTAATCGACCGCTTCGCTGAACGCGGTCAGAAGACTTGCGTCACGCGCAACGACGAACGAACGACAACCCGTATGTGAGATAGGAGAGAACTAGTACGACAATGATCGCTACCGGCAGCACGACCAGGAACGGGAATGCGACTAGGACCAGGGCTGCTCAAATCAGATTCACGATGCCGATTGAAAATAGGTTCAGGACAAGTGTTTATAAGTAAGAGGTTCATTTTCTTGCGTAAGCGACGCCCGTCAACCTCCCCGCATCCATACACTGACGATGCATAGACCACCCTGGCAAACCAAGTCGATACCCAACTCCTCGGTATCATAGTCATCGCCGACGCGAGGCCAGCGCGTCATCGGACGTCGCGTGCTAGCAGTACGACAAGCTGACAGCATCCGCTACCAATGACGCGCAATAACCACTCAGCGATCGACGACAGTACAGCACAGCAAGAGGAAAACGAAGTTCGATTAGAAACGGTTGAAGACAAGGCGTTAGAAGCACTCAAACACGACCACCCGGACAAAGACTGCGCGGTCACCGTTCGCGTACATAACAAAGACCACGACTCCGACCGCAACGTGACCGACCACCTCATCCAAACTAGCGAAGAGTGGATCGCGTTCAGCACGTGGTGCGAAGCTCCCGGCGAAACCGGCATCGCAATCGAAGATCACGGCAACGACCTGCAACTAACCGGTGTGGACCTCAACCAAGATGTCATCGCAAACCGCATCCTAGACGAAGCGCTTGCTGCCATCGACACTCACGAAGAAGTCGGACGCCCCGTTACACCATTCACCACTCTCATCCGAAATGTCTCGGATGTCACCGAAGATATCACAACCCGCTGGCAGGAGGGCTCAGAATACGTCGTCGGTGAAAGAATCCACGAAGGATTCGCCGGGTGGACCGGACACATCGCGTGGACTGCACACGAAGACGAAGCGTGTTACGTCGAAGCCGACAGGGCAACGACGCGGTTCATCGACGAACACCTCAATGGCGAAGAGACCAACGACATCGAAACAACCATTGAAGAAATCTTACGTCAGTCCTTGTACGACGGTATTGCTGAGTTTCGCAGACGCCGAACCCCACATGTAGACTACGCCGCTAAAGTGACGCTCACAGATTAACATCTGACCGGTCTCCAACACCTCAACACCAGGGGAACACCACTCTTTCCATCAAAATCCAATCCATAGGCTCTCCGGTATAGCAGAACTCAACACGATACCCTCATCAACATGGACAAAAGACCACCGAGTCCACGACCCGACGAGCGAGGGGCTGAAGAGAGGAGCGCCGTATTTTTCATTTGGAAATACTCAAGGAGAAAATGTTTAACTTTCCAGTTACGTACCGTCTAATTGCCCGGTTTCACGTGCGACCGTGGAGCATCCCCCCTCTCCCCCGACTCCACCGGGCAACCCCATACTCCGCTTCGTGTCCTCACACTTCCGAGCACGAGAATTAGAAATCCTATTCACACTACTCCCTCCGTGAATACAGCCTCCTGAGAAACCTCCTCGGGTGACGTATTTTCCTTAAGGACTGGTCCTTCCACACAGCGAGTTTACCAACCGGATTCTCGGTTCGACGGACATCCGTCTCCCAACCCTTCTCTTCTAAACGAGTGGATATTCCGCGACAGTGACCGTCACCACAGCTGACTACAATCGAATCGTAACCCTCCCTCTCAGCAATCTCAATGATGTTCTCCGCCATGTATTCATCTCTGGCCCTAGTCACGCTTCCGAGTACTAATTGGAAGTACGCGCAAGCCCATGCAAATCCGAAAAGTAATATCAAGGCGAGCGTCGCAACGGTGAAAACCAGTCGTAGATAGCTGGGTGCTGTCCTGACCGTCACCCATTCGACGAAGCCTAAAAAAATACCGAATGGCAACGCCGCGACTATGAGAGCTGGGAAGAGAAGTAAAACCCGTTTCTTCGTCGATATTAGGGAATACACCTCCTCGAAATCTGTATCGATATCATCGAAGAAATCCACTCCTTCATTCTCTACTTGTTGTTCGAAGTCATCTGTTGAGACGTACAATTTTCCGAAGGTGGCTCTGAAGACGATGTGGCCGATGGAGAACAGTGCGTAAACCAAGGAGATGTCCCGATTGAACGTGTTGTTGTCTCGTCCTTCTTTGAATACTGCGTCAAATTGAGAGAGATCAATATCCAGTAAAGCCCGTTTATCTTTCCTAGATGAATGTACTTCTCCCTTGATGACCGCTTTCATCACCTCGAAATTAGGTGGGAACCCTTTCAAGGCTTGTTCAAAGCAACAGTACACTTTCTGAGAAAGCGCTTGGTACGACTATGGCAAGTGGAGTGAACGCAGTACTGCAGGCCTGGAACCTTGGCCAAAAATAACCCAACACCGCCGAACCCCGATCCCGTCAGCCTTCTTGCAACGCGCTATCAACCGACTCCAACGCGTTCATCGCGTCCTGCAACCCGTCACGAATCACTTCTCGGTCACTCGCCCACCGACCAGGGTCCGACCCGTTACTCTCGTCTCCGTTCGAACCACCAGCCACACCGAGATCATCAGTCTCACCTTCAGCGACAAGCGTCAACCGTTGCTGCGCTTCCTCGTCCGGTTCCCCATCATCTCCTTCGTCACGGGCCTGCTCCTCTTCACCGCTACTCGGCGGCCGGCCACCAGACTCCGTCACCGCATCGAGAGGAAATCCATATGCTCTGGCTCGCTTCTGCTTGATCCACGTCGTCCGCGAGTGGATCCCGAACACGTCGGCGACAGTTTCACGGCCACATCCACGGTCGAGCGCTTGCCGGACACGCTCGTCAGCCACGCGCTTCACCAGCGTCTGGTAATCATCAGGGATGCGGCCACGGGACGAGTTGGCGATCTGCCCGGTACGCCCCCACTCTCCAGTCGCAGCGTCCTGATCGACAATTTGCTGCTCGCGCTCCTCGACGGTATTGTCGAGACCCATCAACGTCCACAGGCGCTCCCGGACCGCGATCACGGACAGGTCCGCGGATAGCGCTGCGCACACGTCACTGGTCATGGCCGGCCCGATTTCGTCGAGCACCTGCAGGATCTCACGATCATGCGGCAACAGCACCTTAGCATCCGCTTCCGTCAACTCAACAGGCACTTCCTCGTCCGTCGCTTGCTGATGCAACCAACTGTGACAGGAGCGGCACAACGTCGTCAAATTCTCCAGGTCGTGTACGTCCAACTCGTCAGGGTCCCGTTCAATATGGTGGACGTGCAGCTTCGCCTGACCGCCGCTACCTGTGCCTTTGCTCCCACAGGTCCGGCAGCGATGCTTGTCTCGCTTGAGGACCTTCTTCCGTTTCGCCGCGGCCACCGTGTCGTGACGCCCGTCAGTGTCACTCGCATCCGCGCCGCCTTGCTTGTTCGTCGTCGATTCACCGTCAACTGTTACTGCGTTCCGGGTCATGATTTGTTTCCTCGTTTGACCGCAGACTGCACCGCGCCGCCTGCCGATTCTCCATGGTGTATCGCTTCAATGATCGCCAGCCGGTTACGCGTCGATCGTCGCCGTCAACGACTTTAACTTGAAATCCGACTTCGAACAGTACCGCTGCGCCAACTGTCCGAGTCGCCGCGTCCGCAGCACGTCCGCTACGTTATGCAGCACGAGCTCGACGAACCGCCCGTCCTCGAACGCCGCCACCGCTTCCGAACTCTCCGCGAACGGATCCAACTCGCCGAGTTCACCGTCACACACCGTCTCGTACACGCCGTCGAGACTCGTTCGTTCCTCGCCATCCACCGCCGTGTTGAACCGCTGCGTCACGAGCGGCAGCAAATCCGCGTACGGGACGTCCCGGAACGGCCACTCCACCCCGGTCATCGCCAGCCTCGACCGGAGGAACGGCAAATCGAACCCGGCATTCCACGTCTCCCCGTTGAACGCGACGAGCAGCACGTCATCGTCATCCAACCGATCCGCGGTGAACACCCCGACTGCTTTCAACAACGCCTTCTCGGACGCGTGCGTCGACACTTGGACGTGCTCGTCCGCCCGCTCCCGTACCGTCGCTTCCAGATCCGGCGCCGACCGGTCATCCGTCCGGCAGAACACCCGGGCACCCATCGGCAACGCAAACCCAACCACAGTCACCGTATCCGACACGCTGAATCCCGTCGTTTCGATATCGAACGCCACGAGCTCCAACGCCGACACTACACATCACCACCATCAGCCCGCACCGCCCCGGCCTTAGCCCGTGCCGGCACACGGTCACTCGACGCCGAGCGCACCCGAAACTCCCCGAACCCGAACCGGGAATGCGTCCCGACGCGCAACACACCGTTCACCGCCGTCGACACCGGGTCATCACCCGCGTACCCCACGACTTGCCCGTGATCCACCGTCGCCACATCGTACACGTCCACACCATCGACGAACCGCGTGTCCCGGCGACGCAGGTTCTCATCGTTATCCCACCACCACGGCACCGACTGCCGATCAGCACCCGGACACTCACTCTGCAACACGTACGGCGACAGCAACTCGATCCGATGCGTCGACGCATCATTCACCGCCGAGAAATCCAACGCCCCGACGTCAACCACTTGCGAATCAGCAAGCGATAACTCACCGAGCCCGTAATTCCGCGCCCCACCAACACGCACACCATCCACCACGTCCGCATCGAGCGGCACCACCCCTTCTTCATCAGCGTGCACGTAGCAGTGCACGAACCACGACATCGTGCGCTTATTCGCCCGCATCTCCGCCGGCCGACCGAACCGCTTCGACGACGCGAACGCCAGCCGCCCACCGTGACTCTCCACGTCATGCGTGTTATGCGCATCCCGCGGCCGCGACTCCTTCAACCACCGATGCGCCGCGTCCCTGAACAGGAACAAATCCTCGTACGCCTCAACTGGCTGCAGCGACATCCCCATCTTCCCCGCACGCCCTGACTGCGAATGCCGATCAGGGTACGTCCCATATTCACCCGGCACGAACACACCGGTACTCACGTGCAGCGACCGTCGCGTCGCCGCATCCGCTCGACGCGCGATCGCGTTGAACAGGGCGTTCCCAGTCACGAAGTACGGGTGCCCGTAATACGACCCCTCCACCTCGAACAACAATTGCTGCACCCGGATCACGCAGCATCACCGTGCAAACCTACGAAATCCTCGATGAACGCCAACGCCGTCGACCACGACCTGATCCGCCTCAACTCCGCATCCAACATTCGCCACCGTTCCTCCCCACCCACATCCAGCGGGTGCCCGGAGAGCCTGGACCAGGTGTCAGCGAACGACATCGCCGGCGTGTCACCAAGTCGTGCAGCCGGACGATCACCCGGCTCTACCGTCACGTACAACGCAATCTCCGGCGTCCACAACACCGTTCGATGCGGAACCACTGACTCCGCCGACAACGCCGACGAAACATCCGTCACGTCATCATCGCCCGGGTTCGTCGCCACCAAGTATAGATCATCAAACCCGTGGCCAGCCCGGTAGTTATCCAGCAACGCCGCCGCCAGCAACGTATGGTGCTTCAACGACGTGTACGGAACGAACATCGACTCGTGATACGCACCCGCAATGTCACTCGTCACCCACCGCGCGTGCAACTCCTCAGGATCCGACGACTTCACCAGATCCTGAAACCCGAGTCCGTGCTCCGACGGCCCCGGATCATCCGGTCGCGGCGTCGAACCAGCCAGTAACGACAACCGGTACGGAGACTTGTGATTCGACACCGTCTCCTCCGGCTCACCGCGCAGCCGACTCAACAACGCCGCATCCCGATCCGCACCCAGTGGGACGGGCTCGTTAACCTGGACATCCGCGTACACGTCAACCGCCGCCTCATGCGACCGGCCACGCATCTTATGCAGATCATGCCGATACACCGCCACCATCGGCTCAGCCACCGTCTCAACATCATCGAGGTCCTCGTCCGCAGTTCGGGTCACGCCGCATCACCGCCCGCATCCACCGGGGCTTCAAGGCCATCGGCACCCGCAAGCCGTGACTGCAACGCGCGAACGAACTCTTCCCGGCATTGTTCACGCCACACGTCATCCTTCGTCGCCATCGCCGACGTCGCATCCTGCGCCCGATTATACACCCGGCGAAGCTCCGCCTCGGAATACAACGGATTCACGACCTTGGCGTCCACGATGCCAGCGCCGAAATTCCGCGCCCCACCGAGTTGCAGATCGTAGTCATCGCTGTGCGCGTTCAGGTAATCGACCGCCTCGACGAGGAGACCGACGTACTCCGGTTTCAACTCCCGGAGCGTCAGCCGCCACGTCCCCTCCAGATTCCCAACCACTGACCGTGTCGCCTGCCGCAACGGCTGCCCCTCATCCTCCGGGTTCCGCGACCTGACCTGCGTATTCATCTCCCTATAGTGGGCCTCAGCCTCGCCCCGGGTCACATCTACCTGCCGTCTGATCGGCGAGAACTTGATCGGCCGGCGAATCACACGGCCCGCCCTATCCCCAAACCCACCGAACAAATCGTGAATCACGCACCCCGGGTCATCCTCGCCATCAACACAACTCCCCTTTTCATGATAGCCGGATTTCAAATCACGCTCATATACGTCCGTCAGCATGTAGTCTCCATTCGCCTCGCCAGGATGGCACGCAGTTTCGCCCGCAACGTGCAGCACGCGCTCACACCCATGTCGAAGCCAACCGCTCAAGGTGAACGGCGATATCTGACCGGCGATTTGATTCTGTGGATCATCCGCCTCGTACCGATCCGCCGACGCGTGATGCCGATCCGTGACGATCCCATCACCCGGAGCGAGCAAATCAATCTCTAGCCCAACGTAGAGGTCCGGAATCGACATCTCCTCGACCGGGCGCGGCAGATCGAACTCACAATCCAGATGCTCAGCATCGAACATCCGAGCATCGCCACCCTGCATCACCGACCACCTCCACACGCACTCGCAGTAGCCTGGAGATCCGTCGATCGCTCCTCCCGTGACTCAACCTTCACCAGTGACTTCGACTCCATCTCACTCACCGCGAGCACTTCAGCGACCAGCAAGACTGGCCACCACGACTGCGACGCCACATCCCCACAACTCCCAACACGGCCCGCAACCACTATCTCACGCACACCGATCGTGTACTCCTCAAAACGGTCGTTCAGATGATCGTCACATAGCACGTGACCTATCTCGAAAGCGGGCGATCCCGCCGGCTGGAAGGCATACGCAACGACACGCGCGCCTTCCCGCACTTCTGAGCCGCACACTTGACACATCGCGGCCCCTTCCCCGAGCGAAACATTAATTATTTGAAATATAGCTTCAATTGATTCCCTGTCGTTGCCTTCTTCTTCTTGCGACTGTGTTTTTTGCATGGGTTCTCAGACCAATTCTTGGAACCCAGCCTGGGTGTTGCACCACCCGGGCGATTCTGTCGAAAGCCCTTCCGGCTGAGTTCGCATCCATTAGTCATGCGTCTATTGGTATAAACCTTTGGACATTCGACTAATGGTTCGGCACCAGCAGTCATATGTGAAATGGCGGTCACACCCCACATATGGGCGACCGGGATCGTGACGAAAAAAGTGGGAAATTTAGCGAAGAGTATCCGCTCCAGGATTTCCTCCAAGCCTTAGATGAACTCGGCCCAAGCGGTACGACAGATGTATCGGACTATATTGGCTGTGATCGAAGAACTGCGTATCTGAAATTGAAGACACTCGAAGAAAATGGTGAGATCAGAAGTCGAAAAGTTGGGAATTCTCTCCTTTGGGATCTAGATGATTAGCTCTTTCTGACACAGTTTATTGCTCAAGCTCTATAGCTTTACTAGCTGCGTCAAGCGGATCTGTATAGAATACCAATTGGAGTTGATCCAGAAGTTCGTCTGGTATCTTTGCTAAATCTTCTTTGTTCTTTGCGGGGAGTAACACCGTCTTTGCACCTGAATCAGCCGCTAACTGTAGCTTATCGACGAGGGAGTTCACAGCGACGAGTTCGCCCATTAAGCTCATCGCACCTAGGACTACTGACTGGGGACGGGTAGGCCGATTGAGAATTCCCGAGACGATCCCGACTAAGAGACCCACACTCGTTTCGCCGCCCTCATTAGCATCAGACGGATTGAGCACTTGGACGTTGATGTCGTATTCGTCCAAGGACTCGTCGCGGCGAAGTTCTCGCATGTTCGCCTGTAAGTAATCGCAGGCCGTTTCGAACGATTCTTTCATCTGTTTCCCGGGCGTCCCCGAGATGTTCGTTTTCCCGGACCCGGGGAGAGTCTGCGTCTCAATCCGGAACGGTGCATGACGCCCTTCAGTGTCTCCGATAGTGTAGACTGCCCCAGGTTGTTGCGTCCCTGGTGGAATGAGTGCCTCGTCTGATTCTTCTTCGACGGATACGTGGATTTCCTCTTTCGTCTCCAGATCTAGGTAGGTGAATTCGACTGCTCGGTACTCCATCCCACCCATTCGCTTCAACTGTTCTTTGACACGGCGGCGTCCTTCCATGGCGAATTCAAGGTATTCGCGGAGTTCCTCTTTCGTGTATTCGCCGTGTGGATGAAGTAATTTCAGCAAGCCAGAAACCGTCTTCTTGACAGCCTTTTCGTCTCGTTGATTCAGGTGATCGCCGAAGGCGAACTCCTCGTTGATAGCATCACCGTACGATTCTTTCCGCAGTTCGCGGACGAACTCGGCGAAATAGTCGACGATGAATCCGAACTGGTCTCCGAAGAATTCCGAGCGCATCTTCGGGACCTCCCATCCAGGAAGGTAGTAGTGGAAGCGGTCGATGAGTGCGAGGTCCTGCATGTCCTCGGGGAATGGCTCGAAGAGGTGAGAACTCTTGAGGACGCCTTCGACATCCAGATCGATGTTGCCGACATAAACCATCGAAGCCTGGGCTGTGAGCTCT
>Ga0207733_100633_pt1 | contig 16746 bp, 16 predicted proteins | sample A23P3SouthBayCA_FD_187735 | JGI IMG/M metagenome (GOLD analysis project Ga0207733, IMG submission 187735) | Aerobic enrichment media microbial communities from Eden Landing Ponds, California, USA - A23 P3 (SPAdes) | ecosystem: Environmental > Aquatic > Marine > Unclassified | place: Emeryville... | reverse complement strand
GGCGGCCGTCGACGAGGCCGACGACGCCGTCTACGTCGACGCCGCTGTCGTCCGGTCGTGGGCCGAAGACAACCCTCAGCCCTACGGTGACCCCGACGAGGCCGACAGCACCACGAACCCCGAGTTCTACGGCGAACCCGACTACGAGAAGGAACCCCACACCCACTACATCCAACAACTCGCCCAGCACGGGCCCGAGGGCATCGGCGAACACGGCCCCGTCTCGGCGATGGGTGTGCCCCGGCCGGAACTTCCCTCGTGGGACGACCTGCAGATTCAGACTGCACAGCTCGCCCGCACGCCACTGGACGACGAGGCGCCCGTCGATACCGGCCTGACCATCGGTCCCGGCGCCGAGAACCCGCTCGAACTCGATATCCCCGTGTTCGTCAGCGACATGAGCTTCGGTGCGCTCAGCGAGGAGGCGAAGATAGCCATCTCCACGGGCGCCGAGCGAGCGGGTACTGGCGTCTGCTCGGGCGAGGGAGGCATGCTTCCCGAAGAACAGGACGCGAACTCGCGGTACTTCTACGAGTACGCCACCGGGAAGTTCGGCTGGGACATCGAGCACGTCGAGAAAGTCCAGGCGTTTCACTTCAAGGCCGGCCAGGGCGCGAAGACCGGCACCGGTGGACACCTCCCCGGCGAGAAGGTCCAGGGCCGCATCGCAGAGGTTCGGGACCTGGAACCGGGGACGGACGCCGTCAGCCCCGCCCGCTTTCCGGACCTCCGGACGCCAGCGGATTTCGCCGAGATGGCCGACTGCGTTCGCGAGGCGGGCGATGGGATTCCGGTCGGATTCAAACTCTCGGCCCAGCACGTCGAGGACGACATCGACTTCGCGCTAGAGGCGGGGGCGGACTACATCATCCTCGACGGTCGCGGCGGCGGGACAGGTGCCGCGCCGGACGTTTTCAAAAACAACATCTCTGTCCCGACGATGGCCGCACTCGCGCGGGCCCGGGACCACCTCGACGAGCGCGGTGCCGACGACGTGACCCTCATCGCGACCGGCGGCCTGCGGACGGAATCCGATTTCATCAAGGCGATGGCACTCGGTGCGGACGGCGTCGCGGTCGCCAACGCCGCGATGCAGGCCATCGGCTGTCTCGGTATGCGCGCCTGCGATTCGAACAACTGTCCCGTCGGGATCGCTACACAGCGCGAGGACCTGCGGAGTCGCCTCGTCGTCGACTCGGCTGCCAACGGTCTCCAGAACTACTTCGAAGCGACGGTCCAACTGATGAAAGTGATGGCCCGCGCTTGCGGCCACGACGGTCTCTCCGGATTCGAACGGCGAGACCTGACGAGCTGGAAACGGGAGATAGCGGACCTGACCGGCGTGGAGTACGCCGGCGTTGGGAGGTGACCTGCCGTGTTACCCTACGATGGACGCGATATCGAGTTGATTTCGGTCGCTGCCGTGGCCGAGAACGGAGTCATCGGCCGCGATGGGGAACTCCCGTGGCCGTCGATTCCGGTGGACAGGCGACAGTATCGAGAGCGGATCGCTGACTATCCAGTGATCCTCGGTCGGGAGACCTTCGAGGCAATGCGAGACGACCTCCCCGGGACGACACAGATAGTGCTGAGTCGGAGCGAACGCGAGTACGGCGTCGACTCCGCGCACCACGCCGCAGGTGTCGACGACGCGGTCGGGACTGCCGACGCGCTCGGGGCTTCACGGGCGTACGTCGTCGTCGGCGGCGGCATCTACGCGCTCTTCCAGCCCTACGTCGACCGGATGGTCCTGAGCCGGATCCCCGGCGAGTACGAGGGTGACACTTACTTCCCCGAGTGGGAGCGAGACGACTGGAATCTCGTCAACGCGGTCGACTACGAGGAGTTCACGCTTGAAGAGTGGATCCGGGGGTCGGACTGAACGGGGACCGATCCATGGATACCTCACAGCTTCCGAACGCCGTCGACGAGTATCTGGCGACCAACCGCGAGGAGTTATACGGGTTCACCGAACGGCTGGTGGGATTCGAGACGCAGAACCCGCCGGGCGGGACGACCGACGTCGTCGAGTGGCTGGAATCGGTCCTCGCCGACACAGACATCGAGACCGAACGGGTCGCTGTCGACCCCGAGAAACCGAACCTCCTCGCGACGCTTCCGGGAGAGAGTGAGGAGACACTGTGTTTCAACGGACACCTCGACACCGTCCGGTTCGACGGGAGCGACTGGTCGTACGACCCGCTGGGCGAACGGGTCGACGACCGCATTTACGGGCGCGGGACAACCGACATGAAAGGCGCGGTCGCCGCCATGCTCCAGGTGGTACTCGCGTACGACCGCACCGACACTACCCCGCCGGTCGAGTTGGAGTTCGCGTTCGTCAGCGACGAGGAAACCGGTAGCGACGCCGGCCTGACGACGCTCATGGAGACCGAAGCGTTCGACCCCGACGCCTGCATCGTGGGGGAGACCACCTCGCGGGCGGGCAGATACTCCGTCTCGGTCGCCGACCGCGGGAACATCTGGTTGACTATCGAGGCTTCAGGGACGGCCGCACACGGGTCCCGGCCGATGATCGGCGAGAACGCCATCGACCGACTCACGAGCGCCGTCGAGCAGTTACGGAGTGATTTCGGCGAACGCGAACTACCCATCGACGGCGCGATGGACGAGATTATCGAGGAATCTGTCGCGTTCTACGAACCCGAGGCCGGCGCAGACGCGACGCGCCGACTCTACCGCTATCCGACTATCAACCTCGGGATCATCGAGGGCGGGACGGCGATCAACACGGTCCCTGCCTCCGCGTGTGCCCGGGTCGACATCCGACTGACAGCGGGTGTCGACACCAGGGACCCACTGGGATCGATCCGGAACTGTCTCGCTGACATAGACGGAATCGAGATTGCCGATATCTCCTGGACTCGCGGGTCCTACGAACCGATCGACAGTCCACTCGTCGAGGCCAGTTCGGATGCCGCCGGGAGTGTCGTCGACGACCCCGTATTCTGTCGCAGTGTGACTGCCGGTGGCGACACCAAGGTCCTCAGACACGATGGCGGTCCAACCGTCGAGTTCGGCTTCGGCACCCAGACAGCCCACGGAATCGACGAGTACACGACCACCGATGCGCTGATACGAAACGCGACAGCGTACGCAATTCTCCCCTTCGAATACGCGCAGTCTCTCGGTCGTCCAGCGGTCTAGCTTCCCGACGTGGAAACCGCAGCTACAACTGAGGGTTGATCTGTCGACTCACCAGAACGAGGCTTCCGACGAGCATGAACGCGGAGAGAGGTAATAGAAACTGAAACGTAGTCAGGAGAGCACTCGAAGCCTGAATACCGAGGACGATCAGTACGACTGGTCCACAGCAGGCGGTACCCGAGAGAACAGCCGGAATACTCGCGAGGATCCCCGTAGAGGACTGACCGATTCCACAGGCTTTGGGTTGTCTCCAGGCGAGGTACGTGAGTCCCAGATTCAACCCGACCAGTACCGACAGACCGAAGCCGATCACAGAATTGAATGAAAAGAGGTACGTGACCGGACCGAGCTGGATTCGAGCGAGCGGGGTATACGAGAACGGGCCGAGCGCCGGCTGGAGGAGCTTTCCGAGCGGGCCACTGACGACAGTTATCGAATAGCCGCCGAGTCCCGGCGCGAGGTGGCCGAGTGCCCGGAGATACACCAGAAAATACCCCACGGTAACCAAACCGACCACAAGTTTGGCATCACGGCGACGCAGCGTCAGCGCCGTTGCATCCCGCGTCTTTGCCACGACCGTCTTCGACCGGTGAGTCAGCGATCGATTACTCATACACGTTGGTATCAGGGTAGTATCCGCCCCAGGCGAACCACATCGCGTCGAACGTGTGAATTCGGGAGAGCGGAAGCGAATCCGGAGTGTGTGCGGTCCCGTCCGGTCCCACGACGGTGCCGTCGTCGAACTCGTAGTCCTTCCGTTCCGGGTTCCGATACACGTACCCCGTATCGAGTCGTGGATCGTACACGGCCAGCGCTGGTTCGTCCCCGACGTCTCCGACCATCAGTTTCTGGTTCCGTAACGAGTCTTTGAGGAACGCGACCGCCCCATCCGGCGTTCTCGCTCCCATCACCACTCGCTTGTTTTCGTACCGATCGGTGCTATTGAGCGCCGGGAACAGCAGGTTCTCGCTCGAATAGTACCCACCACGGGGGTTGTACGAGCCGTACGGGTCAGTCCCGTAATTGCTGGCATACCCGGTATCGGTCGAGAGTACTTTCGTGTCCGGATTGTGGGCCCGCCACTGTTCCCACGTCGTCCAGACCAGACGGAACTCGCGAAGCGATCGTATCGAGGGGGTCTCATTCCACGGCCCAGGTATCGAAGTGGCGAGCATCTGTGGCCACCACGTCTCACTCGCCCGGTCGTACATGACGAGGTTGTTGTTGATCAGACGCCCCGACACACCGAACGTCGTCCCTCCACGCTCGAACCCCTGTACCGTTCCTGTGAGGGGACAGTACGTGACTGCAACGTTTGTGCCCGCGAGTTCATCGTTGACGATCTCGTGGCGGGACAGGATCTTCTGGGGATATGCCTTCGCGATGCCGTCTCTGACGACACCGAACACCGGGTCACCGGGTGCGAGGTAATCGACATCGTCAGGATCGAGGAACTTCGGTTCGTCGATGGACGGGATGCCGTCTTTCGATGGGCCACCCGACATCGCGTTGTCCCTGAGCGCGTCCGGTCCCATCGGTAACGGGAGCCGGTCGTCGATAGTTGGAATCGTGTTCGATCCCCCAGCTCGATCAGTACTGTCCGCTTCGCCGTCCCGGGAACTCGCTGTGGAATCACTCACACTGCCACGACCGACGCACCCGCTCACAGCGGCCACTGCTACGGCAGAGAGGAATCGACGACGCGTCGGGAACGTCATTAGCGAGAATTGGGGGTCAGACTTGTTAACGGTTGAGCGCCTGTGCAAGCGGGACGCATTTCTTGCAGAAGGGTGCATCCACCGTCGTCGCGCTACTCCGGCTTCGACTGTCGGACGAGCGGATTTCTCGGCGGTGTTCGAAGCACTCGGATCTCAGCTCCGCGTATCTCGAAACATCTTCTCGTGACGGGTCCAGTCGTACTGGTCGTACCGAACTCGCGGACGGTCGCCCTCGTCTATCACGTCGTACGCTTCGAGAAACGCATATATGCCGCGTCTCCCGCCGAAATCGCCGCGGTAGTACAGAAACAATCGAGTCACTGTAACGCCACCGTCATCGCGGTCAGAGCGGGTCGACTGCTCGAGGAACGAGCGAGTGCTCAGTTCGAGTTCCTCATCGAGACCGCGCGCGGTATACGCGACGATCGGGGGACAGCTCTCGGCGCCGCAGTTCAGCGCGAAGTGGATTCGGGGGTCGACTTCGGAGAGCCGGTGCGCTCGCTCGAAGTCACTCGGGAACGGGCGCGGGACATACCCCAGTCCGTATTTCCACTTCGAAGACCGGAGGATCCCGTGTTCGATATCGTCGAGACTGAGTCGAGTTCCGGCGACGGAGGTCCGTTCGTCGCCGAAAAATTTCCGCCTGGTCTCGTAGACGGACGGACTCTGTTCCAGCACACGCTGGACGGAAGCGTTGTACAGGTTGATCCAGAACGCGATGGCGGCGCTCTCGTCTTCGCGGAGCGTCACCAGATCAGATTCGTCCAGCCTGTCGATCCTCGTCAGATACGTCTCGTACGACTCGCCACGCTTGATGGCTGCGAGCAACTCGTAGGAGAGATCGACGATCTCTTCGGCTGTACGCATTCGATAGACCGAGTTGGAACGTAACGCACACAACGGTTTCGGCACGTCGCGCGGCGGGCACACAACCGGGCGCTACGTAAGCCTCGCGAGCACTACCGCGCGCGGTAGAACGCGTCGGATCCGTGATCGTCCTGCCAGGCGAACGCAAACAGACGGCGTGCGGGCAGGCGATGTAGTTGCCGGCCGTCCGCCGAGCGGCCCGTGGCGGGGTCCCAGACCGCCCCATCGGCAACGAACCCGTCCGCGGTTCGTTCGAAGGAGTGGCCGGGGTCCACGAACGCGTGGATGCCGCTCTCGTCCGTCGCAAACACGACCACGTCACGGTCGCCCACCGCCGTCTGAACGACGCCACCGGCGTCTCGAACGCGGGGGAGAGGAAAGCCGAGCACGTCCTCGCCGAACTCCACACCGATCACTACTGTCTTGGCCGTGATATCGTCTCTCTGCCACTCCCGTGAGCCCTCACCTCGGTGTGCGTCGAGTCCAAACCCGTCACTATCGAAGTAGTCGTCGTACGGTGACCGCTCGTAATCGATCGGTGCCGGCGTGTCGTCGTCACTCGCCGCTTCGCTCTCGCCACCCGGTCGCTGGAGGACGGTCCCGTCGGGATACGACTCCCGAAACTGAGACCAGGGCACCACCGATGCCGGACGAACCGAGAGCGACTCACCCTCGAACTGTCCGGCGATACAAACGCCGTTCGATTGTTTCCACTCGGACTCCGTTTCGCGGTCGTACATGACCAGGTCGTCATCAGCCAACTTCCCTGAGACGCCGAACTCGAGGGTCCGCCCGTCGTGGCGGCGGTCGTAGACGACGGCACTTCCGCACAAGGGACACCACGTCACCGCGATCTGGCGTCCGTCGACAACGTCGTTCACGATTTCGTGATAGTGGAGATACGGGACTGGATAGGCTCGCGGGCGCTCCGCCGCTTCGACCACGACCACCGAGTCCTCGGGCGACCCCGGGTACCGGTCGGCGAAGAACGGATCGTCGATACTCGGAATCGCATCGCGTGGAATGACTCGACGAACGTTCACGACCAGACGTGCGGGCCCGCTGTTGATAGTCCTAGCGACCAGGATAGAACAGATCTAGAATGTACGGCAGCAACCGGGTTTCCCGAGGGTAACTCCTACTTTTAGATGGTCCATGGCCGTCTCACCGGTATGAGTCAAGAACGCACACGTCTCGGAACGACGACGAGTCTGTGCCCGACCTGCCTCGAACGCGTCCCAGGGACGTACGAGACTGGCGGCGATGCGGTCTACCTGACGCGGTCGTGCCCACAACACGGCACTTCGAGTCGGAAGATCTGGGAATCGCTCGACCACTGGGAGTGGGCTGCTGACTTCGGACCCGCGAACCAGGGGACAGCCAGCGAGGACCTGGCTGTCGACGGCGACCACGCCTGCCTCGCCGTCGTCGAGATTACGCAGGACTGCAACCTCTCGTGTTCGTACTGCTTCGCCAGTTCGGGTCCGGGCGGCAAGCAACTCTCCTTCGACGAGGTCGTCGATCTTCTCGAAACCGTCAGGACCGAAGGCGGGACCAGACCGATCCAGTTCTCGGGGGGTGAGCCGACCGTCCACGACGAACTCCCGGAACTCGTCGAACAGGCCCGGGACATGGGGTTCGAACACGTGGAGGTGAACACGAACGGCATCAATCTGGCTCGTCAGGACGGATACGCCGAGCGGCTGGCAAACGCCGGTGTGACCGCGGTCTATCTGCAGTTCGATGGGGTCACCAGCGAAACGTACGAATCGATCCGCGAAGTCGACCTTCTCGACGTCAAACGAGGGGCACTGGACGCCTGCCGACAGGTTGACCTCCCCGTCATTCTGGTTCCGACGGTCGTCCCGGAAGTCAACGACGACGAGATGGGCGATATCGTCCGGTTCGCGCTGGACAACCTCGACGTGGTCCAGTCGATCAACTTCCAGCCGGTGGCCCACTTCGGCCGGTACGAGAAACACGACGGGCGGTTCTCCCTCGACGAGGCCGCTCACAAACTGGCAGCGCAGATCGAAGCAATCGAACCTCGCGACTTCCTGCCAGTCCCTTGCTGTTCCTCGTACTGCCAGATGAGTACGGCCGTCATGCCAAACGGGGAAGGCGGCGTCTTCCCGTTGACGGGATTGCTCGACCTCGACAACTGGGAGACCCTCTCCGGTCTCGTCGATGAGGCCGACTGGATGGAGCTGCTGGCGGGGACGCCCGTCGGGCACGAGACCGTCGAGATCGCCAGCGGCTGTTGTGGCTTCGACGTTCCCGGCGATGGCAACGTACTCCCTGTGACACTCACAGGGTTCATGGACGCCGACGCGGCGGACGTGAACAGACTCGACAACTGCTGCATCTCGGTCCCGACCCCCCAGGGGGACCTCGTCCCTTTCTGTGCGTACAACATGACCGACGACGAGGGTCAGTACGCGTTACGGAACAGGCACGAATGGGGCGGGCGCGACGGCACCGGAGAGTCAGTCTCCGCGGACTCGACAGCGACTCCGACGACCGACGGCGGGACACCGGATCACGGGGACTGAATCGTGTCGCATCCACTCGACGTACTCGTCGGTGACCCCTGGCGGGCGCTCGACGCTCTCGTCGACGGGCCGCTCCATCCCGGCGGACGAGCCGCGACCGAGGAACTCCTCGACCGGACAGCGGTCGGGGACGGAACCGCCGTGCTCGACGTGGGCTGCGGGCGCGGAGAAGCACTCCGACTCGCCCGGGAACGTGGGGCTCGACCGGTCGGACTCGACCGTGATCCGAACGCCGAGGATACCGTCGTCGGGGACATGACGGCGCTTCCGTTCCGGGACGGATCGTTCGACGTGGCGCTCGGCGAGTGCGTACTCTGTCTCTCGCCGGACCTCGAACGGACCCTCTGTGACGTTGCTCGCATACTCGGAGATGGTGGCCGCCTCGGGCTGTCGGACGTGACGGTCACGGGCGAACCGCCGACGCTCCCCCCTCCGATCGACCGGCTGGTCTGTCTCGACGGCCAGCGCGAGCAAGGACAGATTCGCCGATCGGTCGAACGCGCCGGGTTCGAGGTACAGGAGATAGAGACGCGCACGGACGATTTGCTCGAGATGCGAAACCGAATTCGTGAGGCGATCGACTTCGAGCGATTGGCAGGTGCTCTGGGTGAACGGGGCGATGACCTTCGTGAAGGCCTTCGAGAACTCGAAGCGGCGGTCGAGTCGGGTCGGGTCGGATACGTCTCCATCGTCGCGACGAAACGGTCCTGAGCGCTCTCCCGCTGCACCGCCGACCGCTACTCGGACCCGCGCTGGGCGACCGCGACGAAGATGGAGCCACCGTTGAACGCCGAGACAGTAACCTCGGAGAACGCCTGTCCGAGCGCGTCCGGGAGATCGACCTCGGGAACCCATTCGGTCGTCCGTCGGGCGACCGGAACGATACAGGGGTTGAGTAGCCGCCAGGGCCACTCCCGGAACGGTTGCGCGTCGAGGACGACGAATCGACCACCTGGACGGAGACTGTCCCGTATCGATTCGACCGCGTCGTGCGGGTCGGAAACGGCGCTGAGAGACATCGATGCGTACGCCGCGTCGGCCGCTCGCTCGACCACCGGTAGTCGACCCGCGTCACCACGGACGATATGGACGTTCTCCCATCCCGCGGTACGGGCGCGCTCCCGGGCAGCCCGAGTCATACCGTGGCTGGCGTCGAGACCGAACACCGCTCCGTTCGAACCGACGCCGGACCAGAGTGCCGGGAGACTGTTCCCGTTGCCACACCCCATCTCGATGACCACCTCGCCCGCTTCCAGATCGAGCGCCTCGGTCGCGCGTCGCCGGAACGTCGATTCGCGGCCGAGAAACGCCAGCTCGTACAGAAGATCGAGCGCTCGTGGATGGCGACTCCACCAGTCGTAAACAGTCGCAGTCGCCATCTCCGTCTCCCTCCGTGTCATCCGTCGAAGTCACGCGTCCAGGGTCACAGCGAGTTCGTCGAGCGACTCGACTGTCAGGTCGGGCTCACCGTCGAACGGTTCCCACGGTCCGCCGGTTCGATTCACCCAGATTCCTTGCATCCCCGCATGTTGTGCCCCCATGACGTCGAACCACCCGGCAGTCACGTGTGCGATCTTTTCGACCGGTGTTTCGGTTCGGACGCCAGCGTGACGATAGAGTTCGGCGGCCGGTTTGAACGTCTCGACCGCGTCGGCACTGATCGTCTCACTGATCAGGTCCTCGATACCGGCGTGGTCGATCATCGACGCCAGCATCTCGGGATTACCGTTGGAAACGACGTAGCACTCGTATCCGGCGTCGACGAGTCGCTCGATCCCGTCCCGGACGTCCTCGAACACGTCCAGTTCGTGATACACCGCGAGTATCTCGTCGCGTTCCGTCGTCGTGATATCGACGTCGTGGACGTCCAGCGCGTACTGGAGGACGTCGCGATTCACCTCGTAGAATGGCTTGTAGGCGTCGATCTGGTTCGCGACGAACGTGTACTCGAGGGACCGAGCGCGCCAGAGCTTCGAGACCGGCTCCGGGTTCGGTACGCGGTCTGCGAGGGCGGCTTCGGCGGCCTCTACGTCGACGAGTGTACTGTACGAGTCGAAGGTAACCGTCGAGACGCGGTCCGGTTCGAACGTCATTGGCGCCTCGTACGGAGACCGGTCGGATAACCTTCGGGTCCCGGTGGCACGGTCAGCGCACGAACGATGCACTCCCACCAAACCACTATCCTCGTTCGGCCGAATACGTCACTGTGAACGTTCAGGACGTCCTGCCCCGAGACGCGATCCCCAGCATCGACGATCCGGAGTTCGGTCCCGAGTACTTCGGCGAGTCGGACGACGAGGTGATCGTCGTCGATGGTAACCCGCCGCGTGCGTATCCCATCCGAATCCTCAGTTACCACGAGGTCGTCAACGACGTGGTCGACGGACGCCCGCTCGCGGTGACCTGGTGTCCGATCTGCTGGAGTGCCGTCGTCTACAACCGCACGGTAGACGGGCGGACGCTGGAGTTCGGGATGTCCGGCAAACTTGCCGACGACGCGCTGGTCATGTACGACCGCGAGACCGGCTCCGAGTGGAAACAGACGACCGGGACGGCTATCGCCGGGGAACTGGAAGGAACTCACCTCACGGCGCTCGCCGCCCCGATCGTCTCCTGGGAGCGGTTCGCTGCCGACCATCCCGACGGGGTCGTCCTGCAACCGGTACGGGGCACCGGGCCGACCGGAGAGTCACCGCGCGAGACCTACGATATGGAGCCCTACGAGCGATACGCCGAGAGTGCCGAGTTCGGACTCTACGGGATGCGGGGCGAGGGGAAGCGACGGTCCTGGGACCGGGAGGACATCGACGCGAAGACGGTCGTCCTCGGGATCGAAATCGGTGACGACGCCGTCGGCTACCCGGTCCCGCGAATCGAAGCCGCCGGTGAGGTCGTCACCGATTCTGTCGGCGGTCGGTCCGTCGTGGTCGTCGCCACAGGAGACGGCATCCACGCGTACGTCGACCCCGGGTTCACGTTCGAGCGCCGCGATGGCTCGCTCCACGCCGACGGGACGACCTGGGACCCCGCGACGGGCGAAAGTGGCGACGGGCGGGAACTCGAACGGGTTCCCGCGCGCCGACTGTTCGCGTTCGCCTGGCAGGACGCACATGGTCGCGACGCGTTCTACGCGCCATGAGTAGGGCTCTCGGAGACAGTTCGTGACGCTCGCGGGCCTGACCGCTTTGCGGCGTGTTCGACGGTCGGACGGGCAGTCGTAGGACGTCAACCCTCGTCAGCGAACTTCCGAGGCGCCCTGCACCAGTCAGACTCGAAAAACGGAGCGACGGCGTCGGGTCGGCCCAGATCTAGCCGAACTCACGGAGGAACGACCGGGGCCCCGTCCACTACTAGGTCGTCATCACCCGACGAGTCTGTCCTCGCTTGCCATGGGTGGACTGGCAAATGACATCCTCCGCCGTTGAGAGCGAGCTGTTCGGACCCACTCACGGACCGAGCCCGACGCGCCACCAGGCAACCGTGACCGCGAGCGCCAGTACGACCATCGCAAGGACGGACGGAAGGGGACTCCGCTGTCGCGTGAGCGCGGCACGACCCCATACGAGGAATGGGAGCGCGGAGAGATGTGCCCCAGCGACGAGTCCCGGGAGGACGCCGCTGACCCACAGCGTCCCAGTGGCGAGCGCGGCGACCGCGACGAGTGCGACGTACGCTTGCCGGAGCTGCTTGGGCGACCAGCGGACAGCCAGCGTACGTTTTCCAACCTGCTCGTCCGCGTGGCGGTCTGGCCAGTGGGTCGCCAGAAGGTTGCAGCCGACCACCGCCGCAAACGGAACGGTCGCGAGTGCGGCGACGACGGTCGGTCTCGCCACGACCGCGACGCCATAGACGGGGAGTGCGACGCCACCTAGCATCGCGTTGACCAGTTCCCCGACACCGCGTCGAACCAGCGCCACGGGTGGCAGTGAGTACGCCAGCCCTGCGAGCAGGGCCACGACGAGTAGCCCCGCCGTCGCAGGCGTCATTCGTCCGGCCCCGGCCAGGATAGCTATCGTGACGGCAGAGACGCAGAAGCCAGCGACGGTCGCCCGCCGAAGGAATGATCGCGGCAGTTCGGTGCGGGTGAGCGCCCCGCTCCCTCCCGAGAACGGCGTCCGATCGGTCAGTGCGTCCGTGTCCACGTCCGCATACTCGTTCGCGTAGTGGATTGTTACCGTAACCGGCAGCAGTGGGACCGCGCCGACGATGACCTGCGACGCGAACGCTGAGTCGACCACGACGGACGGCGTCGCCATGCTTGCGGATCCAGTGACCAGCGGTGGACCGGCGGTCGACATCCCAGTCCCGAGCAGGTAGACGAGCACGACAAGTGCCACCTGGCTCGGCCGACTGGCCCCCCACAGTGCCCACAACCGCGGCAAGCGGTCGACGAGTCGCGAGCGGACTGACTGGGGCGACACGTGTATCGCTGTGGCCGCGGCGCTGGTAGCTCTGTCGGTACGGGAACATTCAAGCCAGCTCACTCCTGACTCGCATCCGAATGACTCGGAAGGCAGCGGTCGAGGGGTTCGAGATGTTCGTCGACCGGACTGTAGAGGCGACACGCCAGGAGTTCAGCGTCGGACGAGCGCTCCGGGGGACGGGGCTCGGTCCGGGCGGCACGGTCGTCGACCGGCTTCGGCGTCGCACCGACACGCTGGAGCGGCACGTCGTCGAACCGGAGCTGGAAGCGTACCGCGACCGCTCGGTCAGCCAGTTTCGCGTCGTCCTCACCGCCGTCGAGAGCGAGCGCCCCGTCGAGGCGTTCGAAGCGGAGCTACTCGAACACGACAGTATGGTGCAGGCGCTCGACCCGGAACTGTCGTCCGAGCGACGTCGAGTCGTTGTTGAGGACGTCCTCGAACGGCTACAGCGACTCGGCGACGGCGTCGCACCCATCATCGAGCGGCCCGAAGACGAGTTCTGGTCGGCCGTCCGTGGCGCGTTCGACGAGGAGAGCGCTCGCTCGCTCGTGGAGACGGTCATCCCGTTTACCGGCCCTCTCAGGCGCCACCGCGACGCGTTCGCCTTCGAAGTGCGTATCGACCCCGCCGACGTACTCTCCAGTCCGCTGGCCGGGCGACTTCCGACCGTCTCGCTCGAGTACACCGATGAGGCGATACGATCCATGCGCCGCGCCGAACGACGGGTCGTCCACGAGGCCACGTCCGACGTGACCGATCAGTTCGACTGAACCGGTTCGCCGCGCTCACCGACCGCAATGGTAGCAATCAAGGGCCAAGCACCCGTTAATACGACCGATGGAATCACCCGCGAGAGAATTTTCGTTACCGAACGCGGCTACGGGGCCGGATCCCTTCTCGGTCTCCGAACTCCCGTCTGAGACTCGGTTCGTGGTGCTGTTCTTCCAGCGGGACCACTACTGCACGAACTGTCGGGACCAGGTGCAGGCGGTCGCTGATCGGGTCGAAGCGTTTAGAACGCGCGATGCGGAACCGGTCTCCGTCGTGCCGGAACCCCTGGACCGCGTCGCGGAGTGGCAGGCGGAGTACGACCTGCCGTACCCACTGCTCGCTGATGCGGACGCCTCGGTCGGCGACGCCTACGACCAGCCGGTCCGCTTTGGCCTGCTGGGCGCCCTGTCGGACTTCCTGGGCCGGATGCCACGGGTCGTGATCCTTGACCGGGCGGGTGGCGAGGACGACCCCGAAGTCGTCTACACGTACAGCAGCGACTCGACGTTCGACCGTCCCGACATCGACGAGTTGCTCGCGGTGCTCGACGATCTCACGGAGGATCGGGAGACCGCACCCGCAGACGGCTGACCTGCAGAACCGAAAAAACTGCCCGCCACAATTCTCCGTTCGGCGGCGAACCTTCATGCGATCGCCGCTGTGACCGATCGATGCCGACAATCACACACCGAGGACCCTGTTGAATATACAGCACAAGGGTCACGATCAGTGATCGGGAACTACCCGGTCAAATCAGCCGGTATAGCGCGAGGAGTTATATCCCAGAGTGAGCTTTATTCTATCAGTGTCAGACTCAGAAACAACAGGAAAGGAAGTTGCGCGTGGCGCTGGCATCGGACTCGCCCTCGGCGTCGGTCTTGGGATAGCGATAGATAACATCGGCTTGGGAATGGGGATTGGAATGGTCCTCGGAGCAGCACTCGGTCTCGGCTCGGATCAACTGGAACCATAGATCGCGAAACGCCAGATCTGCCGGAGAGTTCTACTATGGCGGAAACAGTGTGGTACACCACCGCCCCGCGCTGTATCCAACCGCTCTATTCAGCACGTACCATATGCTTCTCAGGGGATTTCAATGGAGTCACACCGATCAACCGACTGGGCCTGGAGGAATGACTTACTACATCGTTACTTGAACTTCATAGTGTTCCAGACCCCGTATGATCGTATGGACGAATTCGACTTTCTGGTCATCGGGTCGGGCTCCGGACTCGACGTCGCGAACGTCGCAGCGAATCAGGGCCAATCGGTCGCCGTCGTCGAGAAGGGGCCGCTCGGTGGGACCTGTCTCAATCGGGGCTGTATCCCCTCGAAACACCTGCTGTATCACGCGGACGTCCTCGAAACGGTCGAGCAGGCCGACGAATTCGAGATCGACGTGACCGTCGACAGCGTCGACTTCGGCGAAATCGTCCGCACGGTCAACGAGGAGGTACGGGACGACTCGGAATCCATCCGTCGCGGCCTGCAGTCGTCTTCGCAACACGAACTGTACGACGGCGAAGCCAGGTTCGTCGGCGAACGGACCGTCGAAGTGTCCGGTGGCGCCGACGACGGTGCCCGACTGCGGGCGGAGACGGTCCTCATCGCTGCCGGTACGCGACCGGGGATACCGGATATCGACGGTATCGACGACGTAGACTACCTCACGAGTACCGAGGCGCTCCAGCTGGAGACGTCACCCGACCACCTCGTCGTCGTCGGTGGCGGGTACATCGCGGCCGAACTCGGCCACTTCTTCGGAACGTTCGGCAGCGACGTCACGATCGTCGGACGCCGGCCGGACCTGCTTCCCGAAGCCGACGAGGAGGTCGCTGAAGCGTTCACCGAGCGCTACGCCGAGCGGTTCACCGTCCACACCGGACACGCCGCGACGTCAGTCACCGGGGGTGATGGCGAAATCGCGGTCGAAGCGCTGCCGTACGAATACGGCGACGACGGCGGTCTCGTGGACGACGGTGACCCCGTGACGGTGACCGGTGACGCGTTGCTCGTCGCCGCCGGGAGAGTGCCCAACACCGATACACTCAACCTCGACGCGACGGGCATCGAAACCGACGATCAGGGCTTCGTCGAGACCGACGAGTACCTCCGAACCGATGCCGACGGGGTCTGGGCGCTGGGAGATATCGTCGGTGAGTACCTTCTGAAACACAGCGCCAACCACGAAGCCCGGGCGGCGGCAAGGAACATCTTCGGCGACGACCCCCAGCCCGTCAACTACAGTGCGATGCCCTTCGCCGTGTTCGCCTCCCCGGAGGTCGCTGGCGTCGGCGCGCTCGAACAGGATCTCCGCGACGCGGGCCGGGAGTACGCGACCAACACATACCGATACGAGGACACTGCTCGCGGCGACGCGATGAAATCAGCTGGATTCGTGAAGGTGATTATCGACCTCGACGGGGAAATTCTCGGTTGTCACATCGTCGGTCCCGACGCCTCGACCCTGGTGCAGGAAGTCGTCGTGGCGATGAAATCGGGGTCCGGCAGCGTTCAGGACATCAGAGAATCAGTCCACATCCACCCGGCGCTTCCCGAAGTCGTCCAGCGCGCCTTCTCTGGACAGTTCAGCCGCGGTGGCGGTGGCCACGACCACCATCACTAACTGGCCGATAACACGAGCGTAACTCCGTTACTGGACCGTTCGCGCGCGTTTTTGTGGTCTTCGTCCCTACCCGAGAGTGCAATGACGAAAGCAGCAGTCGTGATCCTCGCTGGAACGGAATCGCACGCAGACACGGGCCGCCTTGTCAACGGGCTCGAAACGGCCAAGGAGTTCGCAGAAACCGACGGTGACGAGGTCGAGCTCATCTTCGACGGCGCCGGGACGCAGTGGATCCCAGAACTCGAAGACGAGAACAGCGACTACCACGAACTCTATCAGGCAGTGCGAGACGACTCGTCGGTCTGTGACTTCTGCGCCGGCGCGTTCGGCGTCGAAGACGCTGTCGCAGACGCCGGCGTCGTGACACTCGACGACCACGACGGCCACCCCAGCATCCGCTCGCTCGTCGACGACGATTACGAAGTCATCACGTTCTGACCGAGACGAACAGTCCTCGCGCTCCTTCGTGGCCCCTTTTTTGAGCGGTTGGATACACCAGTACTGGCGCCCGTTATCTGACTGTCGGCCAGTTCGCCATCTGGTACGGTGGACGCACTTCGACCAAACTGCTTTGGACTGCCGGGTCCCGTACCGACATGCGATGATCGTCATTCACGCCA
>Ga0207733_100631_pt1 | contig 16888 bp, 11 predicted proteins | sample A23P3SouthBayCA_FD_187735 | JGI IMG/M metagenome (GOLD analysis project Ga0207733, IMG submission 187735) | Aerobic enrichment media microbial communities from Eden Landing Ponds, California, USA - A23 P3 (SPAdes) | ecosystem: Environmental > Aquatic > Marine > Unclassified | place: Emeryville... | reverse complement strand
GAGGCGAGCCACTCCTCGCGGTCCTCCGAGACGGCGGGAGCGACCCCGGCCACGGCCGACGGAACGACGGCACCGGCGACGCTGGTGCTCCGGAACGAGTCCGGTCGTCCGCCGATCGAACTCCCGGACGCAGACCGGGCGGACGCCGACGCCTACCCGCGGGAGCGTCGCGGCTCCCGGGTCACGAACGAACTGCTCGACGACGCAGACGGGGCACGGGGGCTCGGCGTCGGCGACGCCAACGAGACGTCGGTCCTGAACGTCGACGGCGACGGGAGCGAGAGCGACACCGGCGGAGACGCGGGGGAAAGCGGCGGCGGAAGCGAGAGCGAGAGCCGGAGCGGAGCCGGCGACCCGGTTGCGGCCTTCGTCGCTGCGACCGACTTCGACGCGGAGACGCTGTACCTGGAGACGGTCAGGGTCGAGCAGTGCTTCCGACTGCGGCTCTGTCGGATCGGCTGGGGTGCGCACGAGGTTCGGACGGACTACACCCGCGAACTCCGGCCGTACGACGAGCGGTGTACGGCCGACGCCATCGCCTTCGAGTCACGGCTCGTCCGGCTACCGGTCGCGCTCGACGCGGACTCGGTCAACTCGTTCTCCGCGAGCATCGGCGGGGGAGGTCGCTGCGACGCACAGGGGGCTCGCGCGGAGGGCTCCGGCAGCAGCGGTTCGGGGAGCAGCGCCGGCGGCTCGGACGGCTCCAGCGGGGGTGAGCGCTGATGGGGACGCCGACCGCGTCGCGGCGAGGGGTCCTCGCGGCTGCCGGGACGGCGCTGCTCGCGGGCTGTAGCGGGCTCGGCGGCGTCTCCGACGGGGGCGATAAGACCGTGCGAGCCGCCGAACTCCCGGACCCCACCAGGGAAGACGGGGCCACGCCGGTCGTCGTGGAGACGATCCCCGTCGACGTAGAGCGGACGCTGCTGCGGTCGCGAGTGCGGCGCGTGACGGAGTTGCTCGACGGGATCCCGGTGCCCTTCGGCCCCCGGGAGGTCCCGAACGGCCACGTCAGGGAACGGCTCCTCGGGGCCGCGGCCGACGCGACGTCGGGCGTCGAGGACGCACGGGCGGCCCGGAGCCGGTTCGTCGCGCTCCGCCAGCTCCGCGAGGCGCGATCCCAGGCCCGGTACGTCGCCGCGGGATGGGCCTTCGCCGAGGGGGAAAAGACGGCGGAGGACCTGCGGAGTCAGGATCGGGAGACGGTGGGCGACGCCGAGTCGTTCCGGGAGCGCCACGAGTACCTCGGCACCGACCCGGTCCGGGCGGCCCTGGTCCACGCACGGGTCGAGCGGAGCCTCGACGTCGCGCTGGCCGACGATCGCCCGCCGCGCGGCGACGACGGGAAACTGCTGACCGTCGCCGAGTGGGGCGAACACGTGGAGTCCGACCGGGGGTATCTCGACGACGGCCAGTACCTGTACGACCGGTACGCGTCGTCGCTGCCGGCCGACGCCGGCTCGGTCGCCGAGACGCTCTCGGCGGCGGCCGAGGCCGTCGGGAGCGACCTCCGGGTCCGGCAGGAGGACCTGCCGCCCGAACCGACAGAAGAGGACGAGACGTGGCGGCTCCGGTACCGACTCCACGACGACGCCGAGGACGCGGTGCGCAGAATCGAGCGCGCCAGCGGCCCGGCGAAGGCGGTGCTGGCCGCGGTCGAGGGGCTCACCGCCTTCCTGGCGTACGACCGGGTCAGGGAGCGAATCGAGGACGGGGATGGGTTCGGAGTCGAGGACGCCGCTGGCGTTCGCGAGGCGCGCTCCGGGGCCATCGAGGCGATCCGTGCGGCCCTCGACGAGAGCCCCCGCCCGGCGCTCGCCCGGCCGGTGCTTGCGGACGCGGCGACGACCGTCGCCTTCGCCGACCAGGACTTCGCACGCTACCGGGGCGAGGTGCGGCTCCGACGGCTCGACGACCCGCTCCGCCGCTACGCGACCGCGACCGCGCGGGCCCGGAGCGTCCCGGCGGCGTGTCGACGCGTGCTCGACGAACTGGGCGTCTGAGCGCCGCGGCGCGGTCGACCGACCGCGGCCGGCGGGACCCCCGAGGGTGTTCCACCCCCGTTCATGAAGAAAATTTAACCCTTTTCGCGACCCACGAGTTCACGAATGGTCGCCGTACGCATCGACAACGCGAAGAACGTGATCGAACGGTGGGACGAACTGCTCAGAGCGCTGGCTGCCGACCCACGGCGCCAGATCGCCATCTCGCTGCTGGACACTCCACCCGGAGCGTCGGTGTCGCTCCCGGAGCACGCGGTGAACCCGAACGTCCCCGTCGACCCCGAGGAGACCAGGCGCGCCCTGCGGCACAAGCACCTCCCGCTTCTGGCCGATCTGGGGTTCGTCGAGTGGGGGACGGACCCCCTCGTGGCGTCACGCGGCCCGCGGTTCGACGAGGTTGCGGTCCTGTTCGAATCGCTCTACGGCTCTGCCACGAACCTGCCGGATTCGCTGGTCGTCGGCTGCCAGCGGCTCGAAGCCGAACGCCAGGGGGAGCAACTCGACTGACGCCCGTCGACAGCCGAGCGAACTGCGTTGGCCTACGACCGGCGGTGACGGCCGGTCGAGATCGGTGAGGCCTGCGACCTGCGGTGACGGCCGGTCGAGATCGATCAGTCCTTGCGGCCGGCGCCGACGGCGCTCTCGCCGACCGGTTCGTGGCCGGCGATGACCTCGCGTCCGCCCATGTACGGCCGGAGGGGGTCGGGGACGGTGACGGTGCCGTCGTCGTTCTGGTAGTACTCCAGGATCGCGACCATCACCCGGGGCACGGCGAGGCCGGAGCCGTTGAGCGTGTGGAGGTACTCGGCGCCCTCGTGGCGCTCGGGGCGGTAGCGCAGACCGGCGCGCCGGGCCTGGAAATCCTCGAAGTTCGACACCGACGACACCTCCAGCCAGCGACCGCCCGCCTCGGGGCCCTCGTCCATGTCGTCGCCCGGCGCCCACACCTCGATGTCGTACTTCTTCGACTGGGTGAACCCGAGGTCGCCGGTGCACATCTCCAGGATCCGATAGGGAAGATCGAGGCGCCGGAGCACTTCCTCGGCCTCGTCGAGCAGCCCCTCGAAGCGCTCGGCGGAGTCCTCCGGGCGCACGAAGTTGACCAGTTCGACCTTGTTGAACTGGTGGACGCGGACGATGCCCCGCGTCTCGGTCCCGTGCTCGCCGGCCTCCCGGCGGAAGTTCGGCGTGTAGGCCTGGTGTTTGACCGGGAGGTCGTCGTCGAGCAGGATCTCGTCGCGGTACATGTTGGTGACGGGCACCTCCGCTGTGGGACAGAGCCAGAGGTCGTCGTCGTCGTAGTCGTCCCCGTTGGCCCCGCCGACGCGGTAGGCGTCCTCGGTGAACTTCGGGAACTGTCCGGTCCCCTCCATCGACTGGCTCTTGACCGGGATCGGCGGGAACAGGTCGGTGTAGCCCTGCTCGCGGTGAACCTCCAGCATGAACTGGATGAGAGCGTGTTCGAGCATCGCGCCCTCACCCTTGGTGAAGTAGAAGCCGCCGCCGGTCACCTTCGCGCCGCGTTCGAAGTCGAGGATGTCTAGCTCCTCACCGAGGTCGTAGTGGGGGACGACGGCGTCGGGCAACTCGCGCAGGTCGTTGAACCCCTCGCGGCGACGCTCGACGTTCTCGCTCTCGTCGGCGCCGACCGGCACCGACTCGTCGGGCACCTGCGGGAGTTCGAGCAGCGACTCCTCCAGTTCGCCCTCCAGTTCGTCAGCGCGCTCCTCGAGGCGCTCCAGTTCGGCCTTGAGTTCGCTGGATCGCTCGATGGCCTCCTCGGCCTCCTCGTCGTTGCCCTCCTGTTTGAGTTCGCCGATACGCCGGGACACCTCGTTGCGCTCGTGGCGGAGGTCGTCGCCCCGCGCTTTGAGTTCTCGCCACTCCTCGTCGACTTCCAGGATCCGGTCGAGGTCGACGTCGTCGACGCCCTTCTTGTCGAGGGCCTCCCTGACGACGTCGGGGTTCTCCCGGACGTACTGCCTGCTCAGCATTTGCCAACGGTTGCGCGGGGCGGGGCAAAACCGTGTCGCATCCGCGGGCGCCGGGACCCGCGACCGAACGCGCTCGGTCGAGTCCCGAACGCGAACAAGACGGGACCGGGGCCGCGTGGTCGACTACCAGATCCCGTCGAAGAGTTCGAAGTACTCGTCGACGCGCTCGGCCGGGGGCTGGGACGTGAAGTAGGGCACGACCGCGACGACGACGATCTGGACGATCATCAGCGGCACGATCGCCGTGAAGCCGAAGGTCCAGGCGTCGGGCAGCGCCGGGAGCGATGTCAGCTGGTCGATCTCGAACGCCCAGAAGCCGATGAAGCCGACGATCAGCCCGGCCCAGGCCGCCGCTTCGTTGGCCCGGCGCCAGTAGAGGCTGATCATCAGCGGGAGGAACAGGAGGGCGTACCCGGTGAAGGCGATCGTCGAGATGCCAACGATCGTCTGGAGCCGGAGGTACGCCATCACGTAGGCTGCCGCCAGGATCAACCCGACGAATATGCGCGCGAGCCACACCTCACGTTGCGGCTTCAGGTCGGTGTAGGAGTCGACCAGGTCGTGCTCGAAGAGGTTCGACACCGACAACGACTGGCCGTCCATGGTCGACATCAGCGCCGCGAGGATGCCGGCCATCGCCAGCCCGCCGACGAACGGGCCGAAGTTGCCGTTGACCAGGGCCGGGAGGATGAGGTCCTGGGAAGGGATGTCGGAGACCTGTCCGGCGCCCCAGAACCCGATGATGCTCGGCGGAATCCAGACGAGCATCAGGCCGATGGGGTAGAGCACGGCGACGCGCTTGAGCGTCTCGATGTTGAACCCGGGGAGCACCCGCTGGAACATGTGGGGGTTCACCAGCGTGTTGATGCCGAAGACGATGATCCAACTGAAGTAGAACTTCCAGCCGTACACGGGTGCGGCGCCGGGCCGGGAGGCCAGGTCCGAGTTCGCTTCGAGGGTCGCACTGGAGGCGGCGGCGAACCCGCCGAAGTCGTTGGCGAGCGCGACCAGGAGGGTCCAGATGAACACGATCATCACCGCCCCCTGGAACGTGTTCGTCCAGGCGGTGCCGCGCATACCGCCGATGTTGACGTAGACGAACACGACGACGACGACGATCAGAGCGCCGGCCCAGTAGGGAACGCCGGCCAACCCCTGGAAGAGGTTGCCAGCCCCCTGGGCGCCGGCGACGACGTACGGAACCGTCCAGAACGTCATGAGCAGCATGATGAACGTGCCGAGGTGGTCCGAGTCGAACCGGTGGTCGAAGAGATCACCAGGGGTGACGTGGCCGAACTTCTTGCCCGTGAGCCAGAGCCGGTAGCCGACCGTGGCGAACACCACCGGGAAGGTGAGGAAGAAGACGCTCCCCCACCCGTAGGCGCCGATGCCGAGGGAGTAGGTGATGCCGGGGATGCCGACCATGACGAACGCCGACATGTTCGTCGCCAGCAGGGCAAACAGCAGGACGACCGTCCCGAACGACCGGGAGGCCATGAAGTAGTCCTCTGGGTCGAACGACGTCCGCCGACGTGCGTACTCCCCGATGCCGAGGATGGCGAGCAGGTAGATGACGACCACGCCGAGGGTCGTAGTTTCGACGGCCATCGGTCACTCCCCCTCCACCGTGGCAGTTCCGGAGATCTCGCCGCTCGTCTCGCTGGTGGCGACCCCGGGCTGGTCGAGGTCCTTGTCCGTCGGTTCGGGCCAGTTGAGGTAGATCAGCACCATGAACGCCACGTGCAGGACGTTGATACCGATGTGGTAGGCCATCGTCGCAGGCAACCAGTCGAACACCAGCGCCGTGCTCCCCGCGATCCCGAATATCTCGTCGAAGTGCAGGATCAACAGGACGAAAAACAGTCCGAGGAGAGCGCCACGCCTGTCAAGCGTCGGATACCAGAACGCGCCCTTGTCCCACCCCTTCAGGGACGCATCGGTGCCACCACTGTCTTCACCGCCATCGTGTGTATCGGTAGTCTGTGACATACGGCCGTTCAATGACCAGTTACCATACATATATGTTATGGAATATAACGGACGATGTCGGTGGTTAGGGGCTCCCGTCGGCCGTCGAAGCCGGGCATCACGCCCCGTCGACGCGAGTACAGTATGACTACTCATTGACAGAACGAACGGGGCGACACCAGGTCGGACCGACACCATGGTCCCGACTGGCGTCACAGGGCGCCTCAGTCCCGCTGGGTCCCGTCAGGGGCGGCGTCCGGGAAGTCGAACCCGCCGTCGGCGGCAGCCGGGGTGGCCTCGTCGGGCGACGCGGGGGCGTCGGCGGGCGACGCTGCGAGTTCGTCCGACCCCGCCGTCCCCTCGTCGCCGTCACGGACCGCGAAGTCCGAGACCTGCTCGTGGAGCTGGTCGGCGAGGCTAGAGAGGTGTTCGATGTTCTGTGAAGCCTCCGACAGCGAGGCGGTCTGTTCCTCGCTCGCCGCCGAGACGTTCGACGCCTCCGCGGCGGTCTGCTGGCTGACGCCTGCCACCTGGTCGACCATCGCGACGACCTCCTCGGCGGAGGCGGCCTGGTCGTCGGTGGTGTCGCTGATCCCGCGGATGCCGGTTTCGGCGTCCGCGACGGCCTCGGCGATGTCGTCGAAGGTCTCGATCGCCTCCTCGATCGTCTCGGTCCCGCGATCGACGCGGTCGGCCATCTCCCGGATGTCCTCGACGGCCTCGGCCGTAGTGGTCTGGACCGCCTCGATCCGGTTCTCGATGTCGGTCGTCTCCTCGGCGGTCTCCTCGGCCAGCGTCTTGATCTCGTCGGCGACGACGCCGAAGCCGTCGCCAGCCTCCCCGGCGCGGGCGGCCTCGATGGAGGCGTTGAGCGCGAGCATGTTGGTCTGCTCGGCGATGTCGGTGATCACCTCGACGATCCCCCCGATCGCCTCGACCTCCTCGTCCAGGGTCTCGATCCCCTCGGCGGCCGCCTCGGCGCGTTCCTCGATGGCCTCGATCTCGGCGGTCGCCGCCGAGGCGCGCTCCTTGCCCGCCTCGCTCCGCTCGGCGGCGGCTTCGGCCGTGCCGGCGACCTCCTCGGCCGAGGAGGCGATCTCCTCGACCGTCGCGGACATGTCGGTCATCTCGGTCGCGACCTCCTGGAGCGTCTCGCTCTGTTGCTCGGTGCCCTGGGAGATCTCCTCGATCGACCCGGCGACCTCCTCGCCGGCGGTCTCGATCTCGGCGGCGCTCGCCGAGACCTCCTCGCTGGAGGTGGCGACCTCGCGAGCGATCGTCCGGGCGCTGCCGACGCTGTGGCTCAGTTCGGCCAGCCCGCTCTCGAAGTCCGCGAGCACGTCCCCGTAGGTCCCCGGGAGGTCGGCGTCGACGCGCCGGTCGAGGCGACCGCGTTCGAGGTCTGCCGACGCGGCCGAGATCCGGTCGAAACTCGTCGAGAGCCGGTCGGTTCCCTCGTCCAGGTTCCCCATGACCTCGCCGTAGGTGCCCGGGTAGTCGGTGTCGAACTCCTGGGTGAGCGTCCCCGTCTTGAGGTTCCGGCTCACGTCGTCGAGGTCGTCGAAGATGGCCTGGAGGTCGCGCTGCATCCCCTGGAACGCCTCGACCAGCCGGCCGATCTCGTCGTTTGCGGTGTGGTCGTCGACGTCGGCGTCGAGGTCGCCATTGCTGATCGCGGTCGCGGCCGTCGAGAGCCGTTCGATCGAGCGCGACATGCGGCGGGAGACGAACAAGCCGAGCCCGACCGAGACGACGAGTGCCACCCCCGTCAGGCCGAGGACTCGCTGCTGGGTGGACTGGGTCGTCTGCTGAATCGTGGTCGCCTGCGAATTGACGTCGTCACGGGCCGACGACTCGATGGCGCGCGCGGTGTTGTCCATCGAGTCGCGGACCGTGGCCATCTGCCGAACCTTCTGGTCGGCCCGGTCGTCGTTGCCAAAGCGGTTAGCGGCGAAGAACTCCTCGGCGAGCGAGGCGTACCGCGTGTGCATCGTCTGCAGCGTCGAGAGCCGCTCCTCCTGGGTCGTGCTGAGCCCGGTTGCCTCGAGGTTCTCGGCCGCTTGATCGAACTCCTTGACCCGTTCGTTGAATCGCTGCCGTGCGTTGGAATCACCCGTCTGGGCCGCGAGGACCGCCGCCTGCTGTCGCTCCAGCGCGATCACCAGGTCGGCGGCGTACTCCACTTTCTCCACCCCCCGGGCCATGTCGTCCGCCTCCCCGTCGACGGTCCCGACGCCGGTGTAGCCCACCGCCCCGGTGACGCCGACCAGTAGCGCAACGAGGACGAACGCGATCAACAGTTTCGTACGTAGCCGTACTCCGTCGAGTGCGATGGCGTCGAGCATTCGTGGTGTTGTGCGACCCCGAGACGATCGACCACCCTAATACTACGGCCCCAATTATCGAATGTGATTTTCAGATGGGTGTCGCTGTCGAATGGCTGTTCTGACCCCTGAATAGACGTTCAGCCCCGCGTCGGAGAATAGTCCAGATATCGACGCCGATAGCAGAGGAGGTGTTCGCCGTCGGCGGCGGACGGGTCACGGGGCTTCGGCACCGCTAAGGGTCTGGCCACGAACGGAAACCCATGGGCGAGAACCGGTCGCTCGACGATTTTCTGGGCGGCGACGGGGACGCCGACGGTGCGGAGGCGACGGCCGAAACCGACGAATCAGAAGCGACGGCCGAAACCGACGAATCAGAAGCGACGGCCGAAACCGACGAATCAGTAGCGATGGCCGAGACCGACGAATTGGGATCACCGGTCGACGAGAGTGACACCGAGGCGACGACCGCAATCGACGATGCTGGCGCTGCCGCCGACGCGGACGGAACTGTCGATGCCGACGACGCCGACGATCCTGGCGACGCCGACGCGATGGGCGCCGACGAGGGGATCGAAGAGCCAGCGGACGCAGAACCCGCCGCGGCGACCTACCGCTGGGACCCCGAGGGCGGCGCCTGCGCCGACTGCGGGGCGACCGTCGAGCGCCGCTGGCGCGACGACGGGGCGTTCGTCTGTGCCGACTGCAAGGAGTGGTGACGGCGGCCTCGTCGCGGCCGCCGTGACCGATCAGCCGCGCCGCGGGTGGCGCTCGAAGCCCTCGGCGAAGGTCGCCTCGTCGACCGAGAGCACGGTTGGACGGCCGTGCGGGCAGGCGTACGGCTGGTCGCAGGCGCCGAGGCGGTCGACGAGGCGTTCGGCGTCCTCGGCCGAGAGCGCGTCGCCGGCCTTCAGCGACGGGTGGCAGGCCAGTTCGGCAAGCAGGTCCTCGCGGGCGTCCTCGGGGTCCTCCCCGGCGGCGACGGCGGAAAGCGCCGTTCGGAGGGCACCGACGTCCGCGGGTCGCCCGAGCGGCGCGGGCACGGCCCGGAGCCGGTAGGTGCCGCCGCCGAAGGCCCCCACGTCGAAGCCGACTGCTTCGAGGAGGTCGCCGGCCTCCTCGACGACCGCGGCCTCGGCGGGAGAGAGCGACACCGTCTCGGGGGGGTCGAGCGCGACCGACTCGGGGTCGCCGACCGCCGCCCGCAGGCGCTCGTAGTTGATGCGCTCGTGGGCGGCGTGCTGGTCGATCACCAGCAGGTCGTCGTCGGCCTCACAGAGCAGGTAGGTGCCGCGGAACTGGCCGATCACGCGGACGTCCTCGAACGCCGAGTCGCCGTCGAGCGGCGCGAGCGACCCGTCGAGGTCGGTCGCGACGCGGGCGCTGCGCCGGAGGTCGGCCGTCGACAGCGCGTCGCCGACGGCGGCCTCAACCGCGTTTGCGACCGCCGGCCCGTCGAGGAAGGCGACCTCCTCCTTGGCGGGGTGGACGTTCGCGTCGACGACCGCGGGCGGGAGCGACAGCGTCACGACGGCGATGGGCGCCCGGCCCGAGGGGAGCAGGGAGCCGTAGCCCGCCACCACCGCGCGGCGCAGGCGCTCGTCGGTGAGCGCCCGGCCGTTGACCGCGACGTGGACGTGGTCGCGGCGGGACCGCGTGATCGACGGGTAGACGAGCAGGCCGGCGATCCGCAGCGGGACCGACCGGTCGCCGAGGTCGAGGGTCGTCTCGTGGTCGAACGCCGTCGACCTGCTGGCGGTCGGCCGGTCGTAGGTCGCCAGCACGGCGTCGACGAACCGCCCGGACCCGGGCGTCGACAGCGTCTCGCGGCCGTCGTGGGTCAGCGTGAAGGCCACGTCCGGGCGGGTCAGCGCGTACCGCTGGACCGTCGCGGAGACGCGGGCGAACTCCGTCCGCTCTGCGGCCAGGGACTTCCGGCGCGCCGGCCGGTTGAAAAACAGGTCCCGGACCTCGACGGTGGTGCCCCGCGCCCGCCCCGCGGGCGAGGTGTCGACGTCGGCGTCGGGACCGCCGCCCGCGACCCGGACGCTGACGCCCGCGCCGTCGCCGTCGTTCGTGACGAGTTCGAACCGGGAGACGGAGGCGATGCTCGGCAGCGCCTCCCCGCGGAAGCCGAGGGTGTCGGCGTGCTCGACGGCGTCGCCGGGGGCGACCTTGCTCGTCGTGTGGCGCTCGACGGCGAGCGCGGCGTCCTCGGCGGGCATCCCGCGGCCGTCGTCGGCGACCCGGAGCAGATCCGTGCCGTCGCCCCGGACCGTCACCTCGATCCGGTCGGCGCCAGCGTCGAGGGCGTTCTCGACCAGTTCCCGGACGACCGCCGCCGGCCGGGTAACCACCTCGCCGGCCGCGATCCGGTCGACGGTGTCCTCGTCGAGGCGGCGGACGCCGCCCGGCCCCGGATCGGCCGACCCGACCGTGCCGACCGCCGGCGCCGGCGAGTCGCGGTCGCGGTCCCCGCCCTGATCGCCGTCGCCCTCGCGGTGCCGGTCGTCTTCGGGGTGCCGGTCGTCGTGCTCCCGGCGTTCGTCGCCGTCGTCGTGGGGGTGGTCGTCGCCGTCCGCCGCGTCACCTGGGGTTGGTTGGTCAGTCATCGAGGCGTCGTTTGAGGTCGTGCAAGGCGTTGAGCGCCTCCAGCGGCGTGGTCTCGGCCACGTCGAGGTCGCGGATCTCGGTAGCCACCTCGGCGAGGGCGTCCGCGTCGGCGCGGTCGCCCGTGGTGGACAGGGACTCGGGGTCCGGCTCCCCCCCGGCGTACGCCTCCAGGGAGGGCTGGGCGGCCCCGTCGTCGGTCGCCGCGTGGCCATCTGTGCCGCCCTGGCCGTCTGCGCTGGCCCCGCCGTCCGCGCGGTCCCGGCCGTCGGCCCGAGCCTCGCCGTTGGCCGCCGCGTGGCCGTTCGTCGCCGCGGCGTCCGCGGCCGTGTCGTCGCCCGCCGACTCGGCGTCCGCGGTGGTCGAGTCGGCGTTCGCGGGGGTCGAGTCGGCGTCCGCCGTGGACCCCTGACCGTCGTCGACCGGCACACCGGACTCGACGAGGGTACGGGCGCGCTCGACGACCGCGTCGGGGACGCCGGCCATGCGGGCGACCTCGACGCCGTACGACGACGAGGAGGGACCTGACTGGACCCGGTGGAGGAAGGTCACGTCGCCCTCGTCGCGGACGGCCGAGAAGTGACGGTTCGTGACGCGCTCGCGGCGCTCGGCCAGCGCCGTCAGGTCGTGGTAGTGGGTGGCAAACAGCGTCGTCGCGCCGACCTCGCTGTCGACGAACTCGGCGGTCGCCCAGGCGATGGCGAGGCCGTCGACCGTCGAGGTGCCACGGCCGACCTCGTCGAGCAGAACCAGCGAGTCCGCCGTGGCGCCGTGGAGGATCTCGGTGAGTTCGGCCATCTCGCGCATGAACGTCGACTGGCCGCCGGCGATGTCGTCGCTGGCGCCCACCCGGGTGAACACCCGGTCGACGACCGGGAGCGTCGCCGCGTCGGCCGGGACGAAACTGCCGGCCTGCGCGAGGACGACGATCAGCGCGACCTGGCGCATGTACGTCGACTTCCCGGACATGTTGGGCCCGGTCACGACCGCGATCTCGCCCCGGTCGAGGTCGGCGTCGTTGGGCACGAACGCTTCCTGGGTGCGCTCGACGACGGGGTGACGCCCGGCCTCGATGTGGATGCCCCCCTCGTCGACCAGCGTCGGCCGGACGTAGTCGCGCTCGACGGCGACGGTCGCCAGGGACGCCAGCACGTCGAGTTCGGCGACGGCAGACGCAAGCGACTGGACCCGCTCGGCCTCGGCGGCGACCCGGTCGCGCACGTCGGTGAACAGTTCGTACTCCAGTGTGTCCGCCCGTTCTGCGGCGCCGAGGATCTCGTCCTCGCGGCGCTTCAGTGCCGGCGTGTAGAAGCGCTCGGCGTTTTTCAGCGTCTGGCGGCGCTGGTAGTCCTCGGGCACCCGGTCGAGGTTCGGGTTCGTCACCTCGATGTAGTAGCCGTGAACCTGGTTGTGGCCGACCGACAGCGAGTCGATGCCGGTGCGCTCGCGCTCCTGCTCCTCCAGGTCCGAGACCCACGCGCGACCCTCGCGTTCGGTCGCCCGCAGGTCGTCGAGTTCGTCGTCGAACCCCTCCCTGATCACGCCGCCCTCCGTGAGTTCCTGGGGCGGGTCGGCGACGATGGCCCGATCCAGGAGGTTGCGGACGTCGTCGAGGGGATCGAGGCGCTCGCGCAGTTCGCACAGGCGGTCGCAGTCGGCGTCGGCGAGGGCCTCCCGCAGCGGCGGCACCGCCGACAGCGTCGTCGCGAGCGACCGGAGGTCGCGGGCGTTGGCCCGGCCGCGCGAGACGCGGCCGATCAGCCGTTCGAGGTCGTACACCTCCCGCAGGCGCTCGCGCAGGCGCTCGCGGACGAGCGTCGCGTCGGCGAGTTCCCCGACGGCGTCGTGGCGCGCCGCGATTTCCGGGCGGTCGACCAGCGGGCGGCGAAGCCACGTCGACAGCTCCCGCCGGCCGAGCGCACAGGCCGTCTCGTCGACCGTGTCGAGCAGCGTCTCCCCCGTCCGGTGGGAGCGCGACTCGAACAGTTCGAGGCTGCGGAGGGCGGTGGCGTCGAGCCGGAGCGACTCGCGGGGATCGTACCGGGTGACCCGCGAGACGTACGACAGTCGGTCGCCACCCTGGGTGTACTCCGCGTACGCGAGCAGGCCGCCGACCGCCCGCAGTTCGACCTCGCTCGCGACGACCGCCTCGGGCCGCGAGGCGTAGCCCGCGAGCGTCTCGCGGGCCGCCTCGGGCGCGAAGCGGTCGCCGTCGACCGGCGTGAGCGTAAAGGTCGTCTCGACGGCGTCGGGGTCGAGCGCCACGTCCGGCGAGAGCACCTCGGCCGGGCCGAGCCGTTCCAGTTCCTCGACCAGCCGCGACCACGCCTCGACGCCCGTGACGAGGCAGTCGCCGGTCGAGACGTCGACGGCCGCGAGCGCGAACGTCGCGTCGGCAGTCGGGTCGCCCTCGCGGGCGGCCGCGGCGTCGCCGGCGGCGGCCACGGCGGCGACGTAGGTCGCCGAGCCGGCGTCGAGCAGTTCGTCCTCGACGACGGTGCCCGGGGTGATGACCTGGGTGACCGCGCGGTCGACGAGACCGCTCGTCGCGTCGGCGTCCTCGACCTGTTCGGCGATGGCGACGCTGTAGCCCGCATCGAGCAGTTGCTCGACGTAGCCGGCGGCGTTCTCGACGGGCAACCCCGCCATCGCGTACGTGCCCGTCGAGTCCTCGCGTTCGGTCAGGGTGACCTCGCACACCCTGGCGACGGTTTCGGCCATCTCGCAGTAGGACTGGTAGAAGTCCCCGTTCTGGAACACTACGAGCGCGTCCTCGTGGGCCTCACAGAGGTCGAGATACTGCGACAGCATCGGCGTCAGCTCCTCGCGGGCGTCGAGCAGCGTCGCCGGCGGACCGATCGCCGCGTCGTCCATACGCACTCTCCCGCTTTCGACGCGTAAAAAGCGTCTGGACGTTCCCCCTGGCGCGCTCCGGGACCGAGGAGCGAGGCGACAGTGTGTGGACCGTGAGACCCCCGGCAAAGTTACGTGACTCGGGCGGCTATGACCGGTGACAGCGCCGACGCGGCCTGGACTGTCGGTCCGGACTCCTGACAGCGGTCACACGCCATCCATGACTGACGCACACTCTCGGGAAGTCGAGACGGGCGCCGACGGCGAGGTAGCGGTCGACTCGGTCGCGGATCTGGCCGAACGAATTGTCGCGAACGTCGAGGAGGTCATCGTCGGCCAGCACGACGCGATCGAACACATCCTGATCGCGATGCTCGCGGGCGGCCACCTCCTGCTCGAAGACGTCCCCGGGGTCGGCAAGACGATGCTCGCCCGGGCGGTGTCGACGTCGATCGACTGCTCGTTCAAGCGGGTCCAGTTCACCCCCGACCTCATGCCCTCGGACGTGACCGGCGTCAACGTGTTCAACCAGAAGACCCGGGAGTTCGAGTTCCAGCCCGGCCCCGTGTTCGCCAACGTCGTCCTCGGCGACGAGATCAATCGTGCGCCGCCGAAGACGCAGGCCGCCCTGCTCGAAGCGATGGAGGAGGAGACCGTCACCGTCGACGGCGACACCCGCGCGGTCCCCGACCCCTTCACCGTCATCGCCACCCAGAACGACGTCGAGCCGAACCGGACCTACGAGCTGCCGATGGCCGAGGTCGACCGCTTCATGAAGAAGCTCCGGCTTGGCTACCCGGACGCCGCCGACGAGACGGAGCTGTACGGCCGCGTCGCCGGCAAACACCCGATCGAGTCGCTCGACCCGGTCGCGGACGCCGCCGCGGTCAGGGCGGCCCGACGCAGCGTGAGCGAGGTCGAGGTCCGCGAGCCGGTCCGGTCGTACGTCACCCGCCTCGCGGGCTACACCCGCGAGCACGCGAACCTGGGCGTGAGCCCCCGCGGCGGCATCGCGCTCGTGCGCGCCGCCCAGGCCCGCGCCGCCGTCGAGCGGCGTTCGTACGTCCTCCCGGACGACGTCCAGGCCGAGGCGCCCTCCGTGTGGGCCCACCGCATCCGGACCGGCGACGCGCCGAACGGGCGGGGCCTGGTGGACCGCGCCCTCGACGCGGTCCCCGTGGAGTAGCCCGTGGCCCGTCTTCGCCGGTGGCTCCCGTCCCCGTCCCGGCGCACCCGGAGCGGGGTCACGCTCACGCGCCGCGGCTGGCTGACCCTCGTCGCCGCCGTGGCGGGCGTGGCGCTCGCGTGGCGGTACGGCGCCCGGTCGATCAACGCCGTCGTCGTCCCGACGCTCGTGGCGCTCGCGGCCGGCTACCTCCAGGTCCGCCTGCGGGAGTCCCCGACGGTCAGGCGGGACCTCCCGCCCGACGGCGCCCCCGGCGACGGCGGGACGGTTACGCTGTCCGTCGAGACCGCGTCGCCCTTCGGCGCGGTCGTCCGGGACGCGCTCCCGGACGGCGTCGACGGCGACCCCACCGTCGAGGCGACCGTCGGCCTCGATCCCGTCGAGTACGAGATCGAGTACCGGGCCCGCGGCGTCTACGAGGTCGGCCCCGCCGAAATCGTCGCCCGGGACGTGCTCGGCCTGGTGTCGCGCCGGCTCACCGCCACCGGAACCGACCGCCTGGTGGTGTACCCGCCGGTCCGCCGGCTGACCGGCGAGGCGACCGCCGCCCTCGTCGGCGCGGGCGACGCCGGCCGGAGCAGCGACCGCGAGGAGTTCGACCGCCTGCGGAGCTACGACCGCGGCGACGCCCTGCGCGACGTCGACTGGAAGAGCACGGCCCGGCACGACGAACTGCTGGTCAAGGAGTTCACGGCCGGCACCGCCAGCCGGCCGGTCACTGTCGTCGCGAGCGCGACGATCCCGCCCGACGACGGGCGGCGGGGCGACCCGAACCGCGACGCCGGCGACCGGATGGCCGAGGCGGCGGCCTCGGTGTGTGTGACGCTGCTCGACGCCGGCGTCCCGGTCCGCCTGTCGACCCCGGACGGAACCGTCGAGGCCGCCCCCGGCGACCGGACCACGGTGCTGGAACACCTCGCGGGCGCGACGACCGGCGGTCGGGACGAGGGCGATGACGACGACAGGGACGACGGCGCCCGAGGGGACGCCGTCGACCGCCGCGCGCGGGCCGCTCACGGCGACGGCCGGGAGGCGTCGGCGCACCGTGGCGACGGGCGGGACGAGTCGGACCGTCGCGGTCCCGGCGGGGGTGACGCCGACGTGCGCGTTCACGCCACCGTCCGGGACGTCCGGGTGACCGTCGGCGGGACGACGCGGCGGTTCCAGCGGCTGCTCGACGACGCGACCGGGGAGGTCGGCGGGGGCGCCGCGGCGGGAGCGACAGACGTAGCCGCTGCGGCCGAAAAGACGGGCGGAGCCGCCACACGCGGGGGTGGCGAGCGGTGAGTGCGGCGCGGTCGACAGCGGCAGTGCGCGACCGGCTGTCGACGGCCGCGACCTTCAGGTACGCCGCCCTCGCCGGCGTGGCGGCGCTGACGCTGTCGTACCTGAGCGTCCTGTACCGCGTCACGACTGTCGTCGGCGGCGCCGACAGGCTGGTCGTCGTCAGCGCGGTCACGTTCGCGCTGGCGCTGGCGCTCGGGCGGTTCGTCGGTGTCCGGGCCGCGCTGGCGCTGACCGCCGTCCTGCTGGTCGGCGGGCTCGGGGCCTACCTCGCGTCGATCCCGACCTCGCAGCTCCAGTTGCTCTCGCCGTCGCGGCTGCTGTCTGACACGCTGGCGCTGCTGACCGGGCTGTCTGTGCTCCGTCTGACTGCCGCCGACGTCTGGGCGCTCGGCGTCGCGCCGGGGCCGGTCTTTCTCTCGTGGTATCTGGCGACCAGACGCCAGTACGTGGGAAGCGTGCTCGCCGGGAGCGGGGCGCTGCTCCTGTTCGTGTTGACGGGCGACGCGGCGTCGGCGACGACGCTGTTCGGCGTCGCCGGCGGGACGGTCGCCATCGGCTTCGGCGAGCTAGAGCGGCTGGGCGGATCGGGCGCGCAGGTCGACACGCTGGCGGTGGTGCTGTCGGCGATGCTCGTGCTCTCGGCGTCGGTCGCGGTCGTCCCCGGGG
>Ga0207733_100627_pt1 | contig 17039 bp, 11 predicted proteins | sample A23P3SouthBayCA_FD_187735 | JGI IMG/M metagenome (GOLD analysis project Ga0207733, IMG submission 187735) | Aerobic enrichment media microbial communities from Eden Landing Ponds, California, USA - A23 P3 (SPAdes) | ecosystem: Environmental > Aquatic > Marine > Unclassified | place: Emeryville... | reverse complement strand
CCGGGTGTACGAGTCCTTTACGTCCGTGTCCGAACTCGATCACTCGGATTCGCTCGTGCGCGTCGTCGACCCCGACCACGCCGCGCTCCCGCGGGACCTCTCGCTCGACGTGCGGCTGGCCGGCGGGGTCAGGAAACGAATGGTTTTTGCGCTGCCCGACGCGAACGGCGGGATAGACTGGCTCTCCGTGGCCCGACTCACACCATGACAGACGACGCCGACGACCCACGGCCGGAGGACTCGCGCGCCGACCACCCCGAGCAGTCGGCGGGCCGCTGGCGGACCGACGGCGGGGTCGCCGACGACGGGGACGCGGCCGCCGGCGCCGACGACGTCGCGCTCGACCCCTGGGGATCGTCGGCGGTGTCGGACTACCGGAAGCTGTTCGAGCAGTTCGGCATCGAGGAGTTCGACGAGGTGCTCGAGGAGGTCCCCCACCCTCACTACCTGATGCGCCGCGGGGTCATCTTCGGCCACCGCGACTACCGCCCCGTCGCCGACGCCATGCGGGGAGGCGAGGACGCCGCCGTCCTGTCGGGGTTCATGCCGACGGGTGACCCCCACATCGGGCACAAGCTGGTGTTCGACGAGATCATCTGGCACCAGGAGCAGGGTGCCGACGCCTACGGCCTGATCGCCGACCTCGAAGCCCACTCGGCCCGCGGGATGACCTGGGCGGAGATCGACGAGCACGCCCGCGACTACCTGCTCTCCCTGCTCGCACTGGGGTTCGACCCCGAGGCGGGGGAACTGTACCGGCAGTCGACGAACCGCGAGGTCCAGGACCTGGCGTTCGAACTCGGTTCGAAGGCGAACTTCTCGGAGTTCCAGGCGATCTACGGCTTCGACGGCGAGACCTCCGTCTCGCACATGCAGTCGGTCGTCACCCAGACTGCGGACATCCTCTACCCCCAACTGGAGGAGCCGAAGCCGACGGTGATTCCCGTCGGCCCCGACCAGGACCCGCACATGCGCTTTGCCCGCGACCTGGCGATGCGGATGCGCTACTTCGGGGTGACCGAGGCGTACGCCAGCTTCGAACTCGACGACGACGAGCGCCTCCTCGTGGCGCTGGCCTACGAGCACCGGGCGGAGTTCGCCGCCGACCCGGACCGGCCGCGCTGTGGCGAGGCCGCCGACTGGCTCGCCGACTGCGACCTCGCGGCCCATGGCCTCGCGGACGACGCCCCCCGCGAGGGGACGGTCGAGAAGCTCGAAAACGCCGGGAAAGAGCCGCTCCGACCCCGTGTCAGGTTCCTCGATCGCAACGCGACCGACGAGGCCTTCGACGCGCTGGTCGAGGCAATCGACGGCGAGAAACGGCGGTACGACGAACACGTCGACGCCTTCGATCTCTCGCGGGCGGACGCCGATGACCTCGCCCGCGAGGTCGAACTCGATCACGGCGGCTTCGGCTTCGTGCCGCCGTCGTCGATCTATCACCGGTTCATGACTGGCCTCACCGGCGGGAAGATGTCCTCGTCGATCCCCGCCTCGCACATCTCGCTGCTCGACGACCCCGAGGACGGCTACGACAAGGTCAAGGCCGCCGCGACGGGCGGCCGCGAGACCGCCGAGAAGCAGCGCGAACTCGGCGGCGAGGCCGACGACTGTCCGGTGTACGAACTGTACGCCTACCTGCTCGCGGGCGACGACGACGAGTTTGCAAAGCGGGTGTACGACGAGTGCGTCGGCGGCGAGCGCCTCTGTGGTGGCTGCAAGGAACAGGCCGCCGAACTGATGCGGGAGTTCCTCGAAGACCACCAGGAGAAACGCGAGGAGGCGAAGGAACTGCTCGACTCGCTGGATCTGGACCTCGACGTCGACGGCTCGCGCCGGGGCGTCGTCGGCGACGGGCACTGACCGGCGCGTCCCCCATTCTCGATTCGCGATCGACTCCGCTCCAGTCTCGCCTCGCGACACGCACAAGTCCCCCGCCCTCCCAGTGACCCCCATGCGCGAACTGGTCACGTCCCTTCGGAACCCCGAGCACACGGGCGAGAACCGCTGTGTGCCGTGTACGGTCGTCAACGTCGTCATCTCGGCGGCCGTCGCCCTGGTCGTCGGCGTCGCGCTCGCGACGCCGGTCGGCCTCGTCGCGCTCGCGGTCTGTCTCGCCGCGGTCTACCTGCGGGGCTACCTCGTCCCCGGCACGCCGACGCTCACGACCCGCTATCTCCCCGACCGGGTGCTGGCCCTGTTCGACAAGGGTCCCCGCGTCGCCGGCGGCCCGTCCGCGACCGTCGCCGAATCCGGGAGCGAGGATGCGGGCGACGGCGTTGACGGCGATACCGACGCTACGGACGACGCTGACGCTGCGGACGGCGATACCGACGCTGCGGACGGCACCGACGCTGATAGCGATGCGGATGCTGACGCCGCCGTCGACGCCGACGCAGACTCGGCCGACGCCAATTCGGACGCCGACTCGACAGACGACGTCGACCCAGAGCGAATTCTCCTCGACGCGGGCGCAGTCGTCCCCTGCGAGGAGGTAGAGGACCTCTGTCTCGACGAGTCGTTCGAGACGGCGTGGCTGGAGACCTGCCGGCGCCTCCGCGACGAGGACGAGCGCGCCGCAGTGATCGCGGACCTGTTCGGCGGGTCGGAGGCGGGCCTGCAGTTCACGGGGACCTGGCATCGCGCCATCGTCGACGGCGAGCGCCGGGCGAAGTGGCCCTCGGAGGGGGCAGCGATCGCGGATCTGGCGGCCGACCAGGTGTTGCGGGACCGCGACGACCGGTGGCCGGATCTCTCCCCGACGGCGCGGACGACGGCGCTCGTCGGCCTCCGGGGGTTCGCCGAGACCTGCCCCCTGTGTGATGGCCCCGTCACCGCCGGCGAGGAGACCCAGAAGTCCTGTTGCCGGTCGTGGGACGTGTTTCGGGTGGCCTGTGAGGACTGCGACGAGGCGCTGCTCGAACTCGACCCCGAGACCTACCAGCCGCTGGCGTGATCCGCCGCAGCCGCCCGGGGGGACGACGCAACGTTTTTTTGACCGTGTTTCCTCCCCTCGCACATGGTGTCCGACCCCGAGGTCCGGCGCATCGTCCCGCAGCGACGGCGACAGGCGGGGGTCGGCTTCTTCGTCGGGGTGTGAGGTCGGCGGACTCCGGCCCGGCGCGGCGGGCGCGGGCCGGACGAAATCGACCCTTGCGGCCCCGGTTCGGACGCGGCGGCGCCGACCGCGACGCGTCCGGACGACGCTTCGGAACCACTAACTGAGCGGCAGGCGCTCACTCGGACAAGACCACGGCTCTCACGGGCCACTCCCAATCCAATGCGACTCCCGGAACCACAGTACGCGGTGTTACACGCCGCGAGCGAGACGGAGGCACTGACCATCGACCAGCTAGCGAGCGAGGCGGACCTCAAACCCGAGACGGCGACCGGCGCCGTCTTCGAGTTGCGCGACGAGGGGCTGCTCGCGGTCGAGGAGGCGACCGAGGCGACGACCTCGCTCACCGACGAGGGCCGCGAGTACGTCGAGGCGGGGCTGCCCGAGGTACGGCTGTACGAGGCCGCGCGCGACGCGGGCGCCGTGGACGACCCCGTCCCGATGGGCGAGGTGCTCGGCGCGGCCGGTCTCGACGGCGGAGCGGTCGACATCGCCCTGGCGAACTTCGCCCGCAAGGGGTACGGCTCGGTCGACGGCGGCGAGGTGTCGGCCGACCCCGACGCCGATCCGGACGCCGACCCCGAGGCGGCGGCGCTCGCGGCGCTGGCCTCCGACGAAGCCGACGGCATCGACGAGGAGGTCCTCGACCAGCTCGCGTCGCGGGGCCTGGTCGACCGCGAGGAGCGGACCGTCCGCTCGGTGACGCTCACCGACGACGGCGTCGACGCGATGATGGCCGGCGTCGAGGTGGCCGAGACCGTCGACCGGCTGACGCCCGAGATGCTCACCTCCGGCGAGTGGCGCGACGTCGAGTTCACCGAGTACAACGTCGAGGCCGACGCGCCGGCGGTCCAGGGCGGCAAGACCCACATCCTGCGCCAGACCGCAGACCGCGTGAAGGACGTCCTCGTCGGGATGGGCTTCGAGGAGATGGAGGGCCCCCACGCCGACGCCGAGTTCTGGATCAACGACTGCCTGTTCATGCCCCAGGACCACCCCGCCCGGACCCACTGGGACCAGTTCGCGCTCGACGTGGGACCCATCTCGGAGCTCCCCCCTGAACTGGTCGACCGCGTGGAGTCGGCTCACCGCGACGGCGTCGGCGACGACGGCGACGGCTACCACTCGCCGTGGACCGAGGACGTCGCCCGCGAGGTCGACCTGCGCGGCCACACCACGTCGCTGTCGATGCGGTACCTCTCGGGGTTCGCACAGGGCGACCTGGAACCGCCCCAGCGCTTCTTCAGCGTCGAGAAGGTGTACCGCAACGACACGCTCGACCCGACCCACCTGCTGGAGTTCTTCCAGATCGAGGGGTGGGTGATGGCCGAGGAGCTGTCGGTGCGGGACTTGATGGGCACCTTCGAGGAGTTCTACCGGCAGTTCGGCATCACCGACATCGAGTTCAAGCCCCACTACAACCCCTACACCGAGCCCTCCTTCGAACTGTTCGGGCGCCATCCCGAGACGGACGAACTCATCGAGATCGGCAACTCGGGGATGTTCCGCGACGAGGTGCTCCGGCCGCTGGGCGTGGACTGTGACGTGATGGCGTGGGGGCTGGCCCTGGAGCGACTGCTGATGCTCATGTACGGCTTCGACGACATCCGCGACGTCCACGGGACGCTGTGTGACCTGGACCTGCTGCGGGAGACGGAGGTGGTGTACTGATGCCCGTCGTCGACGTCGACCCCGAGGAACTCCGGAAGCTCACCGGCCACGACGACAAAAGCGACGAGGAGCTCAAGGAGGACCTGTTCGCGCTCGGCCTCGAATACGAGGGCGAGACCGAAGATGGAGAAATGCAACTGGAGTTCGGCCCCGACCGGCTCGACCGGCTCTCGGTCGAGGGGGTCGCCCGCTCGCTGCGCTACCAGTACGGCGACGACCGCGGGGTGTACGTCCCGGACGCCAACGACCCCGAGTGGACCATCGAGGTCGAGGGGTCGGTCCCCGACGAGCGCCCGTACGTCACCGGCGCGGTGATCCGCGGGCTCGACCTGGACGAGCGGACGCTCGACTCGTTGATCCAGCTCCAGGAGAAGCTCCACGCGACGATGGGCCGCAAGCGCGCGAAGGGCGCCATCGGCATCCACGACCTGACGATGCTGAAGGGCGCGTCGCTCTCGCGGGAGCCCGACGACGCCGGGGAGGACCCCGTCGACCCGACTGCGCCGCAGATGGGCGACGTCACCAGCGGGAGCAGTTCGATCACCTACCGCGGCGTCGACCCCGACGGCGAGCGGTTCGTTCCCCTCGACGCCGACCGGGAGATGACGCCCGCGGAGGTCATCGTGGAGCATCCGACCGGCGAGACCTACGCCGACCTCGTCGCGGGCCTGGACCGCTACCCGGCCATCTACGACGAACTCGGCCTGTTCTCGTTCCCGCCGGTGATCAACGGCCGCCGGACGGAGGTGTCGACGGACTCGACGGACCTGTTCGTCGAACTCACCGGCACCGACCAGTGGACCATCGACCGGATGTGTACGATCGTCTGCTACGCGCTGTCGGCCCGCGGGGCGACCATCGAGGAGGTCCAGGTGCGGTACGCCGACGACGCGACCGCGCCCGACGAGGGCCGCGACCTGATCCGACCCGACCTGTCGGTCGACGGGAAGACGGTGTCCCACGCCCGCATCGAGTCGGTGCTGGGCGTCGACCTCGACCCGCGGACGGTGGTCGACCTGTTCGAGCGCTCCGGGCTGGACGCCGCCGTCGAGGGCGACGCGTCGGCGGCCGCCCGCGGCGACGCCGACAAGGACGACCTCGCCTACGAGGTCGAGATCCCCCCCTACCGCGTCGACGTGCTCCACCCGCTCGATCTGATCGACGACGTGGGGCGGGCCTACGGCTTCAACGACCTCGACCCCCGGTATCCGGACGTGGGCACCGTCGGCGGCCGCCACGAACGCTCGCGGCTGGAAGACGCCGCCCGGACCGCGCTCGTGGGGCTCGGCTTCGAGGACCTGCTGAACTTCCACATGATCAGCGAGGCCGAGAACTACGACCGCATGGGGGTCGCCCCCGGCGAGGACGTCCTCGGCGGCGGGGAGCCGGTGACGATCACCGAGCCGTACAGCGAGGACTACACCATGCTCCGGTCGTGGGCGCTGCCCTCCCTGTTGATGGTTCTGGAGAACAACACCCACCGGGCCTACCCCCAGGACCTCGCCGAGATCGGGCTGGTGGCCGAGCACGACGACGGCGAGCCGACCCACGTCGCGGAGCGGCGTCACGTCGCCGCGGTGCTGGCTCGCAACGACGCCACCTACGAGGACGCCAAGGGGCGGCTCGCGGCACTGTGTGAGAACTTCGGCGTCGACCTGTCGACGCCGGCGGCCGACCACCCCGCGTTCATCTCGGGGCGGGCTGCCGAGGTGGTCGTCGACGACGAGGCGGTCGGCGTCGTCGGCGAGGTCCACCCCGAGGTCCTGGTCGAACACGACCTGGAACTGCCGGTCGCCGCCTTCGAGTTCGACCTCGACGCCCTCCGCTGACCATGGCGTACGCTGCCCGACGCGACTCGGCGCGGTTCGTCGTCGGGAGCGTCAGCGTCGCGCACTTCCTCTCGCACTTTTACTTCCTGGTCTTCCCGCCGCTCTTTCCCCTGTTCGTCGACGAGTTCGGCGTGAGCAACACCCAGCTCGGCCTGCTGTTTTCCCTGGTCTTTCTCATGCCGTCGGTGCTCCAGCTCCCCGTCGGCGACCTGGTCGACCGCGTCGGCGCACAGCCGGTCCTGGTCGCCGGCATGGCGGTCACCGGCCTCGGCATCTCCGCGACCGCGCTGGCGAACTCCTACCTCGCGCTGCTCGGGTTCGCACTGCTCGGGGGCGTCGGTCAGTCCGTCTTCCATCCCGCCGATCTGGCGCTCCTGGAGACGGTCTCCGACGCGGGCAACGAGGGCAAGAGCTACGGCACCCACACGTTCGCGGGCTTTCTGGGGTTCGCGGCGGGCCCGCTCGTCGCCGGCGGCCTGGCCCTCCGGTTCGGCTGGCAGCCGGCGCTGGCCGGCCTCGGTCTCGTCGGCGTCGCCTACGCGGCCGTCCTCTACCTGACGATGGCGCCGGTCCACCGCGGCCGCGGGGCCGCGGGCGACGACGCCGACGCCGGTTCGGACGCCGGCGACGATGCGGTCGCCGCCGCTTCGGACGCTGGCGGCGATGCGGTCGACGCCGACCCGGATTCCGACGGCAGCGACGGGGGCGGGCTCCGCTCGACCTGGGCGGTGCTCACGCGGCCGCCCGTGCTGGCGACGTTCCTCTTTTTCGTCCTCCTGACGGTCTCCTCGACGGGCATCCAGTCCTTTACCGTCGTCTTTCTCACCGACGCGGTCGGCCTGGACGCCGGCCCAGCGAACACCACGCTCACCGCGAATCTCACCGCGACCGCGCTCGGGGTGCTCGCGGGCGGGGTGCTCGCCGACCGGATCAGCATCCACACGATCCTCCTGACGACGCTCTCGGTCGCCGGTGCGCTGGTCGGCGTGATCGTCGCCGGCGTCCTTCCGCCGACGTACCTCGTCACGCTCGCGACCTTCTCGGTGCTCGGTCTGATCCACGGCCTCGCGCTCCCCTCGCGGGACAGCCTCGTCTCGTCGTTCTCGACGAGCGATACGACGGGCAAGAGCTTCGGGTTCGCCTACACCGGAGTGACGATCGGCGCGTTCGTGGCGCCGGTCATGCTCGGATTCGTCAGCGACACCCTCGACGAGCGGGTGATGTACGCGACCATCGGGGTGTTCTACGCGGCCAGCGTGCTGACCGTGGCGGCGCTGGCGCTGGGCGTCGTGGGAGGGGACGGGGACGGCTGATCGCCGCGCCTGCCGTCCACCGGCGGCCGTCTTCGGGCCCCACAACCGAGGTGTTTAACAGGTGCGCAGGCGGTAGACACGTCCGAGAATGCCGAGCGGAGAATACGATCCGGAGGCCGTCGAGGCGAAGTGGCAGGACCGCTGGGTCCAGGAGGACACCTACGCCTACGACGGCGAGGACGTAGACCCCAACACCGTCTTCGCCATCGACTCGCCGCCGCCGACGGTGTCCGGAAGCCTCCACTGGGGGCACGTGTACGGCTTCACCCTCCAGGACTTCGTCGCCCGGTTCCACCGTATGCGCGGCGACGAGGTCTTCTTCCCGTTCGGGTACGACGACAACGGCATCGCCAGCGAACGGCTCACCGAGGACGAACTCGGGGTCCGCCACCAGGAGTACGACCGCCACGAGTTCCAGGAGCTCTGCCGGGAGGTGTGTGCCGACTACGAGGCCGAGTTCACCGAGAAGATGCAGGATCTGGGCATCTCCATCGACTGGGACGAAACCTACCAGACCATCTCGCCCGAGGTTCAGCGCATCTCCCAGCTTTCCTTCGTCGACCTCCACGAGCAGGGGCGGGAGTACCGCCAGCGCGCGCCGACGATCTGGTGTCCGGAGTGCGAGACGGCCATCTCGCAGGTCGAGACAGAGGACGACGAGCAGGACAGCCACTTCCACGACATCGCCTTTGAAGTCGTCGGCGCCGACGAGGATCCCGACCTGCCCGGGACCTTCACCATCTCGACGACGCGGCCCGAACTCCTGCCGGCCTGCGTCTCCGTGTTCGTCCACCCCGACGACGAGTCGAACCAGCACCTCGTCGGCGAGCGCGCCCGGATCCCCCTGTTCGACCAGGAGGTCCCGATCATCGAGGACGAGCGCGTCGACCTCGAAACCGGCTCCGGGATCGTCATGTGCTGTACCTTCGGCGACCAGACCGACATCGAGTGGTACCAGGCCCACGACCTGGATCTCCGCATCGCGATCGACGAGTCGGGGACGCTGACCGACGTCGCCGACGAGTACGCGGGCCTCGACCGCGAGGAAGCCCGCGAGGCCATCGTCGAGGACCTCGATGCGGCTGGCGCCCTGCTGGATCGCCGCGCGATCGAGCACACCGTCAACGTCCACGAGCGGTGTGGCTCCTCGGTCGAGTTCCTGGTCACCGAGCAGTGGTACATCAAACTGCTCGACAAGACCGACGAGTACCTGGAGGCCGGCCGCGAGATGGAGTGGTTCCCCGAGAAGATGTTCACCCGGTACCGCAACTGGATCGAGGGGCTCCAGTGGGACTGGTCGATCTCGCGCCAGCGCTCCTCGGGCATCCCGTTCCCGGTGTGGTACTGTGCCGACTGCGACGAGGCCGTAATCGCCGACCGCGACCAGCTCCCGGTCGACCCGCTGGAGGACGACCCGCCGGTCGACCAGTGTCCGGAGTGCGGTCACACGGCGTTTGTCCCCGAGGACGACGTGCTGGACACCTGGGCCACCTCGTCGCTGACGCCGCTGATCAACGCCGGCTGGGACTGGGACGACGAGGCCGGGGAGATGGCCGTCGAGCGCGAGGAGCTGTACCCCGCGACGCTCCGGCCCCAGGGCCACGACATCATCTCCTTCTGGCTCTTTCACACCGTCGTGAAGTGTTACGAGCACACCGGCGAGGTCCCCTTCGACCAGGTGATGATCAACGGGATGGTCCTCGACGAAAACCGGGTGAAGATGTCCAAGTCCCTGGGGAACATCGTCTCGCCAGACGAGGTCTTAGAGCAGTACCCGGTCGACGCCGCCCGCTACTGGGCGGCCGGCAGCGCCGTCGGCGACGACCTGCCGTACAAGGAGAAGGGGCTACGGGCCGGCGAACGGCTCCTCCGGAAGCTCTGGAACGCCTCGAAGCTCGTCGATTCGCTGACTCCCGACGACGCCGTCGAGCGCCCCGCGGACCTGCGGGACATCGACCGCTGGCTGCTCGCCTCCCTCGACCGCGAGATCGAAACAATCACCGACCTGCTGGAGAGCCGGGAGTTCTCGAAGGCCCGCGACCGCCTGCGGGGCTTCTTCTGGCACACGTTCTGTGACGACTACCTGGAGATCGCCAAACAGCGCATCCGCGAGGCCGAGGCTGACGAGGCGGCCGCCTCCGCCGCCGAGGTGGATCCCTCTGCGGCCCACACCCTCCAGGTCGCCCACCAGCGCTTCCTGAAGCTGTTTGCCCCGTTCCTCGCGCACATCACCGAGGAGATCTGGCGGGACAGCTACGGCGGGAGCGTCCACCGGACCGACTGGCCCGAGCCGCTCGGGCTCGAAGCCGACTTCGAGGCCGGCGAGACCGCGATGGCGGTGGTGTCGGCGCTCCGGAAGTACAAGAGCGACCGGCAGCTCTCGCTGAACGCCGACCTCGATTCGGTCGTCGTCTACGGCAACGTCGACGGCTTCGAGGCCGAGATCAGCCGCGTGATGCACGTCGAGGACCTCGACACCCGCGACGAGGCGGCGCCGATCGAGTCGGTCGTGGCCGGGATCGACCTCGATTACTCGGTCGTCGGGCCGGAGTTCGGCAGCGCGGTGCCGGACATCGAGGACGGCATCGAGGCCGGGGAGTACGACCTCGTCGACGACGAACTCCACGTCGCGGGCCACGAACTCGGTCCCGACGCCTTCACCGTCGAGGAGGAGCGCCGGTACGCGGGCGACGGCGAGATGATCGAGGCCGCCGACGCGGTCGTCATCGTTCGTAACGACGGCTGACGGGGTCGCGCTCGGCCGATCGCACGGACGCTGTCACCCCTGTGTCTGCCCGACGCTGTTTCGCTCCCCGTTCTCGACGACGTTCCGACACAGGAGCACGAACCCGCACTGTTCGCCCTGGCCCATGCTCCCGACGTACTCCGGCTGACTGGCGGGCGTCTCCTTGCTTCGCGTGACCGCCAGCACCTTCTCGTCGTCGATCAACAGGACCCGGACTAGCTCCGCGGCACCGCCGACCTCGTCGAGCGTCTCGGGTACGTCGACGAAGGTGGCGTCGGGCACCTCCTCGGCCAGCCACTCCCTGAGGTCCGACTCGTCGGTCGCGACGGTCAGTGGCACGTCGCGGTCGGTGAGCGCCTGGAGGTGTTCGATACAGTCCGGGGAGAGCAGCGCCTGGTTGGCAAACAGCCACACGCGGTCCTCCGCGGACGCCATGAGCTCCCAGGACCGCGAAAGACAGCTTCGCCGGCCCGTAAACGACCACAGCGAGCACCGCTCTGTGGCGGGCGTCTCGATCCGTTCGAGTCCATCAAGCGCCTCGTCGAGGGCGGACAGTCGCCCCTCGTATTTGTCCTCCAGAATCGCCTTGATCTCGTCGACGGGGAGTGCCCGGTACCGGCGTGGTTCGCCCTCTTCGACCTCCACGAACTCCCGGGCGGCGAGTTCGTCGGCGACGTCGTACACCCGCGACCGGGGGAGCGGCGACGCCCTGGCGATGTCCGCGGCAGTGGCGCCCGGCTGCTTCATGATGGCGACGAGACACGCTGCTTCGTATTCGGTGAATCCGAGGTCGGTCAGCAGTTCCCTCGCTCGTCGATCGGCGACGGCCTCGTCCCCGTCCATTGCTACGCTCGTAGCAGAGTGACCGTGTTACGTCTTTCCCCCTCGTCCGGCGACAAACGACCCTCCTCGTCGTTGTTACGAACGTAGTACACTCCTGGTAGCGCCCACCGTAGTAACAACATTTCGCCTCGCAGTACTGTCCGATCCGGAGCATCGGAATCTACAAATCTTCACGATGACATGTCATCTTTTACCGTGGTTTCACATGACGGGGTCGTTCCGGTCAAGCGGGGCAGCGCGACCGGGGCCCGTACGAGGCACCCTACGACGAGTCGACGGGGAGGCCCGATCGGTGGCGGGGGACCTCCCGGCGACGAACTCGCGGCGGTTCGGGGCGGTGGTCGGGGGTGAGCGACGACGTCTGGATCGACGAGGCCCGGCGACGCGAGGTCGACGGGGAGCAACTGGTCTCGCAGATCGGCATCGACGACTCCGAGATCGAGTGGCGGAAGGCGTTTACGGGGTTCGACGAGGCCGACGAACGGCGACTGGAGGCGATGGCCGACACCATCGAGGCGATCGAGAAAGACCTCGTCGACGAGTTCTACGATCACCTCGAAGGGTTCGACGAAACCGTCGAGATCTTCGGCCGGTCGAGCAAGTCCGTCGACCAGCTCAAACAGAGCCAGCGTCAGTACCTCGTGGACCTTGGGCAGGGAGCCTACGACAGGGCGTACTTCGAGCGCCGGGCCCGGATTGGGAAGATCCACGACATGCTCTCGCTGGGCCCGAAGGTGTACCTCGGCGCGTACAGCATCTACTACGAGGGACTGATGGAGGCGATCGCCGCCGACGTCAAGGCCGCTCTCGCCACGACCAACGGCGGGGGCTCGACCGTCGAGGACGGCGGAACGGCCGCCACCGAGAACGGCAGACTGTCGACCCCCGAGGACGGCGGAACGGCCACCACCGAAGGCGGCGGCCCGTCGCCCGCCGACGGTCGATCAGGTGACGCCGACCGGGCCCCGGAGCTGTCGCCGCGGGAGGCCATCGACGAACTGGTCGCCCGGTCGCTCTCGGTGCTGAAACTCCTGAACCTCGACCAGCAGGTCGCGATGGACACCTACATCCACTCGTCGAACCGGCGACTCGAACGGGAGCTCTCCCGTCAGTGCCAGGTCGCCGCGGAGGTCGACGAGACCGTCGAGTGGATCGACGGGACGTGTGCCGACGTCACCGGGGCCACCCAGGAGATCCGGGAGATGACCGCGTCGCAGTCGACGTCGATGGAGCAGGTCGCGGGCGAGGTGTCGAACATGAGTGCGACCATCGAGGAGATCGCCTCGACGGCCGACGAGGTGGACGCGACCAGCGACCGGGCCGCCGCACGGGCGGCGGAGGGGACCGAATCGGCCGAGACGGCCCGGGCGTCGATGGACGACGTGTCCGCCTCCGTCGACGCCGTCGTCGACGACATGGAGGCACTCCGAGATCAACTCGACGACATCAACGAGATCGTCGCGCTGATCGACGACCTCGCCGAACGGACGAACGTCCTCGCGCTGAACGCCTCGATCGAGTCGGCCCGGGTGGGGTCCGCCGGCGAAGGGTTCGCCGTCGTCGCCAACGAAGTGAAGCAACTCGCCGAGGCGACGAAGACACGGGCCGCCGACGTCGAGGCCACCGTCGACGAGGTTGAGTCCGACGCCGCCGAGACCGTCGAGAGCCTCGACCGCACCGTCGAGCAGGTCGCCGCAGCCACCGACGCCGTCGAGACCGCGCTGGACAACTTAGACGACGTGGCTGAGGCAGTCCGCGAGACCGCGAGCGGCATCTCGGAGGTCGCCGACGCCACGGACGACCAGGCCGCCAGCGCTGAGGAGGTCGCGAGCCAGGTCGATCAGGCGGTCGAGGACGCCGAGAGAATCGCCGAGCGGATCTCGGAGGTCGCCGACGCGAACGAGGACGTCGCCACGGAGGTGTCGACCCTCAGGTCGTCCGTCTCGCGGCTCACCGACGGCGACGACCGACACAGCTAGCTATGCGCGACGACTTCGACGACCGACCTGCGACCGAGACGACACTCGACGCGGGAATCCGCCTGCTCCACGTCGACGACGACCGCGACTTCCTCGAGATGGCCGCGGCCTTTCTCGAACGGGAGCCACACCCCCTCGACGTCGTGTCCGTCACCTGTGCCGGGGACGCCCTGGACCGGCTTGCGACGGACGACGTCGACTGCGTCGTCAGTGACTACGACATGCCGGATCGGGACGGACTCGCCCTGCTCGATGCAGTCCGCGACCGCGACCCCGACCTGCCCTTTATCCTCTTCACCGGGAAGGGGAGCGAGGAGATCGCCAGCGAGGCCATCTCCCGCGGCGTGACGGACTACCTCCAGAAGGGATCCGAGACCGAACAGTTCACCGTGCTCTCGAACCGGGTCGTGAACGCGGTCCGTAGCTACCGCTCCCGCCGGGCCCTCGAACACCGGGAGACCCGGCTCGCACGGGCTCAGCGGATCGCGAACCTGGGCAACTGGGACTGGGACGTCCAGGCTGACACGTTGCGCTGGTCGACGCAGATTTACCGCATCTTCGGCGTCGCTCCCGACGAGTTCGAGGCGACCTACGAGGCGTTCCTGGAGTTCGTCCACCCGGACGACCGCGACCGGGTCCGGCGCGCCGTAGAGACTGCCCACGAGGGTGGAGACGCCTACGACCTCGAACACCGCATCGTCCGTCCGGGTGGCGAGACCCGGATCGTCCACGAACAGGCCGAAGTGGTCCGCGACGACGACGGCGACCCGACCCTGATGACCGGGACGGTCCAGGACGTGACCGACCGGGTCGAGCGCCGCCGCGACCTCAAGGTGTTCCGCGAGGCCGTCGAACATGCGGGCCACGTCATCTACTGGACAAACCCCGACGGGGTCATCCAGTACGTGAACCCCGCGTTCGAGGAGACGACCGGCTACTCCCGCGCGGAGGCGGTCGGCGCCACGCCGCGGATCCTGAAGTCCGGCGTCCACGACGAGTCGGTCTACGCCGAGATGTGGGAGACGATCACCGCGGGCGAGACGTGGGAGAACGACCTCGTCAACCGCCGCAAAGACGGGACCCTGTACGTCGTCCACCAGACCATCGCGCCGGTCACGAACGACCGCGGCGACATCGTCCGCTTCGTGGCGGTCAACGCCCCCCGCTCCCAACAGTCGGTTGCCAGTTGGCCGACGGCGGCGTCCGATGCCCGCCTCGACGGCGTCGACGACCCGGACTCGTAGCCGGTTCGGTCGTCCGGCCCTCGTTTTCGCCGGGAAAGAGTTATCTTCCCCCCTTTCCCTAGACATGTTCGTCCCGGACGCGCGGGACACAGAGGCACCCCGGAACGGGCTTTTCGACGCCGACCCGACTACCGTCCCGCCAGCGACCGCCCCGGGCTTACAGGTCAGCCCCGACGGCTGCCTCGACGTCGTCGAAGCCGTCGCGGTCGAGCAGTTCGAGCAACCCCTGGTTGATGCGGCGGGCGATCCCCGGCCCCTCGTAGATGAAGCCGGTGTACAACTGGACCAGGCTGGCGCCGGCCCGGATCTTCCGGTAGGCACCGGCCGCGTCCGAGACGCCACCGACCCCGACGACCGGCACGTCGGTCCGGCGCGCGATGAACGTCACGAGGTCCGTGGCTTGCTCCTCGATCGGCGCCCCCGACAGGCCGCCGCGTTCGACGCGGTTCGGGCTTTGCAGGCTCTCGGGGCGCTCGGTCGTCGTGTTGGTCGCGATCACGCCGTCCAGATCGAGGTCGTCGACGACCGCGAGCGCCTCCTCGATGGCTGGCCGGGGGAGGTCCGGCGAGAACTTCACCAGCAGGGGGTCGGCGCCCGCGTCGAGCAGGCGACCGAGGATGTTCTCCAGGGCCTCGCGGTGCTGGAGTTCACGCAGTCCGGGCGTGTTCGGGCTGGAGACGTTGACGGCCACGTAGTCGGCCGAGTCGGCGACCCGCTCGTAGGTGTAGGCGTAGTCCGCGGGCGCCTCCTCCAGGGGCGTCGACTTCGACTTGCCGACGTTGACGCCGATGGGACAGTCCGGCAAGGGCTGCTCGCGCAGGCGCTCCCCGACCGCGTCGGCGCCATCGTTGTTGAACCCCATCCGGTTGATCAGCGCGCGGTCCTCGGTCAGACGGAACAGCCGGGGCCGGGGGTTTCCGGGCTGGCGTTCGGCGGTGACGCCCCCGACCTCGACGTGGCCGAAACCGAGCGCCGACAGCACCGAGGGGAGTTCGGCGTTCTTGTCGAAGCCGGCGGCCATCCCGACCGGGGTGTCGAACTCCAGGCCGAACGCCTCGACCGAGAGCCGGTCGTCGTCGACGGCGTACCGGCGCCGCAGCGCGTCCTCGATCGGCGTGTGCTGTGCGCTCCTGAGCAGCGTCGAGGCGCCCCAGTGTATGGTTTCGGCCGGGAGTGCGAACAACAGCGGTTTGAGTAGCCGGTAGCTCACGACGACCGGCCGCCCCCGTTCCGGCGGTCGTCGTCGGGCGTCGATCGTCCGCCGGCCTCAGAAGTCGTGTTCAACGTCGTCCGGGTCCGCCTTCTGGATGATGATCTTCCCGTCGCGCACGCGAACGAACACTTCGTCGCCGATGTCCATCCCGGCGACCGCGAGCTCGTCCTCGTGAAGGTTGACGTGGACGTTGTGGTACTCGCCGTTTTCGTCCTTGGCACCACTCGGGCTGAGCTTCTTTTTCCGGACCATCGGGGGAGTCTAGGCTCCCTTCACCATACGATGCATATAAGTTTGTCTACCACGCGATTGCCCCTCGTTCGGTCCCGCCGACAGTCATTTGTCGTCGCCGGCTCCACTGTCGGCCGCGCGGCACTCATCCGGTCCGACCCGACGCACGACCGCGCGGGATGACCGGCCGGTCTCCGGCCGCGCAACATCTATCCCCGCGAGCGTTCGCCCCGTCGATCGGTCTCCGTGCGGGCCGGCCTTTATCAGTCAGCGCGTGGTACGCCGGCGGCTACATCGGCTCCCGTCCCTCGCCGGGCCGCGCGCTCTCGGTTTCGTCCGCCTCGCTCGTCACTCGGTCACGAGAGCGTGCGACACCGACTCGTGTGAAATCGCATGACGTGGCGGAGTCAGTTCGATGGCCTTTTATGTATGTCCCCCGTCGTCGGTAATGCGCACCGGCGCACGGGACGCCCCGTGTCCGGGATCCGAACGCCCCCGTTCACTCCCGCGGTGCCCGGCCGGTTTCCGGCCGGGTCGATCCGACGGGCTTAAGTGTGCGTCGGGGTTCGGATTGGACGCGAACGACGCAGGACGGTTCGCCGGCCTGCGGCGGGACGGAACGGAATCCGTCGAACGACACACCGCGATTGCGGGCCGTTCACAGCGGTCCGCGCTCACCGGACGATCGCCGGTTCGTCGGCGGCGGACGATCCGAGGGGCTTAAGTCCCCTCGGGCCGTTCGTCCGTGTCCGGAGGAAGATGAGGATCCCGCCCCTGCGGTCCGCCCGTTTAGCCGGGATCTGACGTGAGCCCTGGTGGTTCGGTGTCACCCGACCGGTGACGTCGAACCCC
>Ga0207733_100626_pt1 | contig 17059 bp, 18 predicted proteins | sample A23P3SouthBayCA_FD_187735 | JGI IMG/M metagenome (GOLD analysis project Ga0207733, IMG submission 187735) | Aerobic enrichment media microbial communities from Eden Landing Ponds, California, USA - A23 P3 (SPAdes) | ecosystem: Environmental > Aquatic > Marine > Unclassified | place: Emeryville... | reverse complement strand
CCGATGACCGGGTCCGGAGCGGACGCCGGCCCACCGCCTGCGACCGACCGGGCCGTCGCGGCCTTCCGCGCCGGCGACCCGGTGTTGATCCACGACTTCGACGACCGCGAGGGCGAGACCGACCTCGTCTACCCCGCGGGCGCCGTCACCCCCGAGGCGGTTGCACGGATGCGCAACGACGCCGGCGGGCTGATCTGCGTCGCCCTCGGCGACGATGTCGCCGACGCCCTCGAGTTGCCCTTCCTCGCGGACGCCGTCGACCACCCCGCGGCGGCGACGGGCGACCTGGGGTACGACCGCCGGTCGTCGTTCTCTCTCACCGTCAACCACCGCGAGACGTTCACCGGGATCACGGACCGGGACCGCTCGCGGACGATCACCGAACTCGACGCCGTCGCCGGGACGGTCGACGACGGCGCCGACTACGACGCCGAGGACTTCGCCGCCGACTTTCGGACCCCGGGCCACGTCCACCTCCTGCGGGGCGCACCGGACCTGCTCGGAGACCGCCACGGCCACACCGAACTCGGCCTCGCGCTCGCGGCCGCCGCCGACCGCCCGCCCGCGGTGGTCGTCTGTGAGATGCTCGACGCCGACACCGGCGGCGCCCGCTCGCCCGCCGACGCCCGGGCCTACGCCGAGCGCCACGGCCTGACGTTCGTCGAGGGCGGCGACCTGCTCGGACGGCTGGGCTGACGTTCACCCCCTCTTCTACGCCTCCCGCCACGACCGGCGGGGTTCCCACCCCAGGAGGTGACGGGCCTTCGAGACGTCGACGAGGCTCTCCGTCCCCGAGAAGGCCCGGCGACGCGGCACCTCCGGATACACCGCCTCGACCAGATCCGCCGTCGGTTCGACGACCCCGGTGTCGGCCGCGGCGGCCCAGCAGACCTCGTGGCCCGCGTGGTCGGCACGGAGCGCCCCCGCGACGGCCCGGGCGGCGTCGTCGACGTGGAGGTACGCAAAGAGGGTGTTGCGGATGCTGTGGTACTCGGGGTGGTCCCGCAGCGCCGCGAGCGATCGGTCGCGGTCGCGGAAGGCGGCCTCGATGTCGGCCGGCCGCGGCACCCACGGGAACCGGAGCGAGGTGAGCGTCGGCGCCCCCGGCCGGCGACCGACGCCGTCGGCGGCGACCTCCATGAGCCGCTTGCCCAGGCCGTAGGGATCCCGCGGCGTCGCCGGGTGGGCCTCGTCGACCGGGAGGTAGGACAGCCGCACCGGCCCGGGGTCGAAGCCGGCGCCGAGGACGCTCATGCTGGAGGCCAGCACCACGGACGAGAGGTCGAGCGCGGCGGCGGCCTCCAGCAGGCAGTAACTGCTCGCGACCATGTCTAGGACGGTCGCGTGGCCGGGTCGCCCCTCGGGGTCGGAGGGCATCCCCAGGTGGACGAGGGCGTCGGCGCCGCTCTCGGCCAGCACGCCGTAGGCCTCGCCGGGATCCGCCAGGTCGCCCCGGAGGTGGGCGTCGCCGACGTCGCCGCCGGTTCTGGAGGCACCCACGACCCGATAGCGGTCGCGGAGGTGCTCGACGATCGTCGGCCCGATCCGACCGGTCGCGCCCGTCACCAGCACGGTGTCGATGCCCATGGCCCGGCGACGGTGCCGATCGGAAAAAGCTCCGGGGGCAACCGAGCCAGCCACCCGTGGGGGAGAGACGAGTCGGCCGCGTGACCACGACGCGGACCCTCGTGGATTTATGACGGAGGAACGCGCAGCGGGACGTATGAGCCTCGACGAGATGGACGTCGACACTATCTGGATGGACGGAGAGTTCGTCGACTGGGACGACGCCCAGATTCACGTGCTCACCCACGGTCTCCACTACGGAACGGGGGTCTTCGAGGGCGTCCGGTGTTACGACACCGAGAACGGCCCCGCGATCTTCCGCTGGGACGAGCACCTCGATCGGTTCTTCCAGTCGGGCAAGCCCTACGACCTGGAGATCCCGTTCTCCCGCGAGGAGCTCACGGAGGCCACGCTCGAACTGCTGCGACGCCAGGACCTCGAATCCTGTTACATCCGGCCGATCGCCTTCTTCGGCTACGACACGCTCGGCGTCAGCCCGAAGGACTGCCCCGAACGCGTCGCCATCGCGGCCTGGCCCTGGGGGGCCTACCTTGGCGAGGAGGCCCTGGAGGAGGGCGTCGAGGTGATGGTCTCCTCGTGGCGCAAACACGCCTCCAGCCAGGTCCCGACGAACGCGAAGACCACGGGGCTGTACGTCAACTCGCTTCTGGCCGGCGAGGAGGCGCGCCGCAACGGTTACACCGAGGCGATCGTGCTCAACAAGGAGGGCTACGTCGCCGAGGGCCCCGGCGAGAATCTCTTTCTCGTCCGCGACGGCGAGATCTACACCCCGGGCCTCTCCCAGAGCATCCTCGACGGGATCACCCGCCAGACGGTCATCACCCTGGCGCGCGATCTGGGGTACACCGTCCACGACCAGGCCCAGATCAGCCGCGGCGAACTCAACACCGCCGACGAACTGTTCTTCACCGGCACCGCCGCGGAGGTCACTCCGATCCGCCAGGTCGACAACGTCGAGATCGGCTCGGGCACCCGCGGGCCCGTCACCGAGGAGATCCAGGACGCGTTCTTCGACCTCGTCGAGCGCCGGACCGACGCTCACGAGGAGTGGTTCACGTACGTCGAGTGATCGCTCGGGCCCGCGGGCGGACCCGTCCCTCCGTGGGGCGCCGCCCTACGACCCGTCCCCCGCGGGGCCGCCCGTGGAGCCGCCCCGCACGTCGACGTCGGACGGGCCGTTCTCGTCTGTCTCCTCGGTCACCGCGATGTTGACGCCATTCATCTCCTCCTCGGCGAAGCCGGCCGAGAGGATCCGGGTCAGCGCCTCCTCGACGCTCTCGTCGGTCTCGGTGTAGTCCTCTGGGGCGACCTCCAGCACGAACCCGGTGGTGATGTTCGGCGCCGTCGGCATGAACACGACGTCGCGCCCGTCGTTGGTCGTCTTGCCCGTCTTGAACCCGGTCATCCGCATCCCGTTCCACGGTTCGAGGCGGACCGGCTTCTGGAGGTCGTCGGTGCCGGTCAGCGCCGTCTCGACTGCGAGCTTCGAGGCGTTGTAGAGGATCCGAAAGAGGGGGACGCGGTTCATCGCGGCGTCGAGCCAGGATTCGAACAGCCGGCCGGCGGTGGTCCGCATCAGGTACCCCACCGACAGCACCAGCATGACGAACACCACGATGGCCACCAGGACGCCGAAGATGCGCGGCTCGATGTCGCGGATGACGGGTAGGTCCGAGAGCTGGGAGTACAGCCAGTTGAGTACGAACAGGATGACCAGGATGGGGGCTAACACCACCAGACCGCTCGCAACGTCGCGGCGCCAGGAAGACATCGACTGACGTTGGGAACGCCGGGCATAAGGCGTTTCTCACCGCCACCGACACGCCCGAGATCGGCTCGGTTCCCCCGGCGGGGCTCAGACCCCGGCGATCGCCCGGAGCGCGAAGCTGAGGTTCCGGCGCCGTTCCCGCACGCGGCGGTAGAAGTAGGACGGCCAGCGGGCGCCGAAGGGGGCGTACTGCCACACGTCGTGGCCGCTCGCGGCCAGTCGCTCCTGGGCCCGGTCGCGAACGCCCATGAGCATCTGGACCTCGTAGGAGCGGCCGTAGGTCTCCGCCAGATCGTCGGCGTATTCGAGCATCGCCGGATCGTGGGTTCCGACCGCGACGTCGCCGTCGTACTCCTGGAACAGGAACTCCAGGTTCTCCCGGTAGGCTTCGTCGACGGCCGACCGGCGGGTGTAGGCGACGTCCTCGGGCTCCTCGTAGGCGCCCTTGACCAGCCGGATCTTGCCCGGCACGTCCGCGAGGCGGTCGAGGTCGGTCGCGGTCCGGCGCAGGTTCGCCTGCAGGCAGACGCCGACCTGTCCCCCGGTCTCCCGGGCGTGGTGCTCGAAGGCGTCGAGCGTGGCGTCGGTGGTCGTCCGGTCCTCCATGTCGATCCAGACGACGTTGTCGTGTGCGACGGCCGCAGACACCACCCGGTCGAGGTTGAACCGGAAGACCGACTCGCGGATCGCCAGCCCGAGCTGTGTCGGCTTGACCGAGACGCGGGCGTCGAGGGCCGTCCCGTCGAGGTCGGCGAGCAGCCGTTCGTAGGACTCGGCGTCCTCGGCGGCCGTCGGCCGCTCGGTGTGGTGCTCGCCGAGGTAGTTGAGGAGGACCTTGAGGCCGCGATCGTTCGTCCGCCGGACGTGTTCGAGCGCGGCCGCGGGGCCTTCGCCGGCGACGAACCGACTGACGACGGGCGGGAGCATACCCCCTCTTGCGACTCGGCCGCAATCAGGGTTGCCGTCCCTGGTCCCCCCGTCGCGGGCTCCTCGTCGCTCCCGACGTTCCCGACCGTCGCGTTTATGCGCCGCCGCGGCCACCACTTGGCCGAACATGGATCCGGTCCACGCCCGGTACCCGTACTTCGCGGCGGCACGCGAGGCCGTCGAGGAGGCCGGCGTCGCCCTGGCCGACCTGGTCGCGGAGGACGCCCCGGCCGTCGAGCGGGCGACAGAGCGCGTCGAACGGGCGCTGCTCGAGGGGACCACCGCGGCCGACGATCCACGCGCCTGGGACCCGCGCGACGAACTGCTCTCCTATCCAATCGCCCGGATCCTGGTGTCGCTGATGGACGCCGGGGGCGCCGTCGAGAAATACGCGAAAGCCGAGGCCGCGACCGCCCGGGACCGGCTGGCGGCCGACCTGGCGGCCGACGACGAGGGGTTGCGCTCGACAGAGTCGGCCAGGGTCGACCTGCCGGCCTTCCTCGCGGAGTTCGACCTCGCCGACGCCGTCCGGGCCGAACCCGAGGAGCGGGCGCGCGATCCCCGGTGGTTCCGCATCGACGTCCCCGACTACCTGCGGCTGGCCGATTCCGACTGGGGGGACGAGTGGCGCCTGGTCGGCCGGGAACTCGCGGGTGGCGAAGTCCGGATCGAGCGCGAGGAACTGTACCGGCTGCTCAGGCGGGCGGTCTACCGCCGGGTCGTCGATGGCCTGCCTTTTGCCGTCCGCGACGCGCCGGGCGGGGACGCGATCGCCGACGGCCTGGCCGACGAAGTCGACGACCTGCGTGGGCTGCTGTCGGTGCGCGAGGAGTACGCCGTCGACACCGTCGTCCCCGCGCTCTTTCCGCCCTGCATGAAGGAGTTGCTCGCACGCGCACAGCGCGGCGGCGACCTGCCGCCCCACTCGCGGTTTGCCTTTACGGCCTTCCTCGTCGGCATCGGCATGGACACCGACGAGATCGTCCGTCTCGCGCGGGACACTTCCCTCGACGAGGAGACGATCCGCTACCAGACCGAGTACCTCCGCGATTCTGACGGCGCCCAGTATCCCGCCCCCTCCTGTGCCACGATGGACGCCTACGGCGACTGCGTGAACAAGGACGACCGCTGCGAAACCGTCTCCCACCCGATGACGTACTACGGCTCCGCGCTCGCGGACGCCGACGAGGACGAACTCCGCGACTGGCGGGAGACCTCGGCGTAGCCTCGCGGATCACGCGGCGGTGACGCGTTCGGACTCTCTTACTGGTCGAGCCAGACGCCGACGCCGGCCATCATGAGGACGAACAGGACGACGCTGCCGATGAGGTACAGCCCACCCTGGCTGCCGAGGGTCCCATCGCCGTTGAACGCCGACGTGATCCCGAGAATGAGCCCCACGAAGATGCCGACGGCGACGACGGAGACGACGATCTTCCGCCGCATCTCCGCATCGATTTCCATGAGCGCCACTTCCGCCGGCCCTTTCAAAAGCGCTTCGAAGCCCGCAGGACGGTGTCGCGGGGTGGGGACGGCGCCGTCCCGGCGCGTCGCCGGTGGCACCCCCCGCGGACGACCGCCCGGGCACCCGGCGTCGTCGCCGGGCCAGCGAACGGCACTCGACCGGCTCGACGGCCCCTGATTTTACCTCCTCCTCACTCTCCCCGAAGCACCCACCGAAACCCTCGTTCCCGGCGTTAGAGCGGCCCGGAGCGAAGGTTTAGGCGTCTCGGGACCGTAGGGAAACCCGGTGAGTCCCCCGCCGGATTCGCCGCCCTACCATGACGCATTCAGCACACACAGCCGCGTCACGACCCCGCGATTCGACTATCGACGCCCCGTCCGGATCGGCGGTGCGGGAACCCCCCGTTCCCGGCCGACGCCCGGAGGGACGAACGACCCTCCCGGCCGCGGGCGCGAGCGGCCGCTCCCGACGGGCGCGAACCGAGCCGATGGCGGTCAGACCCCTGCGCGACGGCGGTTACGCTGTCGAAACCGACGGCGACACGTACGTCGTCGACCTCGACGCCGGGACCTGCACCTGCCCCGACAGCCGGCGTCGCGGCGCCAACTGCAAACACCGGCGCCGCGTCGCCATCGAGGTGACCACGGGGCTCGTCCCCCGACCGGACGAACGCGAGAGCGCCTGTGCGGTGTGTGGCCGCCGCCTGTTCGTCCCGCTCCCGGCGACCGGCCCACAGCTCTGTGCCCGCCACGACCGCGCGCCCGGCGACCGGGTGCGGGACCGCGAGGACGGGAGTCACCTGCTCGTCGTGCGACCGACCGGCGAGCGCGCCGACCGCTTCCGCACCGGCGAGGGCCGCCCCGTCGCCGACTACGACACCAACGCCGACTACGGGCCCCACGAACCCGTCTTCGAGTGCGTCTACCTCGACTCGCTCGACCGTGGCGCGTCGACCGCGACGGCTCGCCGGTACGCCTTTCCGGCCTCCCGGCTCGTCGACCCCGAGCGCCGGTCGGACGGACGAAACTCCCGTAGCGACGACGCGACCACCCGCAGCGATGACGCGACCACCCGCAGCGACGCCGCCGTCCGGCTCACCGAGCCGCCGGCAGGGACCGAGCGGGCGATCCGCCCGGCCGGCTAACCGCCGTCGCACCCGACTCAGGAATTGTTCTACGCCCCGGGGACGCCGAACGCCCCGACCCCGAGCCCGAAGACCGCGTTCGCGACGAAGAGGATGACGAGGGCTGCGACCCAGGCCCCGCCGCCGATCACCGCGGCGTTCACCCAGCCACCGGGGTACCGCCACTTGATGACCCAGATCCACGCGACCAGCGCGATGAACGGACCGACGAGCGGAATCCACGACGTGAGCGCCCACGCGACGGCGCCGAGTATCGCCGTGAAGATCGCGCGACCGTAGTCGTCCACGTCGACGACGAGCCGAGCGCTGACGTAGATGGCCAGGCCACCGACGAGCAGGGCGACGACGAACGCGACGATCGGCCCGACGAACGGCACGACCATACCGGGTTGATGCGCCTCCATCCACATAAATACGCGTCAGGTGAACATACTCCAGGATCATCACGGATACCGACGGAATACGTACCCCTTCTCCGTCCCGTCGGGGACCGATCGTCAGTCGTCGCCGCCGCCGAATGCCTCGATGCCGGTCACCCGAGCGCGTCGGTGACGACCTCGACGAACCGGTCCGGGGCGGTGGTGGTCGCGATGTGTTCCTCGCCGTCGAGTTCGACGACCCGGCTCCCGTCGAGGGCGGCCGCGACCCGGTCGGTCGCCTCCTTCATGCGCTCGGGGCTCTCCCCGCCGACGAGCAGCGTCGCCGGCAGATCGACGCCGTCGAAGCGGTCGGGGTCGAACAGGCCGCGCTGGGTCGCCCGGATCTCCCGCGGCAGCGTCGGCATCGACGCCACCCGGTTCTCCCAGCGGTCGTCCTCGCGCATCAGTTCGATCTCCTCGTCGCCTACTTCCACGGCCTCCGTGAGGAAGGTGACGAGTGCGGCCTCGGGGCCCTCGCTTTCGATGGTCTCCTCCAGATCCTCGGCCATCCCCTCGGCGGCCGGCGCGTCCGCCAGCGGTGGCTCGTAGAGGACGAGCCGATCGACCGCGTCGGTCTCCAGGATCGCGTGAAGCGAACAGATCGCGCCGTAGGAGTGGCCGAGCAGCGAAACCGGTTCGTCCCCGTGTTTGGCGGCGACGTGTTCGACGACGGCCGCGACGTCGGCGTACTCCCGCTCGATCTCGTAGTCGTCGGCGTCGCCGCTCTCCCCGCGGCCGCGGCGGTCGATAGCGTAGACGGTGAACGAGTCGGCGAGCCCCGGGAGCACCTCCCGCCAGCCCGTGTGGTCGCCGGCGGAGCCGTGGACGAGCACGAGCGGCGGGCCGTCGCCGGCGCGTTCGTAGGCGATGTCGGTACCGTCGGGCGTTGTGATGGACTGCATCGGTTCGGATGGCGACCGCCGGCGGCATAGTACTGGCGTCCGACCTTTTGCTGCGGTCGCTCGCTTCGCTCGCTCCCTTGCAAAAGCTCGACCAAAAGCCTCGTCACCCCCTCCGGAGGTTCCTCGGCCCGCTCGCTCCCTTCGGTCGCTCGCGGTGACTACTACTGCCGCACGCATCGTTCACCGCAGTGTTCGTCGAATCCCTGATTAGTAGATCTGTGAGTAGCGATGTCCGAGAGTCGGCCATTGCGGAAAACTATGAAAGGCGACAATCGAAGGTACCTGAGCCGAGGGTAACAATAAGGAAACAGGTCTGCTTTGCTTACTCAATTGATGCCGAAACACTCACTCGATCCAGACGAACTTGAGGTGGAGGCAGAGTTCTTTTTTATACAGGAAAACGGTAATCCTTCTCTCAGTACTACTCAACTACAACTCATGGATGTAATGGCCAGACGCGGATACGAGGTCCTTCATAAAGGTCAACGAGTCTGGGAATACATGCTCCAAAATCCTCAACCCTCTCTGGGGTTCTGGTGGCGATTGAAGCAGGCGGTCGGTCTAGCGGATGAAGCAGATACGGCCGATCAAGCGATAGAGGCCTTGAAAGTGACGCGGGATAACCATCCGTATCGCATAAAATTCAGATTTATTCCAACCTCCTGGGAAAACGGCGACGAGGGGTATATCGTGGAAGTAGAGTGTATCCCAGCTCTCCGAGATAAATTAGACCAACTGGGTGGAGATTTCAAAGATGCAGACCCCAAGAGTGCAGTAAGGACATGCAAAAGTGAACTGCGAGATATTGCTACAGAAGTCGGATTTAGTACCCTCCGAGAACCATTCACTCGTGCTGAAAACCACGAACCGACGTTGGAACAGCATCTCCGTAAGCAGCTTCAGGAATACAAATATGGTTCATACGTAACTCAATTCGCCGATGATGCAGATGAAGCACTCCGGTATTCACTCATTCGGCCAGCGATTACCGCCTATGTCCATGGAATAGAGTGGGCAATCATCTGCTATTACGCGGAGATGGAGAACCGTGATTTGATCGAAGAAGAGGGATATGGGAGAGGTGAAGGGTTCAAAGGCTTGATTAGCAAGGTTGAGGAGACTGGCCAAGTCAAGCAAACCACCTCTGAAGCATTACGACAGATGAATACCGAGCGTGTTTGGATGGCCCACCACAAGGAGGGCGAAGTATCCGAGATTGAGGTGAGGCGCATCAAGCAACGCTTCTCTATCCTGCTAGAGGAGCTATTCCTCTAAATTAGGCTGGACTATTTCTGAATACTCGGTGGCGATCGATCTATTGGAATCTACCGATGGTTGAGCGTCTACATTCTTCCACTGGATGGGGATTTTTGCCGAGTACAAACTCTACGTCTCTAGTAAGCATCCGCGCGAGCGAAGCGAGCGCGGTTCACCGGCGGCGAGGGATCTTTGATCCCGAGCCGCCGGCCCTTTTTGGTCGAGCTTTTTGCGAGGAGGGTCGCGCTTCGCGCGACCCGACGAGTAAAAAGGTCGGTTTACAGAAACTCCACAGTCCCGTTGCCGTTCGTGACGTGGACCTCGAAGCTCATCGTGGCGACGCCGTCGGTCTCGACTAGGTCCCAGTAGGCGTCGGCGATGTCGTCGGGATCGAGGTACGATTCGGGATCGTCGACGGCGCGGTCGGGCGGCAAGATTCCGCCGTCGAGGACGACGTGGGCGACGTGGACGCCCTCGGGGCCGAGTTCCTGGGCCATCGACTGGGCGAGGCCGCGAACCCCGAACTTCGCCGCCGAGAAGTCGACGGCGCCCGCACGACCCCGGACTGCCGTCGTCGCGCCGGTGAAGATAATCGTGCCGCCGTCGCCGTCCGCGCCGGGGGTCTCCCCGAGCATGTCGGCGGCCGCCTCCTTCGAGGCGACGAATCCGGCCCGGGGACCGACCGCCAGGGCCTCGTCGAACGCCTCGACCGAGCACCCGCGCAGGCCCTCCCAGGCGGAGGCGCTGGCGTGGTTGACGAGGACGTCGACGGGGCCCAACTCGGCCCGGACCGTCTCGAAAGCGTCGCGGATCGCGTCGGCGTCCCGGAGGTCGGTCGGTACTGCGAGGCCGGCGCCCGGCCCCTCGTCTAAGTCGTCCGCGAGGTCCTCCAGGAACGATTCGGTGCGGGCCAGCAGCGCGACCGCATAGCCCTCCGCGGCGAACCGCCGGGCGAGCGACGCGCCCAGGCCGGGGCCGACGCCCGCGATCACAGCAGTGCGTGCCATGGTCGGGGCCACGGCCGTGCGGGACAAAAGGGTGTGCCGGAACGGTGGATCTTCCCGATGGTCGGTCCGCCTGCTTGGGGGTGCCAGCCGCGGCCGTTCGCCCCCGGATTACCAGTCGAGGCTGCCGCCGCTCTGGTACTCGGTCACCTGGGTCTCGAAGAAGTTCTTCTCCTTGTTGAGGTCGACCTGCTCGGAGAGCCAGGGGAAGGGGTTGTCGGCGCCGTACTGTTCCGGCAGGTCGAGCTGGCCGAGCCGGCGGTCGGCGACGTGCTCGACGTACTGGGCGAACTGGTCGGGTCCCATCCCGAGCAGGCCGTCGGGACAGGCCTCGTGGGCGTAGATCTGCTCCAGGTCGACCGCTTCGTCGATCAGTTCGATCACCTCGTCCTCGAACTCGTCGGTCCAGGCGCCGGGACGCTCGGCCCGGATCGCCTCGACCAGGTCGACCCCGAAGCCGACGTGCAGCGATTCGTCGCGCATGATGTACTCGAACTGCTGGCCGATGCCGACCATCTTGTTCTGTCGCTTCAGGCCGAGCATCATCGCGAACCCGGCGTAGAAGAAGATACCCTCCATGACGACGTAAAAGCCGATCAGATCCCGCAGGAAGTCCTGGACGTCGGCGTCGCTCTCGATGGTGAAGTCGTCGCGGTCGACGACCCGGGTCAGGTCGACGACGAACTCGTCCTTCTCGGCGATCGAGGGGATGCGGTCGTACATGCCATAGAGGTAGTCGGGGTCGAACCCCAGCGAGTCACAGCAGTAGATGAACGTGTCCGTGTGGATCGCCTCCTCGTAGGCCTGTCTAAGGAGGTACTGCCGGCACTCCGGGGCGGTGACGTGGTCGTAGACGGCCAGGACGACGTTGTTGGCCGTGAGCGACTCGGCCGTTGAGAAGAAGCCGAGGTTCCACTCGACGAGCTGGCGCTCGGCGTCCGAGAGGGCGTCGCCGTTCCACTGGGTGACGTCGTCCCCCATCGGAATCTCCTCGGGCACCCAGTTGTTGTTCACTCCCGCCTCGTAGTACTCGCGGGCCCAGTCGTAGTCGATCGGAAGGATCTTGTTCGGGTCGTGTTCGGCGTCTGCGTCGAGAATTGGCATGGTCGTGGTGAGGTAGTGTGGTCGGTGTCGGTCGGGTGGTCGTCGGTCCGATTCGTCCGGCGTCGGGCGCTACTGACAGGCCTCGCAGGTCGGGTCCTCCACGGTACAGAGGTCGTCGTCGTCAGGGTGGCCGCTGCCACCGTCGGGGCGCCCGCCGTCGGATTCGAGCCCCTCCGCGGGGTCCTCGCTGCGGTGCTGGGTCTTGCCATACTCGGACATGTCGAGGGTGGACTTCTCGATCTGGGAGGCCCCGAGCGTCCGCAGGTAGTAGGTCGTCTTCAGCCCGAGTTCCCAGGCGGTCTCGTAGACATCGGCCAAGAGCGAGCCGTCGGTCGAGGGGAAGAAGACGTTGTGCGAGATCGACTGGTCGATCCACGTCCCCCGGTGGGCCGTCAGCCGCAGCTGGTGGCGCGGATCGATCTCGAAGGCGCCCCGGTACAGTTCTTTGAGGTCGTCGGGGACCGCGTCGATCTCCTGAAGCGAGCCGTCGTGGTACTTGAGCCGGTCGATCAGTTCGTCGTCCCACAACTCGCGGGCCTTCAGGTCGTCGACGAGGTGGTCGTTGACGATCGTGAAATCGCCGGACATGTTCGACTTCACGTAGAGGTTGGAGTACAGCGGCTCGATCGACGGCGTCGTCCCGTTGATCGTCGAGACGGTCGCGGTGGGGGCGATCGCCATCGTGTTCGAGTTGCGCATCCCGTGCGCTTCGACGTGCTCGCGGACGAGATACCAGTCGAGCGTTTCCGATCGGTCGGTGGGGATCTCGCGGCCGCGTTCCTCCTCCAGCCGGTCGACGGTGTCCTGCGGGAGGAGCCCCCGATCCCACTTCGAGCCCTCGTAGGAGGGGTAGGCGCCGCGTTCTTTCGCCAGCTTCGAGGAGTTGAGGATCGCGTGATAGGAGACGAACTCCTGCCACCGATTTGCCTTCTCGACGGCCTCCTCGCTGGCCATCGGCACCTCCAGTTCCATGAGTGCGTCGTGAAAGCCCATGGTGCCGAGGCCGATCGGGCGGTGTCGCAGATTCGAGCGCTCGGCCGCCTCGGTCGGGTAGAAACAGAGGTCGACGACGTTGTCGAGCATCCGCATCGCCGTCTCGATCGTGTCCGCGAGGTGGTCCCGGTCGAGTTCGCCACCCGACACGTGCGTGGCGTAGTTGACGCTCCCGAGGTTACAGACGGCGTGTTCGTCCTCGCTCGTGTTGAGCGTGATCTCCGTACAGAGGTTCGAGGAGTGGACGGTCCCGACGTGGTCCTGGGGCGACCGGACGTTACAGGGGTCCTTGAACGTCAGCCAGGGATGGCCCGTCTCGAACACCCGCGTGAGGAGCTGTCGCCAGAGGTCGGCGGCGTCGACGCGCTCGTACTGCCTGAGCTCGCCCGCCTCGGCGCGGCGCTCGTACTCGCGGTAGCGCTCCTCGAAGGCCTCCCCCGAGAGGTCGTGCAAGTCCGGCACCTCGTCGGGGCTGAACAGCGTCCACTGCCCGTCCTCCTGGACGCGCTTTACGAACAGGTCCGGGATCCACGCCGCCGTGTTCATGTCGGGCGTCCGGCGGCGCTCGTCGCCGGTGTTGCGCTTCAGGTCGATGAACGCCGGGAAGTCGAGGTGCCAGCACGCCAGGTACGCACACGCCGCGCCGCGGCGCTTGCCCGAGCGGTTGATCGCCGCCGTGACGTCGTTGCTGATGCGGAGGAAGGGGACGACGCCGGTCGACTCGACGCCGGTGCTCTCGATGAGCGATCCCGCCGCCCGGAGGTTGGTCCAGTCGTTGCCGAGGCCGCCGCTCCACTTCGACAGCATCGCGTGGGCCTTGAACGAGTCGAAGATGTCCTCCAGGTCGTCCTGGACGGTCGTCAGGTAACACGACGAGAGCTGGGGGTGGGTGGTGCCGCTGTGAAACAGCGTCGGCGTCGACGGCGTGAACTCCAGTTTCGAGAGGACGTCGTAGAACTCCTCGGCCCGGGCCTGGGGGTCGTCCTCCTCGATCGCCAGCCCCATCGCGACCCGCATCCAGAACGCCTGGGGCAGTTCGAGGGGCTCGCCGTCCTGCTCGCTCCGGAGGAAGTACCGCTGGGCGAGCGTCTCCATCGCCATGTACTCGAAGCGCTCGTCGCGCTCCGGTTCCAGGTAGTCGGCCAACGCGTCGAGGTCGAACCGGTCGAGCAGTCGCTCGTCGAGGCGGTCGATCTCGACGCCGCGCTTCAGGTTCTCGACGAACGTCTCGCGGTAGGCCCGATCGAGTTCGAAGCCGGTGCGGTCCTCGCCGAGCAGTTCCCGGTAGTAGCGCTGCCGGAAGACGGCCGCGGCGACCTGCTTCAGCCCCGGCTCGCGCTCGACGTGGGCGGTGAGCGCCCCAATCGTGGCCTCGTACAGTTCGTCGACCGAGGCGCCGTCGTAGAGGTCGCGTTCGATCTCCGCGACGAGGTCGTCGCGCTTCCCGTCGGGGAGTGCCTCTTCGCGGCCGTCGCGTGCGCGGTCGAGTATCGATTCGATGTCGGGGGTCGTCGCTGTCGATTGCTGGCTCATGAGTCGGAGTCGCGGTCCGCGTGCGTGGGTTCGAAGTCCTCGACTTCGGCGTCGAGCACCGCGTCGAGTTCCCGGAGGAACTCCTCGGGTTCGGAGAAGGCCTTGTACACCGAGACGAACCGGATGTACGCGACCTGGTCGAGCTCCCGGAGCCGCTCGGAGACGAGTTTGCCGAGCAAGCCCGAGGAGACGATCCGCTCCTCGCGGTCGGACAGGTCGGCGACGACGTCGTCGACGAGGGCCGTGACGGCCTCGTCGTCGACCCCGCGCTTCTCGACGGCCCGCTCGATCCCGGCCCGGAGCTTCCCGCGGTCGAACGGTTCGATGCGCCCGTCGCGCTTTTTCACCTGGCGGGAGTCCCACTCCGGCCGCTCGTAGGTGGTAAAGCGGAACGAGCAGCGCTGGCACTCGCGCCGCCGCCGGACGGAGCTCCCGTCCGCGCTCGTTTCGGTGTCGATGACGCGGGTGCGCTCGTCGCCGCAGTCCGGACAGTTCATAGTTGTCACTGGTCGTCACTCCCACTTCGTTCCCCCACATGTAGGGGGGAGCGTGTGCGTACCGCAACATCTGGTGTCTGCGGCTCCCCCATAAATCCTTCCCAACTGGGTTGATGTAGGACAAGTTGAGTTGATCACCGGCGTGAGCAACTGCTCCGGCGGGCGCCCGCGTCGGCCTGTCACTCCGGGACGAGCGCGCCGGAGATCCGGTAGAGCGCGACGTCGAGGCCGGCGAACAGGCCGCCGACGACGGCGCCGACGAGGATGGCGACGACGATGCCGATGGCGGCGACGACCGCGACGAAGACGCCGAGCCCCTGGATCGCCAGCACCGCGAGGACTGCGAGCAGCGCGGCGACGCCGGTGGGCGCCCCCCACTTCGCGCCCGCGGCGACCGCGCCCCGACCGTCGGCGAGGTCGGCTTCGCGGAGCCACGCCCGGTTCGACCACCACGTCGCGGCCCAGATGGTGAGGTAGACCCCGACGCCCGGGAGCGTGCCGAGGCTGTCGAGGAGGCCTCCGACCGCCGCCGGCGCGACGGCGTGAGCGAGCCACACCGGGAGCGCGACGAGCGTCGCGACGTGGAACGTCGAGAGCGCCCAGACCAGCAACGGATCGGGGTCTGCGTCGCTCCCGTCGGGGCCACCTCCTCCGCCCGATCCGTCACCTGCGTCCGGGTCGTCCCCCTCGGTCAGTTCGGTATCCCCGTCCGGGTCGGCCACGCCGCCGTCCCGGCCGTCCGGCCGAGGCTCAGCCATGGGCGAGCACCTCCCCCAGGGCGACGACGGCCCCGAGGACGAGCGCCGTTGCGGCGTAGGCCCGCCGGAGGAGCGCCGGCGGGACCGACCCACCGTTTCGGGCACGGACGAGCAACAGGGTCCGAACGGCCGAGCCGACGAGGAGGGCGACCACGAGCGGGAGTTTGGCGTCGAGCACTGCTTTCCATTGGCCGCCGGGCAGGGTCGGCGCCAGCGACCCGAGGTTGCCGACGCCGGTGAGTACGAGCGCCCCGAGGCTCCCCCAGAACAGCCACTCGTAGGTGGCGACGATGTCGAACGCCGCGTCGGACGCGGCCACGTCGGGCGACACAGTGGTCGATCGGGAGGTTCCTTCGGCCACCCGGCGGAGCGAGAGCCAGGCGAGGGCGGCGCCGCCGACGGCGACGGCCATCGCCAGGACGTGGATCGATCTGATCGCCAGCCGGGAGAGTGCGAGGGGCAATGTCGACGCCAGCGGCGGGAGGGCGGGGGCGGGCATGGCCACCGGTACGACGGGACGGGTCTTGTAACGACGGGGGAAGCAGTCGGCGGCGATCCGTTCCGGCGTCGTTGGGACCGCGGCGCTTTTGCCGGTGCCGGTCGGGATGGGGAGCATGAAAGCTGACGGGGGCACGGAGGCCGAAAAGCGTCGGGCCGGCGAGTCCGCCGCCGGCCTCGTGACAGACGGGCAGACGGTCGGGCTGGGGACCGGGAGCACCGCCGCCCACGCGATCCGGGCGCTCGGGGAGGCCGTTGCGGACGGCCTCGACGTCGAGGGCGTGGCCACCTCTTTTGCCTCGCGCCAGCTAGCCCGCGAGGCCGGCGTGCCGCTCGCGTCGCTCGCGGACGTCGCCCGGATCGACGTCGCCATCGACGGGGCCGACCAGGTCGCGGGCGGCGACCTCGTCAAGGGCGGCGGCGCCGCCCACGCCAGGGAGAAGGTCGTGGCGGCCGCGAGCGACCGGTTCGTCGTCGTCGTCGACCCCTCCAAGGAGGCACCGATCCTCGATCACCCCGTACCGGTGGAGGTGCTGCCGGCCGCGCGGGCGACCGTGGAGCGTCGGCTCCGCGAGGCCGGCGGCGACCCCTCGTTGCGGTCGGCCGAGCGCAAGGACGGGCCCGTGGTGACCGACAACGGGAACCTCGTGCTCGACTGTGAGTTCGGCCCAATAGAGGATCCCGCGGGGCTCGCACGCACCCTCTCTGTTACCCCGGGCGTGGTCGACCACGGCCTGTTCGTTGGCATGGCCGACGAGGTCCACTGCGGCCGCGAGGACGGCGTCGACGTCAGGCGACCGTAGGCGGGGCCGGACGAGTCGCCGACGTTGGTGGAACACCCGGGACGTTGCCGTCGTGGATGCGGGAGCGGTCGCTGCCGTCGTGGAGTCGGGGGCGGTCGCTGCCGTGGTGGGCCGTACGGCTTCCGCGGAGCCGTGGCTACTCGGGGAAAAAACGGAGAATCGGGGTCGGCCTTACAGGTCGCGGGGCTGGACCGTCTTCCGGTCGTTGGACTCGGCGCGTCGCGCCGCGTCTTCGAGCAGTTCGTTCACTTCGTCGTCGAGCGCGCTGTAGAAGTCAGAAGCGACGTTCTTGTCGTCGAGCGCTTCCTTCACGGCTGCCTTGACAATGAGGTCTGCCATACAGATCCCCATAGCCAACTCCCTATTAAAAAGATTTCCCAAATCGGGTGATTCTGCGCCC
>Ga0207733_100624_pt1 | contig 17163 bp, 20 predicted proteins | sample A23P3SouthBayCA_FD_187735 | JGI IMG/M metagenome (GOLD analysis project Ga0207733, IMG submission 187735) | Aerobic enrichment media microbial communities from Eden Landing Ponds, California, USA - A23 P3 (SPAdes) | ecosystem: Environmental > Aquatic > Marine > Unclassified | place: Emeryville... | reverse complement strand
AGTCGGTCTCGGAAGCGGCTGTGAACCGCTGTCCGTTCTATATCGGCGTGAGCTTGCCGTCGTCGGGCTCGTAACACCGACCGCCCATCAGGGCGTCCTGAATGGCGTCGTCAACCGCATCGGTGTCGGCCCCGTAGCGGTCGACGACCGCCGTCAGCAGTTCCTCGCGGTCGGCCCCGCTGCCGTCGTCGAGTTCGTCCATGACCTCCATGACGGCATCTTCGAGGTCAACGTCCTCAGCGGGCACGTCCTCACCAGCGGACTCGCCGGCGGTCGTCTCGTCGGCTCCGGCGTCTGTCGCGGTCTCGGGTGTTTCGGCGGGCGCGTCGCTCGTGGCCGCGTCGGCGCTTGGTTCGGGGGATTCGTCGCCGGCCGGTGCGCCGGGCGAATCGGGCGCGGGCTCGGCGTCGGCGGCGGCAGCCGGCGCGCCCTCCTCGGCCGCGTCGGCCACGTCCTCGTCTGCCGTCGGTTCGCTGTCGGACGACTCGACCGTCGGTTCGTTCGGCTCGGTCGCTTCCGCGTCGTCGGTCGCTGTCTCCGACGGTGACCCCGTTTCGGTGTCTTCGCCGGTCGTCTCTGGCGTGGAAACCCCAGTATCGAGATCGAGCGAGGCAAGCAGCGGAATCGGGTCGTCGGTCCCGTCGCCGGGGGACAGCGACAGCCCCTCGGCTTCGTCCGTATCGCCGGCGACGACGCGAGCGGCGTCGAGCGCCGTCGTTCGGAGCGCGTCGAGGTAGTCGCCGGTCGTGCCGTAATGATCCAGCGCGAGCGTGATGCCGGCCGCGGCGCTCTCGTCGATGCCCTGGTCCAGCAGCGCGAGGCGGAGTTCGTCGCCGGCCAGGCCGGCCTGTTTCGCGCTGGCCATCTGCCCGATGCGTGAGACAGTCTGCTCGGCGGCCTGGACGACCCAGCGGTCCCGCGTGTCCGCGTCGACCTCGCTGATACTCTCGGGTCGCACCGAGGTGAACACCCGGTCGCTGTCGTCGGGCTGGAAGGTGCGGGCCTTGCCCGTGACGGCGACGAACATCGGCGGGTCGGCGGCTTCGAGGAAGGCCAGCTCGTCGGGCTGGTACTGGCCGGCGTAGATGACGAACGGACCGGTCGGGTCCACGACACGGGCGCGCAACACGTCGTCGTTGACCTGTTCGAGTTCGGTGAGGACACCGACGAGGAACAGTCGGTTGACCCGCGCACCGGTCGGCGTGACGACGTAGTTCGGCGCGCGCTCCTCGTCGGACTCGGAGTACGAGAAGTCGGCGTCGTCGAACTCCGCGGCGAACAGCCGATGAGCGACCTCCCGGCGGCCGGGGCCGCTGTCACCGGATTCGCTCATGCGTCTGCCTCCTTGAGGAGCGTCTGCGCACGCGCCGCCGGGTCGTCGTCGGCCTCGGTAAAGGTCGAAGCGGTGAGGTTCGCGCCGTACTCATCAACCGACAGCGACCCGCGGACGACGTACTCGCGGCCCACGATGCGGTCGCTGATGCGCTCGGCGACCACCTCTTTGTCCATCGCGTCGCGGGCGTGCTCGCGGGCGTCGTCGAGGTCGCCGCCGTACACCCTGGCAGTGAGTTCGTCGTCAAGTACTGCGGTGACGGTGTCGGTCCCGTCGTCGAGGATGGCCTTCGTCCGCAGATCGTCCTCGCCCTCGACAGCGCCGTGGGAGCGGCACTGGCCGTTCTGGATGACGCGGCCACACTCCGGACAACGCTCGATGAGGCCGGAGCCGTCCCGCACCTCGATGACGTTGCCGGCCAGTTCCACGTCGAACAGGCCGCCGCTCTCGACGGCCTCGCGGATCGACAGCCGCGGAGCGTCTTCGGCCACCTCGACCGTGCGGTCCAGCGCGGTCACCGTCGAGAACTCCGAGACGTTCACCGATGGTGCGCCGCGGAACTCGCGGACGAACGTCTCTTCGAGGCGCACGGACGCCCCTTCCTCGATTTCGTCGTGGGGCTCCCAGTCGGTGAAGGGGAGCCGGCCGCTCTCGTCGCCGAGGACGCCGCTGAGAATCGTCGTCTCGCCGTCGCGGCCGTCGATGACCTTCTGCTCGCACTCCAGCACCTGCACCTCCACAGTGATGCCGCGGTCACCCGGTGCGAGGTCCTGCAGCGCGGCGCGGCCGCCGACCTCGTAGTCGATGTCGAGCGTCTCGTCGACGACTTCCGGGTCGGTGCTGTCGCCCAGATTGAGCTCCGGTTGGCCGTCCCACTCGCGGACGCCGGCGTTGCCGAGCCGGACGGTCTGGCCGGGCTGGAGGTCGCCCGAGAAGCCGTCCCAGGCCGTGTAGGATATCTTCCCCGTCTCGTCGGCGAGTTCGCCCTCGCGGATGACGTGCTGTTCCCCGTTGTACTGGATGGACCGGCGACCCGACGTGAGCACCACGGCGGTGACTGTCACGTTCGAGTCGTCGGTCGACACCTCGCTGATGGCCTTGCTCGACGGCGTGCCGTCGCCGCCCGAGCCGCCATCGCCGTACTTCCGTCTGAGGCTCTGCTTGGCCTCGTCCATCGGGACGGAGTAGTTCACGAGGTTCTCCAGGTCGCGTGTGACCTCCTCTTTGTCAACACCGAGGTCGGAGGCGAGCTCCTCGGCATGGTCTTCGAGAGACATCGACTGACGGTTCGACGGGAGCACTCAAAAGCGTTTTCGGCCAGGCGCGCACGACACGCCCGTTCACACCTGGACAAAATCGCCCACAATTCTTATTTATGATACTGTAATCTCTCAGCATATGGGCGTTGACCGCGTTGGAACGTATCGAACGGCCAAAGAGTCCGCTATTGGAGATATTCGACCAGTCGGAGTGTGTGATATCGAATCTAATAATGAAGGCAGCCTACCGGGGGCCTGACTGTGGGCAGTATGTTCGGGTCGAAACCGTCTGAGGCCCATGTCATCTGGCGGAGCGGTCGGAACAACGACGGCAAGAAGAAGTTCGATTTCGAGTATCTGGAGCTGTGGGCCGCTCATTTCGGCGTCGACTTCGAGCAGTGGACCCGCGTCGACCACGACCGCGGTGACGAACCCCGCGAGCAGTTCGCCTGCGTGTTCCGCTGGTCGAAAAGCGGCGGGCAGGAACTCTCCGTCGGTGACGAGGAGTGGACGATGGGGTCCCAGCGCAAGCCCCGCACGTTCATCGAAATCGACGAGGAAGGGATGGTCAGACTCCGGGGCTGGACCACCGAAACAACGCTCGACGTCGAGGAGCTCGTACTGAAAAAGACGGTTCTGAAGCTGAAAACCGCCGACGGTACGGTGAAGAAACTCGACGTTCGGAAGCTCTCGAAGCGCCCCGAAACAACGTCCTCCTGACTGTAACCCAAAAGCCGTTTGACGTGTCGCCGGCACGAACGAGTATGCACGTCGTCGTCAACGCCGCCATGAGTGTCGACGGGAAGCTCTCCTCCCGCCGCCGCGAACAGATCGCTATCTCCGGACCGGACGACTTCGACCGCGTCGACCAGCTCCGAGCCGACAGCGACGCCGTGATGGTCGGCGTCGGCACAGTTCTCGCCGACGACCCCTCACTGACCGTCGACGATCCTGACCGCCGCGCCGCCCGGGCTGAACGCGGCGACCCGCCGAATCCCGCTCGCGTCGTCGCCGACTCCAGAATCCGGACGCCGCCGGACGCCTCGGTGCTGGACGACAGTGCCCAGACCTACCTCCTCGTCAGCGAAGCCGCGCCGCCGGACTTCATCGAGGAGATGGAAGACGCCGGCGCGTACGTCATCGCTGCCGGTCAGGACCGGGTCGACCTCACGACGACGCTCGCGAAACTGGAGGGCGACGGTATCGACCAATTGATGGTCGAAGGCGGCGGCGAACTCATCTTCGGCCTGCTAGAGGAGGCGCTGGTCGACGAGCTGTTCGTCTACATCGGCCCGAAGGTCATCGGCGGCCGGGACGCGCCGACGCTGGCCGACGGCGACGGCTTCATCGAGGACTTCCCGGAGCCAGAGCTGGCCGACGTCGAACGGGTCGACGACGGTGTGGTGCTCCACTGGCAGTTCTAGAAACTGCTCGGCCGTCGAAAATTAGTGGTCGTGGCCGGTCAGTTCGGCGAAGGACTGCCCGAAGCGCTCCTCGAACAGTTCGCTCGTCTCTTCTTCGAGCGCGACGATCTGCTCGTCCGGCTCGCCCTGGGCGTGGTGGACGGCGCTGTGAATCCGCTGGGTCATGCCGAACATCGCGATGTCGCCGACGACCTGCGGGTCCGTCTCGTCCGGCGACTCTCGGAGGATGTCCACGAGTTCGCTCGGGACTGTGAGTTCGTCGGTTTCCTCGCCATCGTCGATAGTCAGCGTGACAGTGTTGGTTGCCATGTCATCGACTCCGGGGGCTGTCCTAAAGGGTCTGTGGATGTGGGACTGACGGCGGGACTCAGTACCCCAAGTAGATCGCGAGTCCTTTCAGCACCCCATAGACGACGGCGACCGCAGCGCCGAGGTAGAGGGCCACTGTCTTGAGCAGCCCCCAGGGAATCAGCCCGCCGTTCTCGCCCACTGTGAGCGTTCCGGCTGTGGTGAATCCAACGGTGATTGTGAACTCGCCTGTCTGGTTCGCACGGTACCGGAACGCAATCTGGTCTGCGGTCCCACCTGCAAGGGTGACGTTGCGCTCCTCAACCGGAGTGCCGTCGACTGAGAGCGTGACGGATTGGCTCTCTGTTTCGTTGCCGTCGTTTCTGACGGTAGCGTTGACGGCCACCGCGCCACCGGGCGGTACCTGTGTCCGGTTCAGTTCGGCGCTCGTGACTCGGAAGCGGTCTCCCTGGCTACGTCCCCCGGTGGCTGTCGCAGTCGAGGCCACTGACTCTCCTTCTGTATCCGACGCTGCTTGTGTAGCCGCTGATTCGGTGGCGTCGGGAGACGAACTCTCTGTCCCACCCGAGCTAGGTGACGCCGTCGCCGCGGCAGTGTCGGTTTCCGAGGGGGTCTCTGTCTGCGTCTCGACAGCGGTCTCCGTTTCGGTCGCGGTGGCCGTTTCGGTCGCGGTGGCCGTTTCGGTCGCGGTGGCCGTTTCGGTCGGCGTCTCGGTTGGCGTCTCCGTTTCGGTCGGTGTGGGCGTCGGTGTGGCACCGCCAAACGTTCCGCCCGGGAAGGTAAGATCAAGCCGCTCGACCTCTCCCTGCGGGTCCGGATCAGTCTCCTCGGCCTCCGGGCCGTCGGCGCTATCGACGTGGAACGTGACCGTCGAATCGATGTCGCTGCTGACCCGTAGTTTGTCCGCGGTGGCCTCGGAACCACCGTACTCGCCGGCAGTGTCGACGGTTATCGAGTCCTGAACTTCGCCGTTCGCCACAGCAACGATAGTCGTTCCCTCAGGAGCCGGCGTTCCGGTGCTGGACTCAGCAGCCCCGTAGTACGCGTTCGGCGCGGCTGTCTGAGCAACCGAGAGTCCGACACTGGCTCCGGTGACAACTGCGAGTAACACGACCAGCGCGACGGCGACCCCTCGTCGTGGATTGAATCGTTGCGACCCGTGCGTCATAAGCAAGTCCAACAACGGCGGGTAACTGACTGGAGAGCTGCGCTCGTTTGCATCTCTAGTCGGTTAGCTCCCTTCGCTCGGGTTGTATCCGGCTTCCTCGACCGTTCGGATTTCCGTCCCGGAATCCACGTAGACGAAGTACCCATCGTACTCGCTGACATCCTTCGTGCCATCCGTGACTTCGGTAAACGCCGACGTGTCAGCGTCGCCGGATGGGTCCGTGAGGTCCACGCTCTCATCGCGGACGTACACCGTGACGTCGCTGCCGACATCGACGCCGTCCCCGAGGTCGTCGGTCACGTCGACCGACGACTCCGCGTTCAGGTCCGGCGTTGCGGAGACGAGATTGTACCCCTCGTGGAGGTACCGCGAGTGCAGCTGACCGGTCTGACTGTACGTGTACCCCACGCGTGCGCTCGAGGATTCACCGTAGACGTAGTATCCTTCTCCGGCCTCCTTCTCCGTCGGCGACACCCACTTCGAGTTATCGGCGGTTGGGTCGTACGTCGTCACGTCGCTAACGTTCTGGAAGACAACGTCCTCCGCGTCCATCGGAGTTCCTTCGACCTGATACCCCTCGTCCAGCCCGTTAGCCTCGTGGACGAGCGTGAGCGTATCGGTGTCTGACCCAGCGTCGGCTTGCGTGACTTCGACCGTGGTCTCCCCGGTCGCTGCGTCGTCCGCGATGTTCGTGGGATCGATCCGACCGTCGATAGCGCCATCGTTCACGTCGACAGTGTAGATCGTACCGGCGATTTCGATGTCTGCAGTCTCGGTGGCTGCGCCGCCACTGGCGATGAGGTTCCCCTGTGCATCACGGACACCCGATGCCGTCACTCGTACCGATGTGTTCGAGTCTTCGACAACGCCGACGAACTCCTGATGGACCTGCAGACTGTCAACAGACGCGATTACGGTCTCAAGCGTCACCGAGTCCGTCGCGGTGTCCGTAGTACCGAAGCCATTGGTCGCAGTAAGCGTCAGCGAGACGTCGCCATCGCTCGCTGTCGGGTCCGATACCGTGAAGGAATCGTAGTACGTGTCACCGGAAGTGTGCGACAGGGTTAGCGATCCATCGCCGCCGAGGGACGACGCGTCGACGGTCACCGTATCGACACCAGCCTGGTTATCAGTCACCTTTGCAGAGACCTTGACTGTGTCTCCAACTTCGACGGTGTCGTCGCCGCCTTTTTCAGTGACTTTGACGTTCTTCAGCGTCGGCTTTGTCGTGTCAACCGTGTACTCGACCTGCAACGTATTTCCGTCCGGCGTCGGCGGCCCTGCGGAGTACGACCGCGTCTGTCCGGCGGCGTCTGTTACGCGAACTGACGCAGTGTACGAGTCGTCATCACTGATGCCGTTGTCGCTCGTATTGTAACTCCAGTCCGACGTTCCGGAGACACTCAACCACTTTTCGGAAGTCTGCCACTTGGCGCCGTTGTAGTATTGCCCATCACTGTTCTGAATAGATATCTCGATAGTCTCAATGCTATTGTCGTCACCGGCAGTCCCGGTAATAGTCGGGGCACTGGTCAGACTTGCCCCATCGGATGGCGACTCGATGTTGGCTGTCGGATACTCGTTGTCGACAGTGAACGTGGTCGATGCCTCGGCGGATGTGAAGCCACTGCCCTCGTCGGCGGAAATCGTTGCCTCTCCGGCGTCAATTCCGTCCCCATTCACCTTTGTCAAATCTATCTTTACCGAGAAATCAGTGTTATCTACACTTTTTGTCACTGTGGCAATGTCGTCATCCACCGGGTCCTGAATGAGGAACGTAACCTCACCGGAAGAATCGACGTTGCCCTCGACGGTTATCTGACCGTCCGGTGTAACGGGATCGTCTGTAACCGTGAAAGTCGAACTGTTGACCGCCGCGCTGACGCTAGCCGAGAACGTGACTGTTGTCGCAAACACTGCGATCAGTAACAGTATTGATAATCCGAGCGCCTGCGTTCGTGTTCGTGACGTGGAGCCTGTCATTTCTTATGTCTGTCAGTGCGGACCGCTGGTTGTTCTGTCCCGGACCGCGCTGGATAGCCGCTTCAGCATACACGCAGCTAGACCGGGTAGTGCGTGATTCGCTGGGATACCAGGCCGTGACCAATCGACCTGCCGACGACCGCCCACCGTTCGTACCGAGCCACTGACCTTCTTAGGTATATCTTCTGAGGTATCTGATTAATACCTTACCCCAATATTATCATTCTAAATAACCAAAACGAATTTGTAGCTCCGGTAACCGGTGGTGGCGAACTCGATATCTGTCGGCTGGCGGCGGGACCGAACCGATACTGTTGCGGTGGCTCCTTGCCTGTCAGGTATAAAAACTGACCGTCTATTGGCTGGCGGTTCGTCGCTGTAGGCGGCGTCAGTCGTCGGCTTCCGCGGCGGCTTCGGCCTCCACCTCTGCGTCGGCTTCGGCCTCTGATTCGAGGTATTCGTCGGCGTCGATGGCGGCTTTACAGCCCATCCCGGCGGCGGTGACGGCCTGCTGGTAGTGGTAGTCGACGACGTCGCCGGCACCGAATATACCATCAACGTCGGTGGCGGTCTGCCCGCCGCCCTTGCCCCCCTTCGCGACGATGTAGCCGGTGTCGTCGAGTTCGACGCCGGTGTCTTCGAGGTAGCCGGTGTTGGGCGTGTGGCCGATGGCCATGAAGACAGCGCCCACGTCGAAGTCGAACGTCTCGGTGTCGGGGTCGTCGAGGTTTTCCGAGGGATACCCCTCGTCGTTCCGTGCAAGGGTGACGTGGTCGACGCCGTCCTCGGGGGAGCCGTGGACCTCCAGCAGTTCGGTGTTCCGCATGATCTCGATCTCGCCCTCGTCGACCTTCTTCTGGACGCGGTCGATCCAGTAGTCCTCGGCGCGGAACTCCTCGCGGCGGTGTGCGATGTAGACGGTGTCGGCGAACTTCGTGAGGAAGTGGGCCTCCTCCATGGCCGCGTCGCCGCCGCCGACGACGATCATGTCCTCGCCGCGGAAGAACGCGCCGTCGCAGGTGGCACACGTCGAGACGCCGTAGCCCATCAGGTCGTCCTCGCCGGGGACGCCCAGCGTCCGGGCACTGGCCCCGGAGGCGGCGATGAAGGCGTCACAGGTGTACACGTCGCCGTTCGACAGTTCCACGCGGAACGGCCGCTCGCTGTCGTCGATGTCCGCGACGATGCCGTGTTCGAGTTCGGCCCCGAACCGCTGGGCCTGCTCTTTCATATTGTTGATGAGGTCCGGTCCGGAGAGCCCCTCGGGGAAGCCGGGGAAGTTCTCGACTTCGCTGGTCAGCGTGAGCTGCCCGCCCGGTTCGTCGCCTTCCAGAATGAGTGGGTCGTTGTTGCTTCTGGCGGCGTAGATGGCCGCTGTAAGTCCCGCTGCCCCGGTGCCAGCGACGATGAGTCGTCGGTGTTCGACGGATTCTGTCATTAGACAAGCTAAACTACCGGCCCGTATTTAGCTTGTGTTGTCGTGCGCCGAACTCGAACCGGGACGACACGCTTAGGCCGCTGCCACCGTTCGCTGGGGGTATGGCCGCCGATATCGAAGAGAAGACCGACCGCTACGAGGGACTGCTCGCGGAGGCACTTGACGCGGCATCAGTCGCGCCCCCTGAAGGGACGCCGATGCACGACGCCGCCCTGGAGTGTGAGGAGATGGCGGCGTCGTATCTTGAGGACGGTCGCCACTTCAGGGACGACGACGATCTGGTGAACGCCCTGGCGTCGTTCTCGTACGGGCACGCGTGGCTGGACGCTGGCGCACGCATCGGCCTCTTCGACGTGCCGACCGAGGGTCACCTATTCACTGTCTGAAACTATGGCCTAATTTGGGTCTCAGTTCGGCAATCGGTTAAGTGTCAACAGTCCTCCGAATCTCCCGGGTCACATCATGAAACAGACCAGGCGCAGTGTCCTGCGGAGTATCGGTGCCGGAACAGCAGTCGCGGTCGGCGGCGTCGGTGCCGCGAGTGCCGCGCCGCCCAGCGAGGGAGATACGATTGTCGATGTGGCTATCGCGGCTGACGGGTTCAACGTGCTGGTGGCCGCAGTGCAGGAAGCCGGCCTCGTCGATGCGCTCAGCGGAAACCGCCAGCTGACGGTGTTTGGACCCACTGACGGAGCGTTCAACGAACTAGGGGTCACGGCGGACAACGTCGGCGATGTTGCTTTTGAGGCGGAATTCGGGGCCTCACTTACCGAAATCCTCACGTACCACGTGGCACCGGGCCGTCGCGACGCCGAGTCGGTCACTACCTCCAACCGGGTGCCGACACTCAACGGCGCGAAAATAGCTGTGGACGGGACCGTCCTCAACAGCGGCCAGGCCACCATCGTCGAAACGAACATCGAAGCCTCGAATGGATACATTCACGCCATCAACGGCGACAACGTCGATGGCGCCGGTGTCTTGCTTCCATAGCCCGGCGCACACCACAGTTTGCGTGGTTATGACAGCAAACCAGAACGGTCCTCCTCCGACGACCACCTCCCATTTGTTCAGCCGGGTCGACCCGGGTCCCGCTGCGTCCGCTGATGCCTAGCCGCCCTGGTTTCGGTCGTAGGCAGCAATCATGCAATCGGCCAGAGGATATAGGTAGGTCCCGAGAGTTGGGACCAGTGATGGAGGGTGTCCTCTGGTACGTTCTCTCCGGGACCCGCGGGGGGCCAAACAGAGCCCGTATCCTCAAGGCCCTCAAGCGACGGCCCCGGAACGCCAACCAACTGGCGGAGGACCTCGACCTCGACTACAAGACCGTCCGGCACCACCTCGACGTCCTGTTTGACAACGGCGTCGTCGACAACACCGGCGGCGACTACGGCTCCGTCTACACGCTGACGGACAGGACCGAACAGTACTGGGACACCATCGAGGAAATCATCGCGGAGATCGAGTGACAATGGCTGAAATCGGGAAAGGAGTCTTACCACGAGCCGGCATAGGAGGGCACAGATGGCAGTCTGGATGACCGCGGCGAGTGTCGCTTCCGCGCTCAACGTCGTGGTCCTGCTCGTGCTACTGTCAGTCTGGACCCGGAACTACCTGGCAGTAGGCTCGAAACACGCCCTCGGACTGACCGTCTTCGGGTCACTGTTGCTCGCCGAGAACTGTCTGTCCGTCTACTACTACGTCCTTGACCCGGAGGTCGCCGTGCTGTTGCGAAGCGCCGCGCCTGTCGCCGGCCGCGCAATGACGTTTGTCGCGATACTGGAACTCGGAGGGCTGCTGTTTCTGGCGTGGATCTCGCTCGACTGAGCGGTCGCCGCGACATCCCACGAACGGGGGCTCTCGTCGCGCGGATGTATGCATCTGGAGCGTAATTGTAACCAAACTGTATCGACTGGTAACATCGTTTTTTATATCTCATCACTCCCCCACGATGTGCGGAACTACACGGTGACTCCCGCTGACCCGGTAACTCCGGGACTGAATCGGCGTTCCCAGCCTCTCCGGAGCGGCCGTATCGAGGCGAAGGCTGGTCGTTCGTCGGCGCATCGACGGAGTCAGACGGCGCCGCAATCCCCCATATATCCGTTGCGCACGAAGGGTGGCGATGGCCACCAAGGTTATATAGGTGGATTTCTAGCCATGTCATCTCTTATCACGGCGCTGTCCGGCGATCTCGGCGGAAAATCGGCGAAAGGTTTATATACTTTACGGACTAACTATAGGGTAAGACAGTTTCCCCAAACGGTCTTAAAATTTCTGCACCCGGCAGAACAGGACTCCCAATCATGAGTGAATCAACAACGCGGACAAGCACACGAGAACGAAACGAGCAGATAACCGAATCGACGGAGCAGGAGGACGTAGAGACCTGTCCCGAATGTAGCGGCAACGTCGTCACGGACACCGAACACGGCGAAACAGTCTGTGAGGACTGTGGACTGGTCGTCGAAGAGGACGAGATCGACCGCGGACCGGAATGGCGGGCGTTCAACTCCGCCGAGAAGGACCGCAAGTCCCGCGTCGGTGCACCGACGACGAACATGATGCACGACAAGGGCCTCTCGACCAACATCGGCTGGCAGAACAAGGACGCCTACGGGCGTTCCCTCTCCAGCGAGCAGCGCCAGAAGATGCAGCGGCTCCGAACCTGGAACGAGCGGTTCCGGACTCGGGACTCCAAGGAGCGCAACCTCAAGCAGGCGCTTGGCGAAATCGACCGGATGGCCTCCGCACTGGGGCTTCCCCAGAACGTCCGCGAGACGGCCAGCGTCATCTACCGCCGCGCGCTCGGTGACGACCTGCTCCCGGGCCGGTCCATCGAGGGCGTCGCGACATCCGCGCTGTACGCGGCCGCTCGCATGGCCGGGAACCCCCGCTCGCTCGACGAGATGGCCCGCGTCTCCCGAGTCGAGAAGATGGAACTCACACGGACCTACCGGTACATCGTCAGGGAACTCAGCCTCGAAGTCCAGCCGGCGGACCCGGAGCACTATCTCCCGCGGTTCATCTCCGACCTCGGACTCAGCGAGGAGACCCAGCGACAGGCCCGTGACCTCGTCGAGGGAGCCCGCCAGTCCGGGATGCTCTCCGGCAAGTCACCGGTCGGCATCGCCGCTGCGGCCGTCTACGCCGCCGCCCTGTTGACCAACGAGAAGGTCACCCAGAGCCAGGTCAGCGACGTGGCCGACATCTCTGAAGTGACCATCCGAAACCGCTATAAGGAACTCCTCGAAGCTGAAGACCTTCCGGCCTAACGCCCGATGAAGGCAGACCGGTGGGGAGACGCCAAGGCTTTTTATCATTGGCCATGTGTGTGAGTAACATACATGGAGGAAGCGTACGTGCGATTGCTCTGTCCTGAGTGTAAGAAAGACTGGGAGTCGACGCCGACAGACTTGCCGCGACACGACACGACGTTCCACTGCCCGAACTGTCACGCGAGCCATCGGCTCGCCGTTTTCACCCGTACGGAAAACGACTTGCAGACGCTGAAAGGTCTGCAGTAGCTACTCGCTCGTCGCCGAGCGTGCGCCACACGCTTCACAGCGGAGCAGCAGCGCGCCCTGTTCCCGTTCTAGCTGCGTGTCCGGCAGCCCACACTCCGAGCAGAGCACGAACTCGTCGACGTAATCGTCGATAGACGCCTCGATGCGGTCGGCGTCGAACTCGCCGGTCAGCCGCGCCCGGCCGCTCTCGTCGATGTGCCCGCTCGTCCCGAGGTCGTTCTGGAGGAATTTCATCACGTGGTCGTCCTCGCGTCCGAGTCGGGAACACGTCGACTGGAAGTTCTCGTACACGGTGACGTTGCCTTCCTGGCGGACCTCCGGGTCCGGGACCTCGAAGCGTTCGCTTGTGCCGTCGATCTCGGGTGTCTCTTCCATCGCCCGGTCAAGCATATCGTCGTATTCCATACTCATACGTCACGGAGCAGTCGACAAAAACTTTTCATACGGATTGCTGGATCGGTTTACCGGTATGTGTCGACCCCGAGGTCGGCACTATCCGGAAGTAATCTACAACAATCCGTACCAGCCGGTGGTCGCCCGCTATCGCCAGGCTGTAAGTGTACAGGTTTCGTCCGCTACCATCGAGACCCAGGTGTCATCGTGGGCAATATCGGCGATGACGAACCGCTGCTGGCCGTCGACATCGTCGACAGCACACATCACATCAGACGCAGTTCCCGACCGACGGGTGGGACGTTCAACCTCGTAAGACACAATTGTTCATCTAGGATGTGCGGTAATGAATGTGTCGTACTCGTTTCGTCTTTTGATACTCTGAAACCCGGCCATTTATGCAACAAAACGACTTGTGTCTTCCTATTGCCGTTGTGAGTATCAAGGCCGATTCAACAATCGTCGATGCCAACGGCCGGAGACAGCCGCGCTGAATCGCCGCGAGAAGTCCCGGATATGTCAGGGAGCCAGCCGGTTCTTGCGCCCTTTCATCTCCCGCTCGTAGTAGTCGAAGGTCTTGGGACACCAGTCGGCTGCCAGGTCGAGCATCTCCTCGGTCATCTCCCGGATCTCCCACTGTGCGTCCGCCGCGGCTCGCATATCCGCGACGTGCATCAGCATTCGGGCGTTCATCGACATCACGATGTTCACCTTGGTGCCGATTGGCAGTACGAACCGGGCGTCTTCCGGCGGCATTCCCAGTTCAAGCAGCTCCTGATACGATTCGACCGCCTGCTCGATGGTGTCTTTGAATATCTCCGTGCGTTCTTCGAACTCTTCGTCGGAGACGCTTGCCTTCTGCTGGTTCCGGCCGATCCAGTCCGGATCCGTCGCAGACGGCGGCGTCACGACCAGTTCACCCTCACGGACGGCTTCGGGGTCCACGTCGTCGAAGGAGACGTACCGCATCGACTGCACATCGAATGAGACGTGTCGGTGACGGGTGATCTGGGCCATACAGGAGCGGGAAACGCCTTCGACGGCGAAAGTCGCCTGCGCGTGTTCGAAGGGGCCGAAGTGGCCGTGGTCGAGGAGATGCCCGATGAGCGTCTCCTTTTTTTCCTCAAGCGAGTCTCCGTCGACCTCAGCCATCGTCGCTTCGAACGACTGGCTGCCGACGGAGGTGTCGCTGTAGTCGTTGCGTGCTGCCTTGCAGATAAGATCCTCGGGGTCGTCTGTCGCTTCGAGCAGCCTTACGTCCATATCGGGTGGGTGGTCCGGAGCGGCAAAATACTTCCTTACCGGACCGACACGATGTTCGGACTGCCTGTGGCTACGTGATCAGATATCCTGCCAGTCGGTCGGTTCGCCGGCCAGTCCGAGCACGCGGGCCTCGCGGCCGCCGCCCTCGGCGTCGCGCACGTCGATCATCCCGTCGAAGGCCTGCTTGATGACCTGTAGCGTCTGGTCGTCGTGAGCGCCGGAGTCGATGGTGAACACGCCGATGTAGCCCGCGGAGTCGAGCCGCGAGGACAGCACGTGACAGAACTTGAATACGGTCTTCTTGTCCGTGTAGGTCAGCATCGTCGACAGCGAGACGAGGGCCAGACGGCCCTGTTCGTTGCCGGCGTTGTGCAGTCCCTCCAGCGCCTTCGTGATGCCGATACCGATGCCGGTGAGATCACCGGGCGAAGAGACGTGGTGGGCGTGGGCGTTGCCGATTGCCGCTTCGTCTGTGCCACCTTCGCCGCGACAGTCGATGACACCGAGTTGGGAGTCGTCAAGGTCGGGCACGAGCGACCGGAACTCCTCGACGACACTGCCCGCGCCGTCACCCGTCGTCACGACAACTGCGCCGTTGCCCTTGCGCAGCCCATCGGCGAGCACATCGTACGCGAGTCGTTCCTTCCCGCTCATTGCCGGTCCGGAGATCAGGATGCTGGACCCTGGCCGGACCTCACTGAGCGCATCGAACTCTAGTACTGAGGTGAGATCATACATTGTTTGTCGCTCAGTTGTCTTCATCGTCGCTCAGTCCGCGAAGCGTTGCGATGAAATCGGAGTCGTCTTCGATGCCACCGAGTGTCTCCGAGAGGTCGTCTCGCATCTCCGCGACTCTCTGGCTCAGTTCGTCGTACTGGTCACTCTCCGCCAGCTCTGCGCTCGATTTCGTCGCTTCGAGCGTCGCCTGCTTCTCGACGAGCGCGTAGTACTCCTGCAGCAGGGAGTCGTACTCGGAGCGGTCGAGCAGATTGTCGACCGTCTCGTGGAGCTGTTCGCTCCGGATCGGCTTTGAGAGGTATGCGTCAAAGCCCATCTCCAGAATGTCGAAGTCCGGCTCGACGGCGGTGACCATCGCCACCCGACAGCCCAGGTCCCGCTCGCGAATGCGCTCCAGCACTTCGTCCCCGGAGAGGCCGGGCATCATCCGGTCGAGCAATACGACGTCGACATCCGCGTCCAGTTGCTCCAGGCCCTCGTCGCCGTTCTGTGCCATGCGGACCTCGTACTCCTGTTGCAGCCACAGTTTGTACGTCTCGGCAACATCTGGTTCGTCTTCGACGATAAGCACCACAGGTAGGTCCGAATCTGACATAATGTTCTACTATCCCCCGTTTGCATATCCACGTACATAGCCCTGTGGGTGCGTGATTGCGGCCGGTGACAGAACGATACCCACATCCGGGACGACGGCCAATGGGCGGGTAATGATTCGAAATCTCGCCCGTGGGCAACAGGCCTTCACGAGCAACGTGTTCCTCGTCACCGGGGACCGAACCGTTCTGGTCGACGTCGGCAACGAGTTCGACGTGGTGTCGGCTGTCGAAGAACACGCCGACGATATCGACGCTGTCGCCGTCACTCACACCCACTACGACCACGTCGAGAACCTCGACAGTGTCGTCGACGCCTTCGACGTGCCGGTGTACGGCTACGACACGGACCAGGACGGCGTCGAGCACGCTATCGCTGACGACGAGACGATACAGCTGGGCGACCACGGCTACCGGGCGCTGCACACGCCCGGCCACAAGAACGACCACCTCTGCTTTTACTCGGCGGACGCCGGCGTCCTGTTCGCCGGCGACCTCGTGTTCGCCAACGGGAGCTTCGGCCGGACCGACCTCGAAGAGGGCGACCGTGACCTGCTCGTCGACAGTATCCAGCGGGTCCTGTCGGTTGTCGACGAGGACCTACAGGAGATGCACACCGGCCACGGACCGAGCGTCACCGACGCGCCGTACCAGGACATCGAACTGGCCCTGCAGGCCGCGAAGTTCTGAGAGCGCGGCTGAGTGATAGTTTTAGTCGAACGCACAGGCCAGCAGCGCGTCGTAGGCGTGGTCGTACGCATCGGCGACAGCCGCCGGGTCGTTGCGCTGCTCGCTGTCGAGCGCGGGTAGGCGCACCGCGGCGACCTGCTCGATGAGGTCGACGACGTTTGGCACCCGCTCCTCCAGTTGGCCGTCGCCGGGGCCGCCGGTGGCGATCTGACAGGCCTTGCTGTACCGGTCGCCGTCGTAGATGCGCGCTCGGCCCGGTTCGACGACGGCCACGGCGTCCGGTTCGATGCCCGACAGCGGCCGGGCCACGTCGCCGTAGGACTCGACGACCGCCCGGTCCGTCGATTCGATGTCCGCGGCGAGCGACTCCAGCGCTTCGACGTGTATCACCCGCATCAGGTCGTTGAAATCGGCGACTGAGGTGACCCGTGGCGCGTTAGCAAGTGGGAGTCGCTCGCCGACAGAGTCGGGCAGGTCGACGGTCCCGTTTACGACGTACTCGACGCCCGTTTCGGAACTCGGGCGGCCGACCCGGTCGACGACGAACTGCTGGTTGTCCTTGCCGAGCAGTCCCGTCTCGGCCCCCGGCGAGGGATGCCACAGGCGGTGAATCGGGTTGAGTTCTTCCGGGGCGACATCGCTCGGTGACGCGGCCGCGAGGCGCTTCGCGTCCTTGCCGTACAGCCGCCCCTCGTTCGTTGCGCGCTGGTAGTCGTCGTGGTCGAACCAGTAGTTGTTGCCCGCCCTGGGCTTGAACCCCTGGGCGCTGGTCCGCTCCAGCAGGCCGACGCTGAACGTGGTCTTGCCCGCGTCGACCCGGTCACTGCCGGCGACGAGGAGCTTCATGACTCGGCGAGGCCATACAGCCCGACTACGTCGTCGTCCTGCGGGTCGGCTATCACGAGGTCGTCCTGGTTGAAGATCATCCACGGGATCGCCCAGTCGATGAACACCGACTCGTTGGCCTCGCTGAGTTCGGCGTCCGCCGGGAGGCCCTGGAGGAGGCGGGCGATTTCCGGGATGGTGTACAGTTTGTCGGGGTCGA
>Ga0207733_100623_pt1 | contig 17337 bp, 19 predicted proteins | sample A23P3SouthBayCA_FD_187735 | JGI IMG/M metagenome (GOLD analysis project Ga0207733, IMG submission 187735) | Aerobic enrichment media microbial communities from Eden Landing Ponds, California, USA - A23 P3 (SPAdes) | ecosystem: Environmental > Aquatic > Marine > Unclassified | place: Emeryville... | reverse complement strand
GGCGGGGCAGCCATTTCGATTGCCCACGTCACCGGCAAGCCGATTCTCTTCCTCGGCACTGGCCAGGGATACGAGGATCTGCAACGGTTCGATCCAGAAGCAATGGTCGATCAGCTCCTCGGCGACTGAGAGGCGGCGCAAGAAATCGGTAATTTTCTCCGTTAAATGATCGCCCACCTGACTGTCATCCCTGGTAACCGTCCGCTATAGCCAGTTGGGCGCTGATCTGGGATTGACCGACGGGCTCGCCGGTCCAGATACCAGCAACATCATCCTCATCGGAGGAGGTGAGGGGCATTTCGCCGTAACGGTCCGTTTCAAGCACGTAGAGGGCCTGTCATTGTGTCACATGAGCATGCACGATACTCACACGGACACCGAGGGGTGGGCCCGATGAACCACGGCTGGTTCGCGGTGATCCGATCTCGAGCGAGGCGCAACCAATGGAAGTGGTTGCCATGAACACGGTCGAACAGTACAAGCAGGAAAAGCATCCCCTCGACGTGATCGAGGACCTGAAAGAATACGCCGCTGACGGTCTCTCCTTCGACGAAATCGAGGAACGTGCGGGCGACGGCGAGTGGGAGCGCCTGAAGTGGGCCGGGATGTACTCCCACGGCGTCCAGCGTGGCTACTTCATGATGCGGACGAAAGTCCCCGGCGGTTATCTCACACCGGACCAGGCCGAGGTCATCGGCGAGATAGCAACGGAGTACGCGACCGCGCCCGAGGAGCACGGTGGCGAGGAACAAAACGAGATCTGGGGGGACGCGTATCTGGACATTACGACGCGCCAGGACATCCAGAAACATTGGATCGAAGTCGAGGACGTCCCGGAAATCTGGGACCGGTACGACGAGGTCGACCTGACGACGATCCAGGGGTGTGGGGACTCGGCGCGCAACGTGCTCGGTTGTCCGGCAGCGGGACTCGACGATCACGAGTGTTTCGACGCCCAACCCGTCGTCGACGCCGTCTCGGACTTTTTCACCGAGAATCGCGAGTACGCGAACCTGCCGCGGAAGTTCAAACTCACGATCACGGGCTGTACGCAGGACTGTGCCCAGTCCCAGATCAACGACGTCGGCATGACACCGGCCCGGAAGGATCTGGGCGGCGAACGCGGTCAGGTGTACGGCTTCCACGTTCGCGTCGGCGGTGGCCTCTCGGACGGCCCCCGGATGGCCTCTGATCTCGACGTGTTCGTCCCGCCTGAGGACGCCGTCGAGTTCACCCGGGCTGTCGCCCAGACGTTCAAAGAACTGGGCGACCGGAACAACCGGGGGGTCTGTCGTATGCGCTATCTCGTCCAGCAACTCGGTGCGGAGAAGTTCGAAGAAGCGGTCCGCGATCGATGTACGGTCGACCTCCCGACACAGGGCGTCGATCTCACCGAGGGGTACACCGGCGACCACGTCGGCGTCCACGACCAGAAACAGGACGGGCTGAAGTACGTCGGGTTCAACGTTATCGCCGGTCGGATGGGCGGCGACGAATTCGCCGAGGCGGCGCGAGCGGCCAAAAAGTACGGCACCGAGGACGCCTCCGTTCGGCTGGCGACCGACCAGAATTTCCTCATCACGCACATTCCCGCCGAGAACGTGGGCGAGCTCATGAACGAACCGTTCGCCCGGAAGTATCGTCCCGATCCAGGACCCTTCTCCCGGGGTGCCGTCGGCTGTACGGGCAGCGAGTTCTGCAACTACGGCATCATCGAAACGAAAAATCGCGTTCGACGCTGGGCCAAAGCACTGGACAAGCGCATCGACACGCCGGAGGACCTCGACGTCGTCCGGATGCACATGTCGGGCTGTTCGGCCTCCTGTGCCCAGCCACAGATTGCCGACATTGGCTTCCGCGGCGAGACGGTGAAACTCGACGATCCGGAGGGGACCACCAACGAGGAGGGCGACAACATCGTCGAAGGAATGGACTTCGGCCTCGGTGGCAGCCTCGGCGCGGACAACGAGTTCCTCGACTGGGTCGAGACCGCGGTGCCAGCCGACAGCGTCATCCCGGCGCTGGAACAGCTCTTCGGCGCCTACGCCGAGGAGCGCGAGGACGGCGAACGGTTCTACGAGTGGTGTCGCGATGCGGGCAACGATCGCCTGCGGGCAGTCATGCAGGGGGCCGACGCGAACGTCGCCGGTGGCGTCGCCGTCGACACGGGAGGGCGGGGCGATGACTGAGGACCCACTGCCCGGCGTGCCAGATACCAATCGATCGCAGGACGCCTCGGGCCACGGCCACGAAGATTCCAGCGACCAGGGCGACGAGGGCTGTGGCTGTGGGAGTTCGTGTGGCTGCGGTGGATCGTCGAATGCGAGCAGTGGCGACGTGGCCGCGGACGGCGGTGTCACCAACGTCGACGCCAGCGGCTCGCTCGGCGACGTCGAGTTCACCGAGCCGGCAAGTGGCGAGAGCCAGAACGTCGACGACGGCGCACCGGACGAGCGCGTCAACGTCCCCGAGGGCGTCGACCTCGACACACCGACCTACGAGATCCGGTCGGAGATGAACGACATCGAGACGCCCGACGAGAAGACCTGGTTCATGGAACTGGACGAAGCGGTCATCGACGACGACCGCTGTATCCAGTGTGGTACCTGCGTCGCCGCCTGCCCCTCGGATTCGATCGGCATTGGCGATGACGACCTGCCGGAACTCGTCAAAATGTGTACCGGCTGCTCACTGTGCTGGGACTTCTGTCCACGCGGTGGCCTGCGCTATGAGCGCCAGTGGAAGATCACTGGCGGCGACGACAACGTCAAGGGCGCCGGTGACCCGATCACGGAATTCTCCGCGAAGGTAGAGGACAGCTGGCGGGAAACTTCACAGGACGGCGGTGTGGTCACGAGCGTCCTCATCCACCTGCTGGAGGCCGACGAAATCGACGGCGCGCTCATCGCCACCGAAAGCGAGGACGATCCCTGGAAAGCCGAATCCTTCCTCGCGACGACGCCGCAGGAGCTCATCGACAACACCGGCACCATCTACAACCAGACGATGGCGCTTGGCAACCTCGGCCTCGACCAGTGGGAGCACAAACTCCCGGACAAGGACGTCGAGGACCTGTCACTCGCACTCGTCGGGACGCCGTGTGAGATCGAGGGGATCCGCGCGCTGCAGGACTTCGACTGGGACTACAACTCCCAGGAAGCAGGTGTGCGAGCGATCGACTACACGATCGCGCTGATGTGTACGAAGAACTTCAACTACCACAAGCTCATCGGCGAGCAACTGGAGGAAAAGCGCGACATCTCGCCCGACGAGATCGGCAAGATGGACGTCCTCCACGGCAATATGATGGTTTACGACCACGATGGGCAGATGATCCTCGAAGAGGACGTCGAGCACTTCCACGACGCCGCGCTCAAGGGCTGTGACGAGTGTGCGGACTTCACCGGGTTTTGCGCGGATCTCACCGTGGGATCAGTCGGATCGAGTGACGAGTACTCCAGCGTCATCGTCCGAACCGAGCAAGGACTGGATGCCTGGAAGATGACCAGGGAGGACCTGGACTATCACGACCTCGAAGACAAATCCGCAGTCGGGAAACTCCAGGGCTGGGACAAGAAGAAGGCCTTCGACGCCCTGAAACGGCCGTTCGATCCCGACGCGCCCAGGTTCATCGAGTACACCGAGCACGCCGAAAACTACGGGACCGAGACGAACCCCCACGAAGCGAAGCACTAGCGGCGATTCGTCGTCTGCCTTTTGCGAAAAAATGTGAACGGCGATCAGCGTGTGTGAACGGCCTTACTGGGGTGGCTTTCGCTCCACCGTTCTCGAACTATCGTTCGCGATCAGGTTCCGTGCAATCCCGCCAGCGATCGGGAGTTCGTACCAGCGACCCTGGTAGGTCATGTACATCATGCCGAGCCAGAGCGCGAGGCCCGCGAGTCCGAGCAGCGTGTTCAACAGGCTAAACAGTTGCCACATGCCGAACCCGGCGGTCGCCACGAACATCCCCAGTAACACGTTCGAGACGACGAAATAGATCACCGTCAGGGCCCCGAAGGCGACGATGCTTTGGGCGGCGTGGAACCGGACGAACTCGTCGTCTTTCTCCGTGAAGAAGAAAAACAGGCCAGTCAGCCAGCCGAGTGCGTAGGCCGCGGCGCCGGCGACGTTGGGTTCGAGTCCCGATGCCGTGTTCGATTGCTCGCCGGTGGGAGTGTTCACTGCCTGACCGGACGGCTGGCCCCCATCGGTCGCCAGTTCGTCCCCCGCCGTCGTATCAGTCATTGCCGTCGACGATTCTCTCTCCGTGGTCGTATCGTATGGTGTCATGTGTGCCCTCCCCACCCGACCCGGCCCACCGGTGTCGAGGTGGTTACAGTCCAGTCGGGCTCACAGTGCTTATATCAATAGGGTGTTACAAACGGAGATTGGCGCAATTAGGCGCTCGTTACCGGGATATCGGGAGAATTCGAGTTCTTCTTGGCTCCCAAGCAGCCGTCTGCACAACGGTCGCACTAGCCCATCGAGCGAGACGCAGTCGTGGGAACGAAGGATGGGTCGAAGTGAGCAGCGGGATTCGGTTAGCTGCGTGCGTTCTCGACCGCGTCGACGAACGCCGCAGCGCTCTCCTGGACCTTGGCCATGTCGCCGGCCGCGATGGCCTCGTAATCGACGAGCGCCGATCCAGCGCCGACCGCGATGGCACCGGCGCCGAAGTACTCGGCGACGTTCTCAGTTGAAACGCCGCCGGTCGGCATGATCGGTATGTCGCCGAGTGGACCCTGGAGCGCACCGATGTGGCCCGGGCCGACTGTACTCGCCGGGAACATCTTGAGGATGTCCGCACCGGCCTCCATCGCGCTTGCCGCCTCCGTGGGCGTCATGACCCCCGGGACGGCGACCACGCCCGCTCGATTGCACACGTCGATGACGTCCTCGTTCAGGTTCGGCGCGAGCACGAACTCCGCGCCGGCCTCGATGACGTTTCGCGCGGCTGCGGCGTCCATGACGGTCCCAGCACCGATCACGGCATCGGTGTCCTCGAGTGCGCGGTCGACGGCTGCGATCATCTCGCTGCAGCGCTTCGCGTCCGCAGTGAGTTCCAGCGCGCGAACGCCACCAGCGTGAATCGCCTCCGCGACCGGGACGATGTCGTCCTCGTCGATCCCTCGAAGGACGGCGGTCACGCCGCTGTCGACGAGTGCGTCGAACGTCTCGTGCTTGCCTGTCATACCGAGGGATCAGACTGGCAGGTGCAAAAAGAGTGGTACTCTCCCTGGGCAGCTATGCGAACGGATTCCGCGCGGTTTCAACTCTCGTGATGTGTTCGAGGGCGTCGAAGTCGTCGTCGAAACTGTAGAGATACTGAATACCGCTCCTTCGCATGTACGCAGCGATCACTGCGTCGGTAAACGAGAGTCCCGGATACGCCCTGAAAAGCGATCGCCCTGCAGCGAAGTCGGTCTTCGTTGTCTGGTCGAGTTCGAGGTCGATACTGGCCTGAATAGCATCCAGCGTCGTTACTGCAGTGTCGTGATCGACCCTGGCGTGGAGGTAATTGCACACCTCGTGCAGAACTGGATCGGGGATCCGACCCGTTGGCAGGTCACCCCCATCGACCGCGTTCATTACCGCTCGGGCGTCCTCGTGATGCTGGTCAGTGGCGATCCGCGCGCCAATGAGCACGTTGGAGTCGAGCAGGGCCGTCGTCATTAGTACTCGCCGGCGACGAAGTCGTGATCTGTCGCCGCATCGGTCGGCTCGTCGAGTTCGACGGCTTCGAGGGCTGCGAATGCACCACGCTGTCGCTTGACGACATCGACCTCCAGCGTGCCATCCTCTGTCACTCGCCATCGGATTCGATCGCCCGCCTCGACATCTGCGGCGTCACGAACGCTCGCTGGCACGGTTACCGAGTAGCTCTCGTTGACTGCAGTGTCGTCCTCGATGGTGTTCGGCATGCGAGAGTATCAGTCCTCACCGCTTATTAAATTTGCCAGCAAATTAGCGGGCGCCATCGGCCTGCCTGGACCGTCTGTATCGCCGCCAGAACCGATCACCCTTCGTACGGCCGAGCCGGATCCGTCTTCGGCGAACCGGTGCCGAGAACGCGAACCGGGTCGCCGGCGTCAGCGGGGTTGTATGGTCGAATCGGATTCGTCGGTTCGACCACGAACGCCTCGTCCGTCTCCACGACGAATTCCTTCTCCGGCGTCTCGACGTGGAGGGTCCCCGCAAGAACGTAGAATGCCTCCTCGCGGATTTCGTGGTAGTGATAGGAGCGAGCGAGGTCCTCGCCGGGGTCGAGGTGATAGGTCGCCATGTGCAGGGTCGTGAGACCGGCGGCATCCGAGAAGGCGCGCCGCTCGCAGGGGTAGTCCGGGGGAGAATCCAGGGCGTCCGGGCGAAGGTGATAGTAGCTCACGGTCGGGAATGGTTACCCTTCCGATATAAACTATCGGCTGCGCTCAATGTCCGAAAATCATAGAAGGACCATCGCGGATCAGCCGGATCGGGTGATGCGTCGAATCGTCCAGGGTGGGGACGGGGGCATTGTTCCGCCCGTGAATGATCGGCAATGGAAAGCGCCGGCGGAAACGCCGGTACGATAACAAGGCTTTACCGGAGCCGTCGCGTACCACGGTTCAATATGGTACTCGACGATCTCGGGAGTTCCCTGCGCGGGACCCTCGATAATCTCCGCGGGAAGTCCCGCATCGATGAGGAGGACGTCGACGAGGTCGTCAAGCAGATCCAGCGATCGCTGTTGCAGGCCGACGTCGACGTCGCGCTCGTCCAGGACCTCTCCGGCCGGATCAAAGATCGGGCACTCGACGAGGAACCACCCGCCGGCACGACGCCGCGGGACTGGGTCCTCCGTATCGTCTACGAGGAACTGGTCGAACTCGTTGGGGACTCCACGGACATCCCACTCGAGGAACAAACGATCATGCTCGTCGGTCTCCAGGGGTCGGGGAAGACGACGACCGCAGCCAAAATGGCCTGGTGGTTTTCGAAGAAGGGGCTCCGCCCGGCGATCATCCAGACCGACACGTTCCGACCGGGCGCCTACGACCAGTCCAAGCAGATGGCAGAGCGCGCCGAAGTCGAATTCTACGGCGATCCCGACGCCGACGATCCGGTCCAGATCGCCCGCGAAGGCCTCGAAGCGACCGAAGATGCCGACGTGCGCATCGTCGACACCGCCGGTCGGCACGCGCTGGAAGACGACCTGATCGAGGAACTCGAAGAGATCGATCGAACTGTGTCTCCAGACCGCGCGCTGCTGGTCCTCGACGCAGCCATCGGACAGGGCGCGAAGGACCAGGCACAGCGCTTCGACGAGGCCGTCGGTCGCGGGGTCGACGGCGTCGCGATCACGAAACTCGACGGGACGGCGAAAGGTGGCGGGGCGCTGGCGGCGGTCAACGAGACCGACTCCACCATCGCCTTCCTCGGGACCGGCGAGACGGTCAAGGACGTCGAGCGCTTCGAGCCCTCGGGCTTCATCTCCCGATTGCTCGGGATGGGCGACCTGAAGCAACTCACCGAGCGCGTCGAGCGGGCGATGGAGGAAACGGGGGCCGAGGACGACGACTGGGACCCCGAGAGCATGCTCGACGGGAAGTTCACCCTCAACGACATGCGCAAACAGATGGAGGCGATGAACAACATGGGACCGCTCGACCAGGTGATGGACATGATCCCCGGGATGGGCGGCGGGCTGATGGACCAGTTGCCCGACGACGCCATGGACGTCACCGCCGACCGGATGCGAGATTTCGAGGTCATCATGGACTCGATGACGGAGGACGAACTGGAGAATCCCCGCACGGTCGGCCAGAGCCGGACCGAACGGATCGCCCAGGGTGCCGGCCAGCCCGTCGAGCGCGTGCGAGAGCTGCTCGAACAGCACCGCCAGATGGAACAGATGATGAAGCAGTTCCAGGGCATGGGCGACGGCGATATGGAACGCATGATGCAGCAGATGCAGGGCGGTGGCGGTCCTGGCGGCGGCATGGGCGGGATGGGTGGCGGTGGCGGCAATCCGTTCGGCGACTGATTGCGGGGGTGTGGCGATCGGCGGTTTTCAGCCAGACTTTGAGCGAAGCGTTCAGAGAGTAGTGCGGTCCAGACGGGCGAAGTCGCTGCATCGTCGGCAATCATCGAGGGCGCTGGCTGAACAGCTGCTGTCCGGGCAGCGCGGGACGGTCGTTTTTTGCCACTCCGCAGAGAGGCTCGGGTATGACCGTCCGCGAGGTCGCTCGGGCAGCGTACCGGGAAACCCTCCCGGTGTTGCTGCTCAGTGCGGTGGGTGGCCTCTTCGCGGGCCTCGTTCTCGGTGGGATGGAACGTGAGCTGCAGCAGGTCGCTGGCTTGATCGTCCTCGTGCCGGCCCTCTTGGCGACCCGTGGCAACGTCTATGGCTCGCTGGGGGCGCGACTGGGCACCGCACTCCACCAGGGGCTCATCGAGCCGACGCTGCGCCTCGATGACGAGCGACTCAATACGGCGCTCGTGGCGGCGATGACGACCGGTCTGCTCGTGAGCGCCTTCGCCGCGATTCTGGGATTTTCCCTATTGATCGGGCTGGAGCGGCCGGTCGCCAGCCTGCCGACGCTCGTCGCCATCGCCCTCCTCGCTGGATTGATCTCCGGCCTCCTGCTCGCGACCGCCGTGGTTACCGTCGTCTTCGTTGGGTATCGCCGCGGACTGAATCCGGACACGCTGGCCGGACCGGTCGTGACGACGACGGGCGACGTCGTCGGCATCGCAACCCTCCTGGTGGCGACGCGGCTCGTCCTCGCGTTTGGAGGTGGCTAACGTGAGTACCGCGACGCCGGCCTCGCGGGAGTGGACCGTCCGGGGCATCCTCCAGCGAATGCTCCCCGTGCTGGCCGTGCTGACGGCGATCGAGATGGGCAGCGGCCTCGTGCTCGCTACCTTCGAGGAGACGCTGTTACAGTATCCGACCCTGCTCGTGCTCGTCCCGGTGACCATCGGGATGGCCGGCAATCTGGGGAGCGTGCTCGCCGCACGGCTCTCGACGGCCTTCCACCTGGGCCTGCTTTCGTTCTCACCGACGGACGATACGCTCGCGGGCAACGCCCTTGCGACGCTCGCACTCTCGGTGACGGTGTTTCCGCTCGTCGGCGCGGCGGCCTGGGCGCTCCAGAGCGTTCTCCGTGGTTCGACGCTCCCCCTGGAAACAGTCGTCGCCATCGCCTCGATCAGTGGGCTGGTGCTGGCAGTGCTCGCGGTCGTGGTGACCGTGGCGACGACGTATCTCGCCTACCGCTTCGGCCTGGATCCGGACGAGGTCGTCGTCCCCGTCGTCACGAACGTCTGTGACGTCCTCGGCGTTCTCGTGCTCTTCATCGCCGTGCTGGCGTTCGTGTAGCGTGACTCCACGGGCGCGAGCAATGCTTTGGGTCCGGTCACCACGTCGTCGGCGAACGAACGCGTCGGCCGGCCGTGACTCGGGTCGTCTCACCCTGCTTCGTTAGCTACTTGCCCGGCAGTGATCAACTCGGAGTGAATGGAGTACCTCGAGGACCGTCGTGATCGCATCGAGGCGCGGCTTGTCGAGGTCCTCGAGGCGGTCGAACCCGGAACGCTCTCCGAGGAAGTCCGCCACGTCGCGCTGTCGGGTGGCAAGCGCGTCCGGCCGACGGTCACCGTCCTCGTCTGCGAGACGCTGGGCGGCGACCCCGAGGATGCCATCGACTTCGCGGTGGGCATCGAACTGGTGCACAACGCCTCCCTCGTGGTCGACGACATCATCGACGAGTCCGACGTCCGGCGCGGCACGCCCTCGGCGTGGGCGGAGTTCGGCCACGGCGCGGCCATCGTCGCCAGCGACGGTCTGCTCGGCGAAGCGTTCGCGCTGTTTTCGTCCGATGAGCGGGCGATGCAGGCGGTCTCCGAGGCTATGGTCCAGCTCGGCGAGGGCGAGGCGACGGAACTCGTCGACCAGCCGAGCAACGAAGCGGAGTATCGTAAACTCGCACGGCGAAAGACGGGCGCGCTGTTTCGCGCGGCCGCGGAGCTCGGTGCCATCGCGGCCGACGCGGACGCCTACACCGTCGAGGCGTTCGGGAAATACGCCGAGCGCGTCGGCGTCGCCTTCCAGATGCGCGACGACGTCCTCGACGCGACGGCCGACGCCTCGACGCTTGGCAAACCCGCCGGCCAGGACGCCAAGATGGACCGGCCGTCCTTCGTCGAGGTGACCGACCTCTCCCACGAAGCGGCGAACGAACGCGCCGTCGAAGAGAGCGAAGCCGCACTCGAAGCCCTGGAGACCGTGGACGTCCCCGATTCGCAGGCACGCGAGTATCTCCAGGATCTGGCGGAGTTCGTCGTCGAACGCAATCGGTAGGCCAGCGGGCAAGGCCGCCTCCGCAGCCCGCTGCGGACTGCTTTCGGTCGCGGATCGGCGTCGATAGTTCCTCCAGAACGTAGTGCTTAACCGCCGGGTTGGCCAAGGTTCGGCCAATGCGTGTCATCGCGACGGTCGGGTTGCCCGGCAGCGGCAAGGGCGAACTGGCCAACGTCGCCGTCGACCACGACGTCCCCGTCGTCACGATGGGCGACGTCATCCGCGCGGAGTGTCGCGACCGTGGGCTGGATCCGGCGACGGATCACGGCCAGGTCGCGACGGCGCTCCGCGAGGAAAACGGGCCGGCAGCCATCGCCGAGCGATCACTCCCGCTGATCGAAGAGGAACTCGAAACGAGTGACGTCGTCCTGGTCGATGGTGTCCGCTCGGACGTGGAAGTCGACGCCTTCGAGGATGCCTTCGGGGACGCGTTCTCGCTCGTAAGCGTCGAAGCACCGTTCGAGATTCGCGCCGAGCGACTCGACGAACGTGGTCGCGACGCCAGCGCGGCCGACGGCGGCGAATCGCTTGAAGCGCGCGACGAGCGCGAACTCGGCTTCGGCATGGGCCGTGCGATGGATCGTGCCGACGTCACGATCGACAATACCGACACCCTGGACGCCTTCCGCGAACGAGCCCGCGCTCTGCTCACCGAGGGCCTCGACACGTATCGGGACCAATTCGAGTGATCGACTGATGGATTCGAGTGTCACCTACCGCGTCGACGTCCAGATCACCGCGCCAGTGTACCCCACAGAGATCGAGGCCCGCGTCGCGGAGGCGATCCAGCGACTCTTCCCAGCCAGCGATCCCACACTCCAGCACGGCGAACTGGTCGCCGAGTGCCACGAGATGGATCGGTTTTCCGAACTCCTCCATCGTCAGGAGATCCTCGACACTGCCCGCGGGAGTCTCTTCGACGGCCGCGAGGGCGACACCATCGCCTTCGATCTCAAGAAGCAAGCAGCCTACGAGGGGCGGGTCAACTTCGCCGTCGGCGAACCGGACGAACTCGGCGAAATCCACGTTCGCGTGCGCGTGGACGACCCCGATCCCGAAGCGTTCATCGACCACGTCGCACCGCCGACCCGGGATGGGGTGCCGATCGATACTGACCAGACCGACCGATGAAGCCGGTCGTGGGGGCCCCACAGTGAGCGACCGGACGGCGATCTGTTTCGACCTCGACGAGACGCTGCTGTTCACCCAGCGATCAGCGGATGCGCTCGTTCGGGACGCCCTCGCTGCCCACTGTGAGACGGTCACCGACGCGATGGTCGAGGCCCTCACGCCGGACCTGCTGGCCGCCCTCGACGCGGCCGACGACGAATCGGCGACTGATCGGGTGAGTGCCGCACTCGATGGGATGGAAGGTGAGGGGAGTGCGCTTGCTGGGAGTTCCGCAGCGTCTGTCGATCCGGATTCGCTCCTGGCGACGCTCCGGTCGGAAGTCCTCGCGGCAACGACTGTCAGCGACGCGGCGCGCGAGTCGCTGGCGACGCTTGCGGCCGACGAGGACTGCATCATCTGTCTGCTGACAGATGGTCACCACGACTGGCAGCGGGAGAAACTGGCCCACCACGACCTCGAACAGTACTTCACGCACGTCGTCACCACCGCCGACGCGGGCGGCACGAAACAGAGCGGGGCACCGTACGACTACCTGCGTGAGACCGTGGCTGCTGCGGAGTACGTGATGATCGGCGACGACTACGCGGCCGACGTCGAAGCGGCACGCGCGGCTGGATTCGTGCCGATCCACTACGAGGAGACCGACGGCCCGGACTTTTTCGCGACCCTGCAGGCTATGCTGTAGGGGAGCGGGACCGAAGCGATTGTTCGCCGGCCTCAGTAGGGGTATTCGATGACGAGCGTCCCGTCCGCGCGGCGAACGAACACGGTGTCGCCGTCGTTGTTCCAGATCGGCGCGCGCTCACCCCAGTAGCGGTCGCGCTCGGTGTCGGTGCCGCTGCCCGTGTGAATCGTCACCCGGTCGCCAGGCTCCAGGGTGAGCGCCTCGAACGTGTAGGCATGATTTGCTTCGTCAGTGATCGTCCAGCCATCGAGCGAGACCGACTCGTTCCCGGCGTTCTCGAAGGTGACCGTTTCGTCGTTTAGCACCTCGCCGTCCGGGCCATCTGGGTCCGCCGTCACGTCGACGACCTGGATCGGTCCGTCAACGACCGAGCCACCGTCGGCAACCGGTTCGCCCGGCGTCGGCGTCGGAATGTCGCCGTCGGTCGAACAGCGCCAGACGCCGATCCCCGCCGCGCGGGCCTGCTCGGCCGCCCCGTCGTAGCGCTCCCGATTCGAGAAGTCACTCTCGTAGACGCGCGCGTGGCCCTCGGCGATCAGGTCGTAGTTGTGCGTTCCGTTCTGGGTCACCACGTAGACGAGCAGTCGGCCGTAGTAGCCACGGCGGTCGAGATTGGGGTCGAACGAGACGCCGACGTGCTCGCCGAGCAAGCGCTGGCTCGAAAACCGCGTGGCGTCGTGGCCCGCCGCCCGCAAGCACTCCCGGCCGGCCGTGGTGTTCGCCACGCCGAACTCCGGTGGATCGACGGGGACGTGGGTTTCCGGTGTGTCGACACCGATCAGGCGAGCCGTCTCGACCGTACCGTTCGCATACTGGATCTCGACAGTGTCGCCGTCGATGACGCCGACGATCGTCACCTCGTGATCTGCCCCTTCGATACCCTCGGCGCCGGGATCGAAGCCGGCCTGGTTCTCCGCGATCTCGCCCAGCTCCGCACAGCCAGCTGACAACAGGAGAACGGCAAACAGCAGTCCGACGATTGCGCGCCGATGCATGCCAATCGCTCCGCAGTGGAGGGGGACAACCTTTGTGGCCTCCGCCCAGAAGCGAACGGAATGGACTCGTTGCGTACTGTTTCTTTTCTCCTATCGCATCGCTCCTGGATTCTGGTGTCAAGCACTCTCTCCACCACTCGACGACAGAATCAACCACCGAGTAAAGCATCGAACCAACAGGAGGACCACCGGTATCGAGAGCGTGAAAGCCCCGAGCCACTCGACGCCCGGGACTCGCTATCGGTCGTCCGAGAGAGCGAAGCTCTCTCGTGATCCCGAAAGGCGCGATGCGCCTTTCGGACGACTTCGCCGTTCGCTCTGTCCGCTGCCTTCCATGCTTCTCGGTTGCCGGAATGCAGTCAGCAGCGAACGAGAGTTTGCACTTCGCCCTGACCGATGTCGTCGAACGATTGCTGGATCGCCGGGCACACTCAAACGTAATCAGACGGAATCAACTGGCGTTTGTTGTCCTCCAGCCACCCCACGCCGTGAGCCGTCGGGACCGAACTCCGCTGTGAGTAACTCCGGAACGTCCGCGGGGAGGACGTCGGAGTACCAGCGATTCCGTGGGTGGATCGCGATGGCGGTTCCCTCGGCACTACAGAGGCCGAGACAACTCGTCTCGGCGACGTGGACGTGCGACCAGAAGATGTCGTGATCGCGCAGCCAGGTTTTCACTGCCTCGAGCACGGCATCGCCGTGGGCCTCGGCACAGCTCGCGTGGTCGGCGTCTCGGTCGTTCGTACAGACCAGGACGTGAGCCGAGAAGCCATTTTCCGTAACGTCTGTTGTTCGATCTTGCATCAGTCTGCAGTGACGGCGCTCTCCGAGCCACCGGTGAGGAATTCCTCATCCACACCTCGTTCCGAACGCTGCTCAAGATGGTACTGTGTCGCGGCGAGCACCGACCAGAGGAGCAGTTGGCCGAACACGACGGTCCCGAGGAGTCCGGCTGCAAGCTCACCTGGAATCGCACTGGCGCCAGTGGTCTCGGGAACCAGTACGACTGGAATAAGCAGCAAGCTAAAGGGCACCACGGCAACGACGCCCGCGATGCGCTTCCCGTAGTCACGTTCCAGCCGATCGTACGTCAGCGCCGAGCACAGACAGACGAGCGCGCCGGCGACCATCATTCCAGCGTAGCCGAGCATCTGGATGTCAGTCGGGAGCGTGGACTCGACGCCGGGTGGCTGTGGTGGCAGCACGAGCCACGGCGCCCCGGAGACGGTCACGAAGCCACCGACTCCGAGGAGGGCCTGCTTCGTCGCTCCAGTGCCCGGAATCATCGGTTCGAGGAAGAAGTAGCCGATGCCAAAGAGTAGTCCGCCCAGCAGCACCCCCCAGAGGAGCCCGGAGAGAATGCTGATGGCGTTCGTCGTCGCTGCGGACATCGCGCTCTCGCCACCGTCGCTGGCGCCCGCGGCGTCGTGGTCTCCAGCACTCCCATGCCCAGCGCCGTCGTGCTCGCCTCCGGCTGCGTGATCGTCGTCACCGATGGCGTGCCCATCGTGGCCGAGTTCTTCCGCGACGGCAACGAGTGGGTTTGCGATGAGGGCGACGAACACTGCGGCCACCAGGCCAGCAACGATGCCTGCTTTCACGCCACGGGTGAGGTACCTCGCGAACATCGACTCAGTGACAAACGACTCCAGCGGCGTGCCGGAAGTTGTGCATCGCGTCGTGGAAGGCTGGCTCCTGCAGGAAGAGGAGTCCGAAGCCGAGCGCTGCGATGAGTGCGAGCCCCGCACCCATCTGCGAGGGGGTCAGTTCCACGCGGGCCTGCTCGATCCGACCGTGGACGGTGTCGTTGGCAGCCGCCATTCTAAATCACGTTTGTACTGAAACAAGCCAACTTGTAAAACTTTCGCGTCTGCTAAAGCTGATTTTGGCGAGCCGCGTCGACCGCACCATCGACACGCTCGGCGCTGAGCGCAGAGAGGGGAACTCGCTCACCGTTGGCCACCTGGACGATGGTCTCGACGAGGTCGTGACCGTCACCATCGCTTGCGTCGACGGCGATCAGGTGTGCGCCAGTCGCCGCGACCGCCCGTGCCGCGGCCCGCGTCTCGGCCACTGGACTGTCGTCGGCGACGTTCGCGCGACCGTCGGTGACCAGCACGACGACGCCTGCCGCTGGATCGGCACGCTCCAGTACCTCGCCGGCGGTCCGTAGGCCGTCGGGCAGGGGCGTCCGGTCGCCGGTCGGCAACTCCTTGAGGTGACGTGCAGCCAGCGTGACGCTGTCCGTCGGCGGGAGCAGGACCTCGGCCTCGTCGCCTGCAAAGGCGACGAAGGCGACCTCGTCGCGATGCTGGTAGGCGTCCTGTAGCAATTCGAGCACCGTGCCTTTCGCGGCACGCATCGCGGGCACCATCGACGCGCTTGCGTCGACGGCAAACACCACGAGCGCGCCCGTCTGCTGCTGGCGGACCGATCGCCGCAGATCACGCGATTCAACGCCAGCGGCCCCACGCACGCCGGCAGCGCGTATCGTGGCCGCCGCGTCGACCGACCCCATCGAGTCAGTAGGCTCCGTCCGAACGCGGACGCCCTCACTACGTGTTGTGGGTCTCCCCTTCCCGCGACGCCCGTCCGCTCCCTCGCCGGTCTCGCTGACTGCCGATTCCCTCAGGGAGGGGGCCGCGCTTTCGCCAATCTCGGCACGCGATTGTCCCGGAACGATCGGTGGTCGATCGACGCTTTCACCGGGCGCCGCGGTTTCCGCTTCCGACTGCATGTCCTCGCCGCCCTCTCCAGCGTTGCTGTCGGGCTCGCTATCCTCTCCCATCGTTCCGTCCCCTGCCGCTGAGCTTTCTGTGGGCAATCGTTGGGACTCGCCTGCTCCACCGTCACCGCGGCCATCCCGGCTGGAGGCGTCGTCGTTGCGCTCGCTCCGTCCCTCGCCATCGCCCTGCGGCATGCCCTCACTACTGTGCCCTTCGTTGGGCTCGCCACCCCCGTTGTTGCTTTCTCCCTCCGCATCCCGACGCTGGTTCGAGACGTCCTCACCCTGGGTTTCGCCATCACCTGTCGCTTCGTTTTCGTCGGCGCTCTCCGCCGATTCATCGTCGAAGTGGTCATCGATCACCGCATCTGGCTCGGGTGCGTCTTCGAACGGTCGTGACTGCAACCGGTGGGGAATGGCAAGCTCTGCGGCCTCTCGGACGTCCGATTCGATCACGGTCGGTCGGCCCTCCAGGGCAGCGAACGTCCGGGCCGCGCGAGCCGTCGCGATGTCACCCCGATGACCGTCGAGCCCAGCATCGCGACAGAGGCTGGCGATCTCCGTCTTGAACTCGGGTGACAACTCGACACCGTCGAGGCAGTCGCGGGCCCCGGTGAGTTGCTCGCGAAGTTCGTCGACGTCTGGATCGTCTTCACGGTCTGGCGACGACCCACTCTCGTCCGGATCCGCGTCGAGGGCCTGGTCGATGATCTCGACGCGCTGGTCGAGGTCCGTACAGCCAGTGACCGTCGCCTGCAGGGCGAAGCGGTCGCGGAGTTGGGGGCGGAGGTCGCCCTCCTCCGGGTTCATCGTCCCGATCACGGTGAACTCCGACGGGTGGGCGACGCTCACGCCGTCGCGTTCGACGCGGTTGACCCCGCTGGCGGCCGCGTCCAGCAACACGTCGACCAGGTGGTCGTCGAGCAGATTCACCTCGTCGACGTAGAGGATGCCACGGTTTGCCCGCGCGAGCAGGCCGGGATCGAACTCGTGCTCGCCGGCCAGCGCGTCGGCGACGGACAGCGTGCCGACGACCCGCTCTCGCGTCGCGCCGAGCGGGAGCGTCACGAGTGGGACCGGTCGCTCGCGAGTGTCAGGGTTGGTTCGTTCGCGACACGACTCGCACTGCCGTCCTGGGTCGTCCGGCGGACAGCCGTATGGACAGTCCTCGACGACGGTCTGGGTGGGCAGCAATTCCACCAGACCACGGACGGCGGTGGACTTGGCCGTCCCCTTCTCGCCCTGGATCAGCAGGCCGTCGAGGCCGTCGTTGGCGGCGACGGCGAGTAACGCACGCTTGAGTTCGGACTGGCCCACGATATCGGGGAAGGAGCAGGCTGGCGCCCGATCGTGCGACAGTTTTTTGCCGTCGTCGAGTGCAACCATAGTTGAATTACTGCAATGGAGGTTTAACAACGTTATGCCAACCATCGGGCTCTACACCGCGACCGAGAAC
>Ga0207733_100622_pt1 | contig 17347 bp, 27 predicted proteins | sample A23P3SouthBayCA_FD_187735 | JGI IMG/M metagenome (GOLD analysis project Ga0207733, IMG submission 187735) | Aerobic enrichment media microbial communities from Eden Landing Ponds, California, USA - A23 P3 (SPAdes) | ecosystem: Environmental > Aquatic > Marine > Unclassified | place: Emeryville... | reverse complement strand
CAACCAGCTGCAGAAAAAACAGTCCAACTACCGCGATGAGTTCGTCCAAGAGGGTTAGAAGCCAATCTTCCTCCGTGGTCAGCGACCACCACCCTCAGCGTTGTCGCCGCCGGGAAGATCTAGGCCTTCCGCCTGTCTCTTTTTCTGGCCGAGCCTGATCATCGAGATCGTTTGTACCTGGCCACACTTGCTGCAGACCAGTTTTACCCAGTCCACGTTAGGCCGGTCCACAGGGTTGACGTACAGATCCTTTCCACACTTCTCGCAGTCAGGGCCGTAGCTATTGATAGAGATGCACCTCGTCAGGTCCTGACTCATTGTAGGATACTGTGGCTTGGGCGACGTAGCTGAAGTTGCCTCTGGTCTGCGAACACTCGAACACGTACTGATCAGCGATGGTATAGTTGGAAACGCTGTCGCACGGTACTCCGTAGAAATCTTCCACGGCCTGCTTCGACTCGGAGAAATTGAAATCATCCGGCATCACTGAACGCTGGTGAGACCCTGATGAACCAACAATCGCGCCGGCTATAATACCTACCAGCACCAAAATCCATCCGTATTTGGAAATCAGTTGTAGAGGCGTTGTTGTCGATGATTCGGATTCGATATCGAGATCACCTTCTCCTGTACGGTGATTTGATTTGGTCTTTTTTGAAACATGTACCCGAGCAGTATTCCTCTCGGTGATCCGGGACTGAGTTAGTGCACTTCGTTCGTTTACACGGCACTTTGCTCACCTCCGAACAGGCGTGTCTTCCAGGACTTCGCTTCCTCTATGTTTTGGAGGAGTTCGTCTCTTGTCGGTGAACGGTCGAACCATATCGGGTCAAAACCTCGCCCGGCCAGTATACTGAGCAACACGGGGAGGCCTGCGATATTCCAATACGAGCCGATTACAGGCAGCCAGAGTTGGGTGAAGTTCCCGATCGAGATCCATCCGAAGTACAAGACACAGAACTCTGCACCAGCTGGGAGTCGGTCGTATGCGAAATACCCGATCAGTATCGCGGTCGGGATTGTGGCGAGGGACAGTGCTGTATGACCAAGTACTGGGCCTAAGTGACCTACCATTGTGTAGCCGGCTTCGACATCCCAGCTGTACCGGTTAGCCAGGAGAAATGTGCTGGTGAGATCCGCCGCCTTCACGAGGAACATCAGAGCGAGGTACCGAGTCTTCGACTCCATGAACCAGTTCAGCACTGAGAGCTCTCACCTCTCCCTGGTGGATATCTGTAGAAGCTGAAGACCAAGACAGCGATCGTGAGGATTGTAAGGACGAAGTGGGTCCAGAACCAGTCCATCGCGGTCATGTACCAACCGAACGGAGGCCAACCCAGCAACGCACCGCTGCCCTTCATCACGATCGCATTCACACTAGTCTCAATCCAGGCAACGTTCAGGCCCAGGAAAAGAATCAGAATCGCTCTGAACCCGGCGACGTGTCTCCCCCAGTCCACATTCACTGATTACCCCCTCCATCTCCGAAGTCTGAGAGCGTGGTTTCCCGGACCTCCTCGAAGTCGATGTCCGGCGTATCCATCTGCTGCGTTTCCTCGAACTCTTCCTCAGGGCTTTCTTCTTCGTCGACGTCGTTCTGGATCTGTTCGTGGGGGCTGGTCCACTGATCGTCGTCAAGTTCGTAGACAGATCCGCCGATCACGGAACTTTCTGTAGCCCAAACCGTGTGGAAGTCCTGTGTCAGAGAATCGCCGTGGACCACGTACCCGTCCATGTTAAAGAAGCAGAAGTTGAGGGCAGCCATCTTCGCACACGTAGAATCCTTGTCTACGGCGTAGAACTCTGCCCCTCTCTGTGGGAGTTGCTTCGCTGCGGAGATCAGAAGACGTCCGCTTCCCGCCGCCGGATCCATCACACTGTAAGGATCGTCCCTGTCCTGGTCAGGATCCTCGTCCATGACCGTCTCCGCGTTCATATCGGACAGGTTGTGCGGGGTGAAATGCTGGCCGAAATGATCGCTCGATTGACCGAGTTCCTCGTACACCACACCGAGCACGTCATGGTTAGCGGATTCGGAGGCGTCCAAGAGTTTGTCGAATGCCTCACTGTACAGCTGCGCCTCTTCATCGCCGTACTCATCCATTATCTCAAGATAGTTTTCGTCATCCCTCTGCAGGGCGTACAGCGACAAATCAAGGAAGTCCTCAAACACCTGGTGACGGCTGTAACCTCCGACGAATTGTATCTGTTCGAGCGTATCGACAACCGGTTCAGCCGCCTCCTTATATTCCGGGCCTGATGCTATTCCGCATCACCCTTCGAGAGATTTTGAGTTAGATAGGTTGAGGCCTTCTCTGCGTACTTCCTTGCTCTTCTCCACCAGATTAGAGGTATCTCGAATGTTACGGCTAATCCCGATAAGAATACAGGTATGAAAAATTCGGCTCTCAGAGTCTGAGGGCTCATTATATCCGTAAGAATCAGAGATACTACAAAGAGCGCGGAGATTCCATCTGCCGCTTTGAGCTTCCATTCTTCTATCCCTTGGATTCTGTATCACCCTCTTCCTGTTCTGCCGGGATTTCCAAGGTAATGATGAACGGTGTATCGTGCGAAAAGTAGTGATCATGATTTCTGACCTCATCAAGGCCTTCCAGAAACTCGACTATCTCATCTATATCCCCTCTTTGAAGCCTGAAACCCTCAAACCTGAGCTTCAGAAGGTAATATGGATCCTCGTCGCTGTAACTTTTTGAGTAGCTGTCGAGCTCCCATTTCGGATTCGCAAACCAGCCGTACTTGCCCTCAGCAGCCTCACTGAACTTCAACTCGTTAACTACCTTGACTGCCGTTTCCAAGGCCTCAGTAGATAGATCAGGTTTCACTTCAGATCCTCACCTCTATTCAGCCAGTCTTCCAGGTTTTCCGGGCCGTAGTCCGCTATCTCGTCCAAGTAGTTCTCAAGGTCGTCGACGTCGACGTAAGCGGAGATCGTCAAGGACTCTACTTTCTCACCATCCTCGTTGAGTACTGCGTACTCGGTGTGCTCAGGATGCGGCCAGTCGACCTTTTCCACGGTGAGGCCCCTGTACTCCAGAGATTCGCCGTTACTCATCATCAAGGCATTCTCGTAGAGATCTTCGATAGAGTCGAGTTCCACTACTGGCTTCCACCTCCGAAAAACTCCTTGAGCCAATATCCAGCCAAGAATCCTGCTACTCCCTGTGACACGGCTAAGTAGTTAACATGGATAGGAATCTCTACTCTACCGTAATAGCTACTGACACCAGCGTTTAATGAGAAGAGGAACACTCCGAATCCTATCGCAAGTGCAATTTCTAAAACACCCTCTCTAATCGCTTTCTTGGGATCCTCCACTACAGGTTCTCACCTTGGCCAGGCCTCTCTTCGTTGCTCAGGTTTTGAATCTCGTTTACGTAACCGTCTGCTTCGTGTGCTATCATCCGTATCGTCCTCTTTTCTCCTGCTTCTGCATTTCAAGCTCCATTATGTCGTATTTCTCCTGGCCAAGATCTTCCTCCAGGATTTCACCATCGACTTCTAAGTAGTACTCTGGGTGTCCTTTGGGATTGATCTCGCTGTCGAGTGCTACCTCTGTCCCGTATTCTTCGTGCTCCATGGAAAGTGACTGGAAACGTCCGTTGGACCAGGGAGAGACAGGAGAATAGTAGTCCTCCTCGAGAACCTCCCAGTTTCGTTTCTCCTTGATATCTTCCAGCGTCGTCACTACCCAAATTCACCTCTTGGCCTCGCCGTAATTGTCGACGAGATAGTCGTAGAGCCGTTCCTCGAAGCTGGCCTTCGCCATAGCCTCAACCTTCTCCAGATCTTCCGCCTCGTGGTACTGCCTCCAGTCATCATCGGGAACGATCCCGGTGTAGTCAAGGACCTCTGCCGGTTCCTCCTCGTACACATCCGTCCTCTGTGTAGCGTAGTAGGCGGCCCTGGCCGGTTCTTCAACGGTCACTGTCTCTTTTTGCCCGGCGATCGTGACTTCGATATCCTCCTGAAGAACTCGGTCAGCCAATGCTGCCAGCTCCTCGTTGACTACATCAGTCTTCTCGATCAGTACCACCTTCCTCATCAAGTTCGCCGGGTTCGTCTGGCACTACCTTGATACCGTGGTCTGTGACATCTACTAGGCATTCTTCCCAGACGACCGATGCGAGGGTTTCCGTGACTGCGTCTGGCTTGTCTTCGATTTCGTGGTGGTTTTCCCTTTCGCGGGTGCTGAAAACGGTACTGTAGTTCGTGATTTTGAGTTCGTCTTCTTCGATAAATGCGTCGTCGTCAAGTTCTGTACGTGGTGTTAAGTCCATTAACTGATTTCACCTTCAAGCATCTCTGATACGGGTTTGAGGCCTGCGTCCTCCCGGGCACGATCCACGTTGTCCAGGCTGGTCGACGGGCTCTTACCGAAGACGACGTTCCTCTTCACCTGCATCTCCTGAGAACTTGGGACATCGTATTCGTCGCAGTAGTCTTCGATCACTTCCTCCAGATCGTCGCCGTCCAGGAAATGCAGGTAAGGAACGTTGACATCGTCCGGGTACTCAACTTCTTCATCCTCGATCTCCTCAAGGCCTGGCGTAGCCCGGCTATACGCCTCCTCGAAAATATCATCGTACATTTCTTTCCGATCGTTGTTCATCGCCACTTTGCACCTCGGATATTGAGATTCATCTCGTCACTCTCGAACTCGTCTCTATCAATCCTCAACTTATCAACTACACCAGATTTGGGATCGATCACCTCAATTACCACTTCATCTTCCTCTATGAGATAATCACTTCCCACTACTGGCTCTCACCTCCGTATGACTGGTTTGGAAGGCCTTGATAGACCTCTATCCAGTACTTCGATGTGGGTTCACAGCTGAGCAATCCGCACGACATGTAGCCTTTCTTCTCGAACCACTTGGCTACGTACTCTGCGGCGTCCATGCTGAAGGAGATCTCCATCTTGGAGTTTAACTTCTGCAACGCCTCTCGATCGCTATCCGGGTCTTCCATGACGTGACTGCTGTTGATGGCCTGCCGCTCGTCTTCGATCATCCTCTCCTTTACCTCAAGCATGGAGACGCAGCCACTTCTCTTGGTCTTCACACCGAGGTCGCCATCGATCCTGCAGGAGACATGTGAGGCAGATCCGCCCACCGCAGTCTCATAAGGAACAGTACCCGATTCGTGAATTAATCCGAAAGGGATGCCAACGACGACTGAGATAAGCAATGCACGTTTGACCTCTGGACTGATACTCACAGAAACTCACCTCTGTGATGTTTCAGAGTGTGGACAAGCAGGCGTATTATTGAGGTCGTGGCGTAATCGTGGTCAACGCAAACCCAGATATCCTGCACCCCTGACGGGGGAGGAGAGAGCAGTTCTCTCGGCTTCGGAAACAGACCGAAGTAATATCGCTCACTTCGAGGAACGAAACGCCTGAACTTCAGCACCGGCGAGTCGCTTTCCTGGATATCCTCCTGCATCTCCTCTGGCAACTGCTCTATCTTCACTGAGGAACACCTCGTTGCAGGAAGTCAATGTAAGCCTTGAGGACGTGTTCTGCTTGGCCAGTGGCGAAGAGATACGCTGCAATTAGAGCAGCTACCGTGGTCAGTCTCCAGGGATTCCATCTGAACCACCACATGAAATCACGCAGGGTTCTGAGGTCGAAGAAGTACCAGTCGACCGCTGCAAAGACCGTTACTGCGAGCACGATATTCCTGAATGGAAGACCTGGGAACGCAATGAGGAACGCGGTGAATAGGACGAAGAATGATCCTTCGATATACTTCCCGTACTTCCCCAGGAAGCCGCCAAGCCTGTCCACAAAGGCCATAAACCGGTCGTCAAGCAGGTCAAGCTTCTCTCTGACTCTGTCGCCGTACCGGTCTTCCAGCTTCTCGTACAGACCGAAGCTGTAGGCCCAGGATCCAAACATTAAGGCGACCGCAGAGATGTAGCCAACGCCAGGATTCACGGTATCCGTGATTGCTGTTCCTAACCAGACTCCCCAAGCACCCGACGTGAGCTTGGATTCGAGGTTTTCATCCCCTCCCACTACTGGCTCTCACCTCTTCCCTGAGTTTGTATTGAGACAAGTTCGAACCCGTAGAAAACCAGTTTCTTGTGCCGTGTCTTCCAGGTCTCCATGTAGTAACAGTAGCCTGAACCGTTACTGATCCGTACTTCAATTTCTCCCCTAAATCTTCCATGCGGAATCTTTTCGATACTCTCTGTGCATAGAATTTTCTCAGTTCCATCTGGAATCCATCCCCATTTCCATCCCGAGTTAATGTCTGACGCTGAGAGCTCAATCTTACTTATCTCACTATGCTTGTTCTGCTCTTCAGCGATGTGAGGGTTCCCGACCGCGATGAAGGCGATTGAACCCAGTACGAAGGCGGCAACCGCCGTGATCTTATACCATTCCACTACGGATTCTCACCTCCGATTTGGATGGGTTCGAAGCCGAGGCCTCGGACCTGGTACGGAGTATCCTCTACAATGACGGTGTCTCCGACGCTCATGGAGCGGATGCCGTGAACGTACTCCGGCTCACCCGTTTCCTCGAATGGGCCGTAGCCGTGGTTCTGGGCCGCATGGGTCAAGGCCTCGTCGCTGCCTTCAATGTAGGACTCGCAGGGCTCGCAGAACCGGGCTTCCTGGAACTCGTCGAACTCGTTGAACCCTGTTCTCTGGAATCCCTTGTAGATATCCTCGAGATCCTCTTCCGAGAAGTCGCCTTCCAGGACGGTCACTTCGTCGTAGAGTTCGTCAAATTCGTCTTGGGTGAAGGCCTCTGGCGGCTGCTCACTTTCGTCCAGTTGACCAGTAACGTGGTACTTGTGGAAGAACTCTGAAGCAGGGCCGTGATCCGGCTCCAAGTGCCAGTTCAAGTAGTGTACAGAACCGTCTTCCACTACTGATTCTCGACCTCCTTTGCTTTGTACAGGTACACGATTTCCAAGGGATCAGGAAGCTCCTCGTCCTGAGAAATGTAACGCCAGAGCTGGTCTCTGCGGGCAAGCTTTGTAACCAAGATGAGGTTCATCAATGCCACTCCTATCAATGCCACGAAGAACAAGAGCAGGACTGCTGCAGAAGCGGTTTCAGCTGCCATTACGTGTTCTCACCTTCGTATTTGAAGTAGGGGCTTTGAGCTTTGAACTTCAGCCACTCTTCCTCTAAGATACTGTCACCGACATTTCCGACTCTATGAGCCTCGGCCAGGAAGATGACTTCCTGTAATTCCCTTCTCCACTGTAATCCAATTTCTCTCCACCAACCCTCTATTGGGCGGTCTCTCGGTCCAGCCTTCTTTTCTTCAATTCCCTTTAATAACTGGCTGAACTCCTCAGCAATCTCCTGATATCCCGAGTGGTGGAGATGCCCGATAACTCGGAGAAAGCCATCTTCCAGGTTTTGAATGTTTCTATGAGATATTCTGTTGATATCTTCGTTCATAATGCTGTTACACCTTCTGGATTCTGTACTGCGGTTTCACCACGCTTCTCCCAGAGCGGTCTATGCTTGTTCCTACGTCATCATGAGCAACTGTAGCTTCGCATCCGCCACAAATCTGCTGAGTGGTATTCACTGCTCACCACCTCGTGTATCTTTGATTGCTTCCCGGATATGAGGGAAAGATTCCTTCTCAAGGTACCAGATAAATACCGTAGCTATTGCCCAGACTGCACCTAAAAAGTATGCTACCGTGTTACTGGTGACAATTCCGATAACGAAACTGGCAATAGTGACTCCAAGTAGCATACCAAGGCTGCGCTTGTAGCTTTCGAAATCACTCAGCTGTTCTTTCTCTACTACTGTGTACTCCGTCACTGCTGGTTTCACACCTTGTTTTCTTCTATTTTGATGGAGGTTTTGCAGTCGGGACAGGTCGCGTAGACTTCTGCGTCTCCTTGGTAGTCCCATTTCCTACCGCATTTCGGACACTTTAGTTCCATACATTATAACTTGCTACTACTATTTTTATATCTTGCCCAAGAACCATACAAATGTAATAAAAAGGCGAATTGAAACAAACAAATACAGAAGGTGGCCTCTCGATCGAAGATCTAGCAGAACCTCCGTCGGAGATCTCGGTAGACGGTGCGGAGTACCAGTTTATCGGTGTCGACGCCCACGGAGGGCACACCCATTTCGCTCGGTATACACCGGAACACGCGGAAGTGATTCTCGCCAGCTACAATGCTTCTGAGGACAGGTTCAGAGAAGACGATCGCTGGAGACTAACTAACGGTGATCCGGAACAGGCCCTGCGAGAGTACCAGTATCAGAGGCCTTGGGAGATCGAAGAGGAAATCCCCAGCCACGACTTCCACTCAATCACGGATCCGGAGTACGAACCCGAGTTGAATGAGGCCCTGGAAGGCAGCGTTCTCCTGGACGATGGCGATTACGTAGTCCCGTTGAGAGCGCCATTCGGCACAGTAGCTGATATCCTTGAAGCCGAGTCACAGGATTCGGACGATATCTTCGTAGACTACAGGCCTGACTACCTGGAACTGGCACCGGAAGAGGGAATGGAGAAGTACCAGCTGGAACCCACACTTCGAGGCCACAACGAAATCACCGGGACGAGGATTCTCGACGAGATCCACGTACTGGACAGGGGAAGCGAGGAGGCTTACGACAGTTTCCAAGTCGATGAACTGGCCGAGGGTCACTTCCTCGAAGAGCTTGCTTCGGTTGACGGCGTCGACGAATCACTGGCGGATCTCTTGATTGACGACTACAGCAACCTGCGGACGGTAAGTTGGGCAGCAACCAGCGACGTCGAACACCTGGAGAACACTTATGATATGGATTCTCACGACTTCTTCAAGGCCCTTGGAGACGCCGATATCTACCGCAACGAGAACAGTCCGGAAGCCGGGAAACTGCACATCCCAGAACACAGGGACGACATGGAACAGAGGGACCTCGAAGAAGATGAAGAGGACGACACGGTTCAAGCCGGGTTCGACGACTTCTAACAGTATCTCTCCAGGTCAGGAGCTCCCAAGTAGTCTATTTTGCCGCCGTACTCTTCCTCGAACTGGTTGATCGTGGCCTCCACCACATCCATGTATTCATCCTGGCTCAGGTCTTCGTAGGTGAATCGGAGCTCGAAATTCGCTTCTGCATCGATTTCATCATCTTCCAGCCACGCACCATCTGCCCCGTAGATTAGTGTCTCGAAGTACTGCTCTTCTTCAGGCAGCTCCTCATCCTCGGTGATATCATCGTACTGGTGGAGCCAGGGATCGATAAGGAGACGGAGGTCTTGGTCGTCGACGTCGAAAAGATTCTGGAAGTTGTCGATTCTGTCGAAGGCATAGGCCGTGGTCTGTCGTTCAAGACTGATCGCTGATTCTCACCCTCTCTGTGTCGAGTTGGTGCCGTTAACGGGGTGCTCCGGCTGCTGAACTTGCTCAGACCCATCGAGAAACGACAATGCATCTGAGAGGAAGGAACCGATCCCGCCGCTCATGTCCGCTGCAGAATCAAATACACCTCCAATTGTACTGGTCACAGTCTTTGCCACATCTGAGGCCTGAGCCGGAAGCTCCGGCATAGAGGGCATTGTCCTGTTTTCGAGACCGGGGACCATCGACAGGGGATTTCCGCTGGTCTTGTTCGAGAGGTTTCCTGAGAGCTGTTTTGGCGTCTTTTCCCCCGGAGTTTCCGGGTTTATGTCTTCAGGTGGGCCTGCTGCAGCAGCTGTTGCTGAGAATAGTACGACAGCGATTAGAAGTCCGGCGTATTTGCCCGAAGATAGGAAAATATCAGACATATTATCTTAATGTCAGCTACTGCTTATAAAACAGAGTGTGGTGTTTAGGCAGACAGACAATCGGAGGCGCACTTCACCGCTTCCCGGTGTGTAGCGTGCTCTTCGCCGCAGATATCACAGACATACTTCTCCGAAACGTACTGAGTGGCCTCAGCTACTTTCTCAGCGCTACTGCTATCCGCCATATTGCAGTCACCGGTTAGTTGAACAGGCCGGTGAACCAGTTCCAGAACTGGGTGATCGGGTTAGCCGGCTTAGGATCTACAACAACTTCTTCCGGCTGTTCTACCTTCACACGGACTGTTGAGGCCACAGTCTCTTCTCCGTCTGAAACCTCTACCTCCAGCTGCTTGACACCGGTCTCTTCGTAGCTTAGGATGATGCTCCGTCCTTCCTTCCCGTTACTCCAGCTGTAGGTGAGACCTGTACTGTCGGTGTCTGAGGCCTCTACGCTGATTCTGAATGTTTCAGAGGTGTTGACTACTACAGGGGCATCAATCGATTCGATCTGGGGAGGACTGTTCGTCTCCGAACCGCTTCCAGAATCGGAACCATCACTGTCTCCGTCACTGCTGCTTCCGTCACCGCCATCTGTACTGCTGCTTCCTACAAGGAAAACGTGGCGTGGAGTGTCGGTCAGGACGTTGCCGTTGCCATCGCTCATGTAACCGGTCGCGGCGTAGTACCCTTCACCACTTGAGGGAGTCCGGTAATCAACGGTCCAGCTGTAGTCCGTACCTTGACTGATCCCTACATCGAAACCTGTGTAACTGGATTTTGCCTCGACAAACTCTCCGTTGTCACAGCTGGAATCGTGGCAGTCGTAGATCTCCACCACTTTGAGTTTGCCGCCGAGATTGAAGTCCTGCTGTGCTTCAGCACTGACATCGAAAGTTACGGTATCGCCAGGGGTTATCTGGTCAGGAGCTGAAACGCTGGAAAGATACGGAATCGAGAAATCAGGGAGGAAGCCGAGGAAGCCTTCCATACGGCCTTCACTCATGTTGATGTCTTTGTTGTCTGTTGATGCTTGCTCGGGGTAGGGCAGGAATCGGTCTGAGTCGCCGCCTACTGCACCGGAGATGAAAATTGCTGAGATGATTAAGAGTAGAACTGTTCCGCCTGCTGCCAGCGTTTTGTTATCAAGCATGGAAAATATCGAGGCCTCCTACATCCTGAATTGTCAAATACTATTTATAAAACGGAGGGTCGCCATCAGGAAGTCACTCGAAATAGTCTACAAGGGCATCATAGCTGTCGTCCAGAAGTTCGACGGCCTTGTCTTTGTGCCACGGCGCTCGGTACGGTTCCTCGATCTTGATCTGAGGCCCGCCATTCTCGTAGGTGACGTGCATCCCGAAGGGCAGGTCACCCTCGCCGTCCTGCAGATATTCATCGGAAACGTACTGTTCGTGGATCCGGTGCTGGTCGCGGTCGATCCAGTGGTTCCAAACGATATCATCCTGCAGCTGCTCCTCAAACGTCCGACCAAACTCATCGACAGCATCCTCATATCCCCGTTGTTCCGCCAAGCCTCCGCATCACCATTCTACATGGTCAGCAGATTCAGCAAGCTGGGCAAGTGACCGGTCATAAGCCTCCGGCAGTGGACTACCACCATCTGTGAAGAAATCAAGTCCCTCCTGCGTAGTCAGGACCTCGGTCGCTTCCTCCACTTTCTGGTTCCCGCTCTTCCTCAAAACCAGGCCTTCGTACTTTTCTTTTCCGTGCTTGTCAGCCTGCCTTTCGAGGTAGCGCTCTGCTTGGCTAATGGAGTCGAAGAACGGGTCGACCATGTCCTCCCCTATCTCTGTATGATATGCGATTCCCTCTTCCCCACTCCAGAAATACTGCGTTCTCTGACCGCCGTCAGTCAGAAGTTCATCTTTAGCACTTCTTCTAAAGGCCTGGTCAATCGCCATCTCATAATGAGCCTCAGGGAAGTAGTTCTCCAATTCGAATCGGAGTTCGCCGGAAAAACGGGTGCCTCCAGTGAGGTTCATCCAGTACGGCTTCTCGTTTTCCACGTACTCTTTCTGTTCGACGTACTCGTCGATGAGTTCGTCAACGCTCTGAATCCAGTATCCACCCTCAGGCCTCGATTCCGTAGGTTTCCATGAGCTCGCCTATCTGCTCTTCTTCGCCATCCCAGTATTCTTCGGCGTCATCGTAGTTCGTCAGCTCGTAGGCTCTGTCCTCGATCGTGGCACGGGCCATCTCCTCGTAGTCCGGTAGCTCGCCGTGGAAGTCGACAAGGTCGGCGGCCTTTTCCTGGGCCGTATTGATTACGTGCTGAGGAAGATCGCCACGGGCGTTATGCGTCAACTGGTTCGTAGCAACCTGCAGTGTTTCGTAGACGGTCGGGTTGCTTGGATCCTCGACGACTTCGTCATAGGTCTGGGCGATATCAGCGTGGTCACCCTCAATGTAGAATGGCAGATCTAGCCTGTGCTCAAGAAACTCGAAGGCCGTCCACTCGCTGTCGAGTTCGATTTCCTTCATCTGACTGTAGCGGTCTTCGACCATCTCAGCGTTTTCGACTACGGATCGTGAGAGCTGGTGGAACATTGTAGGATCCAGTTCATCGTGATGGGTCTGCCGGACGCTCATCACGTCAAAAGGAGCAGTTGCTCCGTTATCGCACCATTCTCTCACTTCAAAGTAAGTGCCTTCAGTGGCTTTTCTGCCGTCGTTGCCGGAGGTGATTTTCAAGCCGAAGGCAATTGGATCGTCTGTCTGTCCAGGGTTGATCTCCATCCCGTCGAAGACACCTTCGTTCGTATAACGGTGTAATGTGGGGCTGGTCTTGATCTCGCCCTGGAAGTTGAAGTCGTGCTCTTCTTTCAAGGCCTCGACAGCGTCAGCTGTGTACTCAGTGATGTCTCCGAAGTCGTGGAGAACGAATCTGTTGTCGTTGGAGGAGACTATGCCTGTGAGTAGGTCTTCGTCGCCGTCCTGGGTCCACAGCGATCTCTTGTAACCTGCCTGTTGCCACTCATCACCGTCTTCGCCTTCGAGGAGTGCGAGAACCTTTCCATCCGTTGTTTCTGGGAATTGTTCACCGATTTCGCGGAGTTCGTCGACATCGTTGTACTGCAGTCTTTCTCCTACTACGATAGAGGAATCACCATATCAACTCCTTCATGAAATAGGACTTATAAAATCGTGTGGCGTGTCAGTACTTCCACTGGAAACAAGGGGGCCTTGAGGCCTGTTCTCAACTCTGGCGTTCTTGCTCGAACTCTTGGGAGCCACATTTAGGACAGATATCCATCGCGTCCACGAGCTTGTCGCCACAGTTCGCGCAGACCTTTGCCATACGTCGTTCACCTCAAGTCGGAGAGTTTTGTTTGCTGGGTTTCGTCCGGAAGATCCACTGAACTGGGATCTGCGTTTTCCCGTATCTCGCTGTAGTCGGGTTCCCGGAGGATCTCCCACTCCCGGTTGTCGATGTATCGTTCCAGGTAGCTGCTGCGGAGATGGGTGAATCGGTCTGTGTCATCCTTGACGTCCTCCAAATCGCCTTCCAGAGTGTGCTCGAAGCGTTTGATTTCGAGAAACTGGTCTACGTCGCGCCAGTAATGTGCCAGTGCATCCGTCGTCTTCCCGAGTAATTCGTATTCCTCAGTCTCTTTCTCCGGATAGACAAAACGAAGGCCATCACTCGGGTCGGGCTGAGTCACCTCCCGATACACCGCCTTTCCAGTGTAATAGGTGAGTCCAGCCTGTATCATTTCCCGGTGCAGTTCAGCTTCGTCATCAACCGGCAGCTCAGGATACTCCACATCCTCTACCGCCTTGCTGTAGTGGAGATCAGTGAAGATCTCGCCAGGATAATCGTAACCCTGGAGAAGCTCTTCCGCAGTAGCTTCATCGACACCGTCAACCTCAGTCAACTGTTCTACGTGCTCATCGAGAGGCCTGTCTTCACCGATTCAGTATCACCCGCTGTCCGATGCCGTGGCTTTCAGTTCCTTGAAGCTGGAAGTGGAAACATCGATTCCTTTCTCGGCAAGGTACTGCGTGGATTCTCGGCCCCAGTCGGCTTCTCCGGAACCCTTAGTCAACAAGATGTAGACCTGGGAGTCGCCAAGAGGCCTCATCGTCCTCCCGGCTCTCTGCCCAGTCTGTGACCTCGAAGATCCGAGCGTCGACGCCAGAATAGCGACCTCCGCATCAGGAAGATCTATACCCTCATCCCCGACACGGGAGATAATCAGGGAGTCAATCTCGCCGTCTCTGAAGTCTTCGTAGATCTCGTCACGCTTCCGGTGACTGGTTTCCCCGTAGATGAACGGAAGGCCGAGCTCGTCGGCAAACAGTGTGCCTTGGTCTATCCAGTCGACGAAGATCAAGGCCTTCTCATTGCTGTGCCGGTTGAGAAGACGTTTGATGGCTTCGAGCTTCGTCCGGTTCTTCGCTGCCTCGATCATCTTCTGGGATCTCTCGGAGCTCCTGTATCGTTCTCTTGCGTTGTCCGAGGCCCACGGAACTTTGATGACGTCGACGTCCGGTTTGGCGACCCATCCTTCGCTGAAGAGCTTGCCCCAGTCAGTTCCTACAGGAGGTCCGATCAACGTGTAGATCTCTTTCGCATCTCCTGATTCCCGGACTGGTGTGGCGGACAATCCAAGGCGAGCAGTTGACTGGATGGACCTGAACCGCTTCCAGGTCTCAGCAACAGCATGGTGGCAGTTGTGCGTAAGAAATCCGTCTGCGAGGAATGTGTGACTCTCCGTCTCAAGGTCGTAGACTGCTTCTTCTTCCTGAGTCTCTATCTCGGTTACTTCAGTAACTCCGAAATTGGCGAGGAGACCTAGCTTTTCAACGTACTCTAAAGCAGTAGACTTTCTGTCCTCAGCTATCGATTTAAGAGCGTTCTCAACTTTTTCCGTGGTCTCAGGTGCATCGAGCTCATCCAGTAATAGCTTTCGACTGTAGCTCATATCAACTCCAGATTCCTCCGAGATTTCAGAGTAGGGGATATTCCAGTGGTTGCGGAGGAGCTTCAGGTCGTTGTCCGGAGACTCCTCTACTAACTCTTCCAGACCTTCTGCCAACTCAAGGAGCCGCTCTCTTGAGGTATCCCAGGTCTCTCTGATGCACTTGTTCACGCAAATCGAATCATCAATCATCTCCCGGACTTCCCTGCCATACAGGTTTAGATCCTCCTTCAGATTCCCAAAGAGGTCGTATGCAGGGAATCCGCCAGTAGTGGAGCCTCCCTTGATATTCTCCCTCTTGTGAGGCATTCTTGTCCCAATTCTGTCTAAGAACAGCTTGCACTCATTCTTTGGAAGGTAAACTCGATACATATCTGAATGGGGCTCTTCCCTATCCAGGCTCATTTTCCGAGGTTCGAAACCAAGCCTCTGGAAAAGGAAGATAAGATCGTCAGCAAGGCCTTCCGAAGTCACTCCAATCTGAACTCTACCGCTCTCCGAATCCGCCCAGCCTTCCGCGTCAAACACTCCACGTAGCAACGCTGCAATCCGACCTTTCTCCCAGGTATAGGATTCGGCGGGTACGCGGATACTATTGGTCTTGGCTCCTACAGGGCCTGAATACGGAATTTCACTAAACGGCTTCCTGGCTCTGATGGTGAGATCCCCTCGGCTATTTCCATATGTCGAATACTCTACGTCGAGAGATTCACAGAGCTCGGATATGATGTCCACCTGCTTTTGAGCTCTCTTCGCAAAGGAAAACTTCAGCGCGTCATCCTCCGTTCTCGACCCATCTCCAATAGCCCAGCCGGTAAGCTCGGCAGCAGGATCATCTGCTTCGTAAGCTCGTTGATCGGGCTCGTGAGGATATATCAGATAGTCACCTTCAGAGAGTTCTTCAGTTTCTTTGACCGAACAAGTCTCCGGGTCGAAAATCAGATGCGTATGATTCGGAGTTGCTCTGAGAGAGCGGCCATTCTGTGTAGAAATTTCTTGGACCTTTTTATGGTCTTTGTAGATCCCGGAGACTGACGTGAAGTGATACTCTCCATTCTCCTCGTCGAAAGTTTGGACTGAGAGATCTACGTCTTCAGTCCATCCTTCCTCAAGGCCAAGCTCGTCGTCTATCTCATTGAAGGTCGTTCTTCCCTTCTCTGTAACAATCTCAGTGTCTCCAGAGAGGCACTCATCGGCTACTACGAGACCCCACTTCCTCTTGTTGAAGAGCTTGCGGTGCCGGGTCATCGCAGCAGTATCGTAGGTAGCGATAGTAACCGGTCGTAGCTGCTTTTTCCCGCCGTGGTACTCCCCGATCTTCCTTGGGGACAGGTTGGTTTTCTCGGTGAGCTCTTGTTTCCACTGCTGGGCCAATTCACGGTTCGGGACCAGAATCAGTGTCTCGCCGTTGATCGCGGTCATCGCTCCAATAGCTGCGACTGTTTTCCCGGAGCCGGAAGGCCCTACGAAGACTCCGGCTTTTCTCTCGGTGAAGTGGTCAACCCAGTCTTTCTGGTAGTCTCTGAGATTTATGTCTTCGACGAGCTCGATATCCAGGCTGTCTCCTTCATCCAGTTGTCTTTTGTCGATGACCGGGTAGCCTTCATCGTACAGTTTCTCCTTGACGTCGGCCTCTCCGCCTCGTTTGATCCGCATCTCGGTATCGGAGAGGAACTCTGTGTAGTGAGTGCCGTACTCGAGCTTTCGCTTCGCTACATCCTCGAAGACTTCGGGGTCCTGAGCCTTCAGAACGGAGAACGGCTCCCCGCTGTCCTGTTCTCTGGTTACGAGCGTGAACTGGTGTGCGTGGTTCCAGTCGTCCAGGATCCTGGATTCGAAACCGTCGTCCCAGTCCTCATCGACGACCGATTTCAGGTCGCTTCGTAGATCGTTGAAAGAGTCGTAGGGAGTGTTCCAGATGTCCTCTGGCGAGATCTTGTACATGTAGGCCTCGCCGGTAGAGTCCACCAGGTGCGAGCTCTTGGAGAGGATTCCCCGGGTATCTCCCTGTGGCTGGTCTACTACTATTTCTCTCCTGCTCGGGAAGAACGATATCCTCTCTTCACCCTCCCCTTCAGAGGTCTCAATTGTATTCTCTTCTTCTGATTTGCTCTGTTCTTCATTGTCTTCGTTTAGGCGTTGAAGCTGTTCCTTCAGTTTGTCCAGTTGATCTACAGTTTTATCTATCTCTTCTGCTGCCTGTTCTGCTTCGTCGTCTACTGCCAAGTTTAGATTCCACCTCTAGTATCATATTTTTCCGAATCCGTCGGATCCAGTGCCTCACCCGCTTCCTTCAATGTGGTAGGGAAGACCATCTTGTCCGGGTTTTGCTCTAAGGCCTCATCGATACAGTCCTCGTGTTCTTCGACGTAGTCTGGAACACCGACAGAGACATACCTGATATCAGGTTCCTCAAGATCTGTGCCCTCGTAGGCCTCTGCGATAAAGTAGCCATCAACCTCTCTACCGTCAACTATGACCGGTGATTCTCACCTCCGAATTTTTCCAGTGTCACGTCTTCTTTCTCGTCCAGTTCCTGACCCAAGTTCTGGACCTCCTTCTTGACCTCCGAGATCTTCTCCTGAACATCGGCATTCTTACTCATCAAATTCTCTAACTCG
>Ga0207733_100618_pt1 | contig 17446 bp, 17 predicted proteins | sample A23P3SouthBayCA_FD_187735 | JGI IMG/M metagenome (GOLD analysis project Ga0207733, IMG submission 187735) | Aerobic enrichment media microbial communities from Eden Landing Ponds, California, USA - A23 P3 (SPAdes) | ecosystem: Environmental > Aquatic > Marine > Unclassified | place: Emeryville... | reverse complement strand
GGCGTCTACGACGCCGCCGAGGGCGGCCTGCGGATGGGGCTGCAGGCGATACTGATCCTGTTCGTCATCTACGGGCTGATCGCGACGTGGACCAGCGCGGGGACGATCCCGGGGCTGATGTACTACGGGCTGGGACTGCTCTCGCCGCAGGTGTTCCTCCCGGTGACGGCCGTGCTCGCGGCCGTCGTCGCCTTCGCGATCGGGTCGTCGTGGACGACCGTCGGGACGCTCGGCGTCGCCTTCATCGGCATCGGGAGCGGGCTGGGCGTGTCCGCGCCGATGACCGCCGGCGCCATCGTCTCCGGCGCCTACGCCGGCGACAAGCAGAGCCCGCTGTCGGACACCACCAACCTCGCGGCGGCGGTGACGAACACCGACCTGTACGACCACATCAACGCCATGCGCCTCGGCACCGCCGTCGCGCTCGGCCTCTCGGTCGCCGGCTACGCCGTCCTCGGCGCCTTCGCCGTGACCGGCTCCGGCGGCGACACCGCCGCCATCACCGAGCCGCTGGCGTCGACGTACGCGCTCGGTCCGCTGGTGTTCCTCCCGCTGGTCGTCACGTTCGGCCTCGCGATCCGCGGGTACCCGGCGCTCCCCTCGCTGGTCGCGGGCGTGTTCGCCGGCGCCGGAACCGCCGTGCTCGCCCAGGGCCGCTCGTTCACCGCCGCCTGGGACGCCTTCCTGAACGGCACCGCCCCGGAGACCGGGAGCGAACTCGTCAACGGGCTGTTGACGACGGGTGGCCTCGCGGGGTCGGGCTGGACCATCGCGGTCGTCGTCGCCGCGCTCGCGCTCGGCGGCCTGCTGGAGGGGACCGGCGTGCTCGCGGTCGTCGCCGACCGGCTGGCGGACGTGGTGTGGTCGCGCAACTCCCTCGTCGTCGGCACCGGCGGCGCCGCGCTCCTCACGAACGCGTTCACCGCCCAGCAGTACATGAGCATCGTCGTCCCCGGGGTGAGCCTCCGGGAGCTGTACGACGAGTACGGCCTCGACTCGCGGGACCTCTCGCGGGCCGTCGAGGCCGCCGGGACCCCGACCGGGCCGCTGTTCCCGTGGCACGCGGGCGCCGTGTTCATGGCGGCGGCGCTCGGCTTCGAGTCGTCGTGGGCGTTCGTTCCCTACTACTTCTTCGGACCGCTGTCGGTGCTGGCGCTCGTCGGGATGGCGCTGGCCGGGCGGGCGACGACGCCGACCGAGGCGCCGGACGGCGTCGCCCCGGCGGACGACTGACGCGAGGTCGCCGGCGCTACCGCCTGAACCGGTCCGTCGGGTACGCGTTCCCGAACAGGTCGACGGACCCCCGGTCGTACCGCTCGAACCCCAGGGAGTCGTAGAACCTGCGGCCGCGCTCGTTCGCGGTCAGACACTCGACGTGCTCCGGCGTCGCGTCGTCGGGCGCGTCGCTCCCCCGCCGGACGAGCGCGCTCCCGATGCCCTCGCCCCAGTGGTCGGGATCGACGTAGACCGCGCGGTGTTGTGCCGCCCCCTCGGAGACGAACGTGTGCGTGTTCGACTCCCCCGACGCGACGTTGCAGACCCCGGCGACGCCGTCGTCGACGACGGCAACGAGGAAGCGAAACTCGTCGTCCGCGCGCTTGCGCTCGAACCGCTCCTCGGGGGAGAACTCCGTCGGATCCGCCGTCGCCTCGGCCAGCGCGTCCGCCTCGAGGACGCCGTCGTAGCCGCGCCGCCAGGAACGAGCGAGCGTTTCCTGAACCCCGCGACGGTCTCCCGAGCGGGCGCGACGGACCGTGAGGTCGACGGCCACGGTCGGATGGCGGTCCGTCGGCCGAAAAGTCGTTTCGGGGGTGTGTGCACCTCGCAGCTGGTCGTCGGCCGCCTCAGTCGCCCGCGAGCCATCCGTCGAACCGTCGCTTCCCGAGGGCCACGAACTCGTAGTCGAGGCCGAACACCTCGTGGGTGCAGGTACCGGACCAGTCCGTCTCCCGCATCGCCGCCGCGACGTCGCCGAACGGTCGGTCGCCGATGCCGACCGGCAGGTGCTCGTCGTCGCCGGATTCCCCCCGCCTGGTGTTGAGATGGACGTGGTCGATCCGGTCGCCGTGCTCGCGGAGGAGATCGGCCTGCCACGCGAGGTCGTACCCGGAGACGAGGGCGTGGCCGGTGTCCAGACAGGCGGCGGCGTCCGTCCGCTCGAACAGCTCCGGAAAGTCGCCCGCGTCGAAGAACGGACCCTTCACGTTCTCGACGACGAGCGAGAAGCCGCGGTCGACCGCGTAGTCGTCGATCCGACGGACCGACTCGTAGATCAGGTCGCGGACCTCCGGGCCGTCGAACTTCGCCGGGTGCGCCATCGACGTCGCGTGCATCACGCCGCGGTCGGCCCCGGCCGCGAGTGCCGCGTCGATCGACGCTTCCAGTTCGCGGCACGCACCCTCGCGTACCGGCGCGTGGACGCTTCCGGGGTCGACACGGTACGGGAGGTGGACGACCGCGTCCACATCCGCGTCGGCGAGCGACGCTCGGACCGAAGCGGGATCGAGCCGCGAGCGCTCGAAGGCGGCGTCCATGTTCAACTCCACGTAGTCGAACCCGCGGTCGGCCGCGAACGACAGCGCCGACTCGGGATCGTGTCCGTACTCGACGGTGAACCCCTGCCGGATTGCCATACGTCCGACAGCGGCACCCGTGGTGAAAAGCTACCGCAGCGCCTCGACCAGCTCCTCGCCCTCGACGTACGGGAACCCGTGTCGCTCGGCGTACTCTCGGGCGGCGGCCGGCGACAACGCCCGGCCGGTCTCGTCGTCGAGCATCTCACAGACGACGACCGCGGGCGGCTGGTTCGTCTCGGCGGCCATCGCGAGTCCCAACTCCGTGTGGCCCCGTCGGTCCGAGAGTCCGTCGGGCGCGCCCCGGAGCACGTGGACGTGCCCGGGCGCGCGGAACTCGGCGGCGAACGCCTCGGGGCCGTAGTCGACGCCCGCCTCGACGGCCGACGCCATCGAGGACAGCTCCGTGATCGTCAGCGCCCGGTCGTCGTCGGTGATCCCGGTGAACGTGTCGCGGTGGTTCACCGGCAGGGAGAACGACGACCGGTCGTCGTACGCGAGGTCGTGGCTCGCGGCGGCCGGGTGGTCGATCTCCGCCTCGAGGAACGGGAGGCCGGCGGCGTCGGCCACCGGGTCGGAGACGGCGACACAGATCAGTCCGCCGGCGTCGTTGCGCATGCGCGCCACGTCCGCCGGGGCGACGCCGGCGGCGGGGTACACGAGATCGGTTTCCCCCTCGCGGTCGTCGAAGTCGTGGACGAGCACCGGCTCGCCCGCGCGGAAGGCGGCGAGCGCGCGGTCCAGCCGGCCGGCCTGCCGGCTCACGCCGACCCCCCGGACTCCGCGGCTCCGGTCGAGCGCCCCGTCTCGTCGGCCCGTTCGGCGTCGGTGACGCGGACACGCACCTCGTCGCCGTCGTCGAGTCCCAGCTCCTCACGCAGCTTGGCGGGCGCGATCACCTCGAGTTGGTCCTCGTCGTGGTGGGTCCGTTCGGGAACGATGACGTGAACGGGCTCGAACGACTCCCCGTCCGAGACCACCGCGGCGGCGTAACACGTCGCCGGCCCGAACGTCCGGTCCTCGTCCTCCCAGCCGTCGATGGGAACGCCCTCGACGGAGTCGAGCCCCGCACGGGCGCGAACCGCCGCCTCCGACAGCGAGACGTTCAGGGTTCCCGGGAACGGCTCGTAGCCGAGGCGCTCGACGAACTGCTCGTGGTAGCCCGACAGCTGGATGTAGTGGCGACCCTCGCCCATCCCGGAGGTGACGGTTCCGGAGAGCGTGAGTCCCGCGTCTCCCTCGAACAGGCGGCGATAGTCCGTGTACTCCGCACGGAGGCGGCGCTCGCCCGCGTCGGTCACCGTGACCCACTGCCCGTCGCCGACGACGTCGCGGTCGAGCAGCCCCGCGGCCTCGAGCCGCTGGAGCCGCCGGGACGCCGTCTGGCTGGAGGCGTCGAGTCGCTCGCCCAGCGTCGAACAGGAGACCTTCACCGACTCGCGAAGCCCCCCTCGGAGCGCGACCGTCTTCAGCGCCGCCACCTCGTCGTGGCCGACGGTGGTCGTGGAAGTGCTCATTGCCCGTACGTCGGAGGTGGCCGCCCAAAAGTATATCGAATACGGTATGCGTAACAGAATCGTTACGTCGCGTCACGCACCCGAGATCCGTACACGATCTGTGGACGCGACACATCAAAAGGCGTCGGTGTCGGCGAGCCGGTCGGCGCCGGGAGGAACGCGGTCGCGGTTGCCGCCGGCGGGGCGGTTCGGAAACCCATTTATCGGCGGGGGGGGAAGCCACGCGCATGTTCAGACAGTTCCGGTCGGCCGTGGCGGCGGCGCTCTCGGACGCGCTCGCCGACCTCGGCTATCCGACGGACGACCTCGGCATCGAGGACCCGCCCGACGGCGTCGACGCGACGCTGGCCTCCAGCGTCGCGTTCCGGCTGGCGAGCGAGGCGGGCGCCCCGCCGCCGCAGGTCGCCGCCGAGGTCGCCGAGGCGGTCGACGTGACGGCCACCGAGTACCTCGCACGCGTCGAGACCAACGGCCCGTACGTGAACTTCCTCGTCGACGACGCGTACCTCGCGGACACGCTCGACGCCGCCCGCGACGCCGAGTACGGCCGGCTCCCACCGAACGGCGAGTCGGTCGTCGTGGAACACACCTCCGCGAACCCGACCGGCCCGGTCCACGTCGGCCGCGCGCGAAACCCGATCATCGGCGACGCGATCGCCAACGCCGTCGACTACGCCGGCTACGACGTGGACCGGCACTACTACGTCAACGACGCCGGGCGGCAGATGGCGATCTTCACGTGGGCCTACGAGACGTTCGACGAGTCGGAGTTGCCCGAGCCGGCCCGCGAGAAGGACGACTACGACCTCGTGCGCTACTACCGCAAGGGCAACGAGGTGCTGGAGGAGGGCGACGAGGAGACGGTCGAGGCGGCCGAGGCGGAGGTCGCGTCGATCCTGCAGGGGCTGGAGTCGGGCGACGAGGAGGCGTACGAGCGCGTCGGCGAGGTCGTCGACACCGTGCTCGCGGGCATGGAGGAGTCGCTCGCGCGCCTGCCCGCCGCGTTCGACGAGTTCGTCAAGGAGACGCGCTTCATCCGCGACGGCTCCAGCGACGAGGTGGCCGAGCGTCTGAAGGCGTTGGACGAGTCCGTGCTCGAGGAGGGCGCCTGGCAGGTCGACCTCTCGGAGTACGGCTACGAGAAGAAGCTCGTGTTCCTCCGCTCGGACGGCACGTCGCTGTACACCACCCGCGACCTCGCGCACCACGAGTGGAAGTTCGACAACTACGACCGCGCGGTGACGGTGCTCGGGGAGGACCACAAGCTGCAGGCCGGCCAGTTGGGCGCCGCGCTCGACCTCCTCGGCAACGACACCGACCGGTTGCAGTCGACGTTCTACTCGTACGTGAACCTCCCCGAGGGGAAGATGTCCACGCGCGCGGGCACGGCCGTCAACCTCGACGACCTGCTCGACGAGGCGATCGACCGCGCCCGCGAGGAGGTCGAGCGCCGGATGGACGACCGCATCCGCGACGACGACCTCACGGAGGAGGACGTCGAGCGCATCGCCCGACAGATCGGCATCGGCGCCGTCCGCTACGACATCGTCAGCAAACAGCCGACCAAGTCGATAACGTTCGAGTGGGACCGCGCGCTCGACTTCGAGGCGCAGTCGGCGCCGTACGTCCAGTACGTCCACGCGCGCTGCTGCGGGATCGTCGACGAGGCCGGCGACGAGGGGCTCGCCCCCGACGCTGCCGTCGACCCGGAGGCGCTGTCGACGCCAGAGGAGCGCGACCTCCTACACGTGATCGCACAGTTCCCCGCCGTCGTCGAGGGGGCCGCCGAGGACCTGGAACCGCACCGTATCGCCACGTACACCCGCGAGTTCGCGGAGACGTTCAACGCCTTCTACCGCGAGTGCCCAGTGCTCACCGCCGACGACGAGGCGACCCGGGAGGCCCGCCTCGCGCTCGTCGCCGCCGCGCGCCACACGGTCGCCAACGCCCTCGACGTGCTCGGGGTCGAGGCGCCCGAGTCGATGTAGGAAGGAGGAACTCCGCAGCCGTCGCGCTCGTCCACGTTCTCGGATCGCGGTTCGACTACGCCAGCGCCGGCAACAGCGCTCCCGGGGTGATCAGGCTCCCGCCGACCGAGAGCACCGCGACGGCCCCCAGGCCGAGCGCGAGGACGATGAAGACGAGGATCCACCAGATCGGCACGGAGTCGCTGCCAGATTCGCTCATACTCCCGAGGGGCGGGGGCGACGGAAAAGAAACTCCCGATCCGATTCCCGCGGGCGGCTACGACGACCGGAACAGTCGGCCGAGGAACCCACCGCCGTCGCGGTCGTCCCGGTCGTCGTCCGCGTCGTCCGCGTCGGCCTCCGGGCCGTCCCCTTTCGCCTGCTCTGCCCGCTCCTTGCTCTGCTGGGCGAACGGGATCACGTCGTCGCCGATCTCGGCGGAGTCGCCCGACTCGGCGTCCTCGACGGTCGGCGTTCCCTCGGGGTCGTCCCGGTAGGCGTCGTACTCGTCCTCCTCGAGCACCGTGCTCCGGGCGGCCGTCGCGGCGTCGTCCTCCTCGTCCTCGGCGTCGTCGTCGAGGATGACCGCGTCGTCGACCTCGGGGCCGGCGTTCGCGTCGTCGGCGTCCGCGTCCGTCCCGCCCGCCGCCGCGTCCGCTCCCGTCGTCGCGTTCTCCGGATCGCGCTCGACGGTCGCGTCGTCCGTCGTCCCCGACCCGGCCGGCGCCTCGTCGGTCAGCCCTGACTCGCCTCCCCCCGTCTCCGGCCCGGCATCCACGGGGTCGGCCTCCTCCGCGGATTCCTCGTCCACATCGGGCAGATCGACCGCGGCCCCCGGCTGCTCGTCGGGATCGGCCGCCGCCTCGTACTCGGGGTCCTCCGGGGACGCCCCGGCGTTGTCCGGAGTGACCGCCGGCCTGATCGGTTCGCCGGTGAGCGAGGAAGCGAGCGAGCGGTACGCCGCCGCGGCGTCGCTGTCGGGCGCGTACGACGAGAGGGGACTGCCGGCCGCCTGTGCCTCGGCGACCAGCGGGTCGTCCGGGATCGCGCCGAGCACCGGCACGTCGATGTCGCCGGTGTCCTCGTCCCCCTCGGCCTCGTTGAGCGCGAGGCCGACGACCTCGCCGCCCAGCTTCTCGGTGAGGTCCTGCGTCTTGCGAGTGTTGGCGAGGCCGTCCCGCGTCGGCGTCGACACGAGGAGGACGCCGTCGGCGACCGACAGCGGGAGCGCCGTCTGGTGCGTCAGGCCGGCGCCCGTGTCGACGATCACGTAGTCGGCGCCCGTGATCGCCTCCAGCACGTCGGCGATCTCCCCCGGCTCGGCCTTCCGGAAGTGTTCGAGGCTGTCGCCTCCGGGGACCACCGCGAGGCCGTGGGGTCCCTCGCGGGTCGCCTCGGCGGGATCGCCCTCGCCCGCGAGCACGTCGTGCAGCGTCACCTCCCCGGGGGGGACTCCGAGCGACGGCCCGAGGCTGGCCGACCCGAGGTCGGCGTCGACCGCGACCGTCTCGTGGCCGGCGGCCGCGAGCGTGGCCGCGAGGTTGGCGGCCGTGGTCGTCTTGCCGACCCCCCCTTTGACGCTCGCGACGGCGTAGATCTTCGGCATTTGTCGTGGCTTCGGCGGTCCCGCGTGATAAATGTGGGCCCCCTCACTCGGGTATTCAACAGGTACTTACCCCGCGGAGGGCCTACTAGCCCGCAATGAGCAGCGACGCCCAGGAGGGGCAGGCGAGCGAGGATCGACGGAAGTACGAGTTCCGGAAGGTCCTCGACGAGCTCGACGACTTCGAGGGCTCGGGGACCCAGCTCGTCACGATCTACATCCCCGACGACAAGCAGATCTCCGACGTGGTCGCCCACGTCACTCAGGAGCACAGCGAGGCGTCCAACATCAAGTCCAAACAGACCCGGACGGCCGTGCAGGACGCGCTCACGAGCATCAAGGACCGCCTTCGCTACTACGACGTCTTCCCGCCGGACAACGGCATCGTCATCTTCTCGGGAGCGGTCGACACCGGCGGCGGGCAAACCGACATGGTGACGAAGGTGCTGGAGTCGCCCCCCGAGCCGATCCAGTCGTTCCGCTACCACTGCGACTCGAACTTCCTGACAGGGCCGCTGGAGGACATGATGACCGACAAGGGCCTGTTCGGACTCATCGTCCTCGACCGACGGGAGGCGAACGTCGGCTGGCTCAAGGGCAAGCGCGTCGTGCCCGTCAAGTCCGCCTCCTCGCTGGTGCCCGGGAAGCAGCGGAAGGGTGGCCAGTCCGCACAGCGGTTCGCTCGCCTCCGCCTGGAGGCCATCGACAACTTCTATCAGGAGGTCGCGGGGATGGCGAACGACCTGATGGTCGACAAGCGCCACGACCTCGAGGGCATCCTCGTGGGCGGCCCGTCGCCGACGAAAGACGAGTTCCTCGACGGCGACTACCTCCACCACGAGCTGCAGGACCACGTCCTCGGAAAGTTCGACGTGGCCTACACCGACGAGTCGGGGCTGTACGACTTGGTCGACGCCGCGGGCGACGTGCTCGCCGACCAGGAGGTCATCAAGGACAAGCGGCAGATGGAGGAGTTCTTCGAGAACCTCCACACCGGCGACAAGGCCACGTACGGGTTCGAGCAGACCCGTCGAAACCTCATTATGGGCTCGGTCGAGCGCCTGCTCTTGTCCGAAGACCTCCAAGACGACGTCGTCACGTACACCTGCCCGAACGGCCACGAGGAGCGCGAGGTCGTCGAGCGGCGCCACTCGACGCCCGAACACGAGTGCGAGGAGTGTGGGGAGACGGTCCCCGCGGGCGACGCCGACGAGCGCGAGGACGTCGTCGAGCACCTCATCGACATCGCCGAGCAGCGCGGCACGGAGACGAAGTTCATCTCCACCGACTTCGAGAAGGGCGACCAACTCAAGGACGCCTTCGGCGGTGTCGCCGGCATCCTCCGCTACTCGACGGGCGTGTAAGCCGACCCGGCGCTTCGGTCGCCGCCCGACCGTTCTCGACTCCCACCTCGCCTCCGCCGCTCCCCTCCTTCCGTTCGCTTCGTCCGGCGTCACTCGCCGGCGGTCCGGACCAGTACGACCCCGACGAGCACCAGCGCGCCGCCCGCGACGATCGTTGTCGTCACCGGCTCCCCCAGGAGCGCGGCACCCAACGCGACCGCCACCGCCGGCTCCGCCGTCGAGAGCACCCCCGCCCGTCCGGCGCCGACGCGCGCCAACCCGGCGAAGAACGCGACCATCGCGAACGCGGTCGCGACGACGCCGAGCGCGACGACCGCCCCCCATCCCGTGACCGTCGTCGGGAGCGTGATCGCGTCGGTGACCCCGGCCACGATCGCCAGCGACACGGCGGCCGCGGGGGCGACGTAGGCGGTGAGCACGCGCTCGTCGGTCGTCTCCAGCGTCACCCGCGAGACGACGATGTACGCCGCGTACAGTCCGGCGGCGGCGACCGTCGCGGCCGCGCCGACGGGATCGAAGGCGTTCGCCCCGCCCCGAGAGATGAGGACCACACCCCCGAGAGTGAGTCCCGCCGCCACGGCCGTCCTGCGACCCACCGGCTCGTCGAGGAACGTCGCCGCGAGCGCGACGACGAACAGCGGGTACGTGTACAGGAGCACGGTCGCGAGCCCGGCGTTCATCCGCTCGACGCCGACGAAGAAGCCGTAGCTGACGCCCGCGTAGCCGACCGCGCCCAGCGCGACCGCGGTGAGCGTCTCACGGGTCGGCAACCCGAGCGTCGGCGCGTCGTCGCCGGCCACCGCGCGATAGCCGAGCAGTCCACCCCAGAGGACGAGCGATCCGACGGCGAACCGGAGCGCGAGCGCCGACGGCACGGACAGCCCGGCCCGGAACGCCACCGCGCCGAGCACACCGAGCGTCCCGAAGGCGGCCGCCGACGCGAGCACGAGGAGGGTTCCGGCCGTGTCGCTGTCCATCGGTTCGTGTTCGGGTCGGAGGCCGACCTGCGGCATACGTCTTGCCGTTCGGCCCGCCCCGGTCAGCGACGCTCCAACAGGGAGTCGAGCTGTCGAACTCGTCGTTCCAGGTCGAACTCGGGGACGATATCCGCCTCGTGGACCGCCTCGACCAGCCGGTCGAACGCGAGGGCGGTGTCGACGCCCTCGCGCTCGGCACGCTCGCGAAGCGCACTCGCGGACTCCCTGTGCAAGGCGATGGAGGGTAACGTCCCGATCAGCAGCGCGAACGCGACGCCGCCCTCGCCGTCCGGGAACGACCCGTGGACGCGGTCGAACTCCGGAGCGGCGTCGCCGGCGGCCGCCGCGTCCTCGTCGGGGTCGGCGACTCCGTCGCCCTCGACGGCGCCGACGACGAGACAGCCGGGACAGATGCTCGCCGTCGTGGCTTCCTCGGGCGCGTGCGAACGGAGGTCCTCCGGGACGTGAAACGTGACGACTGCGGTGTCGCAGTGGGGACAGGTCACACCCGCCGGTACAGGCGGACCGATATAAAGTTCCGGGCAACGGACGGTGTGGCGGCGTTCGGGGGCGGCGAACGGTGCGGCGGCGTCAGTCGTCGCTCTCGACGGCGCCCGCCTCGAGCGCTTCCGCCTCGCGCTCGGCCTCCACGGCGGCTTCCTCGGCCGCCTCCGCGGCGGCCTCCTCCTCCTCCTTTTTCGCCTTGATCTTCTTGAGCCGGAAGATCTCCTCGCGCTCCTGCTCCTCGAGCTTCTGCTCGATGTACTCCTTGTTCTCGTTGAGGTCGGGCAGGAGCTTGAACTCCAGCGCGTTCACGCGGCGTTTGGTCGTCTCGATCTCCTCGAGCATCTTCTTCATCGCCGTCTCGACCTCCGCCGCGAGGATGATCGATTCCAGCAGCTCCTCGTAGGCGTCGGCCGCCTCGTCGATGCGGGCCGAGGAGCCGAGCACGCCGTAGCCGCGCTCGTCGAGGTCCTTCCGCACCTTCGAGGACTCGATCTGCGGAACGACCACGCCCATGATGTTCTTCGACTGGGTCGTGATCTCGGGGTGCTCCTTCAGCGCCGCGGCGGCGCCGCGGACGGCCACGTCGCCCTCCATCGCGCGCGCCTTGTTGATCTTCTCTTGGGCCGTGTCGTAGTCGCCCTCGAGCTTGTCCCGGACGTCCTGTGCCTGATCGAGGATGTCCATGAACTCCATGATGAGGCCGTCGCGCTTCTGCTCGAGCGTGTCGTGGCCCCGCTCCGAGAGGTCGATCCGGTCCTCGATCTCCATGAGGTTCTTCCGGGTCGGTTTGACGTCGTTCGCCATAGTCTTGCGCGACGGTTGCGTGGCGAGGGAGTTAATCCTTGTTAGTCGGCGTTCGCGTGGCGGCGTGAAGGGGCGTCGCCCCCGGCATGCCGTCTCGATCCGGTGAGAAGCGGACGAAGCGGGTGGCGTGCGAGCGCTCAGTCCGCGGAGACTTCCTCGGTCTCGGCGTCGGCCGCGGCCGCGTCCTGGCGGTAGTGCTCCTCGATGAGCTCCTCGTCGACGCGGTTGAGCTCCGTCCTCGGCAGCGTCGACAGCAGGTCCCAGCCGAGCTCGATCGTCTCGTCGATCGTCCGGTTGGTGTCGAAGCCCTGCTCGACGAACCGCTCCTCGAAGGCGTCCGCGAAGTCGAGGTACTTGTTGTCGCGCTCCGAGAGCGCCTCGCGGCCGACGATGTTCACGAGGTCGCGCAGGTCCTCGCCCTCCGCGTACGCCGCGTACATCTGGTCGGACACGTCGGCGTGGTCGACGCGGGTGAGGCCCTCGCCGATACCGTCGTCCATCAGCCGCGAGAGGCTGGGCAGCACGTTCACGGGCGGCTCGATGCCCTGGCTGTGGAGGGGACGGTCCATCATGATCTGCCCCTCCGTGATGTACCCCGTCAGGTCGGGGATCGGGTGCGTGTCGTCGTCCCCCGGCATCGTGAGGATCGGGATCTGGGTGACCGAGCCCTCGCGGTCCTTGAGGCGACCCGCACGCTCGTACAACTGCGCCAGGTCGGTGTACATGTACCCGGGGTAGCCACGGCGACCGGGTACCTCCTCGCGGGCCGCGCCGATCTCACGGAGCGCCTCGCAGTAGTTGGTCATGTCCGTCAGGACGACGAGCACGTGGTACCCCTTGTCGAAGGCGAGGTACTCCGCCGTCGTCAGCGCGAGTCGCGGCGTGACCGTCCGCTCGACCGCGGGGTCGTCCGCGAGGTTCATGAAGACGACCGAGCGCTCCAGCGCGCCCGTCCGCTCGAAGTCGTCCATGAACTCGTTGGCCTCCTCCTGGGTGATACCCATCGCGCCGAAGATCACCGCGAACTCCGACTCGTCGTCGTCGCCCTCGCCCTCCTCCTCCGGGACGGTCGCCTGGCGGGCGATCTGGAGCGCGAGGTCGTTGTGTGGCAGGCCCGAGCCCGAGAAGATCGGGAGCTTCTGGCCGCGCACGAGCGTGTTCATCCCGTCGATCGCGGACACGCCCGTCTGGATGAAGTCCTCGGGGTACTCCCGACTGAACGGGTTGATCGCGGCGCCGACGATGTCGCGCCGCTCGTCCGGGACGATGTCCGGACCGCCGTCGATCGGGTTGCCGGAGCCGTCCATCACCCGACCGAGGAGGTCCTCGGTGACGGGCATCTTCAGCGTCTCGCCCAGGAAGCGGACGGACGCGTTGCGGTCGATGCCGGTCGTTCCCTCGAACACCTGGATGGCGACGATGCCGTCCTCGCTCTCGAGGACCTGTCCGCGCTTCGTCTCGCCGCTCGGCGTTTCGATCTCGACCATCTCGTCGTAGCCGATGGGCTCGTCGACCTCGGCGAACACCAGCGGGCCGCTGACTTCCGTGATTGTCTGGTACTCTTTCATGATTCAGTAGAGCGAGCGGATCTGCTCGGTGATCTCCGATGTCAGTTCGTCGACGTACGCCTCCCAGTCCTCCTGGGTGGCGATCCGGTTGAGCTTCGGCGCCGCGTCGATGGCCGTGATGTCCTCGATGGGGACGCCGGCGTCGAGCGCGTCGAACGCCTCGTCGTTGTACGTCTGGATCGTCGAGAGGATCGCGTACGTCTTCTCGGGCGGACAGTACATGTCCACGTCGATGAAGGCGTTCTGCTGGAGGTACCCCTCACGCAGGTAGCGCGCCACCTCGAGGGTGAGCTGCTGGTCCTCCGGCAGGGCGTCCTTCCCGACGAGCTGGACGATCTCCTGCAGCTCCCCCTCCTCGTCGAGGGTGTCGACGGCCCACTGCCGCCGCTCGGGCCAGTCCTCGGCGACGTTCTCCTTGAACCACGGGTCGAGCTGGTCCTGGTACAGCGAGTACGACTCGTCCCAGTTGATCGCCGGGAAGTGCCGACGCTCCGCGAGGTCGGCGTCCAGCGCCCAGAACGTCTTCACGATCCGTAGCGTGTTCTGGGTGACCGGCTCGGAGAAGTCGCCGCCGGGCGGGCTGACCGCGCCGATCGCGGAGACGGACCCCTCGGTGCCGTTCAGGTTCTCGAAGTAGCCGGCGCGCTCGTAGAACTCCGCCAGGCGGGCGGCGAGGTACGCGGGGTACCCCTCCTCGCCGGGCATCTCCTCCAGCCGGGAGGAGATCTCGCGCATGGCCTCCGCCCACCGCGAGGTGGAGTCGGCCATCAGCGCCACGTCGTACCCCATGTCGCGGTAGTACTCGGCGATGGTGATGCCGGTGTACACGCACGACTCGCGGGCCGCGACGGGCATGTTCGAGGTGTTCGCGATGAGCGAGGTCCGGGCCATCAGGGAGTTCCCGTTCTTCGGGTCCTCCAGCTCGGGGAAGTCCTCGATGACCTCGGTCATCTCGTTGCCGCGCTCGCCGCAGCCGACGTAGACGACGATGTCGGCGTCGGCGAACTTGGCGAGGCTGTGCTGGGTGACCGTCTTCCCGGAGCCGAACGGGCCCGGGATCGCCGCGGTACCGCCCTTGGCGATCGGGAAGAGGCCGTCGAGGATGCGCTGGCCCGACACGAGCGGCTCGCGGGGCGTTCGCTTCTCGATGGTCGGCCGCTTCTCCCGGACCGGCCACTCCTGGCGCATCGAGATCTCCTCGCCGTTCTCGAGCGTGACGACGGCGTCGTCCACGGTGAACGCGCCCTCCTCGACGCTCTCGACGACACCCCCCTCGTAGTCCGGCGGCACCATGACCTTGTGGTCGATGGTGACCGTCTCGGGAACGACGCCGACGACGTCGCCGGCCTCCACGCTGTCGCCGGTCTCGACCTCGGGAGTGAACTCCCACTCCTTCTCCAGGTCGATGCCGGGCGCGTCGACCCCGCGGTCGAGGAACGCGCTGTCCATCTTCTCCTCCAGCACGTCGAGCGGGCGCTGCACGCCGTCGTAGATGGCGTCCAGCATACCCGGCCCCAGGTCCACGGAGAGGGGTTCGCCCGTGTTCTCGACGGGCTCCTGGGGGGCGACCCCCGAGGTCTCCTCGTACACCTGAATGGTCGTGACGTCGCCCTCGATCTCGATCACCTCGCCCATCAGCCCTTCGTCGCCCACGTAGACGACGTCGTTCATCCGGGCGTCGAGGTCGACGGCCTTCACGACCGGACCGCTCACGCTCTTGATGCGTCCGGTTCCTTCGGTCGTCTCGGTTTCGGTTGCCTGACTCATGTGTTCACTCGTCCTCGTCCATCAGGTCGATCCCGATGGCTCTCTTGATCTGTTCGCGTAGGCCGCTCCCGGCGCCGCCGCCGAGCGTGACCAACACCGGTTCCACGCTGCCTTCCACGTCCCGGCGGACGGTCCGCGAGAGGTGCTCCAGGTCCTCGTCGAGCATCACGACGATCCCGACGCCGTCGTCCGCGAGCGTCTCCTCGACCGCCTCGTCGAGTCGGTCGTCCTTCTCGTCTTCCGGGACGTTCTCGCACTTGCGGACGCCGGCGAGCCGGAAGCCGGTGGTGAACTCGGGACTGCCGATCACTGCGATCTCCTGACTCATATAATCACCAACTCGGATTCGATCTCCTCGGGGTCGAGGCCGGCCTCCTTCCCGCGCGCGATGGCGCGGATGTTGTCGACCTCGCGCTCCTTCGCGAGCACGTACGACACGACGGGGGTCACCGACAGCGGGTGGACCAGCCCGAGCGAGTCCGCGTACTCGAGCAGCGCCGCCTCCAGCGCGTGCTCGAACGCGATGAGGCTCTCGGCCCCCTCGAGCTCCGTTAGCGCGTCGGAGAGCCGGTCGCCGTACCGCGACTCGCGGATACGGCCGATCAGTTCGTCGGTGTTGGACGCGAGCTGACGGAGCTCGGCCGCCGAGAACAGGACGCCGCCGTCGATGAAGTACTGCGAGGGGTCCAGGTCGGCGCCCGAGCGAGCCAGCCGCAGGGCGTTGATCGCGTTACGGAAGTCGATCTCCGCCTCGAGGAACTCGCGGTACTCCGAAAGCGCCTCTCCCGAGAGGTCGTCCGTGCGGAGCAGTTCGTAGTACGCACGGTCGACCGCGTTCTCCAGCGGCACCAGCACGCCCGTCGAGTTGTAGTCGTCGAGCGCGGCCGCGAGCGAGTCGCCGAAGACGGTCCGATCGAGCACCTCGATGGCCTCCTCGATGCTCCCCGCGTCCAGGAGCCGGTCGATCAGTCGGTCGTCGAACTCCCCGGCGCGGATGAGGTCGTCGGCGACGGCCTCGCGCTCGGTGTCCGAGTAGATCCCCCGCAGGACGGTCTTCACGTTCCACGCGTCGAACTTCCGGAGGTAGCGGGCGACGTGCCCGTACAGCTCTCCATCGGACCAGCTGAGGATGTCCTCGAAGTCCTCGGCGAGGCTCGCGTTCAGCGCGTACTCGATGAGATCGACGCCGGAGAACCGCGACCCGAGCGCGTTGATCTCCTCCTCGTACGCCGGCGACTCCTCCATGAACCGGGCGATCTCCGCCGGGCTCATCCTGACCAGCTTCCGGTAGTCGTCCTCCTCGAACAGCGACGACCGCCGGGATCGGACGCGGGCGTTCACGTACTCGGGGTTCGACGTGCCGGCGTGACTACTCATCGTCGAACAGTCGGTCGCTCAGCTCCTTGAGGTTGTCCTCCCAGACAGCCTCGAGGACCGAGTCGAACGTGTTGTTCACCCGGACACGCGACTCCTCGCTCTCGACGACGACGCCGCCGAGGCAGTCGCGCTCGCCGGCGTACGACCAGCCGTCGTAGTCGGCGAGCACCTCGGTCAACAGCTCCTCGTCGTCGGCCCGTCCGTAAACGGAGACCGTCTCGCCGTCGTCGAACTCGGGGGCCGCCGCATCGAGCAGTGCGCGCGTCAGTTCCTCGCGCTCCTCGCCCTCGAGGTCGGCGATGGCTGCCTCGGTGCCCTCCCGGACGTCCGCGAGCACGTCGCGGCGGGCCTCGAGCCGCTGCTGTTTCGCCTCCAACTTCGCCGCCGAGAGGGTCTGCTCGCGCTCCTGTTCGATCTGCCGCTCGACCTGCTGTTCTCGCTCCTGGACGACTCGTTCGGCCTCCTCCTCGGCCTCCGCGACGATCTCCGACGCGCGCTCTTCGCCCTCTTCACGGATGTTCTCCGCACGCGCGTGGGCCTCGTCTCGGATGTCTTCGACGACTGTCTCCAGACTCATGGTGGAAAGGGAGGGGGCGGTTTAGACCAGGAAGATGGTGACCAGTGCGAGAATGACCAGGGTCTCGGGCAGGACCGTGAAGATCAGGCCCGTGACGAACAGGTCCTCGTCCTCGGCGACGGCGCCGACGGCGGCCGAGCCGATGCCGCGCTCGGCATAGCCGGCGCCGAAGGCGGCCAGACCGACCGCCAGCGCCGCGGCGGACGCGGACGGGATGGCCGGGGCGTTACTACCTTCCTGCAGTACAACGTTAGCGAGTTCGGGTGCGTGTTCGAGCATGGTATTCGGTAGGCGGATGCCTAACTCCGGACAAGACGTTGTTGCATCTGTGGAGTGCATAAAGGTTCCCAAAACGAGCGACGAGACGGCCGAATAACGGTCGTCACGCGTCGCTAGCGTGTCAACCAACCGCAATCGATCGGCCCGGCCGGAGCCGCGACGGAAGCGCGGGTCGCCCGGGGGCGACCCCCGACGCGACGCCTACTCGTCGACGGTGAAGCGCCGTTCGCTGCCGAACGGCTCGTACTCCGTGCCGCCGCCGTCGAAGAACTTCGAGAAGAACTCGTAGTACTCCAGGCGGACGGCCTGCAGACCGGCGGAGGTGACACCCAGCGCGAGCACCAGTAGATGCCCGAGCACGAGGATCACCAGCCCGCCCACGAGCGCCGCCGCGCCGCCGTGGACCAGCCCGCCGAACATGACCGCCTCGCGGCCGTACTCAGCCGCGTAGTACTCCGGCCCATGGCTGAGCATGAAGTGGAACTCGCCGTCGTGCTGGTAGGCGCCGAAGAACAGGAGGTTGACGACGAACGCCATCCCCGCCTTGGCGAGCAGCACCGCGGCGA
>Ga0207733_100616_pt1 | contig 17467 bp, 14 predicted proteins | sample A23P3SouthBayCA_FD_187735 | JGI IMG/M metagenome (GOLD analysis project Ga0207733, IMG submission 187735) | Aerobic enrichment media microbial communities from Eden Landing Ponds, California, USA - A23 P3 (SPAdes) | ecosystem: Environmental > Aquatic > Marine > Unclassified | place: Emeryville... | reverse complement strand
CCCAGAGATGTCGTTGATGATGTCGAAGCCCGAATCGAGCGTTCGCGCGGCCTCGACGGCCATATCAGCGGCAACCTCGATTTCTTCGGCATCCAGACGGCCACTCAATGTAATGTACAGGCGATTCGTCGCTTCGTCGCCGCGTATCTCGTAGGCGTCTTCGATGTTCGACATAGCTAACAATGCTTCTAGCGATGCAAGGCAAGGCTACCCGACTAGTCCGGTACTCATCCGGGAGGATCGGCTCAGATGGCGGGGAATGACCACCGCTGATTGTCACCGCCATTCCAGGACCACTGAATTACGTTTGCGCCGTCAGCCGCGGAGATATTCGCGACGTCCGCGACGAGACCGCTGTTGACGTTGACCAGCCGATAGGTATCGTCGCCATTATCCACGATGTCCCATCGCTGGTGGTCGGCACCGTTCCAGGATTGCTGGACGACGCTGTCGCCCTCGACGGTCCCAGCACCCGCAACGGCGAAGACCTTCCCGGAATTCTCGTTGACGAATCGGTAGGTCCCGTCGTCGTTTTGCATCGGCGTCCACTGTTGGTTCGGATTGCCGTCGTATCCATGCTGCACGACGTTCGCGCCGTCGGCGGTACTGCTGTTTTCGACCTCGGCAACCTTGCCACTGTGTTCGATGTGACTTCTGGAAGTGACCTGGCGAAGCGGCCAGTGGGCGAGTTCGATGGCACTGATGATTGCGTTGTCGACGTCCTGGGCGTCCGTTGCCGAGAAGTCGACCGTGATCGTGTCGCCTGTCGGCGAACGATCCGGGATCGTCTCTACCAGCGCTGTGTTGTGGCCGACGCGCGAATGAATGTCCAGATTCGAAATGACCTCATTCCCATCAACCAGAACGTCGAAAACTCGTTGCCCGTCAGCCTGCCAGTATCGTTCAGCGAAGTACAGGAGTACCTGATAGGTACCGTCGTCGACGGAGATGTCGTACGAAAAATCCGACCCGTATCGATAGCTTCGGTAGAGCGTGGGATCGGCCGTTCCACCGATCGACTGGTTGTTGAACCGGATCGTCGAACTGCCTGCATCCGGTTGTCTGTCGCCGACGAAGGTCGTGCCGAAACTCGCCTCGTACGACGCTGGCGTGTTCCGACCGAGATTCAGTCCGAACGGATAGGAAAAATTATTCGCCGCTGTAATCACCCCGCTGGCAGTCTCCTCGTCGGTGAAGGCACCATAGGTCGCCGCACCGCCGGTGAACGAGAGGGCACCGAGGGTACCGAGACCGAGGGCGAACGACCGTCGTGAGAGCTTCCCATCCATACCGATCCACCATTGCCAGGAGCTGCGTTCCGGACTAGCGACCCACTCGTGCGGAACCCACCACCCACGCTGGGATTGCGTCTTGCTTCGACAATTGAATCAGCGTGATATTAATGGATTGATGATTTCGAAAAGTGAGAGCGGGGGACCGCCGGAACCCTCGCGACCCCTCAGGCCAGCCACTCGTCCGGTTTCGTGTCGTAGTCCACGTCGTCGGCCGCGAGGTGTTCGACCGCGTCCCATTCGACGAGTTCGATGGTCGTCTCCTCGCCATCGTACCGGATTTGCTTGCCGACCTCCTCGGGCGCTGGCTCCCGGCCGCGACGCCGGGCAACCTCCAGGTCGTGGTCGTCGTACTCCTTGTCGATGGTCAGTAGCGAGACGGGGCGTCCCCAGAGTTCGTAGACGCGTTCGAGGGTCGCCTTCGCTTGCTGCAGGTCGAGGGCGACACCGTTGTAGCGGTGGCCGAGCAAGAGTTCGTTGCGGTTGCGGTAGTTCCCGTCTTCGACGGTGATCGTCGGGTTGCCGAAGTTCGTCAACTTGAGGAGGAACTTCTTTTTCACGTCCTCGTAGTCCGTGGAGGTGACCCGGTGTTGCTTGTTGGCGCGAGTGTACTCGTAGGTGAAGTAGTTGTTTCGGTCGACGAACTCCTGGGTCAGAAACTCGTCGACGAACGTGACGTCGTTGTGGCTCTCCCTGATTTCGAACATTCGCTCCCAGCCACGGGTGTACGAAACGTCGTCGACCGCGTCCCCAACCGTGTCGTACTTCGCGTCGTCGAACATGTACCGGGCGATCGAATCCAGCTCGGCCCGGCTGATGCGTTCGATGAAGCCACGATGCTGGGGCTTGACGAGCGAGTAGTGCCGTTCGGCCAGCCCCTCGAACGAGAGGAGTTTCCAGGGGTAGGCGTCGACGTCGACCGACTCGTCGGTGAGATAGCGATCGAGCGCCGTGGCGTCGACGCGGGGATCATCGGCGTCGAGATCCCCGATGTGGTGACGAACGTCGCGGATCTCCGGGTCGGGTTCGAGGTGGGCCCGCACCGCGGCGAAGTCGACGTCGTCGTGGAACGTCTCCGGTGTAATCCCGTCGACGCGAAGCAGGTTCTCGACGACGGCTCGACGGTTCGTGCTGTTTTCGACGTAGGTCCACAGTTCGAGGCCGAGTTTGTAGGGATTCATTCCCGGCGACCCCAGCACTTTGGACATGTGATCGGCGTAGAGGAGGAACTCGTCGGCACCCGCAAAGCCCTCGCCGGCCATCATCGTGGATTCCCAGTAACTCGCCCAGCCTTCGTTCATCACCTTGGTCATCCGCTGGGGGGCGAAGTAGTGCGCTTCCCGGCGAACGATTTCGATGACCTCGCGCTGCCACGGCTCCATTTCGACGGCACGATCGCTGTCCGCGTCGTACTGCTTGCCGTGCTGCCGAAGGAATCCCAGCAGGTCGCTTTCGGGCTCTTCCGGGAACGAGGCTGGAGCCCCGTCTTCGCCCTGGGCCTCCAGCCACTCAGTGTCGAATACGTGCCGGCGCACGTCCTCGGAGACGTCGAGGTCGTCGAGCTGGTCGGCCAGCTCGGCCAGTTCCGCGTCGTCGAAACCCTCGTCCGTGTTTCCGACGGGTTTGTAGGCCTGGTACTGATCGATGACGTCCTCGATGCACAGCAGGTGGTCGATCCAGCGCTCGACGGCAGCCCGGTCGATCTCCGGATCGGCCATGTAGCTGCCGATCGTTTCGCCGTGGCGGGCGAGCATCGCCGAGGCGTCCGGGCCACGACGGGGGGCTTCCGAGTCCGAGCGGCTGGGGTTGAACAGCCCGAACCACTGGTTGTTTGCGAAGAAATCGGCGTGGGCCTCGACGTGCGTGATGACGGCCTTCTGGTCGGCCAGGGCGTTCGACTCCTGGAGGAAAGCGTGGGCCGGGTCGTCGTTGTTGACGATTTCGAACGCTTTCCCGCCCAGGAACTGGCCCTGCTTGCGCTGGCGCTCGTAGGCCATCCCCCAGCGCCAGTGTGGATAGCGGTGCTGGAAGCCGCCGTAGGCGATCAATTCGTTCATCTCGTCGTGATCGACGATCCAGTAGTTGACGCGGTAGGGGTCGAGCCCGAGTTTTCTGGCGAGCGCCGCGGCCTCTTCGACCGGTTCCTCGAGTTCCTCTGCCGCGTGCTGGGCCCTGATTCGGTCCGTGCGGCTCATGCTTCGACCTCCGCGGGCTCGCTCGAGAGCACGGTTTCGATCGCGCTCAGCACGTCTGCTTCGTCGTTGACGTAGGCGACCGCGACGTCTCCCTCCTCGCGGAACTGCCGTTCCAGTTCTTCGGCGTGAGTCGCGTTGATCGCGTTCCCGCTCGGCTGTGTCTCCACGTACGCGTGGAGGTTTGCGTCGATGCGTTCCATCAGCGGGATCACTCGCTGTTCGGTATCGTTGGAGGAGTTCTCCGAGTCCCCTGCGGCGAACACGTATCGATTCCACTCACTCCAGGGATACTCGGCGTCGAGTTTCTCCGCGACGAGGTCGTAGGCACTGGAGATTCGCGTCCCACCACCGGAACGGATGCCGAAGAAGTCCTCGCGCTCCACTTCCCACGCCTCCGCGTCGTGGACCACGTAGACGAACTCCGCGTGGTCGTACTTGCCCTGCAGGTACCAGTCCAGTGGGGTGAACGTACGCTCGACGAGTTCGCGTTTTTTCATCCGCATCGAGCCGGAGACGTCGCGAATATTCACGACGACGACGTTTCGCTCCTTCTCCTCGATGATCTCGGGGTACCGGTATCGCTCGTCCTCCGGTCGGAAGGGAATCTCTCTGACGCCCTCCCGCCGAATACGCTGGGCAGTGTCGACCCGTTCGACCTCCTGCTCCATCGCCTCGATGGACGGCCAGTAGTCTTTTGCTGCGTCGTCGAGGCTGGCGTACTCCTCGTCGATCCAGGCACGCGAGACGGGCAGGCGCTGGTCGCGCGCCCACTCGAACACCGTTGCGGGCCCCCACCCCTCGACGCGGAGCGCCTCGCGCACGTAGTCACGGTCGAAATCCATCGAGAGTTTCCGCTTCAACCCCTCTTTAAACAGCCGCTCGAAGTCGAGCGTACTCGACGGCCCAGTTCGCGTGACGTCGGTAAACTCACCTTCCAGTTCCTCGACGACCTGCTTGCCCTTCGGTTCGAGGTCCAGGCCGAGCCGCTCGTCCAGTTCCTGGGCGAACTCCTCGGGATCCATCTCGTAGTAATCGTGCTCGCCGCCCTCCTGGCCGGGCTGGCCGTCGTCGTCACCGTCGGCGTCGGCCGGCGCGTCGACCGGTTGTCCGATCTCAGGGGTGCCACCCTGGCCCTGGCCGACCCCGCCGACGTCACGCTGGTCGTATTCGAACGCCGGCAGGTCGACGATCTTGATCGGGACGCGGATCGTATCCTGTCGGCTGCTGCCGAGGTCACCGTACTGAATGAACTCTGCCAGGTCCTGTCGTCGTTCTTCGCCGACCTCGCGGAATCGATCGAGGTCCTCTCTCAGTCCCATCGGTGACTCACCACCGTACAGACCTGCCGGCTGGTTAGCTCGGCGGCGGCCTCGCTGTACCCGAAGAGGTCGACCATGTTCTCGATCGTCCGTGCTTTGAGCGTCTCCGTCTCCGTCCCCGTTGGCGGATCGGCCCACTGATCGGGCTCGAAGTCGGGGTAGGCCCGTTCGACGTCTTCCCAGTCGTGACTGCCGAGGACGGCGTCGATGACTGGAATTTCGTGGGGATCGACGTCCGTCGCCTTGAATTCCTCGTCGCGATGCTGCCAGGCGTGGCGATTGAGCGCCGTGATGATGCGCTCTGTCCGGAACTGTTCGACGGGTTCACTGGGCGTATTGCCGTCGTAGTCGTCGGCGGAGAAGCGCCCGAGGTGCTCGATCTCGAAGACCTTCATCTTCAGCGGGTCGGGTTCGGTTTCCTCGCCGCGGTCGTTCTCGATGGACTCGCCAGCTTCCCACGCGTAGACGTGTTCGACGTACTCCTCGATGGCGTCGGCGTCGACGCGCTTCTCGCGGAGCATGGCGTCGAGGACGTCTCGCTCCTGCTGATCGAGGACGTAGTTGGCGACCACCGCGACGCGCTCTTCGAATTCCCGAGCTTCGCCGTCGGAGAACACCGGCGCCTCGTCCAGGTTCTCGACCATCGCATCGAGGACGTCGTCCGGCATGATGACGTGTTCGACGGGCAACTCCGGGTGTGAGCGGTCCGAGGACTCGTACAGCAATCGTGCCAGCACGTCCCGGGTGTAGGTCACCGGAATGCCGCGGACGCCGTCGGCGGCGTCGGCCTCGAAGTCGAACTCCTCGACGTCGATGCGTTCGTCACCCTCCTGGAGGTAGCCCCGGTCGAACAGCATCGCTTTGTCCACTAGGGTGAGGCCGCTGGGCAGGTCCGTCGGATCGAGACGCGACACGACCGCGTACAGTGCCGCCGCCTCGATCGTGTGTGGTGCGAGGTCACGCTCGACCACGCTGTCAGTGCCCTCCCGAACGGTGACCGACAGCGGCGCCTGGATCCACGCTTCGAGTTCCTCCCAGGACGCTGGTTCCCAGACGGCCGTCTCGCCGAGGATCTCTCGTCGCAGGAGTTCGGCCTCCAGTGAGAGGTTCGTCAGATACGTGAACTCGTGGCGATCGAGGCGACGTTTGAGTGCCTTCAGCGGATCCTCGTGCTTGGTGTCTGCGTGTTTGTCGAGCTGTTCCGCGAGGTCGGGATTCGAGATGATGACCAGCTGGGTATCGATGTCCATCCCGATGCCCTTGTCCAGTTTGACGTGGCCCTCGTCGGGGACGTTCAGTAACTTCTGGAGCAGGTCGGCGTGCTGTGAGGCGTCCTCGACGATGGTCAACAGGCCGTTGCCCTGGCTGAGTACGCCGTCGTAGCTGAACGCCTGCGGGTTCTTCCGCCCGCGGGAATCGAGTGCGCAAAGCATCCCCTCCATCCAGGAACCGACCAGCCGCTGTTTCGGCGTCCCTTCGTCTTCGGAGTGGAGGACGCCGATGCCCTGACCGATGTCCACGAGGTAATTTTTCACCCGGAGGTGTTTCGGATCGGTGACGGCCGAAAAGCGGTCCTCGACCCCCTCTCGACGGTACTGTTCCTCCAGGTACTCGTAGGCCTCCCGACTGAAGGGATCCAGGTCACCCTCGACGCGTACCGGGACGTGATCGTCCAGCCGGTCGTTGATCGCGCGTAGCAGGTCCGCGCGGACGTCGTCGGGAAACACGGTGAGCGGGTTCGACTGGACCGGGCTCTCGTACCAGTCGTCCTCGTCGGGGGTGGCGGTGTCGCCGTACGTCAGCCCGCCGGGTTCGTCGACGCCGGCGACGTTCCACTCGACGGTGTAGCGACGCCCAGCCGGAGTCTTCGAGTACTCGCGCAACCCGTTGATCAGACACCGCTTCAGCTCGGACTTGCCAGTGGCTGTCGGACCGTCCAGCCAAAGGATCGTCTCGTCTTTCCCCCGACCGGCAGCGATCGAGCGCAGGTCGTCGACGAAGGCGTTGAGGACCGCCGTATTCCCCAGTATCGCGTGTTCGCCGTCGTTGTGCGGATCGTCGAAAAATCGGTAGCGCTGGGTCTGTTCACCCTCCTCGATGACAGTGCGCGTGCCGGCGGCTTCGATCGCCGAGAGGAGATATCTGGAGGCGTGGCTGGCCAGGGCCGGTTCCTCGAGCACACGATCGACGTACTCCGCGAGCGTCGCCGGTTCCTCGTACGCGGAGTCGAGTGCCTCGTCGGCACGACTGACGTACTCCTCACCCGTTGGGTGGCCGCCGTTCGGCCGCCTGCGTGCCGTCTCCGTGGGATCGCGCTCGGTGGGACGCGCTCGGTCGAAGTCGTCACTGGTCATTCTTCCATCTCACTTTTCGCGACTTCCGCACCGGCGAATTCGAGCACCTCCTTCGCTCCTTCGCGGCTATACCCCTGGTCGGTGAGCCCGTCGATCCAGGCGTTTCGCTCCTCGTCGTCCATCTCCCCGCTGGAGACCAGCGCCGAGAAGTTGATGTTGTGTTTCTTGTCCTCCCAGAGTTTGCGTTCGAGGGCACGACGCAGTCGGTCGTTGTCCTGCGGGTGGAAGGTGTCTCCCTCGCGGGCGCGCCGGGAGACCCAGTTGCTCACTTCCTGGCGGAAGTCGTCCTTGCGGTCCTCGGGGAGGTCGAGTTTCTCCTCGACTGAACGGAGGAACTGCTCGTCGGGTTCCTGTTCGCGCCCAGTGATTTCGTCCTCGACCGTCGCGTCGTCGATGTAGGCCATGACGTGGTCCATGTACTTCTCGCCCTGGCGCTGGATCTCTTCGAGGTCGTAGGCGAGCGCGTGGCGCACGTCCTCGATGGCTCGTTCCTTGTACTCCTCACGAACGCGTTCGAGGTAGCGGTAGTATCGCTGGAAGTGATCGGCGGGGATCGAGCCGTGATTCTCCAGATTCTCCTCGAAATGGGTGAACGTCGTCAGCGGGGAGAGGAAGGATCGATCCCGGTGCATCGAGTCCATGATCGCCTCCGCGATTTCGTCCCCGATGAACCGTGGTGAGACGCCGTCCATGCCTTCACCGACCTCCGCAGCCTCGTCGGCTTCCTGGCGTAATTTCTTCACGTCGACGTCCTCGGCTTCGTCGATTTCGCCGTTGTACGCCTTGGCTTTCTGCAGCATATCGATGGTCTCGGTGTCCGGTTCCTCGATCCGAGTGAGGACGCCGAACAGGCCTGCCATCGAGAGCGTGTGTGGCTCGACGTTGATGTCCGGGAGATCAGCGTTCCGCAACATCTTCTGGTAAATGCGGGCTTCCTCGTCGTACTGGAGGACGTAGGGAAAGTCGATGCGCTTGGTGCGGTCGTTGAACGCCTCCATCGTCTCGTCGCCCTTCTTCTCGCGGTACTCGGGCATGTTCGTCCGCCCGACGATCACCTGGTCGATGTCGATCCGGGGGTTGTTCTTTGGCTTGATCGTCTGCTCCTGGGTCGCGTGCAGGAAGTCATAGAGGAACTCACGCTGGAGTTTCAGGAGTTCCTCGCCGGAGAACAGGCCGCGATTGGCGTTACAGAACGCCCCAGAGTAGTCGAAGGCGCGCGGATCGCTTTCGCCGTAGATGGCGATTTTCGAGTAGTTGACGTCGCCGGTCAGCTCCGTTTCGTCCTGGTTCTTCTTGTCCTTCGGTTCGAACGTCTCGATGGCGCGTCGCTGATTCTCGTCGGCGACGAGACGGACGATTTCGACGTGATGGTCGAGGACGGATTCGAGGTCATCGTCGTAGTATGCCAGGAGGCTGTCCATGTAGAACTCGCTGGCCGGGTCCAGGGATTGCTCGTTACGAATGGTATATGGGGCGTCCAGTGCCTCGTTGACCTCCGTGACGACGACGTCACGCTGGTCCTGTGGCAAGAGCACGAGCGGGTCCTGGTTCATCGGCGACCGAACGACGTCGTCGGCCGGATCCTGGTCGTCGATGACGTCACAGAGGTTCGTCCACCGGAAGGTGTACAGCCGGCCATCGTCACGGCGCGTGTAATCCTCGTAGTACCGGCGCATCTGCCGGTCGAAGTCGGATTTCCCGGAGCCGACGGGTCCCAGGAGGAGTTTGATGCGTTTCTGTGGGCCGAGGCCGCGTGCCCCGGATTTGACTTTGTTCACAAATTGGTGGATCGCTTCGTGGACCTCGCGGCCATAGAAGGTGTTTTCACCGTCGTGGAGGGGGTCTTCGGCGGCCAGTGCGTACTCGACGACGCCCATTTCCTCGTCGTAGGCGGTCCCGTAGAAGTCGAACATGTCCGCGACGCGCTGGTGGGCGTTGCGGGCAATCTGCGGGTCCTCAGTTACCGTCTCCAGATACCACGAAAACGAGTGGGTGGTCCGAAGGTCGGCGGGAATTGTGTCTCTGTACTGGTCGCTGAGCGATTCGAGGGTCGGTGTCGATTCGGTCATGCTATCACGGTCGTATCCGTCTGTCGTCGGCCGATTCGGATCCGCTGCCGAGGACTCGGTGCCTCGGCCGACGGCGGTTGCCACACGAGTCCGGGGGACCAGCCGACACCGCGGCGCTCCCGCAACCGTCGATTCCACCGGAGGGCCACGGGTGGGTGGGGCAGGCTCCAGTCAGAATTCGAGCGGGGCGCGCGGGTGCCCGCGGCGGGCTGTCGGAAGGCGGTCACTGTCATGCTATCCCCTGGCACGGCCTGTACGGCGCGAGTACCTCGCCGTGCAGGGGTATCGTGGCATCGGTTGGCACCGATAGTATTTATTGTAAGAGTTCTCCAGAGATATAACCCTTGTTCCGATGGAGTAATAACAGGGGGATGCTGCCGGATCGCAGATTTCGAACCGAGAGACGGCGTCGGATATCGAAACCGAACCGGAGTTTCCAGTGTGGATGTTTATATACTTGGCTTCGTGTGTCGGACCTCGACCGCCGGACTCATTCTGTCCCGCCGCCAAGCCGGGGTATGGACGCCGACGCCCTCGCTCCCGGCTGGGAGGTCTGGAACGAGGAACCGACGAAAATCATCCTCGCGTACCGACCGGACGTGTTCAACGGCGGAGATTTTCCCGCCGAGTGCTTGCCGACGCTGTACGTGACGCGGGGAAAACGTAGCCGCAGGCCCGGCGCACAGCGAGTCGGTGAGGACTGGCACGTCACGCTCTATCTGGAACCGGACGTGGACGACGGCGGCCAATCAGTGGACTCGAAAGCCGCCGCCATCGACGCGGCGACGGACCGCGCGGCCGCCTTCGCCGCCGGCGAGGTCGAATACCGCAGTCTGTACCAGGTGCCCAGAGCGACGTACTTCGAAAAGCTGGACGAGCTAGTCGGGACTGAGTAACTCGCCCGGTCCACTGAACTCCTGGAATCGCCTGAGGACCCAGATCCCGACCGCGACCGTGCCGACCGCTTCGGGCAGCGCAATCCCCTCGTGTCCACTGACTCCCCACACGATCCACCCGGCGACGTGAGCCGTTCCGAGACCGATCGAGAGCCACCCATCGCGAGCCTCGCCGGTTCGGAGTGCTCCGAGGCCGTCGACCAGGATAGCGAGCGTGAACAGGAGAAAGTAGGCGAGAGCGACTGGACCGTGCAGCGGCGAGGGCAGCGCGAAGACGCCGATCAACGCCAGGGTTGGCATCGAGAGGCCAAACACGACGGCGGCGGCCCGCCTGATTCGATCACGCTGTACCCGGACGAGCCACCCGGCGAAGGGAATCCCCAGGAAGCCAGCGATGATGAGCGTCCCGTTGAACAATGGCGCAGTCGCCACCCCGCGGGCACCGAGGTCCGAGAGTGCATTGCCGGTCCAGGAGAACCACGGCGCGAGCACGCTGGCGGCCAGAATACCGATTGCGGCGACGAGGATCGCAACTGGTCCGGTCCATGGAACCACGCGATCGAGTGTCCCCGATGTAGTCCCACTGTCGTCCGCGGCCATAGCGTCGGCTTTCGTCCCCGATCGGAAAAGCGTGGCTCGGCAATCCACGAGCTGGTCGCCCGAAAACTGGACCGGGGCCGTTGCACCCCACCCTCGCACGGCCGTCTGGCTGACAGTCCCTTGTGAGCGGGCTGAGATGATTTATTCAGGGCAATTTGCCCGAGAGCGTAGCCATGTAGCCGAAGATGTCGGAATACCCCTCCGGTGAGAGCAACACTGGATGGAACGATTCGTCGGCGACGAGGGATTCGCCGTCCATCGCCGCGAACGCCTCCCCAACAGTCACTTCCTCGAAGTTCGTCGCGAACACTTCGTACGCGTCGGCCTTGCGCTTCGGGATCGGTTTCCCGAGGTGAAAAACGGGCACCTCCTGTGGTTCCCGCATCGGTGGTTCGGTCAGTACATCGGTGGCCGCCAGGAACTGCTCGGTCACGGTGACTGCGTTCGCCGCGGCTTGCTCGGAGCGCTGATAGCCACACTCGACTTCGATGGCCGACGGCACGCTCGAAAAGATGCGGCCTTCGTTCTGCTCGTGGGTTTCGACGACGGCGTCGATGGAGAGCCGGGGACAGACCTGGCGCTCGAAGGCACCGACGAGGTCGACCAGAGCGAACATCCGCTCGTAGGACTGGGTGGAGTGGAGCGCGAGCGTCCGACAGCCACCCAGTTCCGCGTCGAGTCTGGCCGCGAGGCGGCCCTCGTGCGTTTCGGCGTCCGGGTCCCCGGGGAACGCGCGATTGAGATCCTCGTCGACGTAGCGAACGCCGCGCTCGATGGCTTCTTCGTTCGCGACGACGAATTTGACCGGTTGGTCCACCGCAGGAGGATCGTCGAGAATCGCGTCGACGGCGTGGGGGCCACACGGTTCGTCACCGTGGATGCCCCCAACCACGGCGACCGATGGCTCGCCCGTTCCCAGTTGTTCGACGCGCACGACGAACCCAATGGCAGGGGACCATTAGAGTCGTTTGCTTCCGATCGACAGCTCTCGACCGTCGCGGGCGAGAGTTGTCGAGCGTTTGCGATGGGAAACTTCCAGTGGAGATACGCGGGGCTGCAATCCCGTGGGGCAGTCGGGACGGTACTTTCACCGTGCAGTCCTCAACGCCCGGTCTGTTCAGTCCTCGATGGCGGCCACGTACTCGTGATCGACCGGTCGTGCGGTCGGCTGGTTGTCGTCGAGGGTGAGACGCCAGCCGTGAAGTCTGGTCGGATCGCTCCGGGCGTTAGTGAGCACGGTTCGGACATCGACCACGTCGACGCCGTAGTAGTCGTAGGGGACATCCTTCAGGTACTGTAATGCCGTCCGGAAGAGCGAGCGCATGCCCTCGTCGTCCTCGAAGTCGTGGTGCTTGTACGCGCCAGCAGCGACCTGGACCATGCCGTGGAGGAAGGCACTCTCCGTGGTCCCGTGGCCGTAGTTGTACCACTCGTCCTCGAAACAGTCGTGGGATTCGTGATAGTCCCCGGCGTTGAACAGGCGCACGCCGTGGACCACCGCCGTTCGGAGCGTCCCGTGCGCCCACCCGTTCGACTCGCCGCGCTCGGCCGACCACCCGGTGGGGTCCCCCGTCAGCGGTGGGGCAACGTCGTGGTCGAGGGTGTGCCCGTCCATGGCCGACGTTTGGATCGGCACCATCCTAATGCCATCGCTGCGCTTCGATGACGAGTCGGTCAGCACGATGGGAACGCCGCCGTTCCGGAACGCTTTACAGCGTCTCCGACCACGGACGGAATACGTGCGAGGGTAGCAAAGCCTGGAAACCGCGGCGGACTCAAGATCCGCTCCTGTAGAGGTCCAGGGGTTCAAATCCCCTCCCTCGCACTGCACCCCAGTGCGGCAAGACGGAGCGTCTTGCCCTCGCAACATTCTCCGCGGACACACGCCCCAGAGAGCCTTCTCGCCCGTCCTGAGAGTCCGATGACAGTGCCTGGGTTATAACCTTGTCAAGTGCTAACGATGGCCCATGTCCGCAACCGTCGCGACGGCGGGAACGACTGACCGATCGTCGCTACTCGTTCGAGGGGGCCTCGGAATCGCACTCGGTATGGCCCTGAACGGCATCCTGATCTTGGGCGCGGTGTCTCTCGCGTACGCGGAGGGTGTCCGCGCGCTGACACTCCCGCCGGTGCTTTCCTCACGGCAGCGGGCGGCGTCGGCGCCGTCCTGGTGTACTGGGTGGTAACGGGGTACCTCTCGGCAGGAGATCGCACCTTCGTGCGCGTCGCCGCCGTCGCGCTCGTGCTATCCTTCCTCCCAGACATCGCCTTGCTAGCGATGGATCCGGAAGTGACCGCGCCAGCCGCAGTGACCCTGATGGTGATGCACGTCGTCGCCGCGGTCACGATCGTCTGGGCGCTCGTGTACTGGCAGCCATGACCACCCCAGGGGCCGGTGCTGGGCGGCCGGGTGAAGCGTTTCGGGCGACCATCGTCGATACATCGTCCTCCCCCGAAGAGCCAGGGAGAATGGCCGTAAGCGGGAGTAGTGTGAGGAGCACGGCTGCATGGACGGCCACATCACGGTGGAAAATTATCGTCGAAGCGGTGGGGATATGGGTGGCGCGTGCGGAGGGTACCCTATGACAGAAGCGAGCCACCGGGCGGCCGTCGCCGAACGAGCGGCACGGGCCGGCGGTGTCGTCGCGAGAGAATCCTTCCGGCAGGGCGTGCCGGTGGAGACGAAAAAGAACAAGAACGATCTGGTGACGGCGGCCGACCGCGAAGCCCAGAGTCAGGTCGTTGCCACGATCCGACAGGAGTTTCCCAGTGACGCGTTCATCCTGGAGGAGGATGCACAGACACTGGCCGGTCCGGAGACCGATTCCACGCCGCCGACCGTCGTCGATAGCGTCCCGGACGCCGGCGCAGCCTGGATCGTCGACCCGATCGACGGGACGTCGAACTTCGTCCGCGGCGTCCGGACCTGGGCGACGAGCATTGCTGCGGTGGTCGACGGCGAGACTGTCGCGGCCACGACGTTCATGCCAGCCCAGGAGGACGTGTTCGCGGCCGGCCCCGAGAGCGTCAGTCGCAACGACGAGCCGATGACCGTGAGCGCTCGGACGGACCCCGAAACGTTCGCGGTATCTGTCGTCGGCTGGTGGCCCCAGTCCGACCGCGACGCCTTCGGCAGGGTCTGTGGCACCCTCGCGGGCCATCTCGGAGACGTGCGACGTCTCGGATCCTTCCAGGTGACGCTCGCGAACGTGGCCGACGGTGGACTCGAAGCCGCTGTCTGTACCGTGCCAGCACACTCCTGGGACACGATCGCTGGTGTTCACCTCGTTCGACGAGCGGGTGGGATGGTGACCGCGCTCGATGGAGAGCGGTGGACGCCGGCCGACGAGACCCTCATCGCTTCGAACGGCGCGGCCCACGACGCCGTCCTCGACGCGGCCAGGGCTGCGACTGAGGACTGACCGCGGGCAGCCGTCGGAGCAGGACAATAACCCGTACCGAGTCATCTCGGCCACGTGTCCAATCTCGGTCGGGTAAGGCACCCGCACGCGACCGCAACGCTGAAACGAACGGGATTCGGCAATGCGACCATGACTTCACTGCGGGCTCGTCTCGACGACATCGACCCTGAACGGGCCTGGCTGGCGGCGTTCGTCGCCCTGGTCGGAGGCTTCGTGGCCGGATCGATCGTCCTCCGGGAACTCGTCTGGGATCGATTCATCTGGCAGTACTTCTGGGGACCGGTCGAAGCCGACGCCAAAGGTGCTGCCTGTGCGGTGATGGAGGCCGACGGCCCGCGAATGATCGCCTCGGGCAGTGAGTGTGGGACACTCAAAGCGGGCAACGCGATCTACGCGGAGCCAGGGTACACGCTCGTCTCCGAGGTCGGGTACATGGTCGTCCTCGTGTTCATGCTAATCGGCGTCTACCTCCTGGCCAACCGACTCCGGGTCGGTGGGGACCTCGGGATCTACTTTGCATTGATCCCGTTCATGCTCTTTGGCGGCGCACTCCGGGTCGTCGAGGACGCCTTCGATCGAGCACTGGAAGTTGGCCTGGAGCCGGGAATCGGCTATCCCCTGAATACCCTCTTCATCAGTCCGCTGATCTACGGAACGGTGTTCGTGATCGCGCTGACGACGCTGGTGGCGGCCGTCCGACTCGACGAGCGGGGGGCCATCGGCGACTATCGGATCCTGCTGGGCACGGTCGGAACCGCAGCCCTCGGCGTCTGTCTCACGTATCTCACGTATCTCTCCGTAACGACGGAGTACGTCTCCGCGTACCCACAGATGGCGGCGGTCGTCCTCGTCCTGGCTTCCGGCATCAGTTACGCCATCTACCGCGGCTTCGAAGCCAAGTGGCCAGAGATCATCAGCGGCATCGGCGCGATCGGCTTTTTCGTCATCTGGGCCCACGCCATCGACGGTGTCGCGAACGTGCTCACGGCCGACTGGTTGAAAGAACTCGGCGTCGTCAACAGCGCGGGGAATCCGCTACCGTACTCGCCGAAACACCCCGCCAACGACTTCATCATCGCCGTAACCGAATCCCTCCAGCCAGCCGGACTTACCGCAGCGATCGGGTCGTCCTGGCCATTCCTGCTCATCAAACTCGGGGTCGCCTCCGCCATCCTCTGGCTCTTTACTGAGGACTTCGTCGAGGAGAGCACGAACTACGCCCTCCTCCTGCTCATCGCAGTCACCGCCGTCGGCCTCGGTCCCGGGACGCGGGACTTCATCAGGGTCACGTTCGGTATCTAGACGGACAGGTTTCGGCGCGTCGCTCTCGCCGATCCAGACCGACTACGGGAAGGGATGGTGCGGACGATCCAGTCGCGGCTCGAAGCCGAGTGCTTCGGGGACCGACGTGGCGCGACCGCCGAAGAACGACTCACCGAGGAACAGTGGCTGGGCAGCGGGCACGAGCACGCGGACGGCCTCGAAGCCGATCGCTTCGAGGTCACGCGGCGTCGTCCGAACACCGTACGCGGTCAGTCCCGCGTCGCGGACGCGCTCGACGACGGCGTCGACGGCATCGGTCCCGGTCGGGACCGAGTCGGGACCGACCGAACTCGCAGCCACGGGCCCATCGGCATCGATCCAGTCGGTAAGCGGTCCCGGGTCGGTCGCGTACTCGCCGATCGCACCGCTCGCGGCCGTCGCATCCTCGGGACCCATATTGCCGAGTTCCATCCAGTTCTGCAAAGCTTCCGCGAGCGCACCGCGTGCCGCCTTGGATGGATCGAGATGCGCGGCAGAGCCCGCTGCAGCCCGCGGGAACTCGTCGTCGGTGCTACGAACGACGACCGCGATCACGGGGACGTCGACGTCCTGGGTGACCAGAACGGCCGTCACGGATAGCCCGACGGCGCGAGCGCGAGCGGCGAGTGCCTGGTAGGCCTCGTCCGCGATCGACAGTTCCAGTGGATCGTAGGTCGAATACCAGGCGAGCATCGTCGCATCGCGTTCGATCGTTTCATAGAGGCCGGAGAGGACGGCGTCAGCGCCGGAGGAACCGAGCCCGAGGCCGGTCGTGATCGCCGGGCGGATCGGCCGGTCGGCCGGCGGGTGGACGACGAGTGAGGCCGGAACGTAGGTCGACGCCCCGCTGGCCAAATTTTCCGCCGGGAGCCAGGCCAGCTCCGTTTCGTCGTCAGCCTCGGTGGCCTCCGGACGGACGAACGAGCGGGGCGAGACGGCGACTGACAGCTCGTTTCGCGTGGCACCTTCGAACTCCGCCGTTCGATAGACGCCCGCGGCGTAGCGCTCGAAGGATTCGCCGAGTGCCTTCATGAAGGCCTCGTCCCAGCCAGCGGCCACGCCGGCAGCCTGCCGGGGCGCCGTTGCGTCGCTGAATCCACTCGTGTCACAGAGCTGCGAGAGGTAGTACGGGGCGGGATAGGAGTCGATCTCACCGAGCTGGGCGACGATGCCGACGCGGTCGTCCATGCCCTGTTCGACCCGCGCGATCGCTTCGTCGAGGTCGCGCTCGACGTGATCGAGCCGGAGCGAACGGTCCCGTTCCGGCGCACACTCGCAGTTGGGCAGGGGGAGGAATCGGCGCTCGGCGTGGGGAATCTCCGTGACGTGACCGAGAATGCCAGCGCCGTCGGGGTGCTTGTCGTTCACCAATCGCGCACCAGCCCGCCCAGCGATCGCCCCAGCCAGGTGCGCAGTCGGGCTGTCGGGTGCTGGCGTCGGCTCGGCGTCCGCGTCAGCATTCGCTGCGACGCGGCCTGCCAGACACGAGTAGCACTCCCGGTCCGGCGCGAAGCCTGCGACGCTGGCATCGGCGACCGGATAGCCACCGACGCCGCCGATTTCGACGGCGATCCAGGGGGTTCCAGTGGCCCGGGCTTCCGCGTCGAATCGATCAAAGCGCTCGTCACCGACGCGACCGACGGCAACGCCCAGTGCTGTCCCTGAGAGATCTGGTTCCTCGGTCGTGTTGACCGCTACCCCCGCTCCATCGAGCACAGCGGTGATCGTCTCGACGGCGGGGCCATCGCCAGCGACGACTGCACGGTCCATGACTGGCAATCGACCAGCCCGGAGAAAAAGCCCCGGCACGACGACCGCCGCCGGCTCGGCGGGGATCGGCCCACGCGAAGCGGGTCAGTTCGTGAGCAGTTGCCGCGCCCGGTCGGCCATCTCCGCCGGCTCGACCGTGGCGAGTCGCTCGTCACCCAACAACAGCCGCAACCGTGGTCTGCCAACCTGAATCGGCACCTTCTCCGTGTCGAGGACGCCGGCCTCCTCGAGGCGGGTCTTCGTCCGCG
>Ga0207733_100611_pt1 | contig 17661 bp, 19 predicted proteins | sample A23P3SouthBayCA_FD_187735 | JGI IMG/M metagenome (GOLD analysis project Ga0207733, IMG submission 187735) | Aerobic enrichment media microbial communities from Eden Landing Ponds, California, USA - A23 P3 (SPAdes) | ecosystem: Environmental > Aquatic > Marine > Unclassified | place: Emeryville... | reverse complement strand
ACTCCTCGGCGGCGACCAGGATCGGCTCGGACTGGTCGGTGTCGACGAGCACGGGCGCGCCGTAGGACACCTGCAGGGCTCGCGCGCCGAGGATTCGGGCCTTCTCGTATCGGTTGTACTGGGTGCGTCCGCTCATGTTACTGGTAGGGGGCGACGACGTCGACCAGGTCCTTGTGCGAGACCATCATCCGCCGGCAGCAGTGGCGGGTGACCCCGAGGTCGTCGAGCACCTCGGCGGGATCCTCCTCGCCCTCGCGGGCGCGCTCCTTGAACTCGTCCCAGTGTTCGCCGATGACGTTACCGCACGTGAAACACCGGACGGGAATCATCATAGGTGGATCACCTCAGCGGTAGGACTTCTGGTAGCGCGCTCGGGCGCCCGGTCCGCCCCACTTCTTGGGCTCGGACTGGCGCACGTCGTTGACGAGCAGCGAGCGGTCGAACTCCATGTACGCGTCGCGGAGTTCGGCGTCGTTGAGGTGCTGGACCAGCCCGCGGGCGATGGCCGTCCGCGCGGCGTCGGCCTGCCCGGCGAAGCCGCCGCCGGAGACGCTGACGTCGATGTCGACCTGCGAGCGGAGATCCTCGCCGGCGATGCGGAACGGCTCCAGCATCTTCAGGCGGGCCATCTCCGGCTCGACCAGTTCGACCGGCTGGGAGTCGATGCGGACGCGGCCCTCGCCGTCGCGCACGGTGGCGCGGGCGATGGCCGTCTTCTTCTTACCGGATGTGTTCGTTACCATGTGACTTTCGCACCCAGGTTCTCGGAGATCTCTCCGAGCGAGAGGAACTTGATGTTCGAGAGTCGATCGAGCGTGGTGCCCTCGATGGCGTCGCCGTCCTCGTCGAAGGGGTTACCCACGTAGACGCGGACGTTCGAGAGCGCCTCGCGACCGCGATCCTTGTCCGTCGGGAGCATCCCGCGCACCGAGCGCTTGAACATCCCGTCCGGACGCGTCGGGTAGTGCGGCCCCCGGTCGGAGCCCACGTCCGCGCGCTTCCGGTAGGTCGCCATCACGTCCTCCTCGGAACCGGTGATGACGGCGTCCTCGGCGTTGACGATCGCGACCCGCTCGCCGTCGAGGGCGCGCTGGGCGACCTCGCTGGCGACGCGGCCGACGATGCAGTTCCGCGCGTCGACGACGACGTCGGCGTCGAACTCTGCGAGGCTCATCGGATCACCCGCACGTTGCTTCCCTCGGGGTTCTCCTCGACGACGCGTTCGAGCGCCACCGTGTCCCCGACCTGTTCGATCTTCTTTCGCGCGGACGACGAGAAGTCGACCGCGGCGACGGTTACGTTCTTCTGCAGCGCCCCGCTCCCCAGCACCTTGCCGGGGACGACGACGGTCTCGTCCTCGCGCGCGTACCGCTCGATGCGCCCGAGGTTGACCTCCGCGTGGGTGCGCCGCGGCTTCTCCAGACGGTCCGCGACGTCCTGCCAGACGTTGGCACCGGACTCGCGGGAGACCGCCTTCAGCTCGGCGATGAGACTGTTGAGTCTCGGATTGGTCTTACTCATTGTCTACCTCCTGTGAAAAGATGGAGTGCGTCGCTCGACGAGTGAGTCGAGCCGAGAAGTGCAGGGAGCAGGATTTGAACCGCCGGGTGACGCACCGCGCCCCCCGAGGTGCAAATCTCCGTGCTGCACGCACAGCTCTCCCGTTCGGTCGAGCTGAGAAGTGCAGGGAGCAGGATTTGAACCTGCGGACCCCTATGGGACAGCGCCCTGAACGCTGCGCCGTTGGCCAGACTTGGCTATCCCTGCTCGCACTCCGATGTACTGCGTGTCCCTTCAAACCCCTTTCGGTCTGGCGACGCGCGTCGCCCGCCTGCGGCACCGCGCGAGCGGCGCCGCTCCGGGCGGCCGCGGCCGTCGTCGGCGCGGCGGACGTGCGTCGGGGCGGGGGTGACGGGACAGGTGTCATGCTGGGTGGTACTCAGATCGCGACCTTGTCTTCGAGCTCGGCCGCGCGGTCGCCGAGCGACTCGGCGGCGCGCAGGACCAGCTCTTCGACGTCGAACGAGCCGTCGGTCTCCACGTGGAAGACGAACGCCTCGGGGACGTCCGTGATCTCGACGTCCTTTCCGGGGTAGCGGTTCGTGAGGTCGTTGTCGAACGCGTCGGTGGGGACGAGGTCGCCGTCCGCGGCGCCCTCGTCGGCGGCGTGTTCGGCCGCGCCCTCCTCGATGACGCCCCGGAGGATCTGCGGCTCCTGGGAGTCGAACTCGCCGGCGTCGCCGACGACCTCGACGCGCTGGAGGTGGCGGTAGCCGACGGAGACGCCGCCCTGGTGCTTGGCGTGCTCCTTACCGGTGTCGAGCACCGCGTCGGCCTCCAGTTCGAGGTGCTGGTTCTCTTTCAGTTCGACGATCGGGACGTTCTCGTCGGCCGGCTGGACGAGGTCGTCCGCGGACACGAGGTCCCCGGAGTACGCCGTCGCCGGCCCCTCGACGTCGAGCGAGAGGGTGACGACGTCGCCCTCCTCGAAGTCGTCGAGCGGCGTCGTCAGGGGCACGAGCCCCAGTCGGAGGCCGATCATCTCGTCGAACATCACCGAGGAGTTCTCGACGAACCGGACGGTGTCGATGCTGAACGTCGGCACGTCGGCGATCATCGCCCGGCGGATGCCGTTGGCGACCGCCGGCGACGCGCCGCGCACCAGGAAGCGGGCCTCCCGTTCGCCGCGTTCGATGAACTCGACCTCGAAATCGTTCGTCATCTGTTATAGTCGGCTGTTTTTGGGCGCTCGGGTCCCGTCGTGCGGGATCGGCGTGACGTCCTCGATGCGGCCGATCTCGAGTCCGGCGCGGGCCAGCGCGCGGATCGTCGCCTGCGCGCCGGGACCGGGGCTCTTGTTGCCGTTCCCGCCCGGACCGCGGACGCGGACGTGCAGGCCCTCGATACCGGCGGCCTTGATCTCCTCTGCGACGGATTCGGCCATCTGCATCGCCGCGTAGGGCGAGGCCTCGTCGCGGTTCTGCTTCACCACGGCGCCGCCCGAGGACTTCACGATCGTCTCGGCGCCCGTCAGGTCGGTGACCGTGATGAGCGTGTTGTTGAACGACGCGTGGACGTGGGCGATTCCCCACTTGTCTCTGGTTGTCTCGGATTCGCTCATGTTACTCCTGTCCCTCCGCGCGTTCGGGGTGCAGTTCGTCCGCGAGCGGACTCGTCCCGTCGAACGAGACGGTGTCCTCCTCGTCGACCTCGACCGTCTTCGACGGGCGCGTGACTCGCGCGCCGTCGACGACGACGTGGCCGTGGACGATGAACTGCCGCGCCTGCTTCGGCGTGCTCGCGAGACCCTTGCGGTAGGCCACGGTCTGCAGCCGGCGCTCGAGGATGTCCGTGACGTCCAGTCCCAGGACGCGGCTGATGTCGTCCTCTCCTGAGAGGATGCCGTACCGCCGGAGCCGCGTGAGGAACTCCTCACCGGCCGCCTCGGCGGCCGCCAGGTCGCCCTGCGCCTCGCCGATGAGCCGCCGGGCCTCCCGTCGGTAGTTCCGGAGTTCCGACTGCGCGCGCCAGAGCTCCTCTTTGTTCTTCAGGCCGTAGCGGCCGAGGAGATCACCCTCCTGGGCGATCCGCTCGCCCTGGAACGGGTGATTCGGCGTCTCGTACCGCTTGGTGTTGTTTCCGGTCGCCATTGGTTACTCTTCGTCGCCCTCCTCGGCTGCGGCCTCCTCGGCCGCCTCCTCTTTGATCGCCTCGACGTTGACGCCGATCGTCCCCTCGGTCCGGCCGGTGGACTTGGTCCGCTGTCCGCGGACCTTCTGCCCGCGCTTGTGGCGGACGCCCTTGTAGGAGTCGATCATCTTCATCCGGTTGATGTCGTGGCGGCGCTTCTCGTTGAGGTCTCCGCCCACGATGTGGTCGGTCTCGCCGGTGAAGAAGTCCTTCTGCCGGTTGACCATCCACTCGGGCACGTGCTCCGAGAAGTTCTCGACGACGTCGATGATGGCGTCGATGTCGTCCTGATCGAGGCGGCCGATCGTGGCCGTTCGGTCCACGTCAGCCGTCTCGGCCACCAGGCGCGCCGTGCGCTGGCCGATACCCTTCATGTCACTGAGACTGCGCTCGACGGCCTTCGTCCCGTCCAGGTCCGTCTGGCCGATTCGGACGAAGTACTGGAGGTCCTCGTCGTCCTCCTCCGCGTCGGGCGCGTTCTCTGGTTCTTCTGCACTCATGTCTTGGTGTGTGGTCAGCGTTGCGGCGGGGATTCGAACCCCGGAGGCTTGCGCCACTGAGTTAGCAACCCAGCGCCTTGGGCCAGGCTTGGCTACCGCAACACCGTGTGCTGTATCGTCGCCTCGCGAGCCATCGCGGCTCCGGACTCGGGACTCGATGCCCCTACAGTGTCTGCGTTCGATGTAACTCGGAGCCCGTACTTAAGGGTCACGAAACTCGCGGTCGTCGTGCGAGGGCGTCACGACCGTGTGAACGCCCGCCACGGTCGTTTCGAGCACCCGCACGAACAGAGCGACCCGCCTGCGCCGCCGCGGACGCTCAGGCGCGATCCTCGTCGACGAACTCGAACCGGGCCCCGTCGGTTTCGGACGCGGTCACCGACGCCGTCCAGCCGTGCGCCTGCGCGATCTCGCGAACGATGCTCAGCCCGAAGCCGGTCCCCTCTTCGTGGGTGGTGAACCCGTGGTCGAACACGTCCTCGCGGTCCGCCTCGGGGATACCGGGGCCGTCGTCGTCGACGGCAAACCCGCCGGGGATCGCGGACACGTCGACTCGAACATCCTCGTCGCCGTGTTCGACGGCGTTGCGGAAGAGGTTCTCCAGCAACCGGACCAGCCGGCTCTCGTCGGCCGCAACCGTCGGCGCCGCGGACGCATCGAGCGTCGCCTCGGCGGTGTCGACGTTCGACCACGCCTCCTTGGCGGCCTCCGTCAGGGCGACCGGTTCCGGGTCCTCCACGACGTTCCCCGTTCGGGCCATCGTCAGCACGTCCGTGATGATCCGGTCCATCCGGTCTTGGGCACGCTGAGCCTTCTCCAGATGCTCGCTGTCGCAGTCCTTGGCCGCCAGCGCCGTCTGCCCTTGCGCGATCGACAGCGGGTTCCGGAGGTCGTGGCTCACGATCCCCGCGAACTCTTCCAGGCGGTCGTTCTGTCTCCGGAGGCTGTCCTTGACGACCTCCCGTTCCAGCGCCGACGACACCCACTCGGCCATGAGGTCGATCAGCGTCACCTGCCAGTCGGCGAACGGCTCGGTTCGCGCCTCACGGTCGTAGAAGCAGAACGTCCCGTACACGTCGCCGTTCACCAGCACGGGCGCCCCCAGGTAGCAGTTGATCCCCATCTCGACGTTCCCCGCGCGAGCCGCGATGTCGGGGTCGTCCCGGGACATGTCCTCGAGCACGAGCGACTCCTCTGTGACGACGACCCGCTCACAGCTCGTGTCCGCGATGTCGATCTCGTCGCCGGCCTCGACGCCGTCGTCGAACCCCCGCACCACCTCGTACACGTAGCGGTCGTCGCGGATCCGCGAGAGCGTGCCGTACTCGGTGTCGAGCACGTCCTGGCCGACCGCCAGCAGCGCGTCGACGCGCCTCTCGAACGTCAGATCGCTGTCGGCGACGGTCTCGGTGACGGTCCGCAGCGCCTCCTTTCGCGTTCGAAGCTCCTCGCGTCGGCGGTGGTCCGCCGTGACGTCGCGAAAGAACACCGACAGCCCCGAGCCCGAGGGATATGCGCGGACGTCGAACCACGTCTCCATCGGGTCGTAGAACGCCTCGAATTCGACCGACTCCTGCGTCTCCATCGCCTCGAGGTAGCGGTCGTAGAACTCCGTGTCGACCAGTTCGGGGATCACGTCCCAGATCCGTCTGCCGAGCAGTTCGCCGTCTGGGGCCGCCGTCGCCGCCTCGCGGATCACCGCCCGCCCGGCGTCGTTCAGGTACGTGAACCGCCAGTCGTCGTCGAGAGCAAACATCGCGTCCGTCATCCGATCGAGGAGGGCCGGGTCGAGGAGCGCGTCGGGGTCGGGTGTCTCGACCGCCTCCGCCGTGGACGGATCGGTCACTGACCGCCCCTCGTCGTTCGTCATACTTGATCGCGTGATCGGCAACTGGTTAAACAGTTCTCCCCCCGAGGCGGCTGAACCGGCATCGGCGACCGGCGGCGACCCCTCAGTTGTCGGGCCACCGCTCGATGTACACCGTCTCGTCGGTGTAGAAGCGCACGGCGTCGTCGCCCTGCGCGTGCAGGTCGCCGAAGAACGAGTCCTTGTCGCCGCCGAAGTGGAAGAACGCCATCGCGGCGGCGGTGCCGACGTTGACGCCGACGTTGCCGGCGTCGACCTCGAGTCGGAACTGTCGCGCCTCGCCGCCGTCGCTGGTGAACAGCGACGCCGCGTTTCCGAACTGCGAGCGGTTCACCAGCGACACGGCGTCGTCGAAGTCCTCCGCCCGGATCAGCGCCAGCACCGGCCCGAAGATCTCCTCGCGGGCGATCGTCGCGTCGGGGTCCACGTCGCCGAAGACGGTCGCGCCGAGGTGATACCCCGACTCCGGTACGTCCTGTTCGCGACCGTCGAGGAGGAGTTCGGCCCCCTCCTCGACGCCGGTCTCGACGTACTCCAGCACCGACTCGCGGTGCGGGCCGGACACGAGCGGGCCCATGTCGGTACCCTCCTCCAGTCCCGGACCGATCTCCATCGATTCCGCCTCCGCGACGAGCAGTTCGGCGAACTCGTCGTACACCTCGTCCTCAACGACCGCGACGGGGTTCGCCAGACAGCGCTGGCCGGCGTTGGCGAACGCCGACGAGCAGGTCTGCTCGGCCGCGAACTGCAGGTCCGCGTTCGCGCTCACGACGACGTGGTTCTTCGCGCCGCCCTGCGCCTGCACGCGCTTGCCGGCGCCGGCGGCCGTCTCGTACACGTGCTGGGCGATCGGCGTGGACCCGACGAACGACACCGCCTCGATCCCGTCGTGGGTGATGAGCCGGTTCACCGTGTCGGGGCCGCCGTGGACGACGTTGACGACGCCGTCCGGGAACCCCGCCTCGTCGACGAGGCTCGCGATCCGGTTCGCGGTGAACGGGTCGCGCTCGCTGGGCTTGAGGACGAACGTGTTGCCCGTCGCGACCGCGTACGGCAGGAACCACAGCGGGATCATCGCGGGGAAGTTGAACGGCGTCACCGCAACCACGGTGCCGAGCGGCTGGCGCACGGCCGTCTCGTCGATGTTCGGCGCCGCGTGCGGAAGGTGGCCCGCCTGCATCATCGTCGGGATGCCGCAGGCGACCTCGACGTTCTCGATCCCGCGGCGGATCTCGCCCATCGCTTCCGCCTTCGTCTTTCCGTGCTCGGTGACGAGTACCTCCGCCAGCGACTCCTGGTGCTCCTCCAAGAGTTGCTTGAACCGGAACAGCGGCTGGATGCGCTCCTCGACGGCCGTCGTGGACCACTCCTCGAACGTCTCGTTGGCCAGCGCGATCGCCTCGTCCTCGTCCTCGGCCGACGAGAACGCGATCGACCCGACACGTTCGCCCGTCGCGGGGTTCTCCACGTCCAGCGACTCGCCGCCGGTCGCCTCGCGCCACTCGCCGCCCACGTAGTTGTGCGCGATCTCGCCGTCCTCGATGGGATCTACCATGACGATCGATCACGCACGTCGTGGGAAAGAGGTACCGTTGCCGGTGAAGTCTGTACCCGACCCGACGGCGGGACTCGACGGGATCGGGCGGGACTCGACGGGATCGGGCGGGACCGACGTCGTCCCGGTGGCCTACGGATGCGCGTAGAAGGCGAGGTACTCGTGGGCCTCCGCCGCCTCGGCGTCGCCCGGGACGGCGTCGAACCGGGCGAAGCCGACGCGCTCGAACTGCACCAGGTCGTCCACGTTGTAGTCGGCGTAGCCGGGCTCGGCGTAGCCGACCACGTCGCCGTCCATCGTGCGGAGTCGCACGCGGACGTGCTCGTCGTCGCCGGCGCCGACCCAGTGAACGACCGGGACGCCCTCCTCGCGCACGAGGTCGATGTCGGTGCCGACCCACGCCAGCCTGTCGCCGTCGCGGCGGAAACAACCGAACCCCTTGAGCCAGACGCGCTCGCCGTCGGCGGGCACGTCCTCCGACTCCAGCAGGACGGCCTCGCTCGCGGGCACGTCGCGGTCGCCGCGGTCCTCGTGGGTGGGGTGGAGCGGCGGATGGCCCGTGTCGGGCGCGTCGTCCCCGAGATCGAACGCCACGGCAGCGCCGGCGGGGAGTCGGTCGCGGTCGGTCGCGTCGGAGGCGTCGCCGTCGCGGACGAGGAACCGTCGGTCGGTGTCGTCGTCGATCAGGTCGCGGTTGTTCGCGTAGATGCTGGACATCGCCAGGTCGACGTTGCTCGTGGAGACGCCCAACTCGGCCATCGCGTCGACGATGGCCTGCCCGCGGATCCCGCGGCGCTTCACCGACGCGAGCGTCGGCGCGCGCGGGTCGTCCCAGCCGGTCAGTTCGCCCGAGTCGACCCGCGCTTTGATCGTCGAGGTGGACATCGGCACGTCGTAGGCGTCGATCTGGACGTGCCCCCAGTGGACGACCTCGGGGTACTCCCAGCCGAAGTACTCGTAGACGAACCGCTGGCGCTTGGCCGAGTCCTGGAGGTCGATGCCGCGAACGATGTGGGTGACGCCCGTGAGGTGGTCGTCGACGCCCGACTGGAAGTCGAGCATCGGCCACGCACGGTAGTCGGCGGCCTCCTCGCGCGGGTGCGGTGTGTCGACCATTCGGAAGGCGACGAAGTCACGCAGCGCGGGGTTCTTGTGCTCGATGTCGGTCTTCACCCTGAGCACCATCTCGCCGTCGGAGTACTCGCCGTCGACCATCGCCTCGAACTCCTCACGCACCGTCTCTACGTCCTTGTCGCGGTGCTCACAGGGCTCCGCGTCGGCCTTCAGGCTCCGGAAGTGCTCCGCCGGACACGAGCAGGTGTAGGCGCCGCCCTTCCCGATGAGTTCGCGCGCGTGGTCGTAGTACGTCTCGACGCGATCGCTGGCCTTCAGCACCTCGTCGGGCTCGAACCCGAGGTAGTCGATGGCGTCGAGGATCTCGTCGTAGGCGTCCAGATCCGGACGCTTCGTCTCGGGGTCGGTGTCGTCGAACCGGCAGAGCATCCAGCCGTCGTATAGCTGCTTATACGTCCCGATGACCGCTGGCATCCGTGCGGAGCCGAGGTGCCACGGTCCGTTCGGGTTCGGGGCGAGTCGCATCCGGATCTGGTCGTACTCGTCGGCGTTCGGCAGGTCCGGGAGCACCCGGTCGTCCTCCTCGTCCTGCGCCTCCAACTCCTCGACCAACTCGGGCGCGAGTTCGAGCAGGCGCTCGCGACGCTCGTCGTCGCTCAGTCCCGAGACCTCCCCGACCACCGGCGCGACGACGCCGGGCACCTCGTCGCCGTGCGGTCGGAAGTCGGGATTCTCGCCCATCAGCGGGCCCATGATGGCGCCCACCTCGGGGTCGGAACCGTGCTTCAGGGCGTTGTAGAGGGCGTGCGTCTCCGCCTCGGCGCGCACACGCGCTCTGAGATCGTCATCCATTACCGCAGGATTCTCTCCCCGCGCCCAAAACGGGTCCGGATCGCGCTCGGGGCGGACCGAGCGACGACGGTCGTGGCGGCGGCTCCGCGTCGGTGAGAGACCGATCGCGCCGTCGGATCCGCCGCACGACGGGTCCACGATCCGACGACACGATCGACGGCATGCGGATCGCACACCGGGGTAGGGGCGTTCCGATCCACGGCGCTCACGGATATAGGGGCGTCGACCGTTCACGTCGTTTCACGTCCGGAGCGAACACGCGAGAGACCGGTAATCGACGCCTACTCCACCTCCACACACCGGGTTTCATGTGCTCGTGAACGGATCGCCGGCTATGCCGGTTTACTACGAGGACGTCGAGGTCGGCACGGTCGAGACCAACGGCGACTACGAGGTGACTCGCGAGGAGGTACTCTCGTTCGCCGAGCGGTACGACCCGCAATGGTTCCACACTGAACCCGACCGCGCGTCCGAAGAGTCGCCGTACGGCGGCGTGATCGCCTCCGGGTGGCACACCGCCGCGATGACGATGCGCCTGCTCGTCGGGGGGACGCTCGCCGACGCCGCGACCATCGGCGCGAAGGGCGTCGACGAGCTCCGGTGGCCGGTGCCGGTGCGGCCGGGCGACAGCCTCCACATCGAGAACGAGGTACTGGAGAAGGTCCCCGAGCGGCCCGAACGCGGGCTGATACGGGCGCGAACGCGCACGTTCAATCAGGACGACGAGCGGGTGTTCTCGATGATCGGGAACGTGATGTACCTCCGCCGGAGCGACGAGTAGAGGCGGAATGGGACGAATTGGCGACGTGAAGGGACGAATTGCGATCCGGTGGCGACAGGTACGCGGTCCCGGACAGCTCGACCGGTCCCCGGTGGCGGGCCAGTCGCTCGCCGTCAGCGGGCCCGCGGTTCCCCGTCGTGTTCGTCGTTGCGGTCGCCGTCACGCTCTCGCTCGCTGTGGTCGGTGTGTTCCATGAGATCCGTCGCGCGCCGGAACACGCCCGTCAGGGTCGTCGCCTCCTTGCTGGTCGGGTGGGCACGCCCGACCAGTCGGCGGATCAGGCGCTCGCTGCGCTCGCGTTTGTGATCGCGCGACTCCGCCTCCGCGAGGAACGAGCCGAACTGTTCATAGAAGCGTTCGATCTCCGGTTCGGCGGCCCGCTCGTGCTCGACGTCCGGAAGCTGGAACCCGTCGAGGAACAGCGAGCGGAGCTCGTACAGCGTCACGGTCGCCGCCTGCCCGAGGTTCATCACCGGGTACTCGGGGTTCGCGGGGATGGAGACGAGCTCGTCCAGCTGCTCGAGCTCCTCGTTGTTCAGGCCGGTCCCCTCACGGCCGAACACCAGCGCCGTGTCGGTGTCGACCGTCGCCAGCGACTCGCGAAGCTCGGCGGGCGTCTTGAACGGGTAGCGAACGTGGCGTCGGGCGTCCTCGCCGGTGATCGCGGTGGTGCCGACGGTGTGGTAGCGCTCGACGATCTCCTCCAGCGTCACCGTGTCGGCGTTCGGGAGCACGTCCTCGCGGGCGTGGCCGGCGAAGCCGTACGCCTCGCTGTCGCGGTCGATCGCCGGCGGGTCGACCAGCTTCAGGTCCGTCAACCCGAAGTTCTTCATCGCCCGCGCGATGGTGCCGACGTTGCCCGGCGTCTCCGGTTCCACGACGACGACGACGAACTCGCGGTCGCCGTGGCCGGAACCGACGCCCGACTCCTCGCTCATGTCGGGTACTCCCGATCGAGGTCGAGGTCGTCGACGGAGAGGTCGTCGTCCGTGTCCGCCGTGTCAGCGTCCGTATCCACATCGGCTCCCTCGTCGGCTGTACCCCCTGTCGTCCCGGCGTCGGTGTCGCTCGACTCGTCGTCGAAGTCCGGTCGTTCGTCCGCGAGCAGGTCGTCGTCCTCGTAGAGGTCCTCGGGGTCACGCAGGTCGGGCAGTTCCTCGGGTGCCTCCTCGACGTGATCCATCCCGCCGTAGCCCTCGGGGGCGCGACCGCCGTCGTCGAACCACTCGTGGAAGGCGTCGCGGAACGTCTCCTCCCCGGCGATCGAGGCGCCGCCGCGCTCGCGGAACCAGAACAGGAAGTCCGCCTCGTGTTCGTCACACAACAGCAGTTCGTCGAGGGGTTCGCCGTAGACGATGCTCGCGACCCGGCACCGCTCCTTGTCCTCCTCCCCGTGGATCAGGTAGCAGGCGTCGCAGGGCTTGTTCATCACGACCTGGAGTCGCACGAGCCGATGACGGGGCTCCTTCGGGATCTCCTCCAGCGGCCGCCACCCGCCGGCGTCGGTGAAGATCTCGTCCTCCTCGAAGCGCCAGCCGCGCAGGCCGATGCTCACTTTACCCATTTCCCCGGCCTTGCTGCGCGCAGGGCATAAGCGGCGCGCTCTGCGCCCAGTGACCCCGGCTTTCGGTCATCGACTGGGTGCGTCGCCTCCGCGATCACAACACCGAAACGCGAGCCTCCCGTGTCACGGTTCATGCGAACTGTCGACGCCGCCGGCCTGCCGATCGGCGACGATCACCCGCCGCGGATCATGGGCGTGTTGAACGTCTCGAAGGAGTCGCCGTACGACCCCAGCGTGTACGACGACCCCGGCGACGCGGCGGCGTACGTCGACGAGGAACTCATCGGCGAGGGCGCGGACATCGTCGACGTCGGGCTGGAGTCGGCGAACAAGAAGTTCGAGGTGCTCTCGGCCGAGGAGGAACTGGAGCGACTCGACACCGCGATCGAGACGATCGAGAGCGTCTCCGGCGACGCCGTCTTCTCCATCGAGACGCGGTATCACGAGGTCGCCGAGGCGGCGCTGAACCGCGGCTTCGACATGGTGAACGACATCTGCGGGTTCGCCGATCCGGAGATGCCCCGGGTCTGTGCGGAACACGACGTCGCCGTGGCGAAGATGGCGTCGCCGCCGGATCTCGAGCGGCCGGGTGCCGTCGAGGACGTGGACGACATCTACGAGGCGCTGTCGCGCAACGGCTTCACCGACAAGACCATGATCGACCCCGCCTTCGGCGGCTGGTCCGAGGAGAAGACCCTCGAAGACGACCGAGAGACGTTCCATCGGCTTCGAGAGTTCCGCGGCTACGGCCGACCGATCCTCGTCTCGATCAATCGAAAGAACTTCCTCCGGAGCGTCGCCGGTCGCGACACCGAGGGCGCGCTGCCGGTCTCGCTTGCGGCCACCTCGATGGCCGTCGAGCGCGGCGCCCACATCGTTCGCACGCACGACGTGGCCGAGACGCGCGACGCCGCGCTCATCGGGAACGAGTTCGCTCGCGACCGGGCGCGGCTGGGCGGTGCGGTCGCCGTCGAGGAACTCGACGTTGCCACGACCGGGGACGCCCGTCGACACGTCGACCGGATCGGCGGCGACCCCACCGTCGCCGCCGACGCCGTCGCTCGCGTGTACGAGTTCGACGGACTCGACACCGAGGAACTCGGGGCGCTGCGTGCCGCGACAGCCGACGCGTCGGCGGTACTGGTCCCCGACGGGACGGGATCGTCCGCGCTGTTGCTCGGAACTGTCGCCGAAACCGCCGCGACCGCAGCGGCCGCGAGCGGGGCTACGGAGGCGTTGGACGCCGCGCTGTCGAGCGTCACGCGTCCCTCAGAGTAAGAAAACTTATACCCGATCGGTCGATAGCTGACGGTGGAAGCCGAAAGGACACCGCGGGTAGGGGTACTCTGGTGTGCTTTCGGCCCGATCCCGTATTACTACGCGTCGCTACGTCGCTAGTCACCACCATGGAGTTCACCGAGTGGGAGCCGATCTACGAGGCGATCCTCGCCGACTTCGGGTTCGATCGTGCCGCCGACGAGGCGGTCAGGGACCGCGCCGCCGCTCTCGCGGAACCGTTCGACCTCGACCGGCTGGACTGTTCGGACGCGACCGTCGCCGTCGCCGGGGCGGGACCGTCGTTGGAGGCCGACGTCGACCTCGCACGGGAGGCGGACCTCGTGTTCGCGGCCTCGACCGCCGCCGACCGCCTCGCCGCCGAGGGCGTTCGCGTCGACGCGATGGTGACGGACCTCGACAAGAACCCCGAGACCGGTCTCGACCGGACTGAACGCGGCGAGGTCGTCGTCGCGCACGCCCACGGCGACAACGGCGATCTCGTCGACGAGTGGCTCCCCAGATACGACGCCGCCAACACGCTCGTCACGACGCAGGCGGCACCGGTCGACGCGGTCGCCAACTACGGCGGCTTCACCGACGGCGACCGGGCGGCGTTCCTCGCCGACCGCTGCGGCGCCGATCGACTCGTCTTTCCGGGGTGGGACTTCGACGACCCCGGGGTGGACGGGCTGAAGCCCCGGAAGCTCGACTGGGCCGAGCGCCTGTTACGCCTGTTGGAGCGACGCCGCGGGGACCGGTTCCCGGTCCTCGACGGACGACGTGACGAGATCGACGCGCTGTGAACGCCGGCGCCGCGATCCCGCCACGCTTCGCCCGCCACTAACGTTACTACCGTCGCGCCCGTGTCCGGTTTCATGCGCCTGTTTTGGCACCGGCGGGACCTGCGGGTCGCCGACAACCGCGGCCTCGCGGCCGCCGCCGAGGCGACCGCCGACGGCGACGCGGTCGTTCCGGTGTTCGTCTTCGACGAGGACGTGTTGGACCACGCCGCGAGTCCCCGGGTGCGGTTCATGCTCGACGCGCTCGCCGAACTGCGAGCCGACTACCGCGAGCGCGGCTCCGACCTCGTCGCCGCCCGCGGCGACCCCGCAGAGGTGCTCCCGCGGCTCGCGGCCGCCCACGACGCCGACGCAGTCGTCTGGAACGAGGACTACTCGGGGCTCGCCCGCGAGCGCGACGCCCGCGTCAGAATGGCGCTCGACGACGCCGGCGTCGCCCGCGAGACCTACCACGACGCCGTCCACCACGAGCCCGGGACGATCACGACCAACGACGGGGACCCGTACTCGGTGTTCACCTACTTCGGACGGAAGTGGCACGACCGGGCGAAGGCCGACCCGTTCGACGCGCCGGCGCCGACCGACCTCGTCGACATCGAGGACGTCGACGCGGGGGAGCTCCCGAGCATCGCGGACCTCGGCTTCGCCGAGCCGACGGCCGACGTGCAGTCCGCCGGCACCGCCGCCGCCCGCGACCGGCTCGCCGCCTTCCACGAGGACGCCGTCTACAGATACGACGAGGACCGCGACTATCCGGCGAAGGGGGCGACCTCGCGGCTCTCGACGGACCTCAAGTGGGGGACGATCGGCGTGCGGGAGGTGTACGCCGCCACGGAGGAGGCGATGAGCGAGGCGGAGGCGATGGCCGACGACGACGGCGTCGCCGCGGCGGAACACGACGCCGTCGCGTCCGTCGAGGAGTTCCGGTCCCAGCTCGCGTGGCGGGAGTTCTACACGCAGGTGTTGTGGGCGAACCCGGAGGTGGTGACGGAGAACTACAAGGAGTACGAACGCCCCATCGAGTGGCGCGACGGGCACGAGGCGATGGACCACTTGGAGGCGTGGAAAGACGGCGAGACCGGCTATCCGATCGTCGACGCGGGCATGCGCCAGCTCCGGGAGGAGGCGTACATGCACAACCGCGTCCGGATGATCGTCGCGTCGTTCCTCACGAAGGACCTCCTGGTCGACTGGCGCCACGGCTACGAGCACTTCAAGCGACACCTCGCGGACCACGACACCGCCAACGACAACGGCGGCTGGCAGTGGGCCGCATCGACCGGGACGGACGCCCAGCCCTACTTCCGGATATTCAACCCCATGACGCAGGGCGAGCGGTACGATCCCGACGCCGAGTACATCGCCGAGTACGTTCCGGAACTGTCGGGCGTCTCCCCGGAGAACGTCCACTCGTGGCACGAGCTGTCCGTCGGTCGCCGGCGGCAGCTCGCGCCCAAGTATCCGGACCCGGTGGTCGACCACTCCGAGATGCGAGAGCGGGCGCTCTCGATGTACAAGCGCGCCCGAGGCGAGGACGAGGAGGAGGCGAGCGCGGACTGAGACGGCGTTGCGGGCGCGGTCGACGAGCTTGCCGCCCGCGACACGACTTTGCCGACGGCCGCCAAGTACCGAGTATGGACATCGCCGTGCTGCTGTACGAGGGGTTCGACGAACTGGACGCGGTCGGTCCGTTCGAGGTGTTCGAGAACGCCGCGGGCGCCGGCGCCGACTTCGACACCGAACTCGTCGCGCTCGACGGGCCCGGGCTCGTCACCGCGAGCCACGGGATGCGCGTCGAGGCCGAGGCCGAACTGCCCGAGCCCGGGGAGGTCGACCTGCTCGTGGTGCCGGGCGGCGGCTGGACCGACCGCAGCGAGGCCGGCGCACGCGCCGAGTACGACCGCGGCGCGATCCCGGAGGCGGTCTCGGCCCACCACGACGCCGGGGCGACGGTGGCGTCCGTCTGTACCGGCGGCATGCTCCTCTCGAAGGCGGGCGTGTTCGACGGCCGACCCGCCGTCACCCACGCCGGCGCGCTCGAGGACCTCCGCGCCACCGACGCCGACGTGCGCGAGGAGCGCGTCGTCGACGACGGCGACGTGCTCTCTGCCGGCGGCGTCACCTCGGGGATCGATCTCGCCTTGCACATCGTCGAACGGGAGGCCGGCGCCGATGTCGCGGAGTCGGTGGCGACGACGATGGAGTACACCCGCCAGCACGACGCCTACGAGCCGGGCGCGATCGCCGGCGCGGAGTAGGCCCGGTTGCGACTCGCAGTCCCGCGCCCTACTCCCGGACGAGCGGCACGAGCGCGACCGCCGCCAGCGCCGCACAACCCGCCAGCGCGTACCAGCCGAGGGCGTAGCCAGCGGTGTCGGCGAGATAGCCGAACGCGGGGGGAGCGACGAGGCCGCCGAGGTTGATGGCGGTCTGGCCGCCCGCCGTGGCCGCCCCGACCTCGTCGTCGTCGACGAGCGCGGTGAGACAGCCGTAGTACATCCCCGGGAACCCGAGCACGAAGAAGCCCAGCAGCGCGAACGCGACGGCGGCGACCGACGGCCCGCCGACGAGCGTGACGGCGACGAAGCCGACGACGCTGACGACCGCCTGCACGAGGAGCACGCGGGCGTTCGCGACCGACGCCGACAGCGGGAGGCGGTCGGCGACGGCGCCGCCGCCGAGGCGTCCGAGGCTCCCCGTCACCTGTACGGCCGCGAGCGTTCCCCCAGCGACGGCTGCGGACGCGAGTACGGCGTCGGTCATGTGGAGGACGACGTAGCCGGTGGTGGTGAACACCGCCGCGCCGAGGAAGAAGCCGGCGACGAGCAGGCCGCGGTACCCCCGACCCGAGAGCAGGCCCCGCACGTCGGGCGCCGAGATGGTGCCCGATCCCGGGCGGCCGTCGTAGTCGCGAGCGAACGCCAGCGCGACGACGACCGCGACCGCCGCGGCGACGAGGAACCCGGTCGCCCAGTCGCCGCCGGCGCCGGCGACGGTGATCAGCCCCGCCGAGAGCCCGGATCCCACGGTTACGCCGACCTGCTTCACGTTCATCGCGAGGTTGCGACGACCCTCCGGAGCGACGACCAGCACCGCACGGTTCGTCGCCGGCATCGCCGTCGCGTAGGCGACGCCGAGCAGCACCAGCGACGCGAGCACGAGCGGGTAGGAGGGCGCGACCGCGACCGCGACGCAGCCGAGGCCCATCGCGAGGAGGCCGCCGACCATCGGGAGTCGTTCGCCGTACGCGTCGACGACCGCCCCCGCGGCGAACAGCGACAGCGTGTACCCCGCGATCACCGCCGTCACGGCGAGGCCCGTCCGGAACCGCGTGAGGCCGAAGTCCTCACGGAGGAACGCCGTCGTCGCGAACACCGCATAGAAGCAGACGCTCGCGGACACCTGCCAGCCGCCGACCAGCCCGACGCCGCGCCACTCCCGCATGCCCGCCACTACCGCCTCCCGGGGGCCTTCCTCCGTCGGTACCGGCGAGGCCGACCGCGACCCCGGGGGCCGGTCCGTGTCATGTGGTACCAGTCAGCTTCTCAACCTTTAACAGCTATTACGCCGTTGTAACACTCGGAGGAATACAATCATGACCTACGAACTGGATCCGCTGCCGTACGATTACGACGCACTCGAGCCGCACATTTCCGAGCAGGTGCTGACGTGGCATCACGACACCCATCACCAGGGCTAC
>Ga0207733_100609_pt1 | contig 17985 bp, 18 predicted proteins | sample A23P3SouthBayCA_FD_187735 | JGI IMG/M metagenome (GOLD analysis project Ga0207733, IMG submission 187735) | Aerobic enrichment media microbial communities from Eden Landing Ponds, California, USA - A23 P3 (SPAdes) | ecosystem: Environmental > Aquatic > Marine > Unclassified | place: Emeryville... | reverse complement strand
TCGGCGGGTCGCCGCCCTGGTTGCTGTGTTCGACCATCGAGGCGCCCCAGTCGCCGCCCCACAGCAACTGGTCGATACCGATGTTGGGGTCGTTGACCGGCTTCTTCATCAGGTCTGCCCAGTACAGCCCGAGTTCGAGGTAGACGTCGTCGTGGGTGGCCGCGACCTTGCAGGCGGCGTCGACGTGCTTCTCGCGCCAGGTGGCCTGCATCCCCCCGTGATCGAAGACGATTGGCACCTCGGGGTACTCGGCTTTCAGCTGGTTCGCGTAGCTCGGGTCGGCCCAGTCGGGGTAGAGGTCGAACAGGGACATGCCGCCGCCGTAGCCGGAGACGTAGCCGGTGTGCCAGCGGACCGGGACTTCGTGGTCGGCCGCGACGTCGAAGATCCGGCGGAGCTGGTCCTTGCGCTCGGACCACTCGAGGGGCTCCTCGTCGGTCGGGTCGTAGGGGACCCCTTCGCCGATCATCCGGAAGCCGTCCTTTTCGAGCCACTCGTCGAGTTCCGCACAGGCCGCGTCCCAGGTCCACTCCTCCTCGCCGCGGATGGCCTTCTTTTTCGTCTGGACGGGGTAGGCCGCAGCGACGAACTTCTCGGGGTCCTCCTGGATGATCTGGTGGTTGATCTCGTTGGTCATGCCGAAGGCCGGCAGCAACACGCACATGTCGACGCCGTAGGCCTCCATGTCGTATTTCAGCCGGTCGGAGTTGTCGTAGACGATCACCAGGTCGTCGTCGTCGGCCTCGTCGGCCGGCACGGCGGTCTCCATCTTCTCTGCGAGCAGCCCGTAGTCCGGATCGTCGCCCTGCTCCTGGATGCGGGCGGCGTGGCGCTGTGCGTGACAGTGCGTCTCGACGACGAATCGGCCGAGTTTCATACACACCACACCCGCAGAGTGCCACGATAAATCGTTCGGTACCCGGCCGCACGGACCGGGCGTCGCCGCGCCGCGTGGCGGCCGCTCGACGAGTCGGGAGTCGGACGGGACCCGCCGGGACGATCGAGACGCGTGGGACCCGCGAAAGGAGTTGTATGTTAACTCGAAGCGAACACCTATAACACCCTTCGGTCAAACTGTAGGGTGATGGTTGGAGTAGAATACACGCACGTCACGATCGTGGTCGACGACCTCGACGAGACCGCCGAGTTCTATCAGGAGGTCTTCGACGTCGAGGAGTTACCGACGCCCGACTGGGACACCCCCGTCAGGTGGTTCGGCATCGGCGATGCCCAGTTGCACCTCCTCGACGACGACTCGGCGCCGGCGGCGGTCAGCCACTTCGGGCTGCACGTCGACGAGTTCGAACCCGTCTACGAGGGCGTCCGCAACCACGACAGTGCGACCGTCAGGATGTTCGGCGACCGGACCGGTGGCGAAATGATCGACGGCCACCACCCGGTGTACTATCTCCCCACCGGCACCGTGCAGTGGTACATCCGCGATCCCTCGGGGAACGTGATCGAGATCAACTACCCCGACGTGGACGACATCGACCAGTCGGTCGTTCCCAACATCGTCGAGCGCGGGGACGTGGAACCGAACGACGGCCCCCATACCGGCGACATTTACGGCGATTTCGGCATCCAGCCCGCCGACGACTGAGACGAGCGGGTACGCCGTCGCCCGGGGCCAGATCTCCGGGGTGAAAGGAGGCCGGCACGCCCCCCCAGCAGACCAGTTCGAACCGACGAACCGCCCGCGGGCGACCGGAGTCGACAGGCCTTTTTGGCTCTGCCACGAAGCTCCGAGATACATGTCAAGCCTGATGAAAGAGCGGTACCAGCTGTACATCGGGGGCGAGGAAGTCGAGTCCTCCGACGACGAGGTGATCGACGTGATCAATCCGGCGACCGAGGAGCCGTTCGCGACGGTCCCCGCGGGAACGAGCGAGGACGTCGACCGGGCGGTCGCAGCCGCCAGCGAGGCACAGGAGGAGTGGGCGAAGAAGACGCCGGTAGAGCGGGCAGGGGTGCTCCGGGAGATCGCGGACACGCTCCGGGAGAACGCCGAGTCGCTCGGCGAGGTCGGAACGCGCGACCAGGGGAAGCCGATGTCGTCCTCGATCGGGACGGTCCACGGCACCGCGAGCTTCTTCGACTTCTACGCCGGCGCCGCGGACAAGATCGAGGGCGAAACGATCCCCGTCGACGAGGACACCCTCGATTTCACCGTCCGCGAGCCCTACGGCGTGAGCGGCCACATCATCCCGTGGAACGCGCCGCTGGCGATCATCGGACAGGGCGTCGCGCCGTCGCTGGCGGCCGGTAACGCCGCCGTCATCAAGCCCGCGCCGACGGCGCCGCTGCTCGCGCTGAACTTCGCCGAGATCTGCCGCGAGGCCGGCGTCCCCGACGGCGTGGTCAACGTCGTCACCGGCGCGACCGAACCCGGCGCCGCCCTCTCGGGCCACGAGGACGTCGACACCATCTCCTTTACCGGGAGCGTCCCGACCGGCTCCGCCGTGATGGAGTCGGCCGCCAAGAACATCACGCCGGTGACCCTGGAACTCGGCGGCAAGAACCCCGCGATCGTGCTGCCTGACGCCGACCTCGAACAGGCCGTCTCGAACGTCCAGATGGGGATCTTCACGAACGCCGGCCAGGTCTGTGCGGCCCCCGACCGCGCGATCGTCCACGAGTCGGTGTACGACGAGTTCGTCGAGCGCATCGTCGAGGGCGCCGAATCCTACGACCTCGGTCCCGGGGCCGAGGACCCCGACATGGGCCCGCTCAACTACGAGGAGCACTTCGAGTCGGTGCTGGAGTACATCGAACTCGGCATCGAGGAGGGCGCGACCCTGGAGACGGGCGGCGAAGCCCTCGACCGCGACGGCTACTTCGTCGAACCGACGGTCTTCTCCGACGTCGAGAACGACATGCAGATCGCCCAGGAGGAGATCTTCGGCCCCGTCCTCTGTGTGATCCCCTTCTCGGACCGCGAGGAGGCCGTCGAGATCGCAAACGACATTGAACTCGGCCTCACCGGCGGCGTGTTCTCGGAGAACGTCACGGACGCCCTCCAGACCGCCCGGGAGATCGAGGCCGGGAGCATCTACGTCAACCAGTGGTTCGGCGGGTCGGCCGCGGTGCCCTTCGGCGGGTACAAAAAGAGCGGCATCGGCCGCGAACTCGGCATGCAGGGCCTGGAGTCGTACTTCCAGTCGAAGAACGTCTGCGTCAACCTCGACGACGACTGACGCCCGGAGACGCCATCCACGTGCCCGTGAACTACTCCCGGGAGTTCGAGGCCGACGTGGAGGCGCTGGAAGCAGCCGCCGTCGAAGTCGCCCTCGCCGACGAGCGTGATGAGGCGACCGCCACGCTGCAGACGGAGTTCGCGGGCGTCCTCGATTACGTCGCCAACACCTACCCCGTCGACTGCCGGACGCTCGCCCGTCACGCCGAGGAGGTGGCGCGGATCTACCGCACCCGACGCGACCTGAGCACGGCGAGCAAACACGCCGACACGGTCCACGGGGCGTTCATCCGCGAGGTGTGTGACGACTACGAGTCGGCGTTCCGCGGCGACGACGCGACGTGAGGCGAGGTCGACGGCGCCGGATCGACGACGCCGGATCGACGACGCCGGATCGACGGCGCCAAATCGACGGCGTCGGAGCCGCGCGGTCCGGGGGTCTCCGACGCCCCGGCTCAGAGCACGTTCAGCAGGACGAGCACCGTCTGGACGCCGGCCATCACGGCGACGAACAGGACGACCGCGACCCGGTACCACGCCAGGTCGGCCGGTGACGCTTCCTCGGGGACCCAGATCGCCGGCAGCGACCGGGCGACGAGAAACGCCGCGGTCGCCGCGACCGGGACGGCGAACAGTCCCAGAGCCTTCGGAACGGTCTCGGGCCCGTAGTAGACGCCGCCCGGGGGCGTGTAGTGGATCTGCATCGCGTCCGGCACGGTGCCGTAGGTGACGACCGCGACGGCGAACGTCGCGACGAGCAACAGCGCGGCGACCGCGTCGCTCGGGTGGATTCGCGGGGCGCGCTTCCGGAGGTTCACGGTGACACCTCCCGGGAGCCTGCCCCGGTATCGTCGTCGGCTCCGGTCCCGGTCCGGGATCCGGACTCCACGTCGGTCCCGGACCGCGGGGCGTTCGTGAGCGCGGGGTCCGCCGAAAGCGTCTCGCGGCCGTACCGGAGCACGAGCGCGAGCGCGACGATCCAGACGGCCGGGACGAGGACCGCGTACGGCGACACCTCGACCGCAGACGGCCCGCCGGCGACCGCGACCCCCAGAGTCGGGGCGGCGTTGACGCCGCCGTGAAGCAGCATCGCCGGCAGGACGCTGCCGCCCGCCCCGTTGTACAGCCAGGTGAGGACGACCGAGACGCCGACGACGAGCAGGGCGTACCGGGGGAAGGAGCCGGTATACCCCGGGACCTCGAAGGCAAAGGCCGGCAGGTGCCAGCCCGCCCACGCGATGCCGATAGCGACGCTCGCGGTCGCGGCGTCGAAGCGCTCCTGCAGGGCCGGAAGCGCGAACCCGCGCCACCCGAGTTCTTCCTGGCCGCCGCCGACAAGCGCGAGCGACAGCGTCGTGACCGGGTACAGCGCGATGCCCCGACCGAGTCGGGCCGGATCGACCTGACCGCCGAGGGCGAGGAGGGCCACGCCGAGGGCCAGCGCGAGCCCCAGCGGCAACGCCAGCGCGGCCGCGTACCACCGGCGCCCGGCGTGGGGGTCCAGCCGGTCGGCCAGCCAGTCGCGGACCGACTCGCCGCGAAGTCGGGTGACGGTCGCCGCGGCAAGCGCCGGGCCGAACGCCCCGGGGATCATGACGACGCTCGTCGCGTCCGGGACGACGAGGAGGGCCGGAACCCACGCGAGCCACGAGAGTGTGAAGGCGAGCACGAAGAAGGCGCCGGCCGGATGCGAGTCGACGATCGATGCGACGGGCCGCCGTCGGGCGGCATGGGGAGGGTCCGTCATCACACGACGGGCTTGGAGGGAGAGGGAGAAAGGAGGTGAAGCGGGACTTCACGCGGTGAAGCGCCGGCATCCATTTAGTGTGGGTGGCCGAAGGATCCGCCGATGAGCGATGGGGATCCCGACCTGGAGACCGTCGCGGGACTCCTGGAGGACGAAACGGTTCGAGAGATCCTCACGCAAACGAGCCTGGAACCCATGTCAGCACGCCGCCTGAAGGACTACTGCGACGCATCGGGCCCAACGATCTACCGACGCCTCGAACGCCTCCGGGAGACTGACCTCCTCGTCGAGCGGACGCGTCCGGACCCCGACGGCGGCCACCACCGCCAGGAGTACGCGCCGAACCTGGACCGGGTCGTCGTCGACCTCGACGAGGGGTCGCTGTCGGTGACGATCGAGCGTCGCGAGACGATGGCCGATCGCTTTACGCGCTTCGTCGAGGAGATCTAACCGTGGCGGGATCGATCCTCGCCGTCGTCCTGCAGGCAGCAGAGCCCCCGTCCGAAGCGGTGGCGCTCGCGCTGCAGGCCTACGAACTCGTGGGCGCGGTGCTTGGCGTGTTCATCGCCTACCTCGCCTACCGCGGGTACCGGCAAAACGACAGCCGACCGATGCTGTTCGTGGCGCTGGGGTTCGCGCTCGTGCTCGGCGTCCCGCTCGTGCTCACGCTGCTCTTCCTGGCGTTGCCGGTGTCCGGGTGGGAGGTCCCGCTTCAGGTGGTCATCCAGACGATCGAGATCGCGGGGCTGGTGAGCATCATCCACGGCCTGCGGATGTAGAGGGCCACTGGCCGACGTACGCAGGTGGCACCTCGTCGAGACCCTAGTCGTCCCGCATGTCCGGCGGCAGGAGGTTCGGGATGCCGTCCTCGATCGGGTACTCCTCGCCGGTGACCGTGCCGATCAGCCGTCCCTCGATGATCTCGTCGCCGTCCCGTTCGTCGACCTCCAGTTCCAGGTCACTCTTGTCGAGCGGATCACAGAGGATGTCCACGAGGGATTCCTTCATGGATCGACGCGAGGCGTTGGTCGATAAAAAGGGTACCGGGGACGGTCGTCGGCTCCCACATTTATCAGGCCGAGCGGCGTCCCCCTCGTATGGAGTACACGACACTCGGTGACACGGGCCTGGAAGTGAGCCAGATCTGTCTGGGGTGTATGAGTTTCGGAGGGAGCGAGAACTTCGAGTGGATCCTCGACGAGGACGAGAGCCGGGAGATCATCGAACGGGCGATCGACCTGGGGATCAACTTCTTCGACACGGCGAACGTCTACTCGTCGGGCGAATCGGAGCGGGTCCTGGGGTCGGTGCTCGCGGACTACGATCGGGACAGCCAAGTCGTCGCGACGAAGACCCACCCGACGCACACGCCGGAGTCGTACCCACCCAACGAGGGGAACGGCCTCTCGCGGAAGGCGATCGAGCAGGACGTCGCCGCCAGCCTCGACCGCCTCGGGATGGACACGATCGACCTCTACCAGATCCACCGGTGGGATTACGACACCCCGATCGAGGTCACCCTCGAAGCGCTCGACGACCTCGTCCGGCGCAACCAGGTGCGGTACGTCGGGGCGTCCTCGATGTGGGCCCACCAGTTCGCCGAGGCACTGCACACGAGCGACCGCCTGGGCCTCGAACGGTTCGCCACGATGCAGAACCACTACAACCTCGTCTATCGTGAGGAGGAACGCGAGATGCTCCCGCTCTGTGAGAAGGAGGGGATCGGCGTCATCCCGTGGAGCCCGCTGGCACAGGGTTACCTGACCCGCCCGCACGAGGAACTGACCGCGACGACCCGCGGGGAGTCCCTGGAGGACCGACACGAGGAGTACCGGGATGGCGGCGGCCCGACGATCAACGAGCGGGTCGAGGAACTGGCCGACGAGTACGACGTCTCGATGGCCCAGATTTCCCTCGCGTGGCTCTTCGACCAGGACGCCGTCGACGCTCCCATCGTCGGGACGACGAGCGTCGAACACCTCGAAGAGGCCGTCGAGGCCCTCGACATCGACCTCGACGACTCCGACGCGGAGTGGCTGGAGGAGCCCTACGAACCGCTGCCCGTGTCGGGCCCATACTGACCACCTCCGCCGCCCCGCTCCGGCGACGAGGCCGCGGGAGGAGCAGGGATCGTGCCGGGTACCCCCGTTCGCGACACTTTTTCGGCGGGCCTAAAAATCGAAAGGGATTTATCGAGGAATTAGGCTTGCCTAAACATGGAGCAATCGACCGACGGCCGACGGGTGACGCGCCGGGACTGTCTCGCTGGCGGAAGCGCCCTCGTGGGATCAGCGCTGCTCGGGGGGTGTCTGGGCGGCGACGACGGGACGACGTCCGCGGAGGACGCCGCGACGAACCAGTCCCCGGGTGGGGAGGACGCGACGGCTGCCCCGTCGACGACGGCGGACGGCGCCGCGAGCGACGACGGCACCTACACGGCGACGCTCGCACCCGTCGGCGACGTCGAGTTCGAGTCGGTGCCGGAGAACGTCTTCACGATGTACAACCAGTACGCGGACATGCTGGTCGCGCTCGGCCACGGCGACGCCGTCAACTCGATGTTCGTGCCCGAGATGGCCGGGCCGACGATGGATCGCTACTACAGCCGCCTGGAGGGCGTCTCCTTCGACTGGGAAGAGCTCCCGAACCCCTTCGAGACCTTCACCAAGGAGTTCTTCTACGACCTCGACAGCGACGTCCACCTCCTCGACCCGGCGTGGGCGGTCACGCAGGACAACTGGAGCGAGAGCGACGTGGCGGAGGTCGCCGACGCCGTCGGCCCCTTTTTCGGGAACTTCTACAGCGGCACCCACGGGACCCCGCCGGAGGGCTACCGCGACGGGTACGACTACTACACGCTGTGGGACCTGTTCGGCCGCGTGGCCGACGTCTTCCAGGAGCGCGAACGGTACCAGCAGCTCTCCGCCGTCCACGCGGACCTCCTCGACACCATCGAGGCCGACCTGCCGCCGGAGTCCGACCGGCCGACCGCAGTCCGGGTGACACTCGGCGACGGGCAGTTCTGGACGTACCACCTGAACCGGCCGGGGTTCTGGCTCGCGGACACGCGGCCGCTTGCCGCCGTCGACGCCTTCGACGACGAGGAGTGGGACGGCCTGTGGGGGGCGGTCGGCTACGAAACGATGCTCGACGCCGACCCCGACGTGATCCTCCACCTCTGGGGGACGACGCCGCGCTACGACATGGCCGAGGTCCGAGAGCGACTGGCCTCACACTCGGTCGGGAGCCAGCTCTCGGCGGTCGAGAACGACCGGGTGTACGCACAGGGGATGCGCTACCAGGGGCCGCTGATGAACCTGTTCCAGATCGAGATGACCGCCAAACAGCTGTATCCCGAACAGTTCGGCGAGTGGCCGAGCTACGAGGACGGGGCGGCCTACCCGGAGATCCCCGAGGACGAGCGGCTGTTCGACCGCGACGCGGTCGCGAGCATCGTCACCGGGAACTGATCCGCGCCGGCGACGCGCTCGTCGGCGTTGCACGCAGACGCGCGCTGCCCTCCGTACGTGGCCCGCGTGCCGCCCTCATGCCGCCCTCGTGCCGCCCTTACGCCGACGACCAGGGGTCCTCGACGTGGACGGTCTCGGCGCGGTCCGGGCCGATGCCGACCGCGTACACGGGCGCGTCGACCTCCTCAGAGACGTAGGCGAGGTACTCGCGGGCGGCCCCGGGGATGGCCTCGTACCCCTCCTCGGCGACCGCGGCCCAGTCGACTTCCGGCCAGGGGTCGAACGAGCGGAGGACCGGCTCGCAGTCCGCCCACCGCTCGGTCGTCGCGGGCATCGTTTCGAGGATCTCACCGTCGAGGTCGTAGGCGTGGCCGACCTTCACCTCGTCGAGGCCGGCGAGGACGTCGAGGTGGTTGACGGCGATGCCGGTAAAGCCGTTGGCGCGGGCGGCGTGCCGGAGCATCGGAACGTCGAGCCAGCCGATCCGCCGGGGGCGGCCGGTGACGGTGCCGAACTCGCCGCCGCGCTCGCGGATCTCGTCGGCGAGCGGTTCGTCGTCGCCGGTGAGCTCGGTGGGGAGCGGCCCCGTCCCGACCCGCGAGAGGTACGCCTTCACGACGCCGACGACCTCGCCCTGTCCGACGACGGTGGGGCCGACGCCGGTACCGGTGGCGGCCCCGCCCGCGGTCGGGTTCGAGGAGGTGACGTACGGGTAGATCCCGTGGTCGATGTCGATCGACGTGCCCTGTGCGCCCTCGAACATGAGGTTCTTGCCGGCCGCGCGCTGCTCGTAGAGGAAGTCGCCGCAGTTGACAGTCATCCCTTCCTCGGCCAGCCGGTCGCCGAACTCGCGGTACTCCTCGAACAGCGCCTCGACGTCGAGTTCCTCGCCGGCCTCCAGGCCGTAGACGTCCTCCACGATCGCGCGCTTCTGTGGGACGACGTACTCCAGGCGCTCGCGGAGCACCTCGGGGTCGAGCAGGTCGCCGATCCTGATCCCACGCCGGCCGGCCTTGTCCTCGTAGGTCGGACCGATCCCCCGGCCCGTGGTGCCGGCGTCGAGATCGGTGTCGCTCTTTGCCTCCTCCTCGACGCCGTCGAGCCGGCGGTGGTACGGGAGGATCACGTGCGCGCGCCGGGCGACGCGGACGTCGGGGTCGAGCCCGCGCTCCCGGAGCGCGTCGATCTCGTCGAACAGGGTCCGCGGGTTCACGACGCAGCCGTTGCCGAGGACGCCGACCTTGTCCCGGACGGCCCCGCTGGGAACGAGCGACAGCTTGTACTCGTCGCCGTCCTGGACGACGGTGTGCCCCGCGTTGTCCCCGCCCTGGTAACGGACCACGACGTCGGCGTCGCCGCCCCAGAGGTCGACGAGGGCGCCCTTGCCCTCGTCGCCGAGCTGCGAGCCAACGATGGTGACGGTCATGACCGGTGGTTCCGCGGCGTGTGTTTTACCCGTTACGGTCCCCGAACGCCGCTGACCGCCCGCGACGGAGCCGTCCCGCGCCGCAAGTCCCCGCCGTCGACGGAACGTGCCGCCGCCGACGGTCCCTCTCGCCGGGAAACCCCCTCGGACGGGCCGCCTCGACCCGAAATGTTAACTCCTGGCATCCTAAACATTGCATCGTTAGCACCCGGCCTCGCCTCGGAGGGCAACTTTTAAAAGGCGAGAAGACAAGTTAACAAATGGCATGATAGATCGACTTGAGAAGGAAGTGGACATGTTAGAGCGCCACCTGCAGGTGCTCAAGATGGTCATCGAGAACGAGCCGATCGGTATCGTGAAGATGTCCAACGAGACCGGCTACCCACACCACAAAGTTCGGTACTCCCTCCGGGTTCTGGAGGAAGAGAACCTGATCGAGCCGTCCAGCCAGGGCGCGATCACCACCGAACGCACCCAGGAGTTCGTCGACGAACTCGACGAGAAACTCAACGAGATCGTCTCGAAGCTCGAGACGATGAAGATCGAAGACCCGGCCGAGATCCAGGGATAACTCCGCCCGCGGCGCTGCTTTCGCCGTCCGGTCACGGACGGGTCTTCTCTCTTTTACGGCGGCGACCGCTCCCCCCGAGCGGTCGGGGTCGAACGAGGTGAAAACGAACACGGAGCGTCGGCGACGGGTCAGAGGTCGGGGAAGTTGACGTAGAACTCCCCGTTTCGCGCCTCCACCAGCACGAGGTGGAACCCCTGTTTCCGGGACAGTTTCACGAAGCTCTTGCGTTTGCTCCGCGAGAGCAGGCCACCGCCGGTCGCGTCGGCCGAGGCCTCCAGCGACTCGGGCTCAAAGTAACTCGACGTGACGACGAACGCCGCGCCGAGCGACTCGTCGGCCGCCGCGATGTCGCGGCCGCCCTCGACGACCGACTGCACCATCCCTGCCGTCGCGGGGTCGCGGCTGTCGTTCAGGTTCGCGACCACGAGCGGGTCGCCCATGCTGTCCCAGAGGACCACGTCGAACTCGTGGTCGACGACCCCGTCGTCGGTCTCGACGGAGACGGTCCCCTGGAGTTCGATCCGGTCGACGCGCGGAATTGCCTCGTACAGCCCGTCGAGCGCGTTCGCGTTGCCGGTCTCCTGGAGTTCGTAGGGCAACACCCTGACGAGCCAGTCGACGAAGGAGTACTCCATGGTGTCATGGAGGAACGCCTCGAACGGCTCGCCGTCGACCGCCAGGTCCTCGGTGTCGAAGGCCGTGTGATACTCCAGTCGCAGGTTCTCCTCGACGGTTCCCGGGTCGGCCGAGCCGTCCCCGATGTCCGACAGCGTCGGGGCGCTCTTGTCCGCGTACCGGACGAAGAGGTTGGTTCCTTCGAGGGCCCCCGTCCGGTCCATCGTCCGCTCCGGTTCGGGTTCGTCGCCGAGCCCGAGTTGTTCGCCTGCGAGCTCCCGTTCGAGCTCCTCGACCGTCGATTCGAGTTCCTCGACCCGGTCCTGAAGCCGGTCGCGCTCGGTTGCCAGCTCGTCGTGGTCCTCGCTCAGCGATTCGAGCCGGGCCTGCAGGTCGTCGCGCTCGGCCGTCAGTTCGTCGCGTTCCGTTTCGATCGCGTCGAGTTCGGCCTCCAGTTCCTCCCGCCGCTGGGCCTCGGCGCGGAGCCGGTCGCGAAGCCCGCCGCGCCCGCCGGCGCCGGCGCGGTCGTCGCCGCCACGGGACGGCGCGTCCCGGGCGGTGTCCCCTTTCGTCCGCGAGGAGTCCTGCGTCCGGGCGGAGCGACCGCGGGCCCGCTCGCTGGCCCCGGTGTCGTCGCTGGTGGCGGCGTCGCGACGCGACGGCCTCGAGGTCGTCCCGACGCCCGCCGCCGTCGATCCCGGGCCCCCGGACGACGCCGTCACCTCGGCGCTCGTGTCGTCCGGGTCGAGCGACGGGATGGCCTTTGCCTCCCGCCAGCGCTCCTCCTCGGAGAACGCATCCGCGTCGGCGTCGTCGCCGGGGGCCGGCTGCGGCCCCCTCGCCGACGGCGCGTCGGAGACGGCGTCCCGCGACGGCGCTTCCCGCGTTCCCGCCGCGTCCGCCCCCCTCTCGGAGCCGCGTGTCGACCCCGATCCGTGGCTGGCTCCGGCGTCGGCGCCGTCCTCGCCGCCGAAGGTGACGCCGGTCGTGTCGCCGTCGGCTCCGTCGGGACTGGACGCCGCGTCCTCGGCGTCGGCCCCCCGCGCGTCGGGGGCGACGTCCGCGACCGCGTCCTCCCGCGCCACCCCGTCGGGCTCGTCCGGTCGCTCCTCGGTCGCCGGTTTGACCGTCCCGGAGTCGGTCCCGGCGTCCGAACCGGCGTCCCGTTCCGGGGCGTCGGGATCCTCACCCGCCGCCGGGGCGTCCGCGCTCGGCGCCGCGTCGCCGTCTTCCGTGGCCGCTTCCGCCTCTGCGCCCGGGCCTGGTTCGTCCGCAGCGGTCGGCTCCGCGGCCGCCGCATCGCCCGAGGTGGACGGGGCGTCGACGTCGTCTCCGGGGGCCGCCCCAGTTGCCTCCGCGTCCTGATCGGCGTCCCCACTCTGACCGGCGCCCACACTCGGACCGGCGTCCACACCCGGATCGGTCGCCGCGTCAGGCTGGTTGTCCGCGTCTGTACCGGCGCCTGCTCCAGCGGCGTCCACGTCGGCGGAGGACGCAGGGGCGGCGTCGGCGTCGGACGGCTCGGGGACGTCGGTGACCTCGACGTCGACGGAACGAACCTCGTAGATCCCGACCTCGTCGTCGGCCAACTCGAACGCCTCGTCGCCGGTGACCAGCCGGCGGCTCGATCCGACCCAGGCCGCGCTCATCGACCGCCCGCCGTAATAGACGACGTAGTAATCGCCCGAGAGCACGTTCTCCGACAGTTCGACGAAGCCGGTGAAGTTCCCCTCAGACAGCGTCTCGTCCACCTCGGAGAGCGGCGTTTCGTTCGTGTAGTAGCTCGCCCGCGTCTCGCCGCCCGTCGCCTGCATGGAGAACAACAGCGGTACGGCGGGCGCGGGAGCGACGTACGCAGTCAGTTCTGCGTCCTCGAACGAATCCATCGACCCATCGAAGACGCCGACTACCCGTCCGTTGAGCAGGAACGCCCACGCGAGGTCGTCCGTGACCGCGCCGGAGAAATCGCGGTCCGCGAGTTCCCGGAGTCCCGCGTACCCCCGCCCGACGGGTGCCGTGTCCCAGTCGGTCACCTCGTCGATGATCTCCTCTTCCATTACACCGGATGGTCGGGCATGCGAATCATATAGTTTCCGGACAGCCACCCCCGAAACAGTCCCGTTCCGTTACACGTTGTCGCTTTTGTCGCCGGGGCCGCGCCCGTCGCCGGGGTCGCGCCCGTCGTCGGTGGCGTCCTGGCTCTCCCCCTCACCCGCGTCGACGTCGAGTCGCTCGACGGTCCCGTCGGCGTACTCGATCGCTTCGACGACGCGTCGCTCCCCGTCGACGTACCGATACCGGCGGTCGGGGCGTTCGTCCTCGGCCTGCCGGTGGCTGCCGTCACAGAACGGGTCGCGCTCGCTCAGCCCGCACAGACAGACGGCGACGTCGCCGTACTCGGGGTCGAGGTCCTCGGGCGTCACCTCCACGGGGCCATTGTCGGTGTGTGTTACCTCCCGGCTCACACCGGGGGTTGCCGCCGGGCGCCCATCAGTCCGGCGGTGGGGGGCGATCGCGGGCCCGCCGGAGGTCGTCATAGAGGTGCTCGGGACGGCGTCGGGGGCTGACCTGTCCGGAGCCCTGAACTTTTTTCGTGTCTCGGCCCCACGCTCAGTTAGTGCCATCCTCGCTCACGGTCGCCTTGAACGACGGCCGGCTCCACGAGATCTCCGCGCCCGCGGAGTTCACCGCCGAGGGCCCCTTCGAGATCGAACTGGTCAACCGTGGCGAGTCCGTTCACGCACACCTCCACTTCGACGACGAGCTTTCACAGGTGGCCTCGCTCTCGGAGACGAACCACTACGTCGAGGCCGGCGACACCCGGGCCGTGCCCGTGAAGGTCCGCCCGAACGTCGACGGCGTCGGCGGCCGCCTCAAGGTGGTCACCGGCTACGGCGCCGAACGGCAGTTCGTCTCGGTGACCGTCGAGTCGGAGGGCAGGGAGTCGACCGTCGAGGTCGACGAGTCCCTCTCGGAACCGCCCGACCCCGACGATCCGGAACTCGACGTCCTCGCGGCGATCGGCGACGTCTCGATGCCGGTGCTGACCGCCGGGTTCGCCGTCGTGGTGCTCGCCCTGCTCGTCGGCGCCGTCGTCGAGAGCCTGGTGTTGCTGGTCGCCTCCGGGATCGCGCTCGGCGCGCTTGGCACCGTCGCCGCGCTGTCCCAGTACCACCCCTCGACGGACTGACCCCGTCCGTCAGTGTGGGCCCCGCCGGCGACACTGACACCGTCGGCGTGGACATGGCCCCCGGCGACACTGGCATCGTCGGCGTGGACATGGCCCCCGGCGACACTGGCATCGTCGGCGTGGACATGGGCCCCGCGATTACTCGTCCTCGGCCGGAGCGTCGACGGGCCTGAAGGGGTCTCTGTCCCCGAACAGTTTCGCCCGCAGGAACCGCGCCCGGTACCGGTTGGCACCCTCGTAGACGTCGGCCTCGCGGATGTCGTCGGTCCGACCCTCGGCGACCGCGTCGACGATCGCCTCGATCTGTTCGACCTCGCTGGGGGTGAGCTCGATTTCGTAGGTGTGGGACTGTTCGCCCTCCAGTTTGGTCCACTGGCGGGCCGCGGAGACGACGACCGAACAGGGCTCCCGACAGGGGAAGACGCCGTCGCCGCCGTCGACGTCGAGGTCGGTCTCCTCGTCGTACTCCCACTCGCGGCGCTTCAGACACTGCGAGTCGGCACAGCACGCCTCGGCGACCCAGTCGACGTGTTCGTGGCCCTCGTCGCGGTCCCAGGTCTGGATGACGCCGTAGATGCCGGTCTGGCGCTCCATCGTCTCGCGCCAGTGGCTGACGTCCAACTCGCCCTCCCGCTCCCGGTGCCAGTTTTCGATCGTCGCCGGATAGATCGTCTCGACGGCCTCGTAGGCCTCCCGCGGGCCGAGGTCTGCGAAGACCCAGCCGGTCGGGAGCGTCGGCGCGGTCTTGAGCGGGCGGTAGCGGCCGTCGTCGTCGAACTTCACCAGCCGGCGCGCGTCGAGGGGGTCGTCGTACCGCTTCAGGTCGTCGACGGGCGCGTCGGCCTCCTCGGCGTTGCGCACCTCGTACGTGCGCTCGCCGCGGTCGTCGCGCGCGACGGTGATCGCCAGCTGGCCCCACTCGCGGACGACGCCGTCGGCGAGCGCGGCGTACCGCTCCCCCACCTCGGTCTCGTCGGCGTACTCCAGCCAGCGGAGGAACGCGCGACGGGGCGGGTGGTCGCCGGCGACGGAGTCGAGGAAGTACCAGTCGGCGACGGCGGCGGCGTGCTCGCTTGCGACCTCTCGCAGTTCGTCCTCGTCGAGGCCAGCGTGGCGCTCGTCGCCGGTCGCGACGGCGAAGCCGCCGTCACCGACCGACAGTCGGGGGCCCCCGGCCCCGAGTTCGAGTTCGTCGCCGGGATCGAGTGCGTCGACGGCCGACAGCAGCGCATCGAGCGCCTCGTCCGGGAGCGTAATCGACGGAGCCGCTCCGGACGCCGCGTCGTCGCCGTCGGCGTCTGAGGAGGCGTCCGGCACGGTCAGTCCCCCGTGGCGACCCGCGTCGATTCCTGGACCGCCGCCAGGGCGTCGCCGACGTCCGCGCCCGCGTCGACGGCCCGTTCGAGGACCACGTCGGCCATCAGCGGCTCCGTGCCGACCGCGCCGGCGTACCAGACCCGGGTGTCGTCGACGAGTTCGGGCACGTCCCAGCCCTCGGTGTGGTCCTCACAGAGGCCGACGTCCTCCGGGATGTCCTCCTGGGTGTGGTAGCCGTCGGCGATAAAGAGGGGGACCAGCACCACGTCGTCGGCGTCGAAGAAGTCGGTGAGGTCGTCGACCTCGGGGTCCTCATCCATGTACAGCGCGCGGACCTCGTCGAACCGGTCCATCTCGCGGACGCGGTCGGCGTGGTACTCGATGGCCTTCGCGGAGTTCTCGTTGCGCTCGGTGCCGTGGCCGACGACCGCGAGGCCGAACCCATCGCCGACGTCGGGGTCGCCGGTGACCGACTCGGCACGGCGGACGATCACGTCGGTCATCGCCTCGTGGGTCCCGACCGGACCGCAGTAGTGGACGGTCTGGCCCGTGTCCTCGGCGACGTAGGTGGCCGAATCCGCCGACAGCCCGTCGGACTCCCAGTCGGCGGGGTCCCACCCCCCCAGACGGAGTTCCCGGGGGATCACCTCCTCGGTGAAGTACCCCTCGGAGATGAACAGGGGAACGACGTACACCTCCTCGCTCTCGACGGTCCGGAGCACTTCCCGGAGCGACGGCTCCTCCTTCCAGAACCCGACCGCGACCTCGTCGAACCCGCCGACCGCGCGGACGGTGTCGGCGTGGTCGTGGGTGGGCGCGCTCGAATCCGGGTTGAGGTGGGAGCCGTGGGCCACAATGACCAGCGCTTGCATGTCCGACGGCAGGGACCCGGCGACCTTAGGGACTTCGGGACGGCGAGACTCCCCAAACTGGGGTCGCCGGGTCCCCCCATACTTTTCCTCGTGTCGCTCCCACCCTGGGTGCATGTCACTCGCCGCGCGAACCCGCGCCGCCGTTCGGGACCGACCGTTCCTGCTCGCGGCGCTCCGGGCGGGCGTCGTCAACTACGCCGCCGCCGCGGCCTTCCTCGACCTGGACGGGGACGACGAGGCCGTCGCCGCGGCGCTGCGCCGCTACGCCGACGACCTGACGGCGTTCGAGGTCGAGTCCCGCGACGCAGTGGTGCGGATGCGCAGCGGCGTCGGGCTGATCGAAGAAGGAGCCGACACGGACGCCGACGACCCGGTCGTCGCCGTCGGCGGCGTCGGCGTGGCGCCCGGGAGCGGCGACCTGACAGCGGTGATCGCGACGGGCGACGTCGACCCGACCGCGCTGGCGGCCGTGATCGAACGCCTCGACGCCGCCCACGTCGTCGTCGACGCCGCCGGGGTCGCGGGCGAGACGCTCGCGGTCGTCGTTCCCCGGTCCGACGGGCCGGCCGCCATCGAACTGGTCGAGGACGCCCTCGACGCGGTGCCGGCCTGACGGCGCTCGGTCCCGCCACCTGCGCCCGCGAGCGGCGTCCGCGTCGTGGCGGTCGCCCCGACCGCGGTCGGGAGCCGACTGCAGGGTCGCATCCGACGACTTGAAAAAAGCGCCGCGACTACCCACGGGCGATGACGCTGTCCGTGACCAACACCCTGACGGGCGAACGCGAGGAGTTCACCGCGGCCGACGAGGTCCTGCTGTACGTCTGCGGGCTGACGGTCTCGGACGACGCACACCTCGGCCACGCCCGGGCCTGGGTTCACGCGGACGTGGTCCACCGGTGGCTCGACCACCAGGGGTACGACGTCCGCCACGTCGAGAACTTCACCGACGTCAACGAGAAGATCGCCGCCCGGGTCGGCGAGGAGGGCCTCGGCGGGACCGAAGGCGAGGTTGCCGCCCACTTCACCCAGTCGGTGATCGACGACATGCGCGGGCTGAACCTCAAGCGGGCGACCGTCTACCCCCGCGTCTCCGAGCACGTCCCCGAGATCATCGACCTGATCGAGACGCTGCTCGACCGCGGGTACGCCTACGAGTCCAACGGCTCGGTGTACTTCGACGTCTCGGAGTTCGAGGGGTACGGCAAACTGTCGAACCAGAACCTCGACGCCCTTGAGGCCGAAGACGGGCTCGGCGCCCGCGCGGAGAAGCGCGACCCCGCGGACTTCGCGCTCTGGAAGGCCGGCGGAGTCGCCCCCGAGGACGTCGCCGAGCACCGCAAGGACGACCGCCCCGTCGACGCCGACGAGTATGGCCAGACCTGGGAGTCACCCTGGAGCGAGGGCCGGCCGGGGTGGCACGTCGAGTGTTCGGCGATGGCGACGACCCACCTCGGCGAGACGCTGGACGTCCACATGGGCGGACGCGATCTGGTCTTCCCCCACCACGAGAACGAGATCACCCAGAGTGAGGCCGCGACCGGCGAGCAGTTCGCACGCTACTGGCTCCACGTCGGCCTCCTC
>Ga0207733_100608_pt1 | contig 17996 bp, 18 predicted proteins | sample A23P3SouthBayCA_FD_187735 | JGI IMG/M metagenome (GOLD analysis project Ga0207733, IMG submission 187735) | Aerobic enrichment media microbial communities from Eden Landing Ponds, California, USA - A23 P3 (SPAdes) | ecosystem: Environmental > Aquatic > Marine > Unclassified | place: Emeryville... | reverse complement strand
TCGTCTCTATCCCAACCTCGACGACCTCGTCACCAAGGGCCTCCTCGAGAAAGGAGAGTTGGACAAACGGACGAACGTGTACACAGTCACACAACGTGGCCTGCGTGAATTCGAAGCGCGACGTGAATGGGAAGACCAGTATCTGGAACCCGTGGAATCGGTGACCGTATAGCGACATCCATCTAAATCGCATAGACTCGCCGATTCCCCTCCACCAGCCGGACTCAACCGAAAGAAGCCCCTCCTGAAGCGAAGCGATTAGGGAGGGATTCAGTCTGCCGTTTGAGCGTCAGTAGGTGGTGTCACTCCTGGCAGATCAGGGAGGGACAGATCCACGCGCCGGAGCAGTTGCGCGTTGATGGCGACGATAACCGTACTTAGCGACATCAGCAGTGCGCCGACGGCCGGCGACAGCAGAATCCCGATCGGAGCCAACACGCCCGCTGCAAGCGGGAGTGCGAGGACATTGTACCCGGCCGCCCAGACGATATTCTCCTGCATCTTCCGGTAGCTCGCTTTGCTGAGCTTCACGAGCCGAACCACGTCCATCGGATTATTCTGGACAAGGATGACGTCAGCCGACTGTACTGCGACGTCGGTGCCACTCCCGATAGCGATCCCGACGTCGGCCCGTGCCAACGCAGGCGCGTCGTTCACACCGTCGCCGACCATACCTACGAGGTTGCCCTGGTCTTGGAGTTCCAGAACCTTTTCGTCCTTGTCTCCGGGGAGGACCTCGGCGAACACCGTGTCGATGCCCAGTTCGTCGGCGACAGCGTTGGCGACGTCCTGGGAGTCACCGGTCAGCATCGCGACCTCGACCCCGAGGTCGTGCAGCGCGTCGACGACGCGGTAACTCTCCTCGCGGATCACGTCGGCCATCGCGAAGGCGGCAATTAACTCCCCCTCGCGAACGAGATACACCACGGTCTGTGCGTTCTGGCCGGCCGCGTCAGCGAAGCGCTGGAGGTGGTCGGGGACCTCGCTATCAAGTTGGGTCAACAGATTTGGGCCGCCGACGTACACCTCGTTCCCGCCGACACTCGCTCGGACGCCCCTGCCCTTGATCGCCTCGAAGTCGGCCGCGTCAGGAGCAGTGATATCCCGCTCTTCGGCGGCCTCTCGGATGGCTCGCGCAATCATATGTTCGGAGTCGCTCTCGACAGCCGCCGCCAGGGCGAGCGCGTCGTCTTCGTCGACGCTGTCGACGGTCGCCATGTCGACGACGCCGTGTTCGCCTTCGGTGAGCGTCCCCGTCTTGTCGAAGATGATGGCATCCAGATTCCTCGCCTCTTCCATCGCGATCCGGTCGCGGACGAGCATCCCGTTGCGAGCCGCAAGTGACGTGTTGATCGCGACAACCAGCGGGATCGCGAGTCCGAGTGCGTGCGGGCAGGCGATAACGAGCACCGTGACGACGCGCTCGATGACTGTTGCGTTGAACGAGACCGCGATTGTCCACGCAATTGCTGTCACGACTGCCGCCGCGAGGGCGACATAGAACAGCCAGCCGGCAGCGCGGTCGGCCAATACTTGCGTTTGAGACTTGCTCTGCTGGGCTTCCTCGACGAGTCGCATAATCCCCGCGAGCGTCGTCTCCTCACCTGTCGCACCGACGCGCACGCGGAGACTACCGTCGCCGTTGATCGTTCCGCCAATGACCTCGTCGCCGGGTTCCTTCGAGACCGGTTTCGACTCACCCGTGATCATCGACTCCTCGACGTCCGAATCACCCTCCTCAACGATGCCGTCAGCAGGGACACTCGCGCCCGGCCGGACGAGCATGAGGTCTCCCTCGGAGAGTTCGTTCACCGGGACTTCCTCGGTGTCGCCGTCGTCGGTGATCCGCTCGGCGGTATCGGGCATCAGTTTCGCCAGCTCGTCGACCGCGCTCGAGGCACGCCGTACCGACCGCATCTCGATCCAGTGTCCCAGCAGCATGATGTCGATCAGCGTCACAAGCTCCCAGAAGAACGCCGACTCCGTCGGGAAGAACACGCTCGCGAGGCTGTAGACGAACGCAACGCTGATCGCCATCGAGATGAGCGTCATCATCCCCGGCGACCGGTCTTTCAGTTCCGGCACCGCCATCTGGAGGAACGGAACCCCACCATACGCGAAGACGATGACGGCGAATACGGGGTTGATCCATTCACTGCCCGGGAACGCTGGGACGGAGAATCCAAGCCACTCCTGCAGTGTTTCGCTGTACAGGAGGACGGGGATTGACAGGAATGTCGAGACGAAAAAGCGCCGGCGGAACATCTGCTCATGGCCTTCGTGCATCCCACCGTGACCGTCATGTTCATCGTGCTGACTGTGTGCGCTGAGGTTCTCTTCGTCGGGAAGCGGGGGTTTAGCCTCCGTCTCGAGGAGCGATTGCTCACTCTGTCCCTCGGTATGCGACTCGCGGTGCCCACTATGTGCGTCCTCGCCGTGATGCATATGGTCTGTCTCGTCAGTCGTCCTTTGGGATTCGTCGTCCATGGTCGAGAATTGACTCCGAAGGTGCTTCAACGTGGAGGCCGATGTGAGCTGAGACTCCCCTCTGAACGGGCTGGTATCCCTACGAATCTTCATAAGGCTGATGCGGAGAGGATCCTACGTATCCTTGCGGCGGTCTCTGTACGTCTTGGCCGCTAAAAAGACGTATACTGCACCGATAATCCGTACGCCCGTAGTGAATCGCTCGTTCCATTCGATAGAATCAGGGTTCTCATAGAGGAGAGTTGAGGCAAATTTGCGATACAGGTCAGGGAATACGAGAACAACTGCGCCGAATGCTCCGGTGAGATTCATCATCCATGCATACGATCGGCTGCCAAATATGGAGATCGCGGCTATCAGAACCCCTTCCGATCGTATAGCTGGATTTACCCCTGCTCTCAGAGTGCCTTCGCTAGGATTGGTGATAGCGAGTTTCTCAAAGAGCGCAACGATATCGTCCGGAGCCAGTGCTGTAATGGCCCCGAGGGCGCCGATGAGTATCCGTAACATACGCTACTATACGACCTATTTGGATTTAACGACGACGGGTGTGGAAATGGTTCACCAGCGATAATTATTGCCAGAGGACACTGTCTAGATGAGAGGTTGAGGAACGAGCAGGTGGTGGCAAGACGTGTCCATGCAACTCGCCAACCTGCTCAGAGAGAGCTTAGACGTGGATTGTGATGAGGTTTGGGAGAACGAGCGCACCCCGACACCCGTCAGGGTGTTCGAGGTGCGCCTACATTCGCTGGGGTTATCGGTGCGGGAAGTCGTCGCTGTGCTGGACTTACTTGGTGTCGATCAGTCTCACGGAGCGGTCTGGAACTGGACGCATGATCTCGCGGAGAGCCAGGCGGACCCGCCGATGGCAGATTCATAGCTACAGTTCGCCGGCGGAAGTCCGCCGTTTGGAAGGTGAGACGACAGCAGGACGAACTGTCGTATTGAATAGCGATCTAATCGACTGGTATCGGGATCAGAAAGGCGAAACCAAGGTAACCCCACACTGAAGACGGAAGTCAGCAGCGTTTCGGATACATCTCCTCTGAGACTCGGAATCCTGTCGATCAGGAACGACTGACTACTCGGCGTCGAGTTCGGCTCCGCATTCCGGGCAGACGAGCGTAAACCCGTCGTCACCCGGCACCGCTCGCATGTTGCCGTTTGCGCATTCCGGGCAGTCCTGTGGCACGCGAACGTCTTCACTATCACGCGGTGCACCCATGGCGTAGGCAACTACTGGGTCGTCGGTTTCGTTGGTTCCAGTCTGGTATTCCCCAGGCGCGAATCGGATCGCCTCGCCCTCGCCGACGGTGACTTCGTCATCCATCGTCGTGAACGTAGCTTCACCTTCGACGACGACGAACACCTCTTCTTGGTCCATGTGGGTGTGCATCGTGTTGGAGAACCCTTCGCCGGGTTCCAAGCGGAAGTAGTTGATCGAAAAGTCTGTCGTCCCCAGCGGTTCCGAAAGCCCGCGACAATCAACATCTCGGCCAAACGCGTTCGGTTCTACGTCGTCAATAGAGGCTTTCTCCATATTACGGGGTACGGACACGACCGCGATATATCTATATACTGCTGCCCGAATAGTAGTAAGATACCACAGCACATACTATTTTAGTATCGAATCTTTGCGACAGTGTTTGATCTCTCGCCGGGTGTGAAGAACGAACACGACCATCAAATGGCTATTACTTTTATCGAGGCAGATAAACAGGTGTAGCTTCGGCCAGAGTGGATCAATTGCGACGTCGAAGTTCGTCGTGTACTCGTAGAAGTCGAAGATGCCCATCGTCGGGCAACGCATCGTCACCAAGGATGGGGTGGGCCAACGGCGTGCTCGAGTTCACTCTGCCAATGGCTGGTTTCAAAGACGAGGTTATCAGTTGACGTGGACGCGGACGACGTGGCCACCACAGCCGCACTGCTCGATATACTCCCACTGGACATCCTCGTCTCCAAACCGCTCATCCAGAGCATCGTAGAGGAATCCCTCGGGATGGCTGTGTGCCTTGTGCGTGACGAGATTCACGTGATGACCACTGGTCGTGTGTTCGACTGCCTCGACCCCGTGCCGCTTGAGTAGCGAGAGGTCATCTTCGTACTGTGGCTTCTCGAGGTTGGCAGACCAGGAGTTGTCGTGGTTTCGGTCGGTGACAGGTTCGGTCTCACCGTGTGCGTGGTCGTCGCCGTGATCGTGGGAATGACTTGCCATCTTCTAGATTTGGTCTGCCATTTGTATAAGGGGTTTGGTGGTGTCTTCTCCCTTTAACAGGGGGCAGTCGTCTGGGGTATTTCAGCACAGAGCACGCACTGGACGTATGGACGATCACAAACCCGAAGCGGATCGAGGAGACGCGATTAACAGTGCGTTCCCCGATTTCTATAGGGAGATCAAATCGTTACCGGTCACCGTCGAAGCGGTTTCGTTCGAGGGAAAGCGTATCGAGACGGAACACCGGACGTTCGAGCGAACCATCATTCGTGTTCGCGGCGAAGGCGCAACCGGATTCGGGGAAGATGTCACCCGTTCCATAGAGGCACACGAGCAACTTCGCGAGGACGGACTAACCCTTCCGACCGGTGAATGGAAGATCGGAACGTTTTCCGACGCTCTCGATGCCGGTTCGGCTCTCTCGGCACAGACTGTGTCCAGAGAGACTCCCGAGTATTTGCGCTGGGCGATTGAGAGTGCAGTTCTAGATCTGGCGCTCAAACAGTCAGGACGAACGCTGGCATCGGAACTTGACCGTACGTACGAGCCGATGGCATTCGTAGTCAGTCCGCACCTCGGTGATCCACCACGCATCCGTCCCGTGAACCGGTTCCTCGACGCGGATTCGGATATCGAGTTCAAGATCGATGTCCCTGATGCACCGAGCGACGAGTTCCTCTCGGAACTGTCGGATACTGGTGCGGTTCGAATTCTGGACTTGAAAGCACAGTACGATTCAGACATTGGGGTCACCGCCGATCCGGAACTCTACCGGCAGTTGTTCGAGACCTTCCCGGATGCACTCCTCGAAGACCCGGCCATCACGGATACGACACGGCCTGTGCTCGAAGAATATTCTGACCGAGTCTCCTGGGACGCCCCGATAACGAGTGTCGAACGCATCCAGGACCTCCCGTGGGAACCAACTTCTCTCAACATCAAACCGTGTCGATCTGGCACACTCGAATCACTCTGTCGTATTCTCGAATATGCCTTGCAACACGATGTCGAACTCTATGGAGGTGGAATGTTCGAACTCGACGCCGGCAGAGCGCACTCACAGGCAATCGCCTCGCTGTTCTATCCGAACAGTCCAAACGACCTCGCACCACCGGCGTATCACACGTACCGAGCCGATAGATCCTATCCCTCGAGTCCGCTGGAGCCACCAGCCAAACCGACCGGAATCGGGTGGTATTCTAGGTGACTCCGATTACTCTATCCTACGAGAGAGACGGTTTTCAGACGCAAGTAATAGGATCGGATGTTTGCTCCTCATCAATTCGACTCCTGCAAAACTGATCAGTTTGGCAGACTCCTAGAATCGAAAGAACAGTTTCTCCTCGTAACGGAAACGAGGCTGGCACCCCAGAGACTCAAATAACGCGCAGCCCATCAAGGGAAATACTGTACTCAGTGACGTGCAACCCACTTTTCTCACCAAGTCACGAAACGAATTCATAGACGAATGGGACCGATAACAGCCGCCACGGTCATCGATTTCGTCACGGTCGTCTTCGTACTCGCGACGATGCTCTCCATGGGACTCGCATTGACGACCGACGAGATCCTTACAGCAATCGGGCAACGCTGGCTGATGGCGAAATCACTGTTGGTGAACCTCGTGGTCGTCCCGCTTCTGACCTTTGCGTTCGTTCTCGCAGTTCCGATGGAGACCGGTCACGTCGCTGGACTCCTATTGATCGCTATGGCGCCAGGGGCACCATTTGGTCCGAAACTGGCCGAGATTTCGAACAGCGATGTCGCGTTCGCGAGTGGCCTAATGGCCGTACTGGGTGTCGTCTCCGTCGCGACGATTCCAGTTACGGTGGCGCTCCTCATGCCTGGCGACGCCGCTGCTGACCCGATCGGTATCGCCCGGCTCGTCGTCGTTACGCAACTGATCCCCCTGATCGGTGGACTCGGCATCAGGGTACGCCATCAGCCCGTTGCAACACGCCTCCATCCACCGATTCAGCGACTTTCGACCATCTTGCTCGTCGTCCTGATTATACTCTTGACGATCGTCTATGCCGGCGAAATGCGCCAGCTCGTCGGTACCGGAACGCTGTTCATCTCGGCCGTTGTCGTCGGCAGTGCGTTACTACTGGGATATTCCCTCGGCGGCCCAGCGAAACGAACACGGGAAGTTCTCGCGACGACGACCGCTGCGCGAAACGTGGCCATCGCGTTGCTCATCGCCACGACGAGTTTTCGCGACCCAGACGTTCTCACGATCGTCGTCGCGTTCGGACTCATCAGTCTCGTCATTTCTGGCCCTATCGCGAGTGTATGGGGCCGGCCTGGCGCAGCGTGACCCACTGCAGCAGCGGTGTTGTCCGTCGAACGGCCTGGATTGTCGAGTGCATCGAACGAACACGTTAATCCGGACAACAGTGCGAACGTACAAACTGGGTTGTCCCGTAGAACGACCATGGAGATCACCCTTGTCGGGACTGGAAGTCCCGTCCCGATTCCCGAGCGTGGTGGCACGAGCATTGTCCTCGAGATCGCTGACGAACACGTGCTGATCGACTGTGGGCCCAAGACCGTCTATGGCCTCATGGACGCGCGGATTCCCTTCGGAGAGATCGAGACGATGTTCTTTACCCACCACCACCTGGACCACAACGCTTCGTTCTTCAACTTCGCGTTCACGAGTTGGACCGAGGGCGGTCGCGAATCGCTGACCGTCTACGGACCCGACGGCACCGACCGCCTCGTCGACGCCCTATACGACGTCTACGCGGAAGACATCGAGTATCGCCAGGACATCTACCCGACCGATGGCATCTCGAATATCGAAACCGAACTCGTGACAGACGAGTTTAGCCGGCAGATGGACGGCTGGGAGGTCGACGCACTCCCAGTCGAACACTCTATCGAGACGTACGCCTACCGCTTCGAAGAACACGATACTGGTTCGTCGTTCGTCTTCTCCGGCGATACGCGGAAGATACCGTCACTCGCCGAGTTCGCTGCTGATGCAGACATCCTCGTTCAGGATTGTAACACCGCTCCAGTCGACGAAGACCGCGTGCCTGATGAGGACGACCAGTTCGTCTGGCAACAGCACGCGGAGGGCGAACGAGACCTGGATAAGTCCACGTTGACGGCCAATCATTGTGATGCCACGGATGCGGGTGAAATCGCCCAGGACGCTGGCGTCCAGACGCTCGTTCTCACGCACATCATGCCGTACCGCGATCTCGAATCGATGCGGCGAGATGCCGAGTCAGTGTTCGACGGCGAAGTGATCGTGGCCGAAGACGGGCTTGCCTTCTCTCCCTAGAAGCCGTCTCTTCGGTCGAAAAACGCTTCGGGTAGAACAGCCGATCGGGAGTAGCAGAACGAAGGCACAGCACGTTCGCCGCCTTACAGCAGGTTGCCATCGAAGGTCCTGTACTACTGCTATACGCCGAGAGGGCCCGTCTCGACGTCAGCGTAACCGAGTACGTACGTGATTCCGATGGTAGCCGCCGAAATAGGAGTTTTGACACCGATTAGAAGGGATAGTCGCGTTTCTCGTGCTGAACCGAAATCCACTTTGTCTCAGTAATCTCCTGGAGAATCAGGTTACTGTTGAAGTCACCCATGCCAGAGGCGTTGATGCCGCTAAAGGGGACGTGAGCCTCGTCGTTGATGGGGTGGTCGTTGATGTGCACGTGTCCGGTGTCCATGCGCTCGGCGAAACGTGACGACGTCGCTTTCGGGGAGACCTGCAACACGATCTCCGATTTTCGAACCGTGTCCAGTGACGACGTTCAGAACGCCGTCGGGAAGACCACCCTCCTCGAATAGTTCTTGGCACCCGCTTGAGCGAGGAGTTAACCGTCTCTGTGCTGTACCATAGCTATGATAGAACAAAACGTAGCAAGCGTAATGACACAAGACGTGCTGACTATCACCAGGGAGACAACGGCCAGCACCATTGCAAGAGTGTTCGCGGAAGACGATATCGGATCCCTGGTCGTGACCTCTCCAGAAATGAAGGGTATTCTAGGTATCGTTACCAAGTCCGATATTATGCACCAGGTCGCCGTTGATGCAGATATTTCGTCCATCTCCGTGGGTTCGTTTATGTCGACACCGGTCGTCACGGTCACGAGTGACAAATCGATCCGTGAAGCGGCCACACTGATGAGAGAGCATTCGATTCAACACCTCCCAGTCGTTGATGACGATGAGCTCGTGGGGATTTTGACAACGACTAATTTAGCTCACTATTTACCTCGACTTCGGAGGAACATTCTCCGATCTCGGAACGAGCTTAGCGGTCAATAACATCTCCGTTTGATATCTACCTGCGCTAAACAGAAGACGACGAGCCACCTTCACATCGCTGGTGGTGATGTTGTCTCTGGTCGAAATCTCCTACTCCACAGTGAAGCGCTCGCTTAGCAAGAGAGATTACTCGAGTGTGTGATACGGACTTCTGTCGGCCAGGTCCAGTATACCCGCACGACGGTCGCAGTTGCACCAGTCCACAGTGACAGCAGACCAGATCATTGGTCCACCTCAAAAGCGTCCGCAAGCCGTTCACGCATATACTCACGTCGATATTGTCGCCGTTCGGCCTCCGAGAGATAGTTTTTCAACACGACACTCGCGTCCGAACTCCCCTGGTCGGCCGCGATCGCGTCGAGGTTTGCGAGCAACTGCTTTTGGGCGTTCGCATACGCCGTATACCAAAATCGTCGGCCCATCTTCGAGGTCGGCACCTCCCCACGCACCCGAACCTCTGCTCGCTCGGCGACGCGCTGAAAGCGCGCCTGTATCGTCTCGCCGACGACGTGGCCGCTTGCGGCCTGCCGCGAGGGGAACAGATAGCCCGACCATTCGCGGTTGGCAGCGCCGAGGGTATCGATTCGATCGGCCAGCGTCTCGCGGCCATAGAGCAACGCGACCGTGCCGGGACCGTTCTTGCGTTCCTCGAAATAGATGTGTGGGTCCGATCCCTCGAGTGCGAGTTGGGAGACGTGCAACGAGGCAACCTCGTTGCGACGCAAGCCCCACCCACAGAGGGCGAGCACCAACAGTTCCTCGTCGGGACTCTCAACGGCGTCGTACAGCCGCCGAACTTGCTCACTCGAGAGGGCCGGATTGTCGGGTTCCGAGCGTTCCCACCCGTATTCCATGTCGATGGTCTCGGCGGGATTGTACGCGGCTTTCCCACGGCGCTGGAGGTGCTCGTAGAACTGCGAGACGTCGCCGAGATAGCGGAGTTTCGATGCCTCGCTGTCTAAGTCCCGATCTAACTCGTCAAAGACGGCGAGTACCCGTTCGATTTCGTCGGCCCGATGTGCGAGGTCACCGAGGCGATCGGCGAGGTCGGCGCTGCCATGCACATCTCGATACAGGCGTGCATAGGTGGCAAGCCGCGAACGTTTCGTCTCGACGGTGCTGTCCGCAAGGTTGCGTCGTCGCGACAGTGTGCGGATGTACGACTCGAGTTCGTCGATCGCCGTCTCATCGTCGATGCCCCACTGGTAACCCTCGCTGTCGTCTTCAAAGTAGCCGACCGACCGAAGGAACTCCGCGAGCGTCGTGTCGTGTTGCTCCCGAAGGGCGTCTTGGAGGCCGCCGTAGCCCGTCTCGAGAAGATCGGAGTAGGACGGCCGTTCGGAGAGATCGACGCCGGCTCGTCGAAGGTCGGGTTCGATTTCTTTGTTCCAGAACGAGCGGAGTTCCTCGAGCGACTTGTGAGACCAGCGGATTCGCTTGCTACTCATCGTTTCCCCACTCGAGAAGGCTGTTTGCTCCGAGTTGTGGAGATTCTAAGACTGCCATTTCTGTACGTCTCTGTTTTTGTAACAATCACTAATAACTATGGTGTATTCTGTTGTCGCCACTGGACAACCTAAATACACTCTATAGCCGAGAATATCGCTCGAATTGATATAAACCACATATCGCTGTATGGATTTGCCAGCAAATCTGATCGGTCGACTTGCCTGCCGAATCCGTCGAAAACAGCCGTCTCGATATCCAACAGGACAGATCGAGCTATCGAAGTGCGCGATTGAGCTTTTCGAACTGGCGTTCAAGGTCACTCACTTGTTGCTCTAGCAATTCGATTTTCCGATTGAGTTATTGAAGTTCGCGTTCTGTTTTGCGGTCCGCCATGCAACCAGGTACTCGGCTGCGAAGTGCCTAAGAGTTCCGTCAGTACAGTGAAAGTGAAACGTTCCTACGCTGTCTCGCCGAATGCCTCGAGTCCGGGCTGCTCGCTGTCGCCGTCCCGATCGGTACGCAAGAGGTGTGCGTGCGGTTGTGCTCGCGGACACTCTCGTAGACCGTCTCGAGTCAGTTGTAGAACCAATCGACGACTGACATGCCCGCGGCAAACGCCTCGGGCCGTGGTAGTCGAACGGGTCGATACCCTGCGTGCGAGCATCCGCGAACGCCCAGCTGATGTTCTCAGGCAGCAGAATTGCGACCGGCCAGGCAAGTCGGGCAATCGACAACGAGGACGAATCGGACGGCGAAGAATAGCTCTTTTCGGACACCACGTTTCCGCTGTTTTGTCTCAAAACGAGTAGGTCGGGGTGGACTATCGAGTGTGTTGTCGCATCGTCTTTTCTACACTTCTGAGGTGTGATTCGATCCGTTGCAGCCGTTCGTTTCGGTCTTACATCAACTCGAGCATTCGGTTATACTGGCTTAAACCGGTATCCGTCCCACGCCTGACTGTCAGGTTCACGGATCCCAGCGCCCGACTCACGCAGTTCCTCGACGTAGACCGGTCGGACCTCGTCGCCGGTTGCAACGTCATCGGCTGCGACCTGTCCAATTGCACGGACTGGTTCTCCATCGACATCGAACTCAACAATTGCGAGTGTGTTCGGCTCGCGCACACCAGGCGGTGTCGCCGTACTGGTGGTCCATGTGACGACCTCGGCGGTGTACTCGCTGAGATCGACCGTGCCTACCGGTTCCGTCCCTTCTCGGCTGCGCGGATGGCCGGGGTAGCTGATTGAACCGTCCTCGTATCGGGTCGCTTCCATCGTCATCGTGCTGCCTCCATAATCGTGGTAATCACACAGTTGCCGAAGCCGCCAACATTACAGCAGAGCCCGACCTCGGCGTCGACCTGCCGCGGCCCGGCCTCGCCGACAAGCTGTTCGTAAATCTCGACGCCCTGGGCGACGCCGCTGGCGCCGAGCGGGTGGCCCTTCGACTTGAGCCCGCCAGACGTGTTGACCGGCAGGTCGCCGGTTTTCTCGGTGTACCCCTCCTCGACGAGCTGCCAGGCCTCACCCTGTTCAGCAAAGCCCAGTCCCTCCATCTGCAGGAACTCCAGAATGCTGAACATATCGTGCAGTTCGGCGACGTCGACATCGTCGGGGCCGTAGCCGCTCATCTCGTAGACACCGTTCCCGCTCTTGACGACGCCGTCCATCACCGTCGGATCCTCGCGTTCGTGGACAACATGGGTGTCCGTCGCGCCATCGACGCCTGCGATCACCGCATAGTCGTCAGTATACTCTCGGGCGACTGATTCGGGGCAGAACAGGAGTGCCGCCGAGCCGTCGGTCACCGGGCAGAAGTCGTACAGTCGTAGCGGGTCAGCGATGATCGGTGACTCCAGCACCGTCTCGAGATCGACTTCCTTTTGGAACTGGGCGTTCGGGTTGTCGACACCGTTCTTGTGATTCTTGACCGCCACCTTCGCCAGGCTTTCGCGGGGAACATCGAACCGCTCGAGGTAGTGACGCGCGGTCAGCCCTGCGAAGGAAGGCAGCGTCACGCCGTGTTTGTATTCGACGGGGTGGCCGATCGAGGCGATAATATCGGTCGACTCGCCGGTCGTCGCATGTGTCATCTTCTCGCCGCCGACGAGCAGTGTCATCTCGCTGGCGCCGCTTTGGATCGACTGCCAGGCGGCGTAGATCCCAGCGCCGCCGCTGGAACTCGTCTGGTCAACACGCTGCGTATAGGCCGGTATCGCGCCGAGGTCATGCGCCAATGCATTCATCACGCCCGTCATCCCCTCGAACTCGCCGCTGGTCATGTTCGAGACGTACAGGTGCTCGACCGCGGATGCGTCGACGCCCGCGTCCGCGAGACACTCGAGTCCGGCCTCTGCGAGGAGATCGAGGATCCACTCACCCTCACGTTGCCCGAACTGAGTCATCGAGGCGCCGATTACCGCCACACGATCGGTCTGTCCGTCCGTAGCCTGGGTGCGGGCTGTCACAGGTCGATCCCTCCGTTGATGTCGATTACTTCACCCGTGATATATCCTGACTCCTCACTGGCGAGATACCGAACAAGCCCTGCGATTTCGTCGATGCTGGCAAATCGCTCAAGCGGAATCTCGCTCCGCAGATCATCCTGTATGTGGTCGGGAATGGCTTCAACCATCTCAGTGCGGGTGAAGCCGGGCGCGATGCAGTTGGCTGTCGTGCCCGAGTCTGCCAACTCGAGTGCGAGCGACCGGGTGAATCCAAACAGACCACTCTTTGCTGCCGCATAGTTTGCCTGACCGACGTTTCCCTGTTTGCCGATCACGCTCGAAATCGTGATGATCCGCCCATCATCAACGGTCTCGAGATCGTCGTAAAACGCTTTGGTGCAGTTGAACGTACCATGAAGCGAGACGTCGATGACGCGGTGCCACTCCTCGGGCGTCATATTCGCGAACGTACAGTCACTCGTAATTCCTGCGTTGTTGACGAGCACATCGATCGGTCCTACCATGTCGCGAACGGTCTCACGCATCGTGGTGAGTTCGCCGTGGTCAGTGACGTCAGCCTGCACCGGGTAAGCGGTCCCCTCAGTGTCGGCATCCGTAATCGTGTCAGCGACCTCTTGGGCTGCTTCCTCCGAGGAACGGTAGTTGACGATCACGGTCGCGCCGTACCGGCCCAACTCGCGGGCAATCCCGCGGCCGATGCCGCGCGAGGCACCGGTCACCAGACACGTGCGGCCGGCAAGCGGCTGACGGTCCGGACGGTCCACTGCCTCCTGTGGCTCCGCAAGTTGTGCTGTCATCGTTGCCCCATCCACAACGTCCGACGCGTATACTGGGAGCGAAGACCGGTTGATAGCGGCGCTACGGTTTTACTGGCAGGCATAGCCATCCTCCGTGCGCTGCGCAAGATCCTGGTGTACGAGCGAGGAAAGAATCGGCAGCAGCGTAAGTTTCGGCAGGTCCAGCATCTGCTGGAGTTCGGTCGTTGTTGCCTCCTCTGTCACGAGGAGCGCCAGATAGATGAGTTTAGCCTGGGATGATCCAAGCTTAGATACTGCTGTGAACTTCTGTTCGGGTATCCCTATGCCTTGTGAACTTGTGGACATCATAGCCAGCAAAACCAGCAACGTCTTGATATATAAATTCACAGTGATATCCGTGTGCACGCTTCACGGCATTTACTACCAAAGAATATTTCTCGGTAATGTCCATAGTAGCACTAGAAGTGCGATCAGGGGATGGACGGTCTCGCGACCAGCACCATCTACTCGGTGCGGCATTTACTCATTTGTTCTTCTCACCGCATCTCGCTCTTCACGGTAGGTTGGAACATCGCGTGGTGTCAAGGGAGCGATAGTCCAGAACCCACGTCTCAGCGCTATGCGTGAACGACCAGAGGATCAACGGGAACAGCCATGACCGCATTACGGTCTCTCGGGATAAGTGGATCAGATTTCTGGGGCCGATGTAGGTCTGAATTCCAGCCGAGTGCCGGCGCGAGTGGTTTCACGGTGCCCCAGTCCTCGCGTTGACGACGACAGGCACACGAATGTGTGATGGCCCCGGCCAGCGTAGCCCCGCAGGAGTTGCGCGGCGGCTTTCCAAATCAGGACTGCCGAGTCACTACTCGAGTTGTACATTCCTAGCGCCAAACGATCGAGCTTGCTGTCGGCCAGCGCTGCGAGATACCCGGCTCGCGTTCCGACGCGCGCTTCGAACGGATTCTCGAGTCGTTGTAGCTCGAGTCTAGGAGTGGCTGTTCAAGGTCCCGTCCCGTGGCACGTTTCACGCCAGCGCCGCATTCGCTTATGAGACAGGGCAGTGTCCGTTGCGCATGGCAGATTCGAACGACGATACGGTCGACCCGACGACGCCCGAACAAAGGGAGATCGGCCGCGAAATGGTCGACGAGAGCACAGGCCTCGGCTCGGTGATGGCCCACGCGTACCGGGGCGAACTCGGCCGGGTGGATACGTGGCGACAGCGCCTTGACCAGACGACGACGTGGGCGGTGACCGTGATGGCGGCGATCCTGACGTGGGCGTTCTCAAGTCCCGACAACCCTCACTATATCCTGTTGATCGGCATTGTGGTCGTCACGGTCTTCCTCGGCATCGAGGCGCGGCGGTACCGGGACTACGATGTCTTTCGGGCGCGCGTTCGGATGCTTCAGGAGAATCTGCTTGCAACTGCCCTAGACCCGTCACGGGACGTCGAACACACCGACTGGCGAGTAGAATTGAGTCAGGACTACCGTGAACCCATGGTGAAAGTATCGATGCAGGAGGCCCTCGCGAATCGCCTGCGGCGCGTGTATCTCGCGCTGCTCGGCGTCCTCCTCGTCGCGTGGGTCTTCAGAGTGACCGCGTTCGCAGCGCGCGAAGATTGGATCGAAACCGCCGCGATCGCTCGAATCCAGGGACTGGTCGTGATCGCGGTCGTGGTCGCGTTCTACGTCGCGCTGCTCGCGATCGCGCTGTGGCCGCGAGAACGCCAAGCGAAGGGCGAATTCAGCAAAGGAAAGGAAGGCGACTGGAAGGATTCGGACGCAAAAGACGACGACGAACCAGCTGAACGAGACTCGAGACAAGAATGACATGGTGAGCAGTGCGGCACTGCTAGATTGAACCCTTCTGTGTGAGTGCTTCAACTAGCGGTTGATTGTCGAGTGCTTGATGACTGCGGTGGTGGTTGTAGTAGGCGGTGTAGACAGTCAGCCAGCGCTCGGCGCTGGCCTTGCTGCCGTTCCATGTTTCGTGGAACCGCTCGATTCGCATCGTATAGGTCTGAAAGAGCTTTTCAACGATGTTGCGGTCAGTGTAGTTGAGATCGCCGCTGAGAGTAGTTCGGGCAAGGGTAGTCAGGTAGCCCATGCCATCAACGAGAAACGCCGCGTTGCGACGCGGTGTTTCTCTTTCAGCACCTCTAAGAACTGTTCAGCGGGATCTCGGCCCCTGTGCTTCGAAAGTCGTGCATTAGTGATTCAGCAAACCTTTGGGTGAACTCAATTGTGGATGCACAGCAAGAGTACCAGTCTCGAGTAAATACACTGCACCATGCACCTGTAACAGAGGAGTTTCTCGAACCAGCAGTCTGGTGCGTTGAGTTTTAGAGCAAGGAAGTTGAGATCCCGTTGAAGATGATGCTTTGAGACGTCCCTGAACTTCGCCAGCCACTGGCGAAGGGAGCTATGGCGGTTCTCACAGGTGTTTGTGTGGGCATCACCAATGACGTAGGTATCGGAGTGGGTGACGGCCAGATGGCCCGAGGGTTTCAAACTAGGTAGCGAGGCGGATTCCCCGCCCCACCGTGGGCGGGGTTGAATCGTGATTTGTTGGATATAGCTGGTGATTCGAATCAAGTGCCGGTCACACTTGAGCGCGAAGACGGTCGATACGCTTCTCGGTTGGCGGATGCGTACCGAAGACCCGACGCGCAATAAATCGTCGCGTCCGATCGAAGAAAGGATGTTTCTCCCACGGTGGCGGGACAATAGCGAACGCAGTAGCCGTATCCCGCTCGCGAAGATCAGTCGATGGGCGACGCTCGAGGTCAGCATCAAGCGACTCAAGCGCGCTTGCGAGTGCGGCTGGGTCGCCAGTAATCGCGACCGCGCCGTCGTCGGCAGCGTACTCTCGGCCACGGGAGACGAGAGCAACGTACCACCGGCTGACGGTTCCAACCAACATCGCTAGTGGTTCGATGACAGGGTTGTAGCCGTATCGACTACGAGCAAGTCGTGCAACAGCACTGGGCGCCGATAGCGCAGTGAGCACCGCGGCGTCTCGGTTGGCAACGTGGGCGAGTTCGTGAGCGATAGTAGCCTCGAGTTCGTGGTACTCAAGCGTCTCGATCAACCCCCTAGAGAGAACAAGTGTCGAGACAGCGGGACGATAACCCACTGTCAGCGCGACAGGTGTTCCATGTTCGAGTACTCGAATCTCGGGCGGCGGCAGATCGACCTGGCCAGCGAGTCGAGTGACAATCGACTCGAGGGCTGCATTCACGTCGACTTTCCGGCCAGAGTCAGAATTAGATCCCGCTGTACCGGCAATCTGATCAACCGACTCGATGTCCGTGACCGTGAGCGCCTCAAGATCGAATCGGTCCTCGAGATCGCGGAGAACAGCATTGTTGCCTGTAAACTCCGTGCGGATTGTAGCGCCGACGTGGATGCCAACGAATGCGATAGCACTCACGGCGGCCACTGAGACGACAACAGTTTCGACTGATACGAGAGTTGCTGCCCAGTAACTGGCTCCGACTATGACGATTCCTGAGACGGTCACTAGAATGGTCGGTCGCAGATCTGTAGTTTGCTCAAGTCTGGTACGCACCCATTTGACCTCGTCTGTGATGCCGTAGGCAGCTGCTGGGTCGACAGGTTCCTTCTCGGAGATTTCGGCGGCGCGGCGCTCGATGGCGTTTCGCACCCCATCGACATGATTGGGAACGATAATCGATCCGAAAACGAGCCAAACAAGTGCAGCGACAATGAGCAGTGCGAACCCAACCCAATAGGCCATACTGAGGTAGCCGACGATAAAAACCCCGATGACGAGCCAATTACCGCCGGTCGTGCGCTCATCGTTCACCTCGTCTTTCGAACGGATCCATTCGTGGGCAGCCCAGAGGTATCCAGCCATCAGCAAATAAAAGAAGCCGAGCAGGACCAAGAGTCCGAACAGCGGAGCAGGCAGTACTGAACGAAGGAACGGCAGAGTACTTAGCACAATCAGTAACGACGAAAGCAACAGCACGTACGAGGCGAGTTCGACAACCCCCTGGGCAAGTGCACCAGCCGGTACGGAGCGCTCGCGAGCGGTACGGACGGTCCGCAGCGACAATTCGACGGCCGCCAAACAAGGCATCCCGACCGCAACTACGAGTGCTACAGCGAGCGGCTCGGCCGCGAGACGGAAATCAGAACCAGAGAGGATCGCTAGTGAGGAAAGCACCTCAACACCGTAGTGAGCCCCAGCGTAGATCGGGACGCCAATCAACAAGAGGACAGCGACGACGACACCACTCGAGAGGAACAGACAGCTAACAACGGCGATGACTGTCCGGACAAAAAGGCCGGCACGAGTT